>Ga0055449_10000592_pt1 | contig 10267 bp, 11 predicted proteins | sample China_Galinas_PW_2_FD_57739 | JGI IMG/M metagenome (GOLD analysis project Ga0055449, IMG submission 57739) | Wetland microbial communities from San Francisco Bay, California, USA, that impact long-term carbon sequestration - China_Galinas_PWB_D1 | ecosystem: Environmental > Aquatic > Marine >... | reverse complement strand
GTGGTGGGAGACATTACCGAGCAGGAACTTGAAGCTCTTCTCAATAAATATTTCGGTTCATGGGCAGAAAAGCCTGTGCCGCCGCTGCACCTGGCCCCGCCCGTAAAGCCCGAGCACAAAGTAGTGAAGGTGGACAGGGACCTCACGCAGGCGAACATACTGCTTGGAAACATCGGCCTGAGCCGCAACAACCCGGACTACTACGCGGCCGTAGTGATGAACTACATACTCGGCGGCGGAGGGTTTTCATCGAGGATGATGGCCTCGGTGAGGGAAAAAATGGGCCTCGCGTACGACGTACACAGCTATTTCTCGCCGCACAAGCTACCGGGCTCCTTTGAGGCGGGCGTGCAGACCAAGAACGCCACGGCAAATAAGGCCATTGACGAGATGCTGCTGGAGATAAAGAGGATGAGGGAAGAGAGGGTCTCGAGCAAGGAGCTCCAGGACGCAAAGTCCTTCCTTATCGGAAGCTATCCGCGAAAGTTCGACACCATGGGCAAGGTCGCAGGCTTTCTCACCCAGGTAGAGTTTTTCGGCCTCGGCCTCGATTATATCGATAAGTACCCCGAGCTCATTAACGCCGTCACACAGGACGATGTACTCAGAGTAGCCAGGAAGTACCTCGATCCCGACAACTACGTGCTCGTCGTGGTGGGCAAGCAGGCCGAAGCGAAAATAATCGACCCATCCACTGTTGTAAACAACGCCCCCGAAGTTGAGACTCCGGCCGAGGCCCCGGCCGAGCCCCAAGCCGAGCCCCAAGAGGCTGCCCCTGGGGTCGAGTCAGTCCCCCCGAGCGAATAACCGGCCTATCTTGAGGTTCGCGGATCACGTGCCCCCTGGGGGCGTGAACGCCCGAGCGCCCATGTTGTATAATTAGAAATCGAGCGCCCGGTCGCGCAGAGTGATATATGAGAGCAATCATTTTAATCACGGTGCTGCTTGCGTTCATGTCGGCGGAGGCCTACGGAGTCTGGCCGCCTCCTATCATGAGGGACTGCGAGACGTGCCATGTCACTCGGACGGACGAGATGCCCCTGAGGGAGCCGCTCTCGGGTCTCTGCACCGGGTGTCACCCGGACCGGGTCGAGGCCGACCATAAGGTCGATATCGTCCCATCCATGGACGTCGGGGAGCTTCCGCTCGATAAGGACGGCAGGATGACTTGCGTAACCTGCCACAACCCGCACGACCGCGGAGACGTAAGGGCCATGTTAAGAGTCGCGCCCGAAGAGCTCTGCGGCCGGTGCCATGTGAAATAGGGCGGTTAGCTCAGCTGGGAGAGCGCCACGTTCGCAACGTGGAGGTCGAGGGTTCGATCCCCTTACCGTCCACCATGAAATCCATGGGGCAGCCTGATGAGGCTGCCCCTTTCTTATTCCCTCTACTATCTGATAGATTCGGTGAAAAGGGCCGTCAGGCGGTGCGGCGAGACCTGGTTAGAAGAATTATGACGCCGGCCGTTACGAGAGCGGCAACGAGTACTCCCGCGGCTACAGCGATATTGCTGAGAAGCGCGGGCTTAAAGAGTATGACGAGGGCGAGGTAAAGCATCATAGTGCCCGAGACGAGCTTAAGTATCTGTCCCTGCTGTTCGCTTAGCTTCCGCGAGCCGAGTGTTATTGTGAAAGCCACCACTATCACCGCAAGCGGGATAACATAGACAACGTTATAAAATACGAGGTAGAGGTAGTATGTGGACCGCGAGAGCTCGTGTAGCGTCAGCACTCGTGTGAAGACCATCGGGAAGCCCGCCGTGCAGAGAAGCTCGTAGGCGTTGGCGGCCACGGCGAGCACCACGGTTCCCAATATCATTGAGAGCAATGACGAGGCCTTGAGGAGCTTTCGCATGCGGTCGAAGAGCTTTGGCTTCGCCGAATCCGGGATGCTAAGCGAAAGGCCGCGCTTGAAGTAGAAATAGTCCTTAATATTTATGACTGCGATGACGAAGGCCACCGCTCCGGCGGCAATGGTTATGGCTTTTATCTCGCCCGATATCAGAAAGACGTTTAGCCACGCGGCCATGAACACGAAATAGATGAACCCCGAGAAGAATACGAATATGCCACCCACAAGCAGCATCCGGCTTCTGGAGTGGACGTGCACGAGCATCCCCAGCAAAGTGAGCAGCACGAAGAAGGCGCAGGGGTTGAAACCGTCGAGTCCCGCTATGGCCACAGTGAGCACCGGCAGGGCCATGTCCGAGGCGTCCACAGTGCCTATAAACGGTATCTGAACCTCCGTAACGGAGCCTATCTTGTCCGGGTTGACCGGGACGGCTGGCTTTTGGGATTCGGGACTTACGGCCTCAGTGGTCGGCGTTGGCGAGGCCGTCTGTTTATCAGCGGCGGAGCGCTCGTTGACCCTCTCCATGGGGTCTATGCATCCGGACTCCGCGCAATACTTCACGCGCGCCTCTATCAGCTCGCCCGTCGTGGCCGCGTCGCGGAACCCGATTATGGGCTGGAAATGTCCGATGAACGTGGCGGGCACACCGCCCGCCTTCACGCCGTAGGCCGCCGACATCTTGAAAAACAGCTCGGCGTCGGCCGGTATCTGCGTGACCACATGGGGCACGATAACAAGTTCGGGATATCTTTGCTCGAGGTCGGCCAGGAAAGCCTTCTCAGCCCGGCAGTGCGGGCAGTCTGGACTCATGAAGAAGTGCATCGTAACGGTCTTCCCAGCGTTCGAAACACCCGGAACGGTAATGGTCAGGGCCAACAGCAGAAGGAAGGCAAGCGCCTTCGGTGTAAACTGGGGACGGTTCATTTTGCGATGGAGGTCGTTACTTCTATCTTCGGAGGATCGAGTATGGCCTTCTTAACCTCGCACTGGTCGGCCACGCGAACTATTGCGTCGATGTATTTCTCCGGAAAGTCCGGAGGCAGGTTTATGTCTATGCCGACCTTGCCGAGCTTAAACCCCATGCCGGGCACGAACTCCACGCGCTGGGTAATGCTCATCCCCTCGGTGGGGATATTGCGCTTCTGGCAGAAGCTCAGCACGAAGACGGCCGCGCAGGTGCCGATGGAGCCCAGAAAATACTGGTATGGCGACGGTGCGGTGCCCTCTCCTCCGTACTGGGGCGGCAGGTCGACCCGCATGGTCATGCCGTGTAAATCGGCCTCCGCTTTCATTCCGCCCGTGAATTTTATGTTTATCTCCATGGTGTCTCTATCGATATCCTTCCCGAAACGCTATTTCTCCACCGCTCCCTTGCTTCTCAGGTACTCGCTTATCTCCTTGTGGCTGGTCATCTCGGCCCACGTAAGCGGGGTGCGTTCCTTCTTGTCTCGGGCGTTGATGTTCGCGCCGGCCTCGACCAATAGCTTGACCGACTCGAAGTTCCCTTTGGCCGTTGCCCACAGAAGCGGCGTGGCTCCTCCCCTGTCTGTGACGTTGACGTTCGCCCCGTGCTCTATGAGCATCTTAACTATATCCGAATGGCCCCTGTTCGCCGCCCACACAAGGGGTGTGGCCTCTTTCTTGTCCTTCGTGTTCACCTTGGCGTCGTGCGTAAGCAGTACCCGCACTACTTCCGTATTGCCCTTATAGGCGGCCCATGCCAGCGGGGTCCTATTGTTGTCGTCCACGTGGTTAACGTCGGCCCCTTTGGAGATGAGGAGCTCCACCATATCGGGCATGTTGTATGCCGCGGCGACTATGAGCGGGGTCTTGCCTTTGGGGTCGGGGGCATCGGGGTTCGCGCCCTTTTCGAGCATGAGCGTGGCCACGTCGGGATATCTCTTCTCAAGGGCCAGTAGCAGCGGGATGTCATCGTCTTCCCAGTTGGTGGCCTCGAGTTCGGCCCCCTTCATGATGAGCTGCTTCGTTATCCCGGTCATGCCTTTTTCCAACGAGAGGACGATTGGCGTTACACCGTTGATGTTCTTTGCGTTGAGGTTGGCCCCGCCGTTGATTATGGCCTCGGCAACATCGGGCTGGCCCTTGTCGATGGCGAGAAGAAGCGGCGTCATGCCCGATGCCCGTACGTCGGCGTTGACGTCCGCGCCCTTTGATATCAACCGCATGGCGATGCCCTTGTTGCCCTTCTGTATGGCCCAGAGCAGCGGGGTCGCGCCGAACTCTTTATCCACGGCATTGATGTTGGCCCCGCGGATTAGGAGCTCCTCGACCTTACTGGGGTCGCTCTTCTTGACCGCGTCGATAAGCTGCTCGTCGAGGGTCGCGGCATGGGCGGGCAGGAAGGCTGCGAGAGACAGAACAATAGCGAGCACGAAGGCCCTGCTCGGACTAATTCTCGCCAGCATCCTTTTCATTTTTGCCAATCTTCCGTCCCTATTTAGCTATTGGTACAAAAACTACCTACTTTATCAAATCTGCCCAAGATAAGGCTATCCCTTGCACGCAAGCGCCCCTTCTGCCAGTATGAGTTCTATGTCTCCGGCCGTGGAAATAAAGGGATAATAGGCGGCGTTTCTGCCGCTGACGAGACCGTACCCGTCGCTGGTGTAGGCGGCCTCAAGGGGCGGCGATATCTCCACCATCTTGCCTTTCTGGGCGAACTTGGAGATGATGTTTCCGCAAACGATATTCGCGAATTCCTTGACTGCGTCGGCGATTATCTCGCCGGGCTCGTTTATCACGTTTACGCCGAGGATGCTCGACGCTATGACCTCGGAGGCCTCGAGCGAGCACGAGAAAATGTAGTCGAAGTTAGAGCTGCCCTCCATGCTTATGGCGATGACTGCGAAGTTCCGCTCCGGGTCCTCGGTCCTGATCTCAGGCTTGCCCACTTTCGCGTTAATTTTCGATACCCTGTAGAGAAGTTTCTTCGTGATGAGCACCATGTCTTTCACGAGTTCCGCCGGGCCTATCCCGTCGGGCACGGCCACGTCGCCTTCGTCGTAGCCGGCCTGGTCCTTGTTGAACTCGCTGAGGTGCTTGACGAGGTCGTCGGGTTTGAGAAAGCCCTTTTTAACGAGGGCGGCGCCCACGAAGACGTGGTCGTTCTTCTGCCTGATGAGTATCTCGTCCACCTGCTCTTTGGTGAGTTTGTTCATGCCCACGGCGATGTCGCCGAACATCATGTCGGTCTTCTGCTGGGCGCGTTGAATGGTCATGACGTCTTCCTTGCTCAGGTAGCCCTTGGATACGGCGTACTCGCCTATGCGCTGGTTGATGGTCTCCTGGAAGTCCACGGCCTCGATGAGCTGCTCGGGCGTGATGACGCTTTTTTCAATCAGGAACTGACCGAAAAATTTAATGCTCATTTTTAGAGTCCGCTCAGGGTCTCGATTACCTTCACTGGATCGAAGGGTTTTGAAAGGACGCTGGCCGCCCCGAACTTCAGGGCCTCCATGGTCTTGTCGCCCACACCGGCGGCAGAGGAGATAACGACTATCTTCGCCTCCTTGTCCAGCCCCTTGAGAGTGCGTATGGTCTGGAGGCCGTCCATTTGAGGCATGACTATATCCATGCACACGATATCGGGCTTCAGCTCGGTGTAGAGCTTGAGGCCTTCTATCCCGTTCTTGGCATGGCCGACAACCTCGAAGAAACCGGAGCTCTCCAGTATCTTCTGAAGCTGCCTCGCCACTGCTGCACTGTCATCTACGATTACGACTCTCTTTTTTGCCATGCAGCCATACCTCGTGTAATAATCAGGCTATTATAATACATGTTGGCCATAATTTCCTCAATTTATTGTTATTATTTATGGGTGCAAAACTTTGAAAACACGCAAATTTTAGCGGCATTTCCGTGGGGCTAAAGCATTGAAATTTCCGCCCATAGAGACTACTATATATTGTTTTGGCTATAGTTAGCGATAACGTGGGGGCCGTTTTGCGAAGGATGGCCCTCGCGGCCGAAAGGGCGCGCAGAAAACCCTCGGATGTGACGCTCGTGGCGGTCTCAAAGACCGTGGACGCCGGGGCCGTGCGCGAGGCTTTCGACGCTGGCCTCCGGGTCTTTGGCGAGAGCAGGGTCCAGGAGGCCCAGGACAAGATGCGAGAGCTCGACGGGCTGGGCATAGAATGGCACATGATAGGCCACCTACAAAAGAACAAGGCGAAGGCGGCATCGGGCATGTTCGACCTCATCCACTCGGTGGACTCGGCCGAACTGATGGAGGCCATCGACCGCTATGCCGGGAGCCTCGGCAAGGTGCAGAGGGTCCTGGCGCAGGTTAAACTCGCCCCCGAGGACGTAACGAAGCACGGCGCGGGCGAGCCCGAGGTAGAGGCCATGCTCGCTCGGGCCCGGGGGCTTCAAAATGTTGTTGTGGAAGGGCTGATGACCATTCCTCCGTTTTACGACGACCCCGAGCTTGGAAGGCCGCTTTACGCGAGGCTCAGGGAGCTTGCGGGAGCGTTTGGGCTAAAGGAGCTTTCAATGGGAATGACTGGAGATTTCGAGATAGCTATCGAAGAGGGGGCCACGATGGTGAGGGTCGGCTCGGCGATATTCGGGGAGAGACAACGATGATAGGTTTTATAGGCGGCGGAAACATGGGAGAGGCCCTCATAAAGGGCATGGTTAGCGAGGGCAAGCGGGACATCATAGTCTCGGAGCCCGGCGCGGAAAGAAGGGCCTACCTCGAGAAGGCCTACGGGGTCAAGACGACGGACAGCAATGAGGAGGCCGTCGAGGCCTCGGAGGTCTTCGTGCTCGCCGTGAAGCCTCAGCAGATGGACGAGGTCTTGAAGGAGATAGCCCCCTCGGTGACCCCTGAGCATACGGTTGTCTCAATAGCGGCCGGTATCACGATAAAATTCATACAGGACAGGATAAAGTCCGAGCGCGTGGTGCGCGCGATGCCCAACATGGGCGCGCAGGTAGGCGAGGGCATGACCGCGCTGGCCCTGTGCGACTGCTTCGGCGGCAAGGGCCTCAACATCGCGAGGGACATCTTCCTCGCCTCGGGCAGGGTAGTTACTCTGCACGAAAAGCACATAGACGCCGTCACGGCGCTCTCCGGAAGCGGGCCAGCTTTTATAGCCCTGTTCGTTGGGGCGATGGCCGAGGCCGGCGAGCGGGCGGGGCTTTCGCACGACGATGCCGTCGCGCTTGCGGTGCAGACGGCTAGGGGCACGGCCAAGATACTCGACGAGGGGCTTGAGCCCGTAAAACTTATCGAGAAGGTGCGCTCCCCGGGTGGCACAACGGCCGAGGGCCTTAAGGTGTTCGAGGAAAAGGGGCTTCAGGCGATAGTCTTCGAGGCGCTTGAGGCCGCCCGCGGGCGGGCAAAAGAGTTGTCGCAATAACTTTGGTTAAGAGCCAAATGTTAATATAGCAGTACGGTATTAACAGAGTAAGCTAAAGGGCGGGACAATGTTCGTTATGGGTAATTTTCTTCAGGCGGTCGCGGGTGTGCTCGATGTAATCCTGAGCATATACATGTGGATAATTATAATCGCGGCCCTCATAAGCTGGGTGAACCCCGACCCGTACAACCCGATAGTGAGGTTTTTGTACAGGGCGACCGAGCCCGTGCTGAGGCCGATAAGGCGCACCCTTGGCACTGCCATCGGCGGGCTGGACGTTTCACCCATAATAGCGATTCTCGTTATCTTGTTTCTGAGGATGTTCGTAATACGGTCCTTGATAGATATTGCCGCGAGGCTCAGATAAACGAAAGGAGAGGGCAATGAGAATAACGCCTCTTGACATTCAGCAAAAACAGTTCCCCGTGAAGTTCAGGGGCTTCGACATGGAAGAGGTCTATGCGTTCCTCGAGGTCGTGAGGGAGGAGATGGAGGAGATCCTGCGCGAAAACGCTTCCCTCAAGGAGACCATACGCAGGACAGAGGGCCAGGTCACCGAGTTCAGGGACATGGAGGCCACGATGCGCGAGACCCTCATCACCGCACAGCAGATGGTCGAGGAATACAAGACCAACGCGCGCAAGGAGGCCGAGCTCCTCATCAAGGACGCCGAGCTTAAGGCCGATTCCGCCATGAAGGAGGCCCAGGAGAGGGTGGTGAAGATCCACGAGGACATAGTGGACCTCAAGGGCATCAGGCGGCACTTCAAGGAAGAGGTCAGGAGGCTGATCGAGTCGCACCTGAAGATGCTCGAGTTCGACACCGAACGGGAAAGCGAAGAGCCGGGTGAAATACAACGCGATTAAGGGCGTGCAGGACATCCTTCCCCCGGACGTGTACGCATGGCAGAGGGTGGAGTCCGCGGCCGCGGAGATATTCGGAGCCTTCGGCTTTCAGGAGCTAAGGGCCCCGGTGATGGAGTTCACCGAAGTCTTCGTGCGCAGCATCGGGGAGACCTCGGACATTGTGGAGAAGGAGATGTACACCTTCGAGGACAAGGGCGGGAGGTCCATATCGCTGAGGCCCGAGGGGACGGCCCCCGTGGTGAGAAGCTACGTCCAGAACCACCTCTATAACCGCCCGGCCCCACAGAAGTTCTACTACACCGGTCCCATGTTCCGCTACGAGCGGCCACAGCGCGGAAGGCAAAGGCAGTTCTACCAGATTGGCGCGGAGGCCTTCGCAGACGCGGGCCCCGCAATAGACGCGGAGGTTATCTCGATGCTCAGGCATTTCCTTGTACGGATAGGCCTGGAGTCCCTGAGTTTCGAGATAAATTCCATCGGCTGCCCGGAGTGCCGTCCGGCGTACAGGGACGCGCTTAAGAACTTTCTGTCGGACAGGATAGAATCGTTCTGTCCCGACTGCAAGCGCCGCCTCGACTCAAACCCCTTAAGGATACTGGACTGCAAGGTGCCGGGCTGCAAGGAGATGCGCCGGGGCGCGCCTCTTGTGAGCGACCACCTCTGCGAAGGGTGCAGCTCTCACTTCGAGGAACTAAAGTCTCTGCTCGGCGATCTCGGCGTTCCGTTTTCGGTAAACCCAGAGATGGTTCGGGGCCTGGACTACTACACCAAGACAACGTTTGAGGTCCCCTCCGAAACCCTGGGGGCCCAGAACGCCGTTGCCGCCGGAGGGCGCTATGACGGGCTGGTGGAGGAGTTGGGGGGGCCGAAGACGCCCGCCATAGGGTTTGCCATAGGGATGGAGAGGCTCGTGGCCCTCATAGGAGACGGGTCTGACAAAACGCCGACGCCGTTTCTCTTTATTACCGCCCTCGGCGATGAGGCCGCGAGGAAGGCATTGAAGATTGCCGACGGCCTGCGTGCCTCGGGCCTCTGGACCGAGACGGGCGCGCCCGGAAGCTCTATGCGCAGCCAGATGAAGCGAGCCGACAAGCTCGGCGCGGCATACGCGCTCTTCCTCGGGCAGGACGAACTCGATTCGGGAACCGCGGGCTGGAAGAAGCTCGACGACGGCACCGAGGGAAAGGTTAACTTGGGCGATGTTCACGATTTATTCATGAAGCTCGGAAGCGGAAGATGAATTCCGAGAAGAGTCTTATAAGACAAGCAGCACCGGGCCTTGGAATTACATTCACGATTGCGCTAATCGCACTGCTTACATCTTCGATGCACGCCTCCTTCGACTCGCTCGTCATCTCCGTGATATTCGGCATGCTCGTGGGCAACATGCTCGACGACAGGAGAATTTTTGATAAGGGCATAGACGTCGCCCTGAAGATATTCATACCTCTGGGCATCGCGCTCTACGGGTTTCAGTTAAGGATAGCCACAGTGAACACGGAGTTTTTCCCGGGCGTGCTCGCGGTCTTCGCGCTTATGTTCTCCGTGAGCTATTTCATATCGAGGGGGATTGGGCTCGATAAATCGCTGAGCATCCTTATCAGCACTGGACTTTCGGTCTGCGGCGCATCTGCAATAATCGTCCTTGCTCCCATAATAGGCGCGCGAAAGGAAGACACCTCGATATCGGTGCTCTCTGTCATGACGGTGGGCCTTACGGGGATGCTCGCCTACAAGGTCGTGGGCGGTATGAGCGGGATACACATGGTAGAGTTCGCGTTTCTCAGCGGAACCACGCTCCCGATGCTCGGACAGGTAAAGGTCGCGGCCGCGGCGATGGGGCCAGACAGCCTCGCACTCGCGCTGCAGTACAAGCTCGTGAGGATATCGGCCCTTGCTCTCGTGGCGGGGCTGGGGCTCGTGCTTTCCCGTGGCAAGAACAGGCAACGCGGGGTGCCATGGTTCATGGTGGCGTTTTTTGCCTTCGCCGTGGCAGTGAACGTCTTTCCCAAGGCGGCTGTCCTGGGAGATGCGCTAAAGCCGATAGGAAGCATGTCGCTTTCCACCGCACTTGCGGCCGTGGGTCTTTCGATTGACTTCGAATCCGTAACAGAAAAAGGCGTAAGTCCACTCCTTTCGGCCTTTCTGGCCTGGGGTATATTGGCG
>Ga0055449_10000579_pt1 | contig 10323 bp, 8 predicted proteins | sample China_Galinas_PW_2_FD_57739 | JGI IMG/M metagenome (GOLD analysis project Ga0055449, IMG submission 57739) | Wetland microbial communities from San Francisco Bay, California, USA, that impact long-term carbon sequestration - China_Galinas_PWB_D1 | ecosystem: Environmental > Aquatic > Marine >... | reverse complement strand
AAAGGTCAACTTTCGCTTCGGCGGGGTTGACCTTTTTGCGTTTGACACCAGGTTAGGGGCAATGCCATTAAGTTAAGCGTCCCTTGTGGGAGCGGCGTCCCGCCGCTCCCACAACTCAAAAAACATTACCCGGTTATCCACAAAGCCCAAGTTGGTTAAAAAACCGTCCTGCGGGCGGGGTTTATCACCGCCCGCTTGAGCTTTCAAGATAACCGTGAAACATTAATTTAATGACATTGAGGTTAGGGGTCGTTATAGTGGTTGCAAAATACGGAGAAAAGCGCATGTCATCTTCCCCTGCGTCGCAATTTGAAATCAGTGCCGATCTAGGTCAGAGCCTGGTAGCTCTGGCCCGTCAGACCCTTATGGCGCATTTCAAGCCCGGTATGTCGCCGGACCATCCTATGGACGGCCAAATGGAAACCCGATTGCGAGACCCGGCCTTGCAGGTGCAATGCGGCACCTTTGTGACGCTCAAATCCGGCAGTCAGTTGCGCGGTTGTATCGGTAGTTTGGCGGGGCGCGAACCTTTGGTGGACGGTGTCCGCACCAATGCCTTGAATGCGGCCTTCCATGATCCGCGGTTTCGTCCTCTGACGGCCAAAGAATTGGACCAGGTCTCCATCGAAGTGAGTGTTCTGACCACCCCGCAGCCCCTGGACTACGCTGATGCGCAGGACCTTGTGGCCAAATTACGGCCCCACGTGGATGGTGTGACTATTCGTAAGGGATTTACCGGCGCCACATTTTTACCCCAGGTGTGGGATCAGCTAACCGATGCTCGGACCTTTCTCTCCCATTTATGTCTGAAAGCCGGTTTGGCCGCAGACACCTGGCGTCAAGGCGAGTTGGAGGTCGAAACCTATCAAGTGCAGTATTTTGAAGAACCACACTGATCCCTGTCCCCATGACCAGGATTGAACGTGATTCACGATGAATTTTACAATGGGATGAACCGGTGCAGGCAATGTCTATGACATCACCCACACCGGTCCGTTCGAAGCGATGGGGAAGGCTTATTTAAGGCGCAAGAGGCGAACTCGAAGCCTTGGCTCACTTTCCGCCTTGGGGGGACTTTAACGCAGCGCCAAGCTAGATTGACTGCATTGGGGGAAGCGGTCGATCAGCGTCGGCGCCGGTAAGGATTATTTTTTAACGGGCTCGACGCTGATCACAGTCAAGGTTTTGCCTGCCTGGCCCTCGGATAAAGTGCCGGTAGCCTTAACGGTCTGTCCGACCATAGCCGACAGGTCTTTTCCCATAACAATATAGCTGGCACCGTCATCGGCGGAGATCACAATGCCTTGGTTGGTCTTTTCGATGGTACCGGTAATGCTTTCATCACTTGCAATCGCACCGGTTGCTGCCAATAGGCCGACTACCAAAAGAACGGCTAACAATTTAATAACATTACGTTTCATGATGTATTCCTCCCTGATAATGATGCATGATTACTTTTTCATCAAAAAGCCGGTCTTATTTCCCCCTGGTTCCGAATAATACCGGCAAGCCTATTGCCAGAATTCAGCAAACTGCGTGCCAAGGCCCAAAAGCCTTGATCCGGTGGGCAGAATTAGTTTTAGTGGCTATTTCAGTGCAGCATCCGGATTACACAAACGGATCATTCAGGTTACCAATTCTGCGCATAGAGTGGGTGAATAATTCAATGCCGAGGGATCAGGTTGTTTCATTTCAAATAAAGTGGCACTAGCTTAGACTTCTTTGGACGCTGTTCTCACAAAAGAGAACCGGCGCAAGGCCAACTTTAGTCGGCCCTGCGCCGGTAGTCACGAAGGGGTGGAATAACGATTTTGGGGAGACTGGCAACTGGGAGTCAGTTGCTGATGTCTACCCCGGCAGGATACGAGAAATCGCCGAATCAATTCATTTTCCAGGCGCTGGGGGTTGACCGGAAAAAATAGTGTGCATTCGGCGTTTGCGCCACACCGTCCGTTTGGGGCACTGCGCGGCGGCAACCGGGCTTGGTGGCAGATAAGAGCCCGGTTGTTGCAGTACCTGAGAAGCAAACCATATGCCATAGGCCTAACCTACTGAAATGACAATGCGTAACCAATATTTTAAGAATCGAAAAGATGCCTGAAATTACGGTTTTGATGAATCTGATTACCATAATTGCACTTTTATTATTTTTATAGTACACATGATTCGTACTGCGCGCTTCATTCCGATCGGCTTCAATTCAGAAACGCCTAACAATGGTGACTGCTATGCTGGCTTTTAAGCGCAAATGGTACCGCCCTCCTGCTATCATTTTTACCGGTGGACTGATATTGATGAGCTATCTGGCCTCCGCTTATTGCCAGGACTTGCCGCAAACAGCCGACCCAGCGCCATCATCCACAAAGAAATTATCATCCCCGAATGCAAACCCGGCAATGCAGATTCCGCCTCAGGAATGGCTATCGATCCTGGGAAGCAGAGATGTCGTTCGTTTGGAAGAATTGCTTGCCGCCGGTGCCGATCCCGACAGCGTAGTTTCCGAGTCAGGACGAACCTTGCTGATGGCCGCCCAGAGCGCCCCTATGGTTCGATTGCTTCTGGAGCATGGCGCGGTCCCCGAGATCAGGGATAAAATAGGCGCTACAGCTCTGCATTATGCCGTTACCTGCCATGAAGCGATGGAAATCATTCCGTTATTGCTTGAAAGGGGCGCTGATATAGATGCCACAGATGGTATGGGGTTCACGGCTTTGATCAGCGCAGTGGTCAATGACCAGCCGGACCTGGTGCGGTTACTGCTCGACAGGGGGGCTGACCCGGGCATTCGAACCCATGAGGATCAAAGCGCCCTTGACTGTGCCCAGGACCTTGGCATCGTTGATATTGTGGACCTGTTGGAGGCCGCCTATGCCCATCGATAAGGGATTTAGAATTTAGTACGTTGCCGCAAACGCCGAACCCCGAGATGCGTGTCCGGAACATTGACATTGTGTCGGATTCTATAACAGGCAGATAGTCCCCGGTTCACTCCTCTTTACCGATCATGATCATTTCAGATTCCAGCCAATCTTCCCCTCTTCTTTAGCCATAAGCATAAGCATCTGAAAACAGAAGTTTTTTGTAACTCGCGGGCGGCGCTGATACAGCGCACGATCATGCCGGCCCTCCGGTGAATTGGGTATCGAATTGGCATATTTGGTGCTCTTACTGGATTTAGGAATTTGTGAACCTAAAAGGCCGGTGAGCAGGGCGTTGATGTATGTGGCCGGTTAAAGCTTTAACAGTCCAACCGCCTCGGTGCCGGAACCGAGGGCTTGATCTTTGCACGGAACCCAAAGCCAAAGGAGCACCCTCATGTTAAGGAAAATTCTTATCGCCATTGATGGATCGATGCATTCCAAAGGTGCATTGGTATACGTGGCCAGTGTCTTGAGTCAATCATCGGAGGTCCAATTCACCTTTATCAATGTTCAACCTATTATCTCCCAGTATTTGCTTGAGGAAGCCCGTACCGACCCAAAAGCTGATGCGGAGCTGCGGCGCGTCATGGATCAGCAGGCTGTCGATTCCAATGAGTTGCTGGAAAGGGCCCGCGATCAGTTTGTCCGTATGGGAATCGATCCAAAGTTCATCAAGCTTGTCAGCCAGGTACGCAGGCAGGGTCAGGCGAAAGATGTCATCGATTATGCCCACCGGCACCTATATGATGCCATTGTCGTGGGGCGCAGGGGATTGTCCCGGATTCAAAAAGCCTTCATGGGCAGCACCAGTGCAAAGATCGTGGAGCATGCCGCCAGCATTCCCGTGTGGATAGTCGATGGCGATGTAAAAGCTCGCAAGATCCTGGTCCCTATAGACGTTTCCGATACCTCCCTGCAACTGGTCGACTATATCGGGATGATACTGGGGGGGCAGCCCGATGTCCATTTGACTTTTTACCACGTCGATGAGACGCCGGTGGTATCCCATTCCACGGCCGAAGGCTATCGAATGATCATGGCCGGCGCTATTGCTAAAAACGAGCAGCGTTGGCAGCAGAATTATTGGAATGCAAGCAAAGAAAATCTGGAGACGGCCTGCATTCACAGCAGCCAGGTGAAACAGTTGACGGTGCCACGAACCGGTCGCATCGCCAAAATGATTCTTAAAGAGGTTCAAAGCGGTGACTATGACACCGTAATCATGGGCCGTCGCGGCAGCGGGAATGCATTTTTTTTCGGCAGCGTTTCCCACTATGTGATCGAACGACTGACCGACCGCGCGGTGTGGCTCATTGGGTAAACCTATACGCGCGGCGCCTGTCAGATCCCGTAAGCATTCCCACGCTTCAGCGTGGGAATGTAAAACCCCCTCCGACCCCATAAAACAGGAGAGAATGCGCTAACTGCAATGATGCCGGATACAGCCGTAGTGGACTTTGCAAGCTGGTTAATCAAATATAATCGGAAGGATACATTCGCTTAAAACTTTATATTTAAAACTGGAATCAGCGCCCAATCATATGGCTGTGTCGATACCCCATAAGATGCGTATTTTTTAGCGATATACCTTAACCTCCCATCCCAAATAATCCATCCGGCAGCAGGGCCATAATGAGAACTTTATGATAGGTACGGATGCGGTCAACATATTGAACCGCTTCGTTGCCGCGGGCGTAACCGTTGGGCAAGGTGCTGTAGTATTTCTTTTTTTGCAACAGGGGCAGGACCGCTCGCACCCCTTGCCAGGTATCGGCCTCTTTTCCCAGGCGTTCGGCTAATATGCGGGCATCCTGAAGATGTCCGAATCCCAGGTTGTAGGCAGCTAATGCCATCAGGGTCCGATCCGGTTCAGAGACATCATCTCCAATCATATCATTCAGTTTGGCCAGATAATGCGTACCAGCAAAGATCGAATCCTTGGCCTCCAGTCGATTTTTGAGCCCCAGGGTCTTGGCCGTCTCCTGGGTGAGCATCATCATTCCGCGTACGCCCGTGAAACTTTTGGCCCGAGGGTTCCAGTGGGATTCCTGGTAGGCCTGGGCGGCCACTAGCTGCCAATCGAGGCCGAATTGTTGAGCCGCTTCTTGAAAATGAGCCTGATATTTGGGCAGCCGTTTCTGGATGCGTCGCCGGTAGCGGGCCAGGTCCACATAATCGAAATCTTCAAGATGGCTGAAATAGTAGTCTTCCAGACCCTGAATTCGATTTTTAGTATCGGACCGCGCAAACCACCGGGTAACTTCTCTTTGGAGCTGTCGGTTCTGGGGGTTCATGGCCCATGCCAGTTTTTTGGTTTCCCCCAGGCTGAAATGGACTACCAGTTCCGGATAATAGCGGCGGTTCATGGCCAGGGTGTGAGACTCCACCATGGTCAGGGGCAGGGAGCGGTTCCAGACCATCTGAAGCAATTCCTCGGAACTATAATCGGATAAAGTTTGCCAGGTCAGATCGGCATATTCGGTTTTCAATGCGCTCAGGGTTTCGATACGTGCGCTACTGCTGGTCATCCAAATGGGTAAACCCGACAGGTCACTGACATCATTAAGGTTGGTACCACCACGACGGCCGACCACCTGCTCGTTGACATCCAGGTAGCCGGGGCCCAAGGCCAGAAGATGGGCGGACCGTTCACCAAAGGGGATGCCGGCGGCGATCATATCGGCCTGGCCGCTGCGCAGGGCGGCGATCATATCGACTTCATCTTCAATTACCAGGGGGCGCAGGCTCACACCCAGATATTGTGCAAAAGCTTTGGCCAGATCATATTCAAAGCCGGTGGGACCTTGGGGGCCTTCGTAATAGCAGATGGTACTATTGCGGGTGATGACGACCAATTCCCCGCGGGCCTTGATGGCCTCAAGATCATTCTGGAATAATGGTTTGTCGCAACCCGTGATCCAGAGTCCGATGAAGAGAAGAGCTCCCATCAGACCCAATTTAAGGGTCGTGCGTATCATTGTGTGCATCTTGAGCCTTATTTTATCCAAGCAAAGGCTTTTGTGCAAAATCGCTCCAATTGTTATCGGCATTTGGTCCGCTTTGCATTAGGCGAATCAGCATCCTTGCGCGATTCGCCGGGGACCTCCAATTCTGGCGGACCCGCAATCCTCAGTATTGATCCGGTCTTTGTTTGAAAATGGTCCCAAGCCTATACCCTCTATTTTTCTTTCAATGTTATCCTGGCATTGGTCAGGACGCAACCCCGGAGAGGCCAGACCACGGAAGTTAGATCAATTGATGTGATCTGAGCGGCCAGGTTCATCATCAATTCGCGAAAGCGGTCAATTAACCCAATAAGGGCCTGAATGTCAATAGCGGTGTCGCTGCGAAAACCGCGCAGCAGGCTTGCACTTTAAGGATCGACTGCGAAAACCCGCTCCGGACAAGGAAGGGGCGGTTTGGGAAGCTGGCGTTGGCCGTATAACGGCCATTGGCGAGCACACCCGATAGCATCGTGTTACTTGGCGTCGACTCACCGGCTCCTTGCTTGTACCTTTATGCCATTTAGAATTGCTGCGGATCAGATCCTTCATTGGGTATTTGGAATTTTCCGGTAGGTTATTGTCCGGCTTTTTCCGGCTCCCTGTCCAGAGCCTTCAACTTTTCCAGCAGTCTTTCAGCGTTCTCCATGTCTTGGCGGGCTTTTGGATGGTCGGGGTTGAGCTCCAGGACCTTTTTCCAGGTTGCGACGGCCTTTTCAAGATCTTCGTTGATGAATTGCTTGACCCCGTCTCGGTAGAGGGTTTCGGCCTGGGACTTGGTGCGTGCCCGAGCCAAGGACAAGAGCTGTCCGGTATCTTCATAGGATGGTTCGATACGGCTGAGAATTTCAATGGACTTGGCGGTTTCACCGCGATCAAGCAAAATTTTCCCCAATTTGTAACTGGCGTTGCTGAATAGCATTTTAGCTTCATCATTACCCGGGTCCTGCGCCAGGATCTCCTCGGTGACATTGATGACGCTGGCCCATGTTTTACTGCGCAAATATTCGCGCGCCGCTTCCAGTTTTTCATCGATAGCCTGCGTGCTGATCTGTTTGCGAGCCCTGGCGATGGCCTGGTTGCGTCCTGGAAATTCCGAACTGACTTGTTTGAACTGTTCGATGGCCGCTAGGAAATGATTGTGACGCATCAAGGCTTTGCCTTGGTCGAAACGGGCCCTATCGGCGATCTGGCGCGCCCCAGGATGATTGGGTATTTCCTTCTGGATGGCCTCGGTAAGGGCATAGACCCTGGTATATCGTTTCTTTTCATAGGCGGTCTGGGCTTTATCCAACAATCTCTTGATATCGGATCTGGGAATCAGATACTCGGTCTCCAAAACCGGCAGGTACAGATTGGTACCAATTAGCAGCGGTTTTCGGGGATCCATATCATTGAAATAGGCTATCATATAAGCTTTTGAAGGGTCTTTGTACTGCTCGGTGGCAATTTTAATGAACGAATCGCCGGCCTGGACCCGATAGGTGGCCTGTTCAGTGTTTTGAAGCCTTGTTTTCAAATATTCACGGGCTTTTTCATGGTGGGGATTCAGCCGGATGGCAATCAAAAATTCGCGCATGGCGTTGTTCAAATCGCCGGTCCGGTAATGCTCCATGCCCCGCTGAAAATGCACCTGAGCTGCTTTGGCTGTGGCGTGCTTTAAATTATGTAGGATTTTTGGGACATCGGGATTCTTTGCGTCCAGTTGGGCCACAACTTCCCAATAAAAGATGGCCTGCTGCAGTTCATCATCCTTTTCGTAGGTCAGGGCTATTTCCCGGAAATGTTCGGCCGGGGAAGTGACCAGGTTTTGCAGGTGCTGTAATGTGGTGGCGCAACTGGACAGAACAATGGATAAAAGCAGCGCAAAGATTAGATTTCCAGAGGATCTCATTTCAACTCCGCCGCATGAAATGTGGTCAGATTTTGACGAAATCTGGCCATGTCATAATGGCCGTAGATCATGGATCGTCTGATCTTGAAGTTATTCACAAAAAAAGGGTTGCTTCCCCGTTTGCGGGTAAAGGCCGCCTGATAGCCATGCTTTTTTAGCAGGGCGATGATCAGGTCGTTATCCTCGCCCTGGGGGTAGGCAAAATAGCTGCAAGGCTGCTTTAAATGAAGCTGGAAAGCTTTCTGTGGATCCGTGATTTTGGCTTCCAGATCCGCCAGGTAGGTTTTTACATCTTCCTTGGCCGGTGCTTTGATGCTGGGGCCATACAGGCCGACATCCATTCCGGCCGCTGCCATTTCAGCCAGCTGGGCCCATGTTACACTGCCTTTCTGACCGATCTGGTCGGGGGAAACAAAAATGGCGGCTTTCATGCCCCGCTGTTTGAGGGCGGGATAAGCGATGGTATACGCCCAGGCGAGCGTGGTATCGAAAGAAATGACCACGGCATTGGGCGGCAGCTGGTCTTTTAAGTCCAGAAATGCATGGAACTGATTCAGGGATACGGTCACAAAACCGTTTGCATTTAAATAGGCCAATTGGTGGTGAAAATTTCGGGCCGATACGATATTGGATCTTGATGGCGCTGACGCCAGTTGGGTATAGACCAACACCGGCACGGTCTGGTAGCCATTTTTTTGGAGGCCGCCGTAAATTACCGGAACCAGAGGAATGATAATCCGCTGCCCGGGTGCCAGGGGCTTGTTCTGATTTAAAGCGGCAATTTGCCAGGCTCTGTTTTTGTCCTTCAGATGGGATTCGGCCAGCGAGGTGTAAGTATCGCCGGAGGCAACGGAGACCATGGTGAATTGATCGGTTTGCACGGTTGCCGGCGTCCGGTTTTGAGGCAGAAGCTGTCCCGTGCAGCCGGTTGTCAGTATTATCCCCAGCAGGAGCAGTCTTAGAATTAAACGCATGTTATTGTGCAGCATGTAATTTGTGTTGCATCTGAATAACTTTGAAGGCCTCCACTTGTTCGGATCTGCCTTTCAGTTTCTGGGGCCCCAGGGATTCCGTGGTCATCAGATGATCGATCTTTTCCTTGACCTGTTGGCTGACTACGACCTCGCCGCTGCCGGCCAAGGCATTGAGCCGAGAGGTCACATTGACGCTGTCCCCGATGACCGTGTATTCCATCTTGGTTTGCGAACCTACATTTCCAGCCACCACGATTCCGGTGTGGATGCTGATACCCACAGAGGCCAATAACTGGTTACCATGAAGGCTCTGTTTGTGCAACTCATCCTGCATGTGCATAGCCGCCCGCACGGCCCGCTCGACATGGTCCTGCCTGAAAACGGGTACCCCGAACACCCCCATGACGGCGTCGCCAATGAATTTGTCGATATAACCACCGTATTTGATGATCACTGAAGTGGCGACCTCCAGGTAGGCGTTGAGGGCTTCCACAACCTGCTCCGGCGATTTTTCGGTAGCGAAGGTGGTAAATCCCCGCACATCGCAAAAAATGATCGTGGCTTCATTGCGGGTGCCCTTGAGCCAATCGGTTTCAGGATTGGCCAATATCATGTCGAGTACTTCGCTTCCCACATATTTGCCGAAGGATTTCTGCGTCATGGCATTTTTCCACAACTCCTGACCCATACGATTGAAAGCCACGGCAAGGTTGCCCAACTCGTCGTTGCGCTTCAAGGGGACCCGGTATTGATAATTTCCCCGGGCAATCTCATCGGTGGCCTTGACAATATGCGAGATGGGACGCGAGAACCGGAATCCATAGAGCACGGCCACAGCCAAACCCAGCAGCATAACCCCCAGGGTGACGAAAATGACCGAGATGCGTTCATCCTGGATCAACTCCTCGATGAAGTCCAGGGAGATGCCCACATGGACCTGACCAAGGTTCTTGTTTTTCAGATTGATGGATCGGTACAGATCCAGCATACGGGCGCCGCCGGCCTGTTGATAGGTATAATAGATCACCTCACCTTTGCGGTGCAGGACAGGGTTGTCCGTAAAGTGCTTAAACGGCAGACCGATGAGGTTGACATCGGTATGGGCCTTGATCTTGTCCTTGGTATCTGTGATCAGGGCATAGCGCAGACCCTCCACATTGGAGGCCTCTTTAATCAACGTGTTGAGACGCAGGATGTCCTCTTCCAGCAAGGGAAACTTGGCGTTATTGGCAAAATAGTTCAAGCTCACCGTGCCCATGCGGACTGTTTGTTCGTATAAACGATCCTTTTGTTTGCTGAGAACCACAAGGCTGAGGGTGATAATGGTAACCACGATCACAAAGGTGGTGGCCACTGCCATTTGCATCCACATGGGAATCCGGGCCCTTGGGATACGGTCCAGGTGGGCCCCGTATTTGTGCGACAACAACTCCCGGATGTCGTCAGCCAGAGAAGTGATTTCTATCTGATATTCGGCGTTTATGGAACGAATGACATCGGCCTCGGGGGCATAGCCTAGATCGACAATGATA
>Ga0055449_10000576_pt1 | contig 10334 bp, 8 predicted proteins | sample China_Galinas_PW_2_FD_57739 | JGI IMG/M metagenome (GOLD analysis project Ga0055449, IMG submission 57739) | Wetland microbial communities from San Francisco Bay, California, USA, that impact long-term carbon sequestration - China_Galinas_PWB_D1 | ecosystem: Environmental > Aquatic > Marine >... | reverse complement strand
CAAGCTTGCCCGGCGGAAGCACAATCGAGCAGAGCAACACGACCAGGCCGACGAACACATGTCCGGACGTCAAGAGCGTGATCGTGCCGTCGATGATGCTGGACTCGGTCGCGTGCCCGAGTCGCTCGACCCGGAGCATGGGCATCGTGACGGCCATCGGATAGAGAATCAGTGCGGTGAGGGCAATCGCGGCCGTCCAGGTATTGCCGCGAAGCATCGCCCCACGCTCGCGAAACGTCGTGCCGCAACGCCCGCATCGGGCACGCATCCCCGCCGGCACCTCAGGGACAACCTGCACGAGCCCGCAGCAGGGGCACGTACGAACGGCGCCGCGCGGAGCGTGCGGCGCCGTCGTCCGTTCCACCTGTGCGTCGTGCATCATCGATACCGGAATCGCCTCCGGTTCCCGTCGTCGCTACCTCACGGTCCACCGGGCGGCGTCTGAGCCGGGGCCGGCGCCGGGGCGGCGGCCGACGCCATCGACACATTCACCATGGTACGCAGGATGTCCATCGGAACGAACAGGTCCGTGCGTTGCCAGCCGTCGCTGCCGGTCGAGCTGAGTACGCCCGGCGCACCGAGCTTGGGAATCTGAATGGGCAGAGGCGCTTCCCCCAATACCCGCTGGACACTCTGAATCGTCTTGACGATCTGGTCCGGAGCGATGTACGCCACCATGGACCGCTGCTTGGGCAGCACCTCGGTAACCTTCTTGATGCCGGGATCGGCGCTCAGCGGCGCCGTGTCCGCCTTGGCCTGTTCGATCGCGGTGGCGAACGCGGCCTTGCCACCACCGAAGCCGACGACGAGCCGCTTTTTGTTCACCGCCGCCATGCGGACCATGAGGCCCTCATCACCGACGATCGTTTTGAGCGCCGCGACGTCCTTCTCGTCCAGGTCGGCGACTTTGGCAAGCGTTTTCAAATCAAGTTCGAGCCGCGCCACGTGCGCCCCGCTGATCTGCTCTTTGTCCTTTTCAAACGTCACGCCCGCCAGCATCTTTTGAACGGTATCTTGGTCTTCCGCACTCGCCTGGGAGGCGGCGATCTCGCTGACCATGCCCTTCGCACCCGCAAACAGTTGTTGCATGAGGTCCAGGGCGTGCGGCGCATCGGTCACGTCGACCACCTTCGTAGCCTCGATCAGCCCGCCCGGACCGGGTTCGAGACCGCGAACGGACAGGCGCAAGCCTCGCACCATCTTGAGCAGTTCGGAAACCGAGCTTGAGAACTTCTTGGCCTTTGCCTCGTCTGCGCCGCCCGACGCCATGGTGGCTGCGATGGTAGACGCCACTTTGCCGGCCATGACGTCGGCCTGCGCCTCGCTCACCACCTGCCCGAACGCCAGCATATACGGACCGCCGGAGAGCCCATCGAGCAACGAGCCCGTGGTCGTTTCCACCGTCATTTCGCGCGCGAGCGTCGTGCCCGGCTTGGCCCCGATGGAACCGCGAAGGCCGATACCGCCCTGTTGAACCGTCAGGCCGACCATGAACGACTGCATGCCATCGATGAATTCCTCGATGTTCTTTTTAGTCTGCTCGACCTGGTTCGGCTGCATCCCCTGAGCACCGGCTCGCATGAGCATCATCATCAACATGCCGTTGATCTGCGGCTTGAACGTCTCGAAAAAGTGCGGGCCGTCAAGCCAGATCATCAGGTCGAGATTGTTCATGGCTTCCAGGTCGCCCTTGTGGAGCTTCGAGGTGATGGAAGCGGAGCTCGATGCCACCGCCTTGAGCGTGTCCGCGTCTTTGCCGGCAATGATCTGATTACCCTTGATGATCGCCATCCACGGCTGGCCCATGAAGTTGACGCTCCAGACGCCACCGTCGCCGGCCGCCCCGCCGAGTCCCTTCAGCAGCGCATTCGGGTCGTTGGCCGAAAAAAGGAACGCGCTTTTTGCCTCGATCTGAGTCGTGTCCGAAATGGGCAGCAGCACGAAGGCGACCGGCTTGGTCTCGTCGAGCCCGGACAACGCCGGCACGTTCATCTTGAGCATGCCGACGATCGAGTTCATCGGCGGCGGCACCTGCGCTCCGAGGCCCAGATCGTTGATCGTCTGCTGGATGTCGGCATCGAGCACCTTCAGGTTGGGCAGGCAGACGAAGGCCGCGGCGTCTGCCGGAATGCCGGATAGCGCCGCCTTGGCGTCGGCACGGGCGCGACCCGCGGGCCACAGCGCCAACGTCAGGGTCAGCGCGAAAACAACCAATTTACGTGTCATCAAAGAAGCTCCTGTCCTATTGCGTCTCGTGAGTGGATGCGCGTGCCGACCCGTCGGGACGGCTCAGAGATACGCACCGGCCCTTCCTGGCGATCCGCCCATCGCGATTCGACAACGATCAGATGTTCACTCGGCGGGAATGACCGCCAGACCCGCACCATCGGCATTGTCGGCAAAACCAGGACCGGGGGCAAGAACGCCGCGACGCAACCCGGTCGCGAAGCCGCACCGAATCACGGAAACAGACCGCGAACGCCCTCCAGCCTTCTTAGGAAATTGGCGCCACGCTCGACCACCCCTCGCGCGGCGTGACAGGTTTGCACAACTCACAACAACCCGGCGGCCCGCCCTATCGGCAGGCCATCCGCGCTGCGGAGCCGATCGCGAGAACCTGAGCGCCCGGCCATCAGACCCTCGCCGTCTCGACTCCCTCGTGGAAGATCGGCTCGCCCAGGGCCGCGAACGGAAGCAGTTCCAGAGCACGCCCACCGTTGAAATCGAGCACGCGCAGCTCGTCGGTCTCATGGACATCGTGGCAGACGATGTCGTAGTGCGTGCCGTATTTTTCCCGAGCGAGCGACTCGGGCACCGGGAACGCAATGAACTTGCGAATCCCCTTGCGCTGAAGCATGTCGAGTAGGGCCGGATCCTCGAGTCCGTCGTGATTGGTCATGATGACCAGCGGACCGCTCCCCGAAAAGACGAGTGCGACGATCATGATGCACCTCCTGTCTTGTGGAAGTCTGCGTCAATAGAATTGTATCGCGCCGCGCGTTCGAAAGGCAAGTTTTTCCAGGTCCGGCGTAGCGCGGCACCGGCTGTTACGCCCACGTCACACACAAACACAAACATCATCAGTTGAACGGCCAAAACAGCCAATCGAAGTGCTGGTCATTTCGGTCCCACCAGGTTTGGTCGTCGTGGCGGTCGAGTGCGCCCACGGCGACGATCGCCAGGGCGGCATTATCGGTCGCGGCGGCGACGGCGGCCGCCAACGCCTGCCACGACGGGTCACAACCGGCGACGAGTGGCACCAGCATCAACAGGGACGTCGCGAGTCGCTTCTGCATCACGGGGCTCCTCAGATTGGGGCAAACGCATCGACAAGACGCAACAAGGCACGGCTTGAAATGGTACGGGGCGGTCTCGCGCGACGTCAACCGCGCGATCGGGGGGGAGGCGGTTCCCCGGGCGGCGGAGCCCCATCGGGCGGAAATCCTCCCGGCGGTGGCGCGAGGTCGCGGGCGCGCGTCGCGGCCGCCTGCTGCTTGGCATAAAACCCGAGCTCGCCGTACACCACCGCGAGTTGCGCGAAGCACGATCCGGCAAGCCCGCGCAACTGGGGTTGCGTGTCGTCGGTCGCAAGAAGGCCGTCAAGTCGCTTGGTGGCGGCTTCGAGTACGGTCCGCGCCGCGCCGTAATCCCCACGATCGATGTCGAACTGAGCGAGCCGCGACTCCACCAGCGTGGCGACGATCGAGAAACTTCCCACCTCGGGAAACTCCGTGATCAAGCCGTGCAGTTCGTCCAGCGCGTGCTGGAGTGCATCGACCGCCTTGCCCACGTCGCCCCGACGTGCATATGCGCGGTGACGTCGGAGGTAGGCGTGCGCACGAGCGAAACGATACGCCGCCGCATGCGGTTGTTCGGCGATCAGCTCATCGAGCATCGCCATGCCGCGCTGGAATCGCTCTTCCGCATCGGGCTTGTATTCCTGCATGGCGTACGTTTCCGCCAGATCGAGCTTGTACTGTGGGACGTCGGGATAATCCTTCACGAGCTTCTCGAGAATCTCCGCCGCCTTGTCGACGTTGCCGGCCGTGGATTGGTCAAACCGAAACGCACCGGGACGATGCGTCTCGCGCAAACACAACGCCAGCAAGTGCCGATACGACGGATTGTCCGGTGCGCGTTCCAGCAACCCGTTCAACATGTCGACCGCCTGCTCGAACTGCTCGCGCGCACCGGCGCGCCGCCCGCGTCCCGCGTGGTCCCCGCCGGGCCGAATCCTGCGAAGATGGAGCGGACCACGACCAGGTCCTCGCCCGGCGCCACGTCCCGGTCCAAGCCCGCGTCGCGGTCGATCCTCGGGAGGCCCCCTGCGGCGCCCGCGGCGAGGCCTGTCGTCGGGTGGACCTTGCGGTGGACCGCTCGGTGCACCGAGCGGTCCGGGGCCGGCACCCGGCTCAGGTCCGGGGCGTCGCGCTTCGAGATACAGCGTTCGTGCTACCTCAAAGACCGCACGCGGGTCCGGCTGCTTCGCTTCGATCGCCGGCTCGAGCACCGCCCGGGCCTCGGCGAAACAGGCGTGCGCCTTCTGTCCTTCGGCGTCGATCGCCAACAACGCGCCGAGCTGGTTGTACACCTCCGCCAGTGCGACGCGCGTCGCGACGTCAACGCCGTGATGTTCGATAAACGACAGGTAGTAGTTGATGGCCGTCTGGTACGCCGCGCGAGCATCGTCGAATCGACCGAAGAGCTCGTAAATCTGCCCGACGCGTCGATTCGCGGAGGCGACCTTCGTATCCAGCCCGGCCGAGGCTTCCTCCCGCTGCGCCAGACGCTGGTAGTATTCGAGCAGGTGCTTGAGGAGCTGCGTCGATTGCGGCGTCAGCAGGGCCGGATCGGCGACGTAGACGGAATAGCTTTCGGAATCAGCCACCGAGAGTTCGAGCGTCGTCGCGGAACGATCCGGCGCGAGTTCGTCCAGGATCGAGTCGAGCGCCTCGATCGCCAGATCAGCGGTTCCCTCGGCGTGCTTGCGCAAATGCTGGGCATTGGAAAGCGCCGACTCGGTCCGCTTGTTGGCGATGCGTACATTGACATACGCGGCTGAGAACACGACCGCCAACGAAGCCAACAGAACAAACACCATCGCCGTCGCCGCCGACAATGCCGGGTTGCGCCTCGCCCAGCGCCACAGTCGCTCCGTGCTCGATACGCGCCGCGCGGCGATCGGTCGGTCCTCCACAAAGCGACTCAGATCGTCGCGCAGTTGCGCGGCATCGTCGTAGCGGTGCGCCGGATCGCGCGACGTGGCCTTGAGGATGATGGTTTCGAGATCGGCGGGCAGGCGCGGCACGAACTTTCGTGGTGGGGTCAGGTCCTCCTGCAGAATCGCGCGCATCAGCCGCTTGCGATCGATGTGGGCAAACGCAGGCCGCAAGGTAGCGAGCTCATAGAGCGTGACGCCAAGCCCGTACACATCGATCCGTTCGTCGCCGGCGCCGCCGAATTGCTCGGGCGCCATGTATCGAAGCGTGCCGATGACGTCCCCCGCTTCCGTCAGGCCGTCGTGCTCGAGGGCCTTGGCCAGCCCGAAGTCCGACACCCAGAGCACACCTTCGGCGTCCAGCAGCAGGTTGGCCGGCTTGATGTCACGGTGCAACACGCCCTGGCTGTGGGCGTAGGCGATGGCATCGGCCGCCTGTGCGAACGCCCGCGCCAAGGAGCGCCAGTAGATGTCGCCAAGGTGTTCGCCGGACGGCTGCGCAGGCGCGGACTCGCGCCGGACATTGCCGTCTGCAGGGTCGTTCACCTCTTGCTCGCGCGGGTCGATGGACAGTGGCGACAGCGTCTCCGTGCGACCAGAATCACTGCCGGATGAATCGCTGTCGACCAGCGCCTTCGCCAGCGCGAACAGGTCGCGACTGGGGACGTCGCCAGAAGCCGCGCTCGGGTCGGCCGAGGTCAGCACGGCGAACGTGCGGTCCAGGCCGACCCCGTGAATGTACTGCATCACGAAGTAGTGGTAGCCGCCGTCCGCGCCGACGCCGAAGATCGGCACGATGTTGGTGTGGTGAAGCTTGGCGGCCGTGCGGGCCTCGCGATCGAAGCGATCTGCCCGCTTGGCATCATTGAGAAACGTCTGAGGCAGAACCTTGATCGCCACGCGACGACCCAGCGACTCCTGCTCCGCCTCGAACACGATGCCCATGCCGCCGCGACCGATCTCGCGAATGATGCGAAAGTCGCCCAGCCGCTCGATCGCCGGAGTCGGCGCCATCGACGCCGAAGTTGACGAAGAGCCCAGCCCGCTCGCTTTCGCCGACTCGAGATCGACGATCGTCGGAAAGAGTTCGCGAATCTCGTCGGCCAGCTCCGGGTGCCTGTCCGCGTACTCCGCGATCGAGGGACGCTCGCCGCGCCGACACCGGTCCGCGAACTCCGCGGCCACGAGATCGAGCGCGTCGTGGGCATCGTCGGTACCGTGCATGAGCGTGTGGGTCCCTCGGGGCCTCCTCGACCTTAACGCGGCGCCGGCCGGTCGATCGACAGCGACAGGTCGGGAAACTCGGCCAATACGTCCTTGAGCCGCCGCAGGGCCCGGACGTACCGGATGCTCGCGGCCTTCTGCTCGATCCCCAACACCGCCGCGACTTCCTGGTTCGTCAGCTCCTCGAAATGCCGCAGGGCGATGACCTCGCGGTCGACATCGTTCATCTGATCGAGGGCGGCCGCCAACTGCTCGGCCCGCTCGATCCGCCGGATCGCCCCGGTCGGCGAGGTCAGCCCGCCGACGAGCCCGGCGGCCAGCGACATCGAGGTCGTGGCGCCGTCGCCCGGAGCCTTGAGCCGGGCTTCGCGACCGGCATCCCGCTTCTGAGCGCCGACATGGCGGCGGTAGACATCGGCCATCGTCTGGATCGTGATCAGGCGGAGCCAGATGAACAGTGCATCGTCCGACTCGCCCTCCACGTGGGCGCAGCGCTTGGCAGCGTTGAGGTACGCCTCCTGGAGGATGTCGTCGGCGTCGACCCGCCCGGCCAAACGGCGATCGATCCGGAAGCGCACGATCGTGTGCAGGCGGTCGCGCGACAGCTCAAACGCCTTCGCCAGGGCCACCGTGTCGCCGTCTTTGACGCGTGGGAGCAGGTCGAATTCGTTATCGGAACGGTCGTTCATGCTTCAACTCGGGCGATACGTACCGGCCGGCTAAGTCATGCCGCTGGGTCACGCCCCTGCATAGCTTACACGAACCGGGGCCCAGCGGTGCGGTCGGGGCCCCTACAAAAGTTTACGAGCCTGGCCGTAGATCGTCTCGCGAATCCCCGTTTTACGGCATAGGCAATGATGGAAAGGCCATCAACGCTGGACCAAGGGGTGCAAGGGTTCACAAGGAGTAAAACCATGTATCGCACTGCCACACTGCTCGCAGGATTCGCCGCACTGTTCGGCGTGGGACTGGTCGCCGCCCAGCAGGGGCCTGACGGAAATCCACCGCCGCCACCTCCCGACTGTCCGGGCCCGCCGGTGATCGCCGCGCTGGACACCAACGCGGACGGCACGATCTCCGCGGACGAGATCGCCAACGCCTCGCAGTCCCTGTTGACGCTCGACGCAAACGGGGACGGCCAGCTCACCGCAGACGAGCTGCGTCCCGACGGACCGCCGTGCGGCCCGCCGCCCGGGTGCGGACGACGAGGCCCGGGGCCGAACATCATGAGCCATGATACCAACGGTGACGGCGTCGTCACGCTGGAGGAGCTCACGGCCGACGTAACCGCCAAGTTCAACCAACTGGACGCGAACGGGGACGGCGTCATCGACTCGACCGATCTGGATCAACTGGACGGCCCGCCGTACTTCCGCCGCATCATGCGGCACGACACGAATGGTGACGGCCAGGTGACACTCGAAGAGTTCCTGGCAGCCGCCACGGACCGGTTCAACCAGATCGACACGAACAGCGACGGCCAGATCGATCAGGACGAGGCGGCGGCCGCCAGACCGCCACACCACGGTCGCGGGTACGGCAAGCAGGGTGTTTCTGGACGCGGACAAAGGGGTGGTTACCGCGGGGGTCGTTGATGCCCGGCGAGCCGAACATTCGCACCGCACGCTCGGTGCGACCAGGAGGAGCGACCGCTATTTTGGCGGTCGCTCTTTCTTCTTGCGCGCGGGACGGTCTGGGTGGCCCACCTCGTTAGCGAAGCGGCGAGGTGGGTTCACGATAGCAGGCATCCGGTTCAACAGCCCCCCATAAACGGGTGGTCCACCTCGTTAGCGAAGCGGCGAGGTGGGTTCACGATAGCAAGCATACGGTTCAACAGCCCCCCATAAACGGGTGGCCCACCTCGTTAGCGAAGCGGCGAGGTGGGTTCACGATGGCAGGCATACGGTTCAACAGCCCCCATAAACGGGTGGCCTACCTCGTTAGCGAAGCGGCGAGGTGGGTTCACGATGGCAGGCGATGGGTTTAACATGCCCCCATGCCACGTGATCTCGTTCGATATGACGTGGTCGGGCACACGCACTTCTGGACACTGTCGTGCTATCGTCGCCTCACCTTCTTCTGGCACGACGAGCTGAAGTGGCACGTCGTCCGCGCGCTCGACTACATCCGTACGCGTTACGAGATTTGTCTGATCGGCTATGTGGTCATGCCTGAGCACGTGCACGTCCTGCTCTACCCGCATCCTCGAGGTTCGGCCAAACCACTCCCCGTCTCGGTGCTCCTGGCCGCCTTCAAACGACAGGTGGGCTACCACGGCAAACGACAGCTCAAGTCGCTCTTCGCATCATCTGGGAGCCTGTGGTCCGAGCCGATGCAACGTTGGGCACGAGCCGAATTCGACAAGGGTTCAATCTGGCACAAGCGGGGGCATGACTTTAACGTCTTCACGCAGCGAAAACTGCTGGAGAAACTCGACTACTGTCATAAGAATCCAATGACGCGCGGACTCGTGGAACATGCGGCGGATTGGCCATTCAGCAGCTACCGGTATTATGAGTACGACGACCGCTCTGTACTCGCGATGGACTGGGATGGTTCCTGGCCGATCGAGTGGTAATCGAAGAGCAGTTTGTATATGCTTATGGTTATTGACCGCGTATCAGCTGGGATGGAAGTGATGCACGTACCGTCAGGTTCCTTCTGTGTATCGCGAGCCCACCTCACCGCTTCGCTCATGAGGTGGGCCACCCGGCGCGCGGATGGGTTCCTTTCCCCGCTGCTCGAGTCTTGGGACATACGCCATGGCTGAACTGTTGAACAACGAGGCTGTCAAATCGCAGATCAGGGACGCATTCAGGAGGACGCGCTATCCGGGAGACAACTGGCTCCCTTACGATGAGGAAGGAACTGCGAACGCGCTTCGTGGCAAGAGCTGGCAGGATGTAATCGATGCAGAGCTTCTTTTCTCGATCCGCGACTGCGTCTTCTTCCTCTCCTGTGAGGCGTTTCGATACTATCTTCCTGGATTCCTTATCGCCATCCTCGACTACCATGCCGAACTCGATATTTTCCCGGAATGGCTCGTCAGGAGTCTTGCTCCACAGGAACTGCAGGGGCGGCACGGTCTTGCGAGTTCGAATGGATTTCTGTTGGGGTACACACCACATTAGGAGAAGGCGATTCTCGCGTTTCTTCGACTCTACCGGACGATGGTAGAACCGGATTTCAGATTGGAGGATGCCGATCGAGCCATACAGTATTGGACCGCGGTTGTTGATGGTACGTTTGATTGGGACGAATGGGACAAGCGTGCTCGACGTGGCGGCGGCTGAGTTGAGGTCTTTGAGTCGTCAGTTTCACCCTGTGTATCGCGAGCCCACCTCACCGCTGCGCTCATGAGGTGGGCCACCCGCCGTGTCGTTCTCGCAGGTCCGCCCTACTGCACTTCGCCGAAGGAGAGCATAAAGATCCAGGCGTCGCGCAGGTCGGTGTCACTGTCGCCGTCGAGGTCGGTGGACGAGCCGCATCCGCCGCCGGCCGGACCGCGCATGCAGTCGGTCAGGTAGAAATAGTCCGTCAGGTCGGTGTCCTGGTCGAAGTCGTAGTTGGCACGGCCGGGCTTCGGCGCGACTGTCATCATGACGCCGTTCGCGGAAGGGGTAATCTCGGCCGACATGTACTTGCTCACATCCTGCATGGACAGAAGGATCTGCGTCGCGGGATCGATCGATACGCCACCGTCTCCTTGGATCAGCTCGACCGAGAGGTCGGTGTCGGGAAGGATGTCACCGCGCACCTGCGCGTCGATCTTCCCGGCGATGGTGACGCTGCCCGTGGCGAGCAGCCGATTAGGCGCGCTTCCGACACCCACGACGAGCGTGCCGGCCGGCTGGTCGTAGTCTCCGTCGATGTGCAGATCGCCGGGTGAGCA
>Ga0055449_10000575_pt1 | contig 10340 bp, 10 predicted proteins | sample China_Galinas_PW_2_FD_57739 | JGI IMG/M metagenome (GOLD analysis project Ga0055449, IMG submission 57739) | Wetland microbial communities from San Francisco Bay, California, USA, that impact long-term carbon sequestration - China_Galinas_PWB_D1 | ecosystem: Environmental > Aquatic > Marine >... | reverse complement strand
CGACTATAGTGCTCACCATTGCCGCCGTGGCGATGGTGTTCTCTCATTCGTTCAGGGACGGCAATCTCCTCAACCGCAGGCCGCTTGCGATGTCGGGCCTGCCGGTGAAGGCCGTCAACTTCCACAAGGACAAGCAGCTGCCGGCCCCTATATTCAACCCCTACATCTGGGGCGGATACATGATATGGGAGCTCTACCCCGATTACGGCGTCTTCACCGACAGCCGCATGATAGACTTCGACGCCTACCGCCTCTACAGGCGCGCCATGGGGGGCGAGGTCGAGTTGCTCGAGGTCTACGGCGTAAACACGGTGATCATCTACGTGGACGGGCCCCTCTTGCAGAGGCAGGAGGGTTCGCTCCTTGCGTCGCTTGCCGTCCATGAACACTGGGACCTCGTTTACTTCGACGGCCAGACGGCGATATTCGTCCGCGAGGGAATGGCCCCCGATGTGAGAAGGCTCGAGAAGAGCTACCTGCAGGGCCTCTTCCGCTAAAAGGCCGCGGCACGTCCCCGGCCCAGAAACTTCTTTTTTCTCCCGAATAGCGCTTGACAGGCCCCCGCCGGAGTGCTATTCTACGTTTAGAACGAACTAAACGAAATAAACGGAGGGGCCATGAAGCCAGAACTGAGCGAGGCGCGGGAGCACTTCATACACGGCATGAGCCGGATAGCCGAATTCTGGGGGTTTCCCAGGGCAATGGGCGCGATATACGGGGCGGTCTATCTCTCGTCAGAGCCGGTATCGCTCGACGAGCTCGTGGAGCAGGTGGGCCTCAGCAAGGGGGCCGTGAGCACCAACGTGCGGAGCCTCGAGCGGCTGAGGATGATACACAAGCACCTGAAGGTGGGTGACCGCAAGGACTATTACAGCGCCGAGACGGATTTCTGGAAGATAATCAGGGGCGTCTTGCGGGAGCGCGAGAACGTGGAGTTCGACCACGCCCTGCGCTCGGTAACCGAAAGCCTGGATATGGTGAAAGCTCGGGGGAAGAAACCCTCGGAACCGGAACTCAACGCTTTTTACGTCGAGAGGCTCGGGCAGATGCAGTCCTTCTTCGGGAGCCTCGACAACCTGGTGGCCACGTTCCTCGCCCTCGACGACCTGCGCGCGGGCACCATAAAGAAGCTGTTTTCAAAGGGTAAGAGGTAAGGGCCATGGACGGCACGAAGACGCATGTGGTGACCGGAGCGCTTGGATATTCGGGGAGCTATATCGCCAGGAAGCTCATCGAGAAGGGGCACCGCGTGGTGACGCTCTCCAATTCCGCGGCGAGGTCGGGCAGGACGGTGCCGGATATCGAGATAAAACCTTTCGACTTCGATGATCCCGACCGGCTCGCCGAGAGCCTGCGAGGAGTCGAGGTGCTCTATAACACGTACTGGGTCAGGTTCAACCACAAGCTCTTCAAGCACGCCGACGCGGTCAAAAACACCCTGACCCTCTTTGGTGCCGCAAAACGAGCGGGTGTCGAGCGCATAGTGCACATAAGCATAACCAACCCGTCGAAGGACTCGCATCTGGAGTACTTCCGCGAGAAGGCGCACCTCGAGGAGGCTCTTAAGGCCACGGGCATCTCTTACGCGATACTTCGTCCCGCCGTAATATTCGGCGGCGAGGACATACTGATTAACAACATCGCGTGGTTCGTGCGCAGGTTCCCGGTGTTCGGGGTCTTCGGCTCGGGGCGCTACAGGCTCCAGCCAATCTATGTGGACGACCTCGCCGGGCTCGCCGTGGAGCACGGGGAGTTAAGAGACAACGTTACGGTTGACGCCATAGGGCCCGAGACGTTTACTTACAGGGAGCTTGTCGAGGACATCGGGGAGATACTCGGCAAGAAGCGGCCCGTCATATCCATCAGTCCCTCGGTGGGGTTCGCGGTGGCGCGAATTGCCGGGGCTCTTCTGAATGATGTAATTATCACGAGGGAGGAAATAGACGGACTCATGGAAGACCTCCTTTATGTGGACGCGCGCCCGGCGGGCACGACCAGGCTCACCGGCTGGGCCAGTGAGAACGCCCATACCCTCGGGCTTCACTACCACAGCGAGCTCGCAAGACGAAGGTAGTTCGGGCGGATAATACGCCTGTCTAAAACCCCTCAAAAACAAAAGGGAATCGATAGTTTCATTGACAAAACCGGGCCAACTCATATATCATATCAATTATTTGTTATACGTGAGTCTTCTTTAGTGTGAAGGCCGATCTCAGAGCAAAAAGGAGCGACAGATGATCCCAGCGAAGATGGTAATGTGCAGGAGCGCGGCGGTTTTTCAGGACAGCAACGTCCTCGAGGTGGTTAGGAAAATGATGGCCCACGGCTGCCCGAGCATGCCCGTGGTTAACGACGATGCCGAGATAATGGGCATGGTCAGCATGTGCGACATTCTTAAAGTAGCAAAGACCGAGGGCAAGGACGTCGATAAGGTGACGGTCGACAAGATAATGACGGCCGTGCCCGCAACGGCGGACCCCGAGCAGTCGATCGAAGAGATAGCGGCCCTCATGGCCGACAGCAGTTACCCGGTAATTCCCATAGTGAAGGGCAAGAGGCTCGTCGGTCTCATCAGTGCCCGCGAAGTGGTTGACGCGCTCGTCGATCCTCACCTGCTTACGGCGCTCGCGGCCTAAGGGACTTTTTTTAGCGGAAGCGCGCCCGTAAGCTGGAAATCTGGAATATCCCGGGTGCGCTGAAAAGGGCTGCTGTCACATCAGCCGCGTGATTGCCGGGGCTATTTCTTCAGGATCTTTTCGACCGAAGGGAAGCGACCGAGTTCCGTGTGCGGCAGGAACATGGCGCTCATGTACTCGTCCATGTAGCGTCCCGAGACCGACAGCTCCACGTATGTCATCATGGACGCAACGTTCTCGGCCTCCACTCTCAGGTCTTCCGACAGCAGCGTGAGGTACGCTCCCGCAACCGAGGTGTTGCCAAGGTACTCGAACCTCTCGACCGGAATGTCCGGGAGCATGCCCATCACCACGGCGCGCTCGATATCGATGTAGCGTCCGAAGCCTCCGGCGATATAGACCTTCCGGATGTCTTCCATGCTCATGCCCACCTCGCTCACAAGAAGGCTAACGCCGGCGTAGATGGCGGCCTTGGCGCGGAGGATGTTCTCGATATCCACCTCGGTAAGCGTGATGAGCCCGCTCTCTCCCTTGTGTATGACGAACTCAGAGCCCTCTTCGCCCTTAACGAGCAGCTCCGGCGGGAGGCTGTCGCGGAACTTGCCCTTCTGGTCGAGCACTCCCGTGAGGAACATCTCCGATATGGCCTCTATCATTCCAGAGCCGCAGATGCCGGTGGCCGGGCCGTCGCCTATGACGGAAATGCTCGGCGTAAACGTTGCGGGGTCTATCTTTACCTTCTCTATGGCGCCGTCCGTGGCGCGCATGCCGTGGCGTATGCCGCTTCCCTCAAAGCACGGGCCCGCGGATGTCGCCGCGCACATGAGCCACTCGTTGTTGCCGAGGGCGATCTCGCCGTTGGTGCCTATGTCCATGAAGAGGGCGAGCTCCTCCTTGCGGTGCATCTTGCTTGCTAGCACTCCGGCCACGATGTCGCCGCCCACGTAGCTTGCCACCTGCGGAAGCGTGTACACGGGGCCGCGGCGGTTTATCTTGAGGTTGGCGCTCCTGGCCTGCCAGCGCGGGTACGAGTTGAGCGTCGGTATGTAGGGCTCTTCCCTTATGGTGCCGGGGTCGAGGCCCCAGAAGAGCTGTGTCATCGTCGTGTTGCCCGCGATGGTGGCGCACTCTATGGAGTCGCGCTCAATATTGTGCTTTGAGGCGAGCACAGAGGTGAGGTCGTTGATGTCGGAGACGACGGCGCGCCTGAGCTCCTCGAGGCCGCCGCCCTCGGTGGCGTGCACTATGCGGGTTATGATGTCGTCGCCCCAGCGCATCTGCGAGTTATATGTGAGGCCCACGTCGACTATCTTCCCGTCTGCGAGGTCCACGAGGTAAACCACGACCGTCGTGGTGCCAATGTCCACGGCGATGCCGTATTTCTTGTCGCTGCCCACGGGGGATACGAACACGGCCTCCGGGGCATCGGCCGAGGCGGTATGGGTGAGCGTAACGTTCCATCCTGCGTCCCTGAGCGCCTGTCCCATGGTGGAGACGAAGTCGCGCGAGAACCGCATGCCGGAGAGTCCTGACTCATCGAGAGAGCGCCTCATGCGAGCGAGGTCGCTTATGTTGTCGTCGAGCGTCGGGGGCGGTAGCGTGAGAGATACGTGGCCCACAAGCGGCGTGATGCCCGCCCCTTCGGGCAGGTACTCGTCGGGCCTGGTGATGCCCGAGACCGCTATTTTCTGACCCACCACGAGACGCGAGCCCTCGGGTATCTCTATGAGGACGTCTCCCTTCGGAAACGCCCTGCAGGCAAGCGCCAGTCCTTCCTGCTTGTCGGCGTCGCTTATCTTGCCGGGAGAGGGTATGTCCGCCTTGCCCTCGACAATTCTTACCTTGCACTTGCCGCACGTGCCCTTGCCCCCGCACGAGGCGGTGAGGTATATCTCCTGCCGCCAGAGGGCGTGGAGGATGCTCTCGCCTTCCTCAACCGGTACCGTTTTGCCTGTAGTGAGCTTTATTTCCATAACGTAATTCATAGTATTATATACTACTTTGAACGATGAACAAGACCCTTAAAAAACTGCTCATATTCGCTCTTAAAGTGTCCGTTGCGGGAGCGCTGCTTTACCTCGTGCTCAGGCAGGCCGGGGGCGGTGACGTCAGGGCCGGGGCGAGTAAGGTCGTCGGCCTTATCCTGAGCGTGCACCCGGCGGCATTCGTCGCCTCGGTGGCGCTTTACCTCGTGGCGCTGAGCCTGGGCACAAAGAGGTGGAGCCTCCTTCTGCCGGGGAAGTTCCGCTTCAGGCGGCTCTATTCGCTCTACCTGGTGGGCTCGTTCTTCAGCACCTTCATGCCCGGCCTGGTGGGGGGCGACGCGGTGAAGATCTACTACCTCTACAAGGAGACGGGCGAGGGCGCCAAGGCGCTGAGCTCCGTGTTCATGGACCGCTACATCGGCTTCTGCTCGCTCATGCTCATTGGGCTTGCCGCGTACCCATTCGGGTTTAAGTACATAAGAGGCTCTTGGATAGAGTGGGCCCTTCCGCTCATAGTCCTATGCTTTGCGCTTGTGAGCCTCGTGGTCTTCGGTCTGAGAATAGGCAAGAGGATACAGGTGGTGGGCAAGCTGCACGACTACTTTCACACGTACAGAAAGAAATACGACGTCATCGTAAAGGCGCTGCTACTTTCCTTTACGCTCCAGCTGATAATAATCTTCGGCATCTACCTTCTCTCTTTGGGGCTTGGCCTGAAGATGCCGTTCTCGGCGCTCCTCGTGTTCATCCCGATAATTACGACCGTAGCCACCGTGCCCATCTCGCTTGCGGGCATCGGGCTCAGGGAGGCCGCGGCGGTGCTGCTCTTCGGCACTGTAGGCCTTGAGGCCGACAGCGCCATGGCGCTCTCGCTTGCGTGGTTTACGATGGTGGCCGTGGGCGGGCTTGCCGGGCTGTTCCAATACTTCAGGATAAAGGGCGCCTCGGCGAAGTCGCCCCCGCATAAACGGCCCGAATGATTTAAAATATGGCTGACATGGAAAAAGACGCAAAGATATACCTTGCCGGGCACACCGGGCTTCTTGGCTCGGCCCTCATGCGGAAGCTCGCGGAGGAAGGCTACGCAAACGTCGTGACCCGCACGCACTCGGAGCTCGACCTGACCCGGCAGGCGGATGTGGAGAAGTTCTTTGCCGAGGAAAAACCCATGTACGTCTTCCTTGCCGCGGCCAGGGTGGGCGGCATATACGCAAACAGCACCTACCCCGCGGAGTTCATCTATGAAAACCTGGCCATTCAGCTAAACGTCATTCACGGCGCTTGGAAAAGCGGGGTGAAGAAACTCCTGTTCCTCGGTACTGGCTGCGCCTATCCGCGCGAGTGCCCCCAGCCGGTAAAGGAATCGTCGCTCATGTGCGGGCCCATCGAGCCCACGAACCTCGCGTTCGGCACGGCGAAAATAGCCGGCGAGATAATGTGCCAGTCCTACGACAAACAGTACGGCGCGGACTTTATCATTGCCGTCCCGACGAATCTTTACGGCCCGGGCGACAACTTCGATCCCAAGGACTCGCACGTCATCCCCGCAATCATGCGAAGGTTTCACGAGGCCAAGGAGCAGGGCGCTCCATCGGTGAGCGTCTGGGGGACGGGAAATCCGAGGCGTGAGTTCATGTATGTGGACGACTGCGCGGAAGCCTGCATATTCCTGATGAACAACTATTCCTCGCCGGAGCTTATAAACGTCGGCACGGGCGAGGGCTGCTCCATAAAGGAGCTTGCCACCGCCGTAAAAGAGGCCGTGGGCTTTAAGGGGGAACTCGAGTTCGACACCACGAAGCCGGACGGTGCGCCGCTCAGGATGCTGGATTCATCGAAGCTTCTTTCGATGGGCTGGAAGCCAAAGACGCCCCTTAAGGAAGGGCTTGAAAGGATGTACCGCTGGTTTCTCGAAAACCCCGACGAGGTAAGGTCGGGGCATTAAGTCTAATCTTCCGCGAGCAGTTCCTTCTCCGACATCAGCTCTCTGATATTGCCAAGAACCTTCAGGGCTTTTGTGTTTGAGGCGTCCACTTTGTGACCCGTGCTCACCATGTAATTGCGTCCAACCCCGGCCCGCTCTCCGGCCTCGATGTCTGACTCTTTGTCGCCCACGAGCACCGAGCGTTCGAGGTCTATCTCGAGAGCGTCCGAGGCCTCAAGCAGCATGCCGGGCGCGGGTTTCCTGCACTGGCAGTATCGCTTGTACGGGCCCGTGCCCTCCTCGGGGTGGTGGGGGCAAAAGTATATGCCGTGAATGGTAACGCCGTGCTTTTCGAACTCGCCCCTCATCCAGTCGTTCAGGCGGTGGAAGTCTTCCTCGGTGTAGTAGCCCCTGCCGATGCCCGACTGGTTTGTGATGACCACGACGAGGTAGCCCGCCTTCTGAAAGGCCTCGCAGGTCTCGAACACGCCGTCGATGAAGTGGAAGTCCTCGACCTTGTGGACGTAGTCCTTCTCAACGTTAATGACACCGTCTCTGTCGAGGAAGAGCGCCCGGTGCTTCATTTCTTGCCGAAGAGGGCGGCCTCCACGAGTTCGCAGATCACGTGGCCGAGCGTTATATGGGCCTCCTGTATGCGCGGGGTGTCCTTGGAGGGGACGGCGATGAGGTGCGTGCACTTGTCCTTCATAAGGCCGCCGCCTTTGCCGGTGATGCCCACAGTTATCATCCCGGCCTCAAGCGCCGCCTCGAAGGCCCTTATGATGTTGATTGAGTTGCCCGAGGTGGAGAGCCCAACGAGGACGTCACCCTTTGAGCCCTTGCCCCTGATGAGCCTCGCGTAGACCTCGTCGAAGGAATAGTCGTTGGCCACCGCGGTGAGGTACGAGGTGTTGACATGAAGCGCCTCGGAAAACAGGGGCGCGCGGTCGAAGTAGAACCGTCCGCTGAACTCTGCCGCCAGGTGCTGGGCGTCGGCGGCCGAGCCCCCGTTTCCGCAGAAGAAGACTTTACCCCCGTTTCGGAAGGTGTCCTCAATGACCTTGGCCACCCGGGCCACGGTATCGATGATGCCCTTGTCCTCAAGGACATTTTTCTTGAGTTCGATGGACTCGCCTATTGCCTGTGATATCCTGTCCAACCTCGCACGCTCCTTATCGGTTAGAATTTCGAGCCGCTTGCCTTCGCCCGGGTATTTTAGCATGTGGCGGGCGGTTTTGACCGCACCTGCGCTTTACCGTGATTAGTTATAAATGTTACTATATACGGTGAATAATACGGACTTATATAGGCTTGTGTCGCTGATACGGCACGCCGAGCTCAAGATTGTCGAGGTCTATCCCACCGACATAATGCAGACTCCCGTGCACCTGAGCATCGGGCAGGAGTCAATCGCATCGGCGCTTTGCGCGCACCTCAACCACGACGATATCGCCTACGGCACCCACAGGGGGCACGGCATCTACTTGGCCAAGGGTGGAGACCTGACGGGTTTTTACGCGGAGCTCCTGGGCCGCGTTGACGGATGCTCCGGAGGCTACGGCGGCTCGATGCACCTCATAGACCGTTCGGCGGGCTTTTACGGCACCTCATCGATAGTGGGGGGTGCAATACCGATTGCGGTGGGCGCGGCCATGGGCATCAAGGCCCCGAGGGTGGCGACTGTGCTTTTCGGGGACGGCGCATCGGACGAGGGTATTCTCTATGAGTCGCTGAACTTCGCCAAGCTCAAGGACCTGCCAGTGATATTCGCATGCGAAAATAACCGCTACTCCATCTACACGCATGTCAGCCACCGACGCGCCGCCGAGCCGCACAAGATAGCCGAGGCGTGCAACATAAGGACCGTCCATGTGCCCATCGAGATATCCAACGACGTGGTGGCCCTGCACGAACACCTCAGGGAGCACGTCGAATATGTCCGCGGGGGCAACGGCCCGCTCTTTGTCGAGTGCGAGACCGTCCGCGCCGTGGACCATCACGGCGGGGGAAGCGACGTCGAGAAGGGCATGAGGCCCAGCGAAGAGGCAGACCTCGCGCGCGAGCACGACCCGCTCGAGGTGGCCCGAAGACAGCTCGATCCCGCGACGGTGAAAGCGATAGACGAGGAAGTCCTGAAGACGATAGAGGAGGCCTTTGAGGCCGCCATGAAGAGCAAACCCGTTCACATAGAGGTAGATTATGAGCAACTGGGGAACAACCCCTTCGGTTCCTGACGTACTGCCCGATAGCGGGCGTATGAGCACCTACAGCGAGGCCATCTACGAAGCCACGAAGCTGGCGCTCGATGCCGACAGCTCGGTGAGGATCTTCGGCGAGGGCGTGGCCGATCCGCTCGGAAGCTACGGCACCACGCGGGGATTCCACGAGGAGTTCGGCTCGGAGGTATCGTTCGACGTGCCCATCGCCGAGGGTATAATCACCGGTATGGGCGTGGGAATGGCCATGGTGGGGCTCAGGCCGATAATGATACACCCCAGAAACGATTTCATGCTCCTGGCGCTCGATCAGATATGCAACCACGCTGCCAAATGGAATTACATGTATGCGGGTAAGTCGCCTCTGCCAATGGTCGTGCGCAGCGTATCGTGTCGCGGATGGGGCAGTGCGGCCCAGCACTCGCAGGCCATTCACGCAACACTCGCTCATTACCCTGGCCTTACGGTACTCGTTCCGTTTACCCCGATGGACGCCAAGGGATTTCTCATGTGGGCCGCGCTCAAGTCTCAGGGCCCCGTGGTGATAATGGAGAACAAGGGGCTCTGGAAGCTCATGGGCGAGGTGCCCGAGGGCGAGTACTTCTCGGAGCCAGGCCAGCCACAGGTGTTAAGGGAAGGCAGCGACATGACGATGGTGGGCATCTCGCAGGGCAACCTCGACGCGCTCGTCGCGGCGGGCAAGCTCGCCGACGAAGGCATCTCGGTTGAAGTCATAGACGTGCGGTCGCTCAAGCCTCTCGACGTTACGATGATTTGCGAGAGCGTGAAGAAGACGGGCCGCCTCATGGTAATTGACCCAGCGCCCAGGCTCTTCGGCTCGGCCGCGGAGGTAATAAGCCGCGTGATGGAACTCGTGCCGGTTTCGGCATTGAAAGCCTCACCGGTTAGAGTGGCGCTTCCTGATACCCCCGTGCCGGCGTCTTCGGAATCAACTTATTTCTTTACTCATGAGCAGATCGTAAAGCTTGCGAAAAAGCTCATGGCGAAATAATCCTGGAAATATAAAAGCACCAAGGAGGATACACAGATAATGAACATACTCGTAACCGGAGCGGCTGGATACCTCGGCTCCATAATGGTCCCGGAGCTTCTGAGGCTGGGGCATAAAGTAGCGGTGGTGGACAACTTCATGTTCAACCAGGCATCGCTTCTGGAATGCTGCAACGACGACAATTTCAAGGTAATAAGGGGCGACGCGCGCGACAAGGACCTAATGAAGGGCCTCATGAAGGACGCCGACGCCATCTTCCCGCTCGCCTGCCTCACGGGCGCGCCGCTTTGCAAGAAGGACCCGGTTGGCGCACAGACCATAAACTTCGACGCCATCAAGATGCTCCTCGATATGAGGAGTAAGGACCAGGTGTTCATATTCCCAACCACAAACAGTGGCTACGGCGTTGGAGAGGAGGGGATCTACTGCACCGAGGAGACCCCGCTTAACCCCATATCCATATACGGACAGCTCAAGGTGGAGCTCGAAAAGATACTGCTCGACGCGGGCAACTGTATCACCCTGAGGCTTGCGACGGTCTTTGGCGCAAGCCCCCGCATGAGGCTC
>Ga0055449_10000574_pt1 | contig 10343 bp, 7 predicted proteins | sample China_Galinas_PW_2_FD_57739 | JGI IMG/M metagenome (GOLD analysis project Ga0055449, IMG submission 57739) | Wetland microbial communities from San Francisco Bay, California, USA, that impact long-term carbon sequestration - China_Galinas_PWB_D1 | ecosystem: Environmental > Aquatic > Marine >... | reverse complement strand
CCGTTCAATGACCTGGGCATGCACTGCGCCGATCTCGCCGCGGATCCGCTGAGTGTGCTGCCTCCGTTCAACGTTTTGAATGCGCAGGTGATTCTCAAAGGCTCGACCGGCGCATTGGCCCCGCAGATCGTGGATGGGACCGACGTCGAATTGCGCTACTCGGCCGCGTCGAACCCGAGAGACCCGGTCGGCTTCGGTTCGATCAACTCCACGAGCCAGAACTACCCGCTCGGGGTGCCGCTGCGCGATGCCGTCGTTCGCAAAACAGACTTCTGGGATATCTTCGATGACAGCGGGATGACGTTGGCGGCCGTGCTGTTCCCGGGGCTGAACCCGCTCCCCGACGAGGGGCTGCAGACGATCGACAACCCGGATCACGGGCGCTACATGCCGGGGATCAACGACCCCTACGTCGCCAACGACCCGCAGTCATTCGGCGCGTTTCTCGCAGCCAAGCAGTGGTTTACCGCCCAGGGCATTCCGGCCACCGGCGTCGACGACCGAGGCCGACCGAACTCCTACCCGCTCATGCGCGTTCAGGCCATCGACAAGAGCACGGCGGTCGTGCTGGCCACGACGGATGCGGTCGTGCCGGTGTCTTCCGAGGTCGACTGTCGCGACTGCCATGCGTACGGAAAGGTCGGCGCCGACCCGGATGCGAGAACGCCGGGCCCTGCCTTTGTGATGGCGGCAAGTTCCGATCGCATCGATGTGGAGACCGCGGCGAAGCTCAACGCGCTGCTTCTGCACGACTTCAAGCATGGAACGACGTTCGTTGCCGACGGCCAGCCGGTGCTCTGCGCGTCGTGTCACCGGTCGAACGCACTGGCCGGTGTGGGCGGACCGGGGGGTGACCCGGCTGTACCCAACATGTCGGCCGTCGCGCATGGCTTTCATGGTCGGCTTCAACTCACGGACACCGGAGAACTGCTGCGCGACAAGGCGGGTGAGCCGATCCTGGTCGATCCTGCTGCGCCGCCGCCGAGCGACTGGCTCCTGGTGCCGGACGACCCAGATGCGCCCATGGAGTCGAACTGTTTCCGTTGCCATCCGGGCAAGATTACTCAGTGTTTTCGCGGGGCAATGTTCACCGCCGGCCAGACGTGCATCACGTGCCACGGTGGCATGATGGCCGTCGGCGCGGTGTATCCCAAATCCAACGGGCAGCCGCGCGAACCCTGGCTCGACGAGCCGAAATGCGGCTCATGCCATACGGGGATCGGAGAAGAGCCCGTTGGGACGCTCGCCTACGCTTCGGGCGACCCGGCGGCCGAGCCGGTTCCGCCGGTGACCGATCGATTCGCGGAAACACCCGATACCCTGTACCGCGAAAGCCACGACACGCACGCCGGCGTCGCTTGTGAGGCGTGTCACGGCAGTCCGCACGCGATCTGGCCGCACCGTGATCCCGATTCCAACGACAACGTGCCGGCCGTCCAGCTTCAGGGATACGTCGGCCCGATTCGCGAATGTACGGTGTGTCACGAAGCCGGCAGTTTTCCCAATGGCACGCTGAACGGTCCGCATGGCATGCACCCCGTCAACGACCCGCAGTGGATTCACGGTTCGAGCGGAAGCTGGCATCGCCACTACGCGGAAGACCACAGCCAGGGCGACCGGTGCGCGCCGTGCCACGGTAGCGATCACCGCGGCACGCGTCTCGCGCGCGTCCGAACGAACCGCGTGTTGAGAAACACGGAGGGGCAGGTGTTGACGACCCTCGCGGCTGGAGCGATCGTGTCGTGTGATCTCTGTCACAGTCTTGAAGACAGTTTCGGAGACTGAGCGCACGACGCTGGCGGTGTTGGGGTAGTCTCTTGGCCGATTGGATCTACTGAGTCAGTCGCTCAAGGGCCTCGCGATATTTGGCGGCCGTGTTGGTGACGATCTCGGCCGGCAACTCCGGACCGGGCGGTGTCTTGTCCCACTTGCCCGCGTCGACGAGCGTGGTCAGGTAGTTGCGCACGTACTGCTTGTCGAAGCTCTCCTGGTCGCGCCCGGCCTCGTACTTGTCCGCCGGCCAGAAGCGCGACGAGTCGGGGGTGAAGATCTCGTCGATCAGCAGGTACTTCCCGTCCCGTTCGCCGAACTCGAACTTGGTGTCGGCCAGGATGATGCCGCGATCGAGCGCATACGCCGCCGCCTTGTTGTAGAGCTCGAGGCTTTTGTCGCGCAGTAGCGTCATCACGTCGGTACCGACCAGGTTGCACGCCTTATCGAACGAGATGTTCTCGTCGTGCCCCTCGTCGGCCTTGGTCGCCGGCGTGAAGATCGGCTCGGCAATTTTCTCGCACTGCTTCATCCCCTTGGGCAGGGGCACGCCGCACACCGAGCCGGTGCGGCCGTAGTCCTTCCACCCGGATCCGGCGAGGTATCCGCGCACGACACACTCGATCGGCACGACCTTGGTCTTGACGCAGCGGATCGTCCGCCCGCGAAGCTGGTCGATGTACGCCTCCAATCCGGGGGGCGCCGCCTCCTCGATCAGCTCGATCAGGTGATGCGGCATGGCATCGGCGAAAAGGTCGAACCAGAACTTGGAGATGTGTGTGAGCATCACCCCTTTGTGGGGGATCGGCGTCGGCAGCACGACGTCGTACGCGCTGATTCGGTCGGTGGCGACGAGCAGCAGCTCATCGCCGAGATCGTACACGTCGCGGACCTTGCCGCGGCGGACCGGCACGTCCGGGATGTTCGTCTGCGTCAGGATCGAGGTCGCGGGCGGGGCCATGGTTTCTCCGGGTTTCGTGAGCGTCGAGATCGTCCGGTCGGCGACACCGCTGACGCCGCCGGCGCCGCGTGGTCGCGGCCAATCGATCTTAGAGAGGCGGCACGACCCTGACAACGTGTCGCGTATCGCGAGCGCCATTCGCGCCCCGGGTGTGAATTCAAGGAAAATCGGCCCCCGCACGCCCTCGACGGGGCACTCCGCGTTTGCCATAATGGGCCGGTCGTTGCAGTATCCGGACACGTTCAGCCCTGTTGAACACGGCGCGCCGCGCTCTTCGCTGGTGTAGCCTGCCGCCTCAGGCTGTGACACCAGAACTCGCGTAGAACCCGGATTCATGCTGAAGTTCGCGTTATATCGAGACGAGAAGCCGGCCGAATCGGCCAACCTCTCCGGGGCGTACTGCATCGGCTCGGACGACGTGCCTCTGCGCGCCGAGCTGGACTTCGCCGACGGCTGCATCGAGTGCCAGAAAAAGGCGGCTGGGCCCGCCGGGCTTGTCGTGCTCTGGCCCGTCGAGGGTGTCGGGCAGGTGCTGCTCGAGACCGTGCGGGTCGTCGAGCGCGAACGGCCGTACGTGCTCACCGTGGAACTGGCCCGCGGCCGGCTGATGCGCATCAACGCCAAGCTCGAAGACTGGGGGATTCTCGAACACGAAAACGCCGCCGGCGTGGCCGAGCAACTCAACGAGGCGCGCGACACGCTCATTCGTGCACTCCAGGCGGACGACCCGGCCGAGGCCTTTGCCATCGGCGACGAGGCCCTGCGTCTCGCCGTCGTCGCGAGCGAGCAGTTGACCCGGCTCCATGCCGACTTGTTTCTGAGCCGGCGCAAGCAAGCCGGCGGGTTCTCGCGCCAAGTCTTCGGTTGCACGGTGCACCTCGATAAGCCGTCGGAGTTGAGTTGTGGCCGGCTCAAAGAAGCGGTCGATTTCGCCGTCATCCCGTTCGTGTGGCGCGACATCGAGCCCACCGAGCAGAACTTCAAATGGGACGTGCTCGATGCATGGGTCGAGACGCTGGCCAACCTCAACGTGCCGATGCACGGGGCGCCTCTTCTTGCTTTTTCGGAGGCGCACGTGCCCGACTGGCTGTACATCTGGGAGCATGACTTCGACACGATTCGAGATCTCTCCTTCGAGCACGCGCGGCGGATCATCAATCGTTACGGCCGGCACATTCAGACGTGGCATGTCGTCTCCGGGTTGCACGCCAACACCTGTTTCGCGTTCAACTTCGAGCAGCTCATGGAGCTGACCCGCATGACCACCGCGCTGGCGCGGCAACTCGCGCCGCGCGGCACGACGGTACTCGATCTCGTCGCCCCGTGGGGCGAGTATTACGCGCGCAACCAGCGCACGATTCCGCCGCTTCTGTACGCCGATATGGCGGTCCAGAGCGGGATCAACTTCGACGCGTTCGGGTTGCAGTTTTGCTTCGGGCCCGGCGTCGACGGGATGTACCTGCGGGACAGCTTCGAGATATCGAGCATGCTCGATCAGTTCCTCAAGTTCTCCAAGCCGGTGCGCATCTCGGCGATGCAGGTGCCCTCGAGCGCGACCTTGTCGAAGTCGGACGTCGAGGAGCGTCGCCGACCACCGATCACCGGCGGGATGTGGCGCCAGCCTTGGAGCGAGGCCGTGCAGGCGGATTGGCTGTCCGAATTCCTCGATGTCGCTTTGAGCAAGCCCTTTGTCGAAAGCGTGGCCTGGCAAGGACTGGCGGACCATGCGAAGCTAGCCGTGCCGCACGGCGGCTTACTCCGTGCGGATCTCGCGCCCAAACCAGCCTTTGCGCGAATGGCTGAGGTGCGTTCCAGTGTGCACGCCAAAGCCCGACAAACTGGATGACGTCGATCGACCGGTATCTCCCGCGAGGGACCGGTCCTCGTGCGACACGGTCGCCCCCCGTCGCTGCCTCGTAATCCTGGTGCTGGCTTGGGTGTTGGTGATCGGTGCGTTGGTTCCGCAGGCATTCGACGGCCGCGCCCCAACGGCCACCGACGCGCCGCCCGGCACCATCGACCCGAACCTGGCCACGTGGAACGAACTGACCGTGCTGCCGCGGATCGGCGAGGCGAAGGCGCTGGCGATCGTCGTCTACCGCGACACGTTTCGAGCGCGAAGCGGTCGGCCGGCGTTTCGCCGCCCGGCGGACCTGACGGCGGTCAAGGGCATCGGCCCGAGGACCGTCGAACGCATCGCCGGCGAGCTCACCTTTGGCGATTGAGCGTTTCAGCACGCGATCGCCTGCGGCACATGGTTACATCGCCGGACCCGCGCTCGGGCCGACCGACTTCGGGAACCAGTAGGACGCGGAGCCCGTCGCTCGACGGCGCCGTCCAACAGCTCGTACCGCAGTTCTCCGGGCATCGCTGTAATGGTTCTGCGAAGAAAGTGCGGCAGGTCGGCGTGCGCGTGCCGCGCGACGGCATAGCACAGTGAGGCTCGCTCGGACTCCGTTCCGGCCTGGAATCGGCGTACGCACTCGTCGGCGGCCGCCTTGGCCATCGCGCGCTCGACGCCCTCGTCGATCGGGGCCGCGAACCCTTCTGGGTGGTGCCGCACCACGTCCATCAGCGCCTGGAACTCCGGATCACGCTCGAGCAATTGCTGCGCGACTTCGGTCAGTTGGGCCGCGCACTGTGCGACGCGGGCGTACGAGGACGACGTGTCGCGCGCGATCTGGCGAAGCGGACGCCGAGCCTCCTCATCGGGCACGAGCAAACGCTCGCGCATGATGACGCGCATCAGTTCGCGACGATCCCTGCGCCCCAACGGACGATGCATGATCATCGCTTCGGCGCGACGCACCGCGCGTTCGTACGTCTCGCGAATGCGGTCGCCGACGGTTTCCGCGGATTCGCGACGCGACGCCCGCGAGGATCGATCGGGCACCGTATTCCACTGCAGGTTCGACATGGTCCGAATCCGCAGTCGATACGGCTGCTCGGACGCTTCCGCAACGCGCGCCGACCCGCCTCGCTTGGGTCGCCTCGGCGGCACGTAGATCGTGGCGAACTTGCATTGTAGTGCCATGCTGATGGCATTGTGGATTCGGGGCAGCGCGTAGGCGGCGAAGGGAATGCCGCTTGCGGCATCCCATTGAACGGCCGACCGCATCAGTCCCAGGCACCCCTCCTGAAACAGATCGTCGTACTCCCGATCGCGCTGCGGCACGGCCAGGTTGGCGACATGCCGCCTGAGATGCACCGCCACGAGCCCGATGTTGTCCCGCACCAGCGCCCGCTGTCGCGCGCTCAGGCGCGGCTCGACCCCGTCCTGCTTCGACTTCCCCATGATCGATCCCCCAAAGGCAACCGCGAACACCCCGTGTGACGTTGGACGTGCGGACCGCACCGATGCCTAACAAACACCTAAACTATATCGGCCCGGCACCGGGCGGTCAAGCCCCGTGAAGGGACTTTTTCGCTGCCGCCGAAAGGTACGGCGAAATGACTGGAAGTCTCTTTCCTACAATTAGTTATGTTGTCGATTCGGCACGGCCTAGAACCGTTGTTTGGTGGCCAGGGCGACCCGATCGAGCGCCTCGACGTAGCCGGCGATTCTCAGCGACGTCCGCTCGTCTTCGCTTCGCTGGTGCACGGCGTTCCACGCGGCGACCATCTTGCGCTCGAGCTGCTCGTTGACCTGCTGGTGCGACCAGTGGAATTGCTGAAGGTTTTGCACCCACTCGAAGTACGACACGGTCACGCCGCCGCCGTTGGCGAGGATGTCCGGCACCACGGTTACGTTGCGGCTGTGCAGAATGTCATCGGCGTCGGGCGTGATCGGCGAGTTGGCCGCCTCCACGATCAGCTTCGCCTTCACGTCCGCGACGTTGTTGTGCGTGATCGCACCGCCGAGGGCGGCCGGGATCAGAATGTCCACGTCCAGCGCGAGCAGCTCCTCGTTCGTCAGGGGCGTTGCGTTCTCGAAGTCGACGACCGACCGGGACAGTCGCACGTGTTCGACGAGCTTGGGGATATCGAGTCCGGCCGGGGCGTGAATGGCGCCGTTCACGTCCGACACGGCCACGATCTTGGCGCCGAGTTCGTGAAGTAGCCGGGCCGTCCACGAGCCGACGTTACCGAAACCCTGGACGGCTACCGTGGCGCCGGTCAGGTTCAGGCCGTAGGACCGGCAGGCTTCGCGCGTCGCGATCATGACGCCGCGCCCGGTGGCCTCTTCCCGACCGAGCGAGCCGCCGAGGCTGATCGGCTTGCCCGTGACGATCGCGGGCGTATAGCCGTGCTTCTTGCCGTACTCGTCCATGATCCACGCCATGACCTGTGCGTTGGTGCCGGCGTCCGGCGCCGGGATGTCTCGGTAGACGCCGAGCGCCATGTCGATCTTCTGCGTGAATCCGCGCGTCAGCGCCTGGAGCTCGCGCCTACTCATGGTGTACGGATCGCACGTCACGCCGCCCTTGGCGCCACCGAAGGGAATGTCGACGATCGCGGTCTTCCAGGTCATCAGCGCCGCCAGCGATCGAACCTCGTTCAGATCGACTCGCTGATGAAAACGAATGCCGCCCTTGTACGGGCCGCGTACCGCGTTGTGATGGACGCGGTAGCCGTGGAACATCTCGAGGCTTCCGTCGTCCATCCGCACGGGGATTTGTACAACCAGCTCGCGGTACGGTGAGCGCAGCATCAACTGCACGTCGGGATCGAGCCGCATGTGGTCCGCGGCAACCTGAAACTGCGCGTCGACCACGCTAAAGAAATCCACTTTGTTTCCGTGGTTGCCGTTGCCCGGCTTGGCGGACACGCGTTCGGCGCTCTTCGTTACGGTTGGCATGATCAACGGCCCTTGCTCTCGGCGATCGGAGGATGATGGGGAGTCCATCGACGGGCGCGCCTTGCGCATTGAGCGACGAGCAAGGAATTGTGGCACTGCCGCAAGCGGGACCGATAAGAGCGAATGTCGCGGGCTCTGGGGCCACTGCGCTTTCAGTTCAAGCGTTGGGGCCGGCGGCATTCCGTGCCGCGAGCTTCAGATTGCGCGGTCTTGCGCATTCGATTACGATCATGGGGGCTCGAGCGCCGCGCAGGCTCCGCCTGAGGCGGACAGGTGCCGCCTGCGGCTCAGTTACGACAGGCCGACACCACGAGCGAATACAACCTGCGCCGTGCCGCCTCGATGCCGAATCATCAGACCGTTGCCGCCTGCTCACGTGGCGGGAGAATGAGGCTGACAAGGACGTTGACTACGAGCGCGATCACAAAAGCGAGCGGAAGGTTGTAGATTTCGACGCCGTGCCACGCGCTGCCTTCGGCCGGGTGGTAGAACGACTGCCAGAGGATCGCGACGGCGAATCCGGTAAGCATCCCGGCAATACACCCCGCGTAGGAGGCGCGCCGCCAGTACAGCAGGAGGATCAACTGCGGTCCGAAGGCCGCCCCGAGGATCGCCCAGCCGTAGGTCAGCACGAACTTGTAGACTTGGACGTCCTTGTTGATGACGAGCGCCCCCGCCACGATGCCGAGCACCAAGACGACACCCCGATTGATGAGCATGTGCGCCTTGCCGCGCTTCGAGCTGAACAGGCGGGCGTAGAGATCGCTGGCCGCGGAGCTGGCGGCAACGACGAGTTGGCTGTCGGCCGTGGAGCAGATCGCGGCGAGCACCGCGGCGAGCACCAGCCCCGCGAGCGCCCCCGGCAGAAGATGCATGGCCGAAAGCACCAGACCGAGTTCCGCGTTTTCGCCCTTGAACATGAGCTGGCCCCAGTCGGCGCCCGCCTGCGTCATGGCGCGTGCCATCAGGCCGACGGTCACCGCCCCGGTGTACACCAGCAGGCCCCAGACCACAGAAATAACGCCACCCATGATCCGCTCATGCCGGCTCTTGAGCGCCATGAAGCGCACGAGGACGTGCGGCTGGCCCGGATAGCCGAAGTTGATCCCCAGCGCGCCGGCGCCGAAAAGAAAGCCGAACAGCGCGGCGCCGCTTTTTTGGGGGACGAACTTCAGCAGCGCCGGATCGGCCGCGTGAAGCTGTTGGGAGATAAAGCCAACGCCGCCCTTGGTCGCCAGCAGGTAGATCGGAAACACAACGAGCGTGCCGACCATCAACAGCGCCTGGAGAAAGTCAGTCCAGCACACGGCCCGAAAGCCGCCGAGCACCGTGTAGACCAGCACGATCGTCGCGCCGATCACGACGCCCCAGGCGTAGTCGATGCCGCCGAACGTGGCGGAGAAGGCCTTGCCCGCGGCCGCGAGCTGCGCCGCGGTGTAGAGCAGCATGGCGACGAGGATCACCACGACCGACAGTATCCGCAGTACCGGCACGCGCTCACGAAAACTGAACGCGAAGAAATCGGGAATCGTCAGCGCGCCGAGTTCCTGCGATCGGTCACGCAGCCGGCCCGCGACAAAAAACCAGTTGAAGATGTAACCGAGCAGGCAGCCGGGAATGATCCAGTAGGCCGCGACGCCGGACGTGAAGGCCCAGCCGACGAGCCCAAGCGTCACCCAGCCCGACTCGCTCGACGCCGAGGCGGACAGGGCCGCGACCCACGCCCCGAGCGAGCGCCCGGCCAGGAAATAGTCCTCATCGCTTTGCTGCGCGTACTTGGCGGAGTAGACGCCGACGCCCACGATGAGCAAGGTGTACAGCGCAAACGACGTCACCAGCACCGTGGTATGGACGGCGGCCACCAGCAACATCAATGGCTATCGTCCTTCTGTTTTTCGGGGGCCTTTTCGGGAGCCGGAGCGCCGGCCGCTGGTTGCGCGACGTCGTCGACGTAGTCGGTCCGCGAGATCTCATTGCCGGCCTCGTCGTACCAGATGCCGGGCCCCTGCTTCAGACCCTTGACGTAGTCGACCCGGAAGCGCACCTCGCCGTTGTCGTGCCATTGGGTGAACGTGCCGTCGAACGCGCCGTTGTGCATCGTCCACTCGCGAAATTTGAAGCCGTTGGCGTACCACGCGGTCCAGACGCCGTCCTCGCGGCCGTCTTTGTAGGCGCCGCGTCCCCACATCTGTCCGGTGTCGTACCAGGTAATCCGCGGCCCGTCGGCGAGCCCGTCCTTGTAGTGCATCTCCATTTTCTTCTGGCCGTTTTCGTACCAGGTGTCGCGCTCGCCGTTGCGGACGAAGTTGCCGTCCGCGTCGGTGTAGCCTTCCGTGCGCTCGGCGGGCTTGCCGTTGGCGTAGTCATCCTCTTTGACCACCATCTTGTGCTCGGTGGTCTTGGCGGGTTGGGCGTCGGCGGTCTGGTCGGAGCCTTGCGGCGTCTTGTTGGCCGTGCCCTTTGCCGGCGACGTATCGCGGGCGCCACTCTTGTTGGGGCCGTTGCAGCCGACCAGCATCAGTGCCACGATGGCCGTGGCGGTCATTCGTCGGAACATCGTCATGTCACCTCGTTTTTGGCGTTCCAGCCGGGCGACGACCGGCCGTCGCCGCCGGAATCTCACAACACGGTGATCCTATCGGATTTGTCGCGGGATGGGTAGAAGTGCCCACCCGGCCCCGGCAGCACCCCCGCGCGCCTCAATCCTGCACCGATTTAATTAGGGACAGTCACCGTTTTTTGTTGCGGTCACGGACTGGCGGGGATAGGATTTAGCCATGCCCCGGATAGCCAGAACGGTGGTGGCGGGGGTGC
>Ga0055449_10000570_pt1 | contig 10379 bp, 6 predicted proteins | sample China_Galinas_PW_2_FD_57739 | JGI IMG/M metagenome (GOLD analysis project Ga0055449, IMG submission 57739) | Wetland microbial communities from San Francisco Bay, California, USA, that impact long-term carbon sequestration - China_Galinas_PWB_D1 | ecosystem: Environmental > Aquatic > Marine >... | reverse complement strand
ACGATCGTCACGACGCCGGCCAGCGGAAGATACATCCGATGCTCGAAGATCACGTCCTTGATCGGCACGATGCTGGAGGTTGGCGCTAGGATCACGAAGAACCACACGCCGACGAAGCCAAGCCAGTGCCTCTTGACGACGCCCACCACGGTCGCCGCCACCAGCAGGACGACAATCGCCAGGGGCCACGCGGCCTCTCGAAGCGATGCGACGGCCGGCCACTGATAATCCAGGCACAACACGTGGGGCCACAGGGCAAGGCGGAGGTAGTACAAGATGACCTTGGGTTGCGTCAGCGCGTAGTCGACCGGGCTGATCCCCGTGTACGCGAAGCCGACGTGGACGTTGGGGTTGGCCCGGGTCGTCAGAATCACCTGAGCGATGCCGCAAAAAAACAGCACGCCCCAGGTCGCCATGATCATCAGATGAAGCCAACCGCGGCGGCGCAGCAACTCACGCCACGAGGTCGCGAGAAACATCCGGTCGTATACCAAGATGACAACGGGCGCGGTGATCATGACGGCCTTGCTCGCCATACCGGCCGCCGACGCCGCTACCGCAACGACATACCACGGCCACGCGCGACGAGCCCGGGCTGAGCGGATGACGGCGTAAAGACACAGCAGGTAGAAGAGCCCCATGAGCGACTCGCCGCGTTGAATCATGTAGGTCACGCTTTGCGTTTGCAGCGGATGAACCAGCCACAACAGCGCGATAACGAATGCGAGCCAGTCGCCCTCCGCGCGACGCGCGTCACCTCCTCGCACGTGATGGGCCGTTCGCCGCACGATCCCGAACAGTGTGAGTGCGGCCGCGATGTGAATCAAAACATTGACGACATGGTAGCTCCACACCTTGAGCCCGGAGATGGCGTAATTGATCGCAAAAGTCGCCTCCGTGACGGCCCGTCGGTCGGACAGATAGCCGCTTGGAGCAGTCAGGTGCCGAATGGGCTCGTTCTCGACGATGTGCTTGTAGTCGTCGAACAGAAAGACGCCGCGAACGCTGTTGGCATAGGCCGCGATGCCGAGCCCGAAAAGCACGAACGGCGCGACTCTGGATACGAAGCTCGGTCTCGTCGTGTTGCTGGCCGGGTGATCGTTCATTCCACATCGATCATAGCGAAGACGTGCGGCGAGAACACGAACCGGACGCGATCCTCGTCGGTGACAATGACCTCGGCCGGCGTATGCACGGGAAGCGGCGTCATGGGCCAGGTGTGCCCAATCTGACGAGTGGACAGCACGGGGAGCGATCGGCCCGCCGGCAGGTGATAGTCCAGGATGGCCAGGATCGTCGGCAGCAGATCCCGCTCGCCGAAGTGAAAGTCACCGAGCAGGACGCCCGCAGAGCGCCGAAAGTAACCCGCCAGGCTCAGATGGGAGAGAAAACGATCAAGTCGCTCCGGCTTGTCGTTGTAGTCCTCCAGCAGCAGCCACTTGCCGTCGGGGTCGATCGCCGGTTCGAAGGGCGTGCCGACCAGCGTGCTCAACACCGTCAGATTGCCGCCGACGAACGAAGCCGTGCTGCAACCGCTCGGTACGGCGCCGCGTTCAATCCGTGCCGAGATTTCCACCGCCTCGCCGTCACCGTGCAGCATCGCTCCGAGGTTTCGATGAAACGCGTCGAACTCCGGTCGGAGCCTTTCGCGCGCCCAGGCCGCATCGTCGTCCGCGAGCGGCGTGCCTTCGAGCCGAGCCATTTGGGCATAATGCCGCAAGCCATACGCCAGAAACGCGGGGCCCATGTCGTAGACGCCGAGGCCGTTGGGATGGTGCCCGACGATGTTGACCAGCGTGGTCAGCTCGCTGAATCCCCAGACGGCCACCCGGCGACGCCGTGCGCCCAGCACGGAGAAGTCGATGTGCGGAAGGATTCTCGTCAGCCACGCGCCGCCTCGAATCGCTAGCAGCGCCACCACCTCATCGTCCGCCAATACCGCCTGGATGTCGGCGGCGCGGCCGGTGTCGTCCGTACGTCCCCCGCGCGATTCGTCCTCCATCGCGGCGAGAAGTTCGACGTCCGCCGTCACGGTGAACGTCGGCCCGATCGCCCGCTGCACCATCGCGACCAATGCTTCGGGCGTGTCGCACTCGAGTTTCGTAAGGAACGGCCCACAAACCCCGGCCGGTGCGATGAGGTGCACTCGATCAACCACGATCGGGTTGACCTCGACCGGCTGCTTGTGCGTAGTTTCGGGCCATCGCGTCGTCGATGGGCTTGGTGAGTTCGCCACCTTCCTTGAGCCCGCTGCCGACGATGACGCCGTTGCATTGATCGATGAGTTGCCCGATGGTCTCGGCTGTCGTGCCGCTGCCGATCAACACCCGCCGATCAGGCACCGCTTGGCGCACGGCGTGCAGATCGGCGACGTCGATGGGCTCGCCGGTGGCCGGCCCGCTGACGATCAGCCCATCCGCAAGGCCGCGGTACGCGGTGTCGCGCGCCGCCCGCGCGATGTCCGGCTCGTGCAGGGGTTGAGCGTGCTTTACGTGGACGTCGGCGAAGATGGCGATCCGCTGTCCGAGGAGGCGCCGGTAGCGAAGCGTCTCGTGGGCGGCGCCTTGAATGATGCCCTGGTCGGTCGCGGCCGCCCCCGAGTGAACGTTCACGCGGATGAACGACGCGCCGGTCGCCGCGGCAATTCCCAGGCCGGCCGCCGCGTCGTTGCGCAGCACGTTCACCCCGACGCGCAACGCAAAGGATCGCCGCACATGATCGACGACGACGGCCATCGCCGCGACGGTGGCGGTGGACACCCTGTCCGGCGGATAGGGGGCGTCGCCGGCATTCTCGACGATCACCGCGTCGAAGCCGGCTGCTTCCAACGCTTGTGCATCGGCCAGCGCGCGGGCCAGCACCTCGTCCATCGGGAGCAGTTGACCGGGGCTGCCGGGCAGAGGCGGCAGGTGAACCACGCCGATCAGAGCCGGGGACGGAAGGTCAATCATGGTGCCCCCTTTGTGGGACGCTGGCCCGGACACGGGCAACGCCGCTATTCGGTCTTGCGGAAAACGGCCACGACATCGTCGACCGGCACGACGAACAGAAAGTTGTCCGTGTCGAATTCGACGGGTATCGCGTGCTTGGGGTTGAACAGCACGCGGTCGTATTGACGCAGCGGAAAGTCGTCATCGTTGTCGATTTGGGCGGAGACGGCCACGATCCGACCGGTGATCGTCGGAATCTCGATGGAATCAGGTAGCTCGATGCCGCCCTTGGTTACCTTCTTGTCCTCGTCCTTGCGGATTAGAACCCGTTTGCCCAGAGGCTCCACGGTCTCCAGCTTGGCTCGATTGGCTTTGGTGCGATCGGACATCGGCTTTCGCTCATGCTCTCAACGCCGCGGAGCCTCCCGGCTAGATCCTCGGCTGACTATTGTATGCCATCACAGCCGCACGGACCACCGCGGCCTGTGTATGGATCGGTCCGTCCGGCGGCGGGACTTGTACGAACTCTTCCGGGCCAGAATCCGGGCGATCCCCCGCCTGCGGCTTCGGTTGACACCGGTCGGGCCTGTTGTACATTGAGACAGTCGCCCGTGGCGCCGCCCCTCACAGGGCCCAAAGCCCCTCGGCGACTGAATTCTGGGGCTCATAGCTCAGTTGGCAGAGCGCGTCGCTGATAACGACGAGGTCCGAGGTTCAAGTCCTCGTGGGCCCAGTTTCGCATTCGATGTTCCACCTCCATCGCCTACGCGGTGCCGCCGCTTGGGCGATTCGCGGACGTTGCGTATTCGTCGCTCGCCACCAGCCACGGAGGCGGCGCCAGATGGGCCATCGCGCCCTTGCGGAATGACATCGGCAACCCGAACCTCACCACGCCCCACGCCACGATTCGGATCGTGACCCGCGAGACGGTCCAGCCGCCGGCCAGCGCGGCCAACGTCGCCAGTCCCATTCCCGCGCGGCCGAATGGAAGATTCGACCCCAGCCACAGCCCGCATGCTCCGACGAGTAGCATCAGGAGGTGTTGCGTCATGTCGAACAGGCTCAAGGCGCTTGGGCGGACGGCGAGGTGCCTGCGTCATGGTCGTCGTCCTCCAAGCACCGCACGGCAAAGCGTGAAAGCGGGACCTGTGCTTCGGCCGTCACGTCGGCCCCCGCATATCGGACAACACGTGACGCGCGATGAGCCTAGCCGGTGCGCGGTGACCACCCCCGATGACATGATGACGACCGACGCCATGACATGGAGGACGAAGAGTAGGAGCACAATCAGAACGATCACCATGCCATACGCACTGACGAGAAGCCGTCCGGCCCACCGAAGCCACACCTCGGCCTCTTCATCGTGGGCGCCTGCGCGCAGGCACCGCACGCATCGGTTGCGATTGACGGCAGCGCACGTACAGGTCATCCAATCCGGAGCGACGCCGGTTTGCCGATGTAGGCACGGTCCTGCGTTTCGCTGCCCGTACTCATCCACAGATGTGTGGACGATACCGCGCTCTCCCCGGCCACTTGACGGCGTTTACGCGGCGTCAGCGTGCCGTCCCGTGCCCTGTCCTGTGCCAAGGACGTGCCCCTTGGCCCGAGCATTAGAAGATTCGGCCTCGAAATTGGCTCGGGCCGCTTTTTTCGTCAGGGTTGATTCGCTATACTGGCAGTGCGTTGAGCCTCGTCGCCACCGTTGGGAGCGGGATATGATTGGCGAGGTACACCTCACTTCTCGAGACTGCACATGGGGCGGCATGTGCCCGCAAGTCCGCAGTCTGCACTGCCAAGGAGAATCCATATGTATCGGGATAGCGTTCGCCTTCTGAGCGGCAAAATCATGGGGCTAAGTGTCGGGATCGCGCTGGCGCTCTGCACGAGCGCCTTCGCGGTCTGCGAAGACAACGACGGCGACGGTTGGGGCACGGGTGCCGACTGCCTTGGACCGGATTGCGACGACAACGATCCGGATGTTCATCCGGGTGCCACGGAGATCTGCAACGGTAAGGACGACAACTGTAACGGGCAAATTGACGAAGGCTTCATGCTTCAACCCGATTCGCTGATTCCGGTCTACGGATTCGAATCGCTCGGCGTGTGTGATGGCACGGCCACCCCTTGCGACCTTCGCTTTCCGCTTCCTCCGGACTGCAGTTGCGTTCCGACCACACACAACTTCAGTCAAGTGATTCAGGCTTGTGTGGACGGCGGGAGCCAGACTGGAGAACCCTGCGATAACGGCGATCCGGATGCGCCGGGTTCGCTCGGCTATGGAAACGAATGCGCCGGCGGTGGTGATTGCGTACCGATACCTGTCGGACTTGGTCAGGCCTGTCTCATCGGCAACGGCGTCTGCCGCCGCATCGGCACCGTCGTCTGCTCGGCGGACGGATTGTCGGCCGTGTGCGACGCGGTGCCCGGCGACCCTGAGGTCGCCGACGAGGGCGCCGGACCTGATCCGGCCCATGATCCCCTCTGTTTCGATCAACTGGACAATGACTGTGACGCCCAGGTCGATCATGAGGACGGCTCGTGCCAGACGGCCGAGCTGTGCGACGGCTTCGACAACGACGGCAATGGACTGATCGACGACGGCATCCCCAACTTGGGCCAACCGTGCACCGTGGGCCTCGTGGGCAGCCCATGCGAGAACACCGGCGTGTACATCTGTGACGAAACGGGCGGCGTCAAGTGCAGCGTGACCCCCAACCCGAAGTTGGAGTCGACGGAACAAAGCTGCGGCGACGGCATCGACAACGATTGCGACGGCACGGTCGACTGCGCCGACACGGACTGCACGTCCCCGACCGAGCTTTGCGATGGCGTGGACAACAACTGCAATGGTCAGGTCGACGAAGGATTCGCCGGCTTGGGCGACCCCTGCACGCTCGGTGTCGGCGCCTGCCAGGCGAGCGGCCATATCGTGTGTACGCAGGATCGCCACGGCACCATGTGTGACGCCACACCGCTGCCCTCTTCGCTGGAGAAGAAGACCGCCGGCAACAGCTGCACCGACGGCATCGACAATGACTGCGACGGGAAGACCGATGCCGAGGAGGCCGAGTGCGTCGCCGGTGGCCTGACAGTGGCCTGTTCGCTGGTTTATGACGACCCGCCGAAGCCCAGGGGGCGCGGCGAGCATGGGTCGGACTGCGAAGGCTGGCATGTGCTCGACTGGATGACGACCGGCGCGACCGGCGATGTCGAGTGCAAGGCGGTACTCAAGGGGCTGGAGCCCAACGGCAACGTGGTCGGCACCCTGGGGCCGGTCGCCAAGGGACAGCAAGCCCACCTTGTCAGCCGGCTGGACCCGGAAGATTGGAAGTTCTACACGCGTGATCGTATAACCCGAGAGGGGGAGATCGTCTGGCACGAGGTCTATGCGCCGATCCCGCTGCTCGAGGTGACGTGTCGCGACGATGCTACGACGGCGTCGGCGTACTGTTCCAACGTGCCCTACCTCGAGGTGATCGAGCCGGACGGCTCCGTGGTGAACGGGGCGACCGGTGACGAGGTCGACGTCAAGGTGGCCATTCCGCGCATTGATCCGGCGTCGCTTCATGTGCTGATCGATTGTGTCGACATCATCCCTCAGCTCGTGGCCGATCCGGCGACCCAACTGCCCGGCGGGCCCTTTAGCGGCCTCGTCGACATCAACGGCACGAACATGCAGATCATTGATCTGTTCGTCCGCACGCCCGACGTGCCGCCGGAGTCCTCGATCGAAGACAAAGCCGCGAACATCGTCACGATGACCATCGTGGGCGCCGGTTGCGGAGGTCACGCCCTGAGCGTGCAAGGCGAGCCGGCCACCGATTTCATGCCCGATCCGAATTCCAAGATCACGCCCAACTGTCATCAGGAAGGCGGCGACGATCTCGGCCAGTGGTCGGTCTTCTCGCTCGACGTTACCTCCCCGATGACGGGGCAGATCATCGACAACGGCGGCCTCAGGCCCACGAGCATCCAAGTGACCGGCGAAGTCTGCCACGGCTTGGACATCGCCCAGGTGCTCATCCAGGGCCACGAGGCGACGCTGCCGGCCGCGACGGTCGAACCGCTGGGTGGCGGAGACTGCGCGGGCGATGCCCAGAAGGTGACGGTTTCGTTCGACGAGAACCTCCCGATCACGGACATGGCCGCCGTGTTCGCCGGTACGAACAGCACGCGCGGTTCGTTCGATCCCGGGCCGAACAAGCTGGTCGCCCAGGCGACGGACGTCCAGGGCAACACGACGCACGATCTGGTGCCGTTTGTGGTCGGCCCTGCGCTGGCGACTCCGGTGCAGGTCAACCAGGCGCTGCAGATGACGATCGCCAACAGTGATCCGACGACGATTCACAAGGCGTTCACGCTGGTGCTGAACAACTCCGTGACGCTCGACAACGGGAACAGTGCCTTGCGCGAGTTCTTCGACCAGTTCGTGTACGAGTTCAGCTTGAACCTGGCGAACTGCATGCTCCAGCCGCGCGAGTACTGCTGCGAGAAGGAGCTCGAAATGCCGTGGTGGACGTGCAACCCAGATGTGACCTTCTGTACCATTCCGGATTTGCAGCACACGCCCGAGGAGTTTGCGAGCACGTTCCAAATCACGATCACGCCGCAGGACGGCTTTCTGACGATTCGGGTTGAAGTGCCGAACTTCCGCATCAACGTAGATGCCGACGGCGAATGCTGCACCGGAGGCTGCGGCTTCTTCTGCATCGCCCGGACCAACGTCGACTTCCACGGAAGCATCGACATTCCCGCGCTTGCCGTGGAAATCGACATCACGGAGGCGAACATCCTACAGCAGGATGGGCTGTTCACCCTGCGCTTCTTCCCCGGTGACGACGACAACATCAACGTCAACGGCGATATCGGGGACGCGATCACGACCGGATGCAGCCTGCTCAGCGTCGGCACCATTTTTGACGTGCTTACGGGCGGCATCATCGCCCTGCACCGGTTGGCTTTCGACGGCATTACCGATCTTCTGGGTTTCATCGTGGCGGAGAAGGGCGTCGACCTGTGTCCGTTCGTTCGCCAGGTCGGCGGCAAGGACGGCATGAAGGACAAGTCCCACGATGTGGAGATGTGTCGACAGGACTTGGGGCCGAGCTTCGATCTTGGGTTATCGCACGAGATTGAAGCGGTTGACATCACGACCGACGGCATCGCCATATCCGTCGCGGCCACCGTCGAACCGACGCAGGTCGACCCCAACGGCGATGTGCTCACCGCCACGTTGTTGACGGATGCGCCGCTCGTGGCGCCCAATTATCCGGGGCTTCGAAGCATTTCGATGGCGATCTCGGATGATTTCTGGAACCAGTTGATCGCGGGCATGACGCAATCCGGGAAGTTCCGGGCCCAGTTCACCAAGGTGCTCGATCTCGGATCGTACCTGCCCACGAACTGCGAGGACATTCTGACCGGAGGCGGCCTGCTGGCCGAACGTCGCTACGCCCGTTGTGTCGGAATGACCGAGTGCACGGACCCGAGCGACTTCGATAATCTCGATCGGTGCCAGGCCTGCCTCGATCAGTTCCCGTTCGGGCGGTGCGGCGGCGACGGTGACGCGTGCATGCTGGACAACGACTGCCCGGGCACCTGTGACGGCGTGTGCAGTGGTGGTCCGCATGACGGCGAGTCGTGCATTGCGGATATCGGTTGCGGTCTCGGCGGCACATGCGTCAAGACCTGCACCGACGGACCGACGCCCGGCGCGACCTGCACGTTGGACATCCAGTGTCGCGATGACTGCATTACCTGCCTTGCGGACGACGACGCCAACTGCACCCGGGGCGCGTGCATTCGCGCGGCCCGAAAATCACGGGACAAGAAGATCGACGCCAACACCGACATCGTCCTGCACGCCCGATTGGAGAGTCCGCCGGCCCTGTACCTCGACGACGACCTCACCACGACAGACTTCGTCGAGATGATCTTCAGAAGTGGCGAGATGCGTGCGGCGCTGATCGCCAATCGTGACGGCAACAACGACGTGCAGGGTTACGATCTCGGTGACGGCTCGTGTGATCCGAACACGCTGTGCGATCCGGAGCACAAGTGCGACCAGGGCGACCTGGACAAGCTCGACCTGACGACGTTGCCCGACTGCTTCGATGACAGCACGCCGAACAACGTGGATTGCCTGCTCTGGTCGACCTGTCTGGACCTCAACGTCAAGTTCCAGCTCGGCGTGCACAACGAGCTCGTCGATGGTGTCGAGCGCCCGCAGATCGACTTCCACTTGGTGGGAATCGTCGATCCGCCGCCGGATGCCGTGGTCCCGGATCAGGGTGAGCAGTGCAGCGGGTCGTTCGAGATTCCCGACCTCGACTTCCTGAACACTGAGGCACTTCGCAACGACTCGCGCAAGGGTCTCGAGCGGAGCTTCTGCGAGAACACGCCGCCGTTCCAGGGCTGCGCCCTCGACTTCAACGGAAGCGTGGAGTTCCTGAATCCGCGGCTCTTTACCGTCTCGACCTGTGCCGACAACGCCGTGTGCGACACGAACTTCGATGACTACCTCGTGATCACCGGCGACCTGAAGGCCATCGGCCTGGGCTTGATCGCGGCGGACAACGTCTGCAAGAACATCGAGGCCAAAACCAGCGAGCCTACCGGTACGTGCAAGGACAACGGTGGCGACGAGGAGCGGGAGAAACTCTGCGACTAGGCCTTGCTTGCAGAAAAACTGATGGGATTGCGATGTCGTAGAGGCGACCCCTGCCCTCGAAGCTCGGACGCACGCACCGGCCGCGGCGCCGGGGTCGCCTGCCAGAGCCATGCGGTCATAGGTTGGCCGTGAATCCACGACACCGCCTGTTCGAACTGTCGGACGGAGGCCGGCGCAAATCACACGCCGGCCTCCCATGCATCGTGCCGCCCGTGCGTGGCAGGTTTGAGTTCGCAGTCCCGCGCCGTGCCTGGTGTCTGACACTCCCCAGTTCAGACCGAGGGGCTTGCCCCGACCGCTCCAAACACCACGTTGCGTCAGGCGCCAGAGTGCGCTACCCTGCACGGCACATAGACAGGAGCTCGAACCCATGGAGTGGCGCACCCTGACAGGTCTTTGGCATGCGAGTCGGCCGTCGGCCCTCGGTCTCGCGTGCCTGGTTTTGCTGCCGCTGATCGCCGGCTGCGGGTTCGACGCCTACTACTTTTTCGTGCCGGCATCCCGAGCGCCGTGCGACTCGATTCCCAACGGCTGCGGCCCGGAAGGTGCGACCGGCCTGCTCGTTCCCGATTGTCCGTTCGGTGTGGTCTGCTTCAAGTTCGCGTGTGACCGGCACGACCTCTGTTACGCCGGTTGTGGTGGTCCGCGCGACTCGTGCGACAGCAACTTCGGTAAGGACATGCTCGGGCTGTGTGCGGCCGACTACGTAGCCGGTGATCCGCGGTTCGACAAGTGCCTCACGCTGGCATTCATCTACTGGCAGGCCGTCGTCCGGTTCG
>Ga0055449_10000566_pt1 | contig 10404 bp, 7 predicted proteins | sample China_Galinas_PW_2_FD_57739 | JGI IMG/M metagenome (GOLD analysis project Ga0055449, IMG submission 57739) | Wetland microbial communities from San Francisco Bay, California, USA, that impact long-term carbon sequestration - China_Galinas_PWB_D1 | ecosystem: Environmental > Aquatic > Marine >... | reverse complement strand
CCGGAGGGTCGAGCGGACGCTCGAGACGTACCCGCCCCCGAACAGGGCGGCGTGGACCAGCAGCGGGTAGAGGTTGTACAGGTCACGCCTGGTCTCGAAGAACCCCGCGCGGATGGGGCGGCTCTCGGCGTAGCGGGCGAAGAACGGTTCGCCGAACGTCCCGAACAGCGTGATGAACGCCAGCTCGACCTCGGGGTGGGCGTAGTACACCGCCGGGTCGATGAACGCCGCGATACGCGACGACCGGCAGAGCACGTTGCCGCCCCAGATGTCGCCGTGGATCAGGCTCGGCGCTTCGGGCTCGTCGAGCCAGCGGTCGAGGCGCGAGGCGAGGTCGCGCACCGTGTCCACGTCGCGCTCGTTGAGCGATCCGCGTTTGCGAGCCGTCTCGGCCATGTGAACCAGCCGCTGGGCGCCGAAGAACTCGACCCACGAGCCGGTCCACGGGTTGGGCTGGTGCAGCGAGCCGATCAGCGTGTCGCGGTCGCACCCGAACGCGTCGGCGGTAACCGAGTGCAGGTCGGCGAGCAGATCGGCGGCGTGGTGCTCGGCCTTCGCGTCGATCCGCCCGCCCGACTCGACGAACTCCATGACCAGCAGCGTGTCCTCGTCGTGGATCACGCCGGGCACGGGAAGGTCGCTGCGCTCGGCGAGCGTGCGCAACATCCACCCCTCGACGTCGAGCTTCGAGCCGGGCGGCCCGACCTTGACGACGACGCGCTGCCCGCCCGCCTCGCCCGTGTACACCTCACCGACGCACCCGCCGCCGAGCGTGCGCAACCCGCTCACGGGCGCACCCAGCGCCGCCTCCACTCGTGCACCCACGTCCATGGAACCACTCTACGGGATCGACACGTCCGACCTGCGGGCGGTGGCCTGTCCCCTCTGGCCTTCACTCACGGCACGATCCGTACGCGGCTGGTGCCCTCGACGAGCATCTCGTACACGACCTCGACGTCGTCGGCCAGCATCCGCACGCACCCCATCGAACGGTTCTCACCGATCGAGTCGGGCTCGATGGTGCCGTGGATGCCGTACCCCTCGTAGACCGCCGAGTCGTCCACGCCGAGCAGCCCGATCCACCGCTCGCCGATGGGGTTGCCCGGGTCGTCGGCGCCGAACCGCTCGCCGGTGCGCGGGTTGCGCCACGGCGGGTTCACCAGCTTGCTCTGCGGCTTGACGACGAATTCACCGAGCGGCGTCCCGTTCGCCTCGCCCAGCCCCACCGGAAACGAACGCACGTAGAGCCACTCGTCGGGTTTGTCCGGCGGGCCTTGGTACAGGTCGAGGCGGTAGTCGCTTTTGTCCACGACGGCGTGGAACGGCCCGCGCACGAGCTTGAGCTTCTGCCCCACGCGGATCCGACGCGGATCGCCGATGCGGTTGACGCGCTGGATCAGCCGCCAGTTCACCTCGAGCGACTCCCGCTTCGCGATCCGCTCGAGTGAATCGCCCGGCTGCACCTCGTACGACTCGACGAGCGGGTCGCCCGGCGTGATCACCGGGCCGAAGATCAGTTCATCGTTGATCGTCGTGAGCTTCGTGCGTAGCGCCGTCGCGTCGCCCGCGCCCGACAGCAACGCGCGGTTCAACAGGGTGCGCGCTTCGAGCGGCTTGTTGGCGGCGAGCAGCGCATCGGCCTCGGCGAACACGCCCGTGTTCGGCGCGGGCGGAGGCGACGATGACGCGACGCGTTCGCGCGAGGGCTCCTGCGCGCCGTCCTCGGGCTGCTGCGCAACGGGCGAGTCCGGTAACGCATCGATCGACTCCACCCGCGGTTCGGGCAACGCCTCGCCCGGACCGCCCTGCTCGAGCACCACCGGCGTCGGGGCGGGCGGATCCTCGCTCGCCGCGAGCGCGGGGTCCGGCGTCTTCGGCGGGTTGGTATCGATCGGCTCGGCCGAGGCCTGCTCAGGCCCGCCACGCAGCAAACCAAACCCGAACCACCCCCCCGCTCCGAGTACGACCAGCCCGGCGAAGAGCAGCGGCACAGGGATCTTGCGTCGGCGTCGGCGCGACATGGTGACGCGGGCTCTCAGCCCGCCGCGTCCGTGTTGCGATGGCAGCGTCATGGGTGCCCCCTCCGTGGGATGCCTCGTCAGCATACGCGATGCACCGCCCGCGCTCCCACCCCTACGATCGCCCGTGAAGCACGGGAAACACGTGGCGATCGTGGTTGTGGCGGCGGCGGTGTTCGCGGCGTTGCTGACTCTGTGGGGCGGGGGGCCGCGCGAAGCCCGCTCCGCGTCCCAACCGCCCGGTGGGCCGCGCATCGTGGCCCTCAGCCCGGCGCTGGCGGTGATGCTGCGGGACCTCGGGCTGGGCGACCACGTCGTCGGGCGGCACGGGTTCGACCTCGTGCTCGACAAGTCGGTCCCGGTCTGCGGCGACCAGGGCGGGATCGATTACGAGAAGCTGCTCGGTGTGCACCCCACCCACGTGCTGCTCCAGTGGGGCGAGCGCGAACTGCCCGAGAAACTGAGCCGCCTGGCCGAGCAGCGCGGCTGGATCGTGCGCTCGTACACCGTCCTTTCGCTCGAAGACATCGTGGCGACGACCGCCAGGCTGGAGACGCTGTTCGGCGTCGATGATCCCATCAGCCCGACCCTGCCCGAGTCGTGGAGCCGCGAGGGGCGGATGTGGGATGGGCGCGTGCTGCTGCTCGGCGCGACACGCCCGCCCGGCGTGCTCGGGCCAGGCTCGTTCCATCACGATCTGCTGGTCTCGCTCGGCGGGGTGCCGGCGGTGACCGAGGGCGCGGCGTGGCAGGAGCTCGACGCCGAGGATGTGCTGCGCCTGGCGCCCGACGGGATCATCATCTTCCGTCCGAGGCCGATGGGGGTGGCGCCGGACGAGCGGAGCTGGGACGACCTCGTCGCGGGGCTCGGGCGCGTGGGCGAACTGGATATCCCGGCGGTGCGCGAGCAACACATCGCGGTGATCGATCACCCGCTGGGGTTGCTGCCGAGCACGTCGGCGCGCGAACTGGCCGACGAGCTGGAGCGCGTGTTGGCGGAGTGGCGGGGCGAGTGACGCTGCGGCGCCTGCTCGGGCCGTACACTGCCCGCCCATGAGCGACCTGGACCCGGTGAAGATCCTCGGCGAGCGATTCGGTCGCGCGATCGCGTCGATCGAGGGAGCACCCGGCGACGCCGACCCGCTGATCGCGCCGAGCAAGCGGGCCGAACTCGGCGATTTCCAGTGCAACGCGGCGATGCCGCTGGGCAAGGCGCTGGGGCTCAAGCCGCGCGAGGTGGCACAGAAGCTGGTCGAGGCGGTGGAGCTGGACGATCTTGCCGAGCCGCTGACCGCGGAGAGCATCGCCGGGCCGGGGTTCATCAACATCAAGCTGAAGCCGGAGGCGTTGGCGGGACTGCTGGCGCGGCTCGACACGCCGGCGCTGGGGATCGAGCCGCCGGCGGAGCCCGAGACGGTCGTGGTCGATCTGTGCGGGGTGAACCTCGCCAAGCAGATGCACGTGGGGCACCTGCGCGCGACGGTGATCGGCGACGCGTTGGCGCGGGTGTTCGAGCGGCTGGGGCACACGGCGGTCCGGCAGAACCACGTCGGCGACTGGGGGCTGCCGATCGCGATGGTGACCGCGGCGCTGCGCGACGAAGCCGACGCCGGGCGCCTCGACCTCGACAACCTGAGCCTCGACGACCTGGACGCCCTGTACAAGCGTGCGCAGGCGGGCTGCAGCGCCGATCGCGAAGGACCCGCGCGGTGGCGCATGTGGATGACCCACCCGAAGGTCGAAGCCGAGTGGGCGGATCACGTCGCCGGGCTCGAGAGGGAGGTCGCGCGGGCCGACGCGAAGCTCGACGAGGCGAAACGCACACTGGTGAAGCTCCAGAGCCACGACCCCGGGGTCGAGGCGCTGTGGCGGCGGATCTACGACGTGACGATGGGCGCGTGCCTCGACGCCTGCCGGCGGCTCAACACGAAGATCACCGAGGGCGACTCGGCCGGCGAGAGCAGCTACGCGACCGAACTCGCACCGCTGGTCGACGACCTCGTGGCGCGAGGCGTCGCCGAGGAGTCGGACGGCGCGCTCGTCGTCCGCGTCGAGGGCATCGACGAGCCGTGCCTGATCCGCAAGAGCGACGGCGGGTTCCTCTACGCGACGACCGACCTCGCGGGGATCCGCCGGCGCGTGCAGAAGCTCGGCGCCGACCGCGTCGTCTACGCCGTCGATGCACGCCAGGCGTTGCACTTCCGCCAGGTGTTCGGCGCGGCGGTGAAGGCGGGGTACGCGAGCAGGCCGGGCGCGGGCGAGCCCTCGCGGCTCGAGCACGCCGCCTTCGGCATGGTCCTCGGCGAGGACCGACGCCCGTTCAAGACGCGCAGCGGCGAGAACGTCAAGCTGTCCGACCTCATCGACGAATCGATCGAGCGTGCCGGCGCGGCGGTCGCGGGCAAGAGCCCCGACCTCGCGCCCGACGAGCGCCACGCGATCGCCCACGCCATCGGCGTCGCAGCGATCAAGTACGCCGACCTGTCCAACGACCGCGTCAAGGATTACGTGTTCAGCTTCGACCGCATGCTGGCGTTCGAGGGTGACACCGGCCCGTACCTGCTCTACGCGGTGGTGCGCGTGCGGAGCATCTTCCGCAAGGGAGAGGAGTTGGGGCTCGCGTACGACCCCACCGCCCCGTTCGCGCCCGCCGAGCCGGAGGAGAAGGCGCTGGCGCTCGAGCTGCTGCGCTACCCGTCGGTGATGGCGTCGGTGGGCGGGAGCCTCGAACCGCACCGGTTGTGCCAGTACCTGTTCGATCTTGCGTCGGCGTACAGCGTGTTCTTCGAGCGCTGCCCGGTGCTCAAGGCCGAGGCGGCGGTGCGCGCGTCGCGCCTGCGTCTGTGCGACCTGACCGTGCGGGTGCTGACCGACGGGCTCGACGTGCTCGGGCTGCCGGTGCTCGACCGCATGTAGTGCATGAAAAACCGCCCGGCGCGGGGCCGGGCGGTGATATGCGCGGATGGGATCGTGCTCAGAAGAGGAGCTGGGCCTGGGCGCGGAAGGCGAACTGGGTGTCCTCGGCTGAGTTGAGGAACGCCCGCGTCGTGGAGGGCGAGACGATCGACATCGCCGGCTCACCCATGAAGATCTGGACGTCGCCGCTGAAGCGCGTCGTGCGGTTGCCCTCGATGGGGTAGTAGTGGACGCCGAAGTTGAGCGCGTTGATTGTCTCGTCGGTGGGGCGGTCGCCGTCGGGAATCACGCTGTCCCAGGCGGCGAACGCCTCGGTCGTGTCGGTGAGGAAGTACCCGCCGAAGATGCGGAAGCCGAAGTCGAGGTACTCGTCGGGGGCGGTCGAGTCGTCCTCGTGCAGCAGCGCGAAGGCGCCGCCGGCGTTCCACCCGTCGCCCTGAGCGGTCGCGTCGATCGTCCACCACAGCGAGCCGATGTCCATCGACCCGTTGGTGTCGCCGCCGTCCTGGAGGTGCAGCCCCGTGCCGATCAGCGTGGCGTAGTTCGAGCCCCGCTCGGAGCTGTAACGCTGGAAGCGCCCGAAGTCGGGGGTGTCCTCGGTGACGATGTACTCGAGACGTCCGCTGAATCCCCAATCGACTTCTTCCTGATCGAAGTCGGTGTTGCTGCTGGAGTGCCCGTCGTTGAAGCTCACAAAGACACGCCAGCGGTCGTTCATCACGCGCTGGTACCCGATGCCCTGCACGGCACGCACGTTGAAGTAGGAGCTGAGGATGCCGCGCTCGATGCCGAGTTGGTTCTCGCTCTCGACCATGCCCTCGTGCATGAACCCGTCCTGGAACTGACCGGCGATGATGCTGCCGTTCTCGTCGTACCGGTGGACGATGTACGCGCGGGACAGCTCGGCCATGCCGTCCGGACCCATCTTGATTGCGATGCGGAACCCGTTGTCGGCGTCGAGCTGCCCACCGAAGTCGAGGCGGGTCTGGCGGTTCTGGAAGCCGATGGTCGTCTCGTCGTTGGCGCCCGGCGAGGTGTCGCCGTCGCGGCTGTTCCACACGTAGCGGAACTGCTGGAGCCCGCCGATCCCCAGCTTCTTGTCGCCGTCGCTGAAGCCGAACCCGTAGCTGTCGCGGTCCTCACCCCACATGCCGACGATGTCGATCTGCCCGGAGAGTGACTCTTCCAACTGGAGCAGGCTGGTGCGCGCGTCGGCGTCGGCCAGCAGCTCGCGCTGGTAGGCGCGATCGGGGTTGCCCGCGATCGCGGGCATCGCACAACAGGCGGCACACCCGGCCGCCACGCTTAGTCGAATCGCTCTGGTCATCACTCGGTTCCTTTCTGTTGCGACCCCGGGTGAATGCCCCGGGCAAGTGAGCACGGACAAACATGCTATCGGGCGTTCGGATCCCGTGTCCAGCCCCACGAGCCCGGTCGGGGGATAACCCCGCGGCTCCTCCGGAGCCCGGGCGCACGAAAAAGCCCCCGGGGGAGCCCCGGGGGCCTGAGATCGGATCAGACGAGCGTCAGAAGTTGACGCGGGCGCCCAGACGCAGGGCGAACTCACCGGTGTCGGTGTCGCCGAGCAGCCCGGTGTTCGTGGCGCCGGAGAGGAAGTCCGAGCCGCCCGGCACACCGGCGGTGAAGCCGGCGCCGGCGCCGCTGGCGGCGAGGTCATCGGACTGGGTCAGCGAGATGATCACGTCGGCGTTGAGCACGAACGCGTGGCTGTTGGGCATGACGAAGTACTTGCCGCCGACGGTGAGGAAGTTCTGGAAGTCGTCCTGGACGGCGAAGACATCGTCGTCGAGCATGAGCCCGTCCCAGGAGGCGTACCCCTCGAACTGGTCGTTGAAGAAGTAGCCGCCCTGGACGTTGATGCCGTAGGTGTCGTAGTCGCTGCCGCCGGCCGGATCGACGTTCGAGCCGACGAAGGCGCCGCGGAGGCTCCAGCCGTCGCTCTGGTAGGCCGCGTCGACGGTGTAGAGGATGATGTCGACGTCGGTGGTGGCGTTGGTCTCGCCGCCGGTCTGCCAGTGGATGGCGCCGCCGACATACCCGGCGTCCTCGGATCCGCGGAACGAATCGGCCGTTGCGAACGAGTCCCAGTCGCCGGCCCACTTGAAGTTGACGCGACCGGTGAGGGCGAAGTCGGCCTCACCCGCGCTGTTGAAGTCGGTGTTCATGCTCCGCCAGCCGTCGTTGAACGAACCGAAGACCTGGAGATCCTGGTCCTCCCAGGCGAAGGCGATGCCCTGCGAGCGCATCGGCGTGAAGTACTCGTTGACCACGCCACGCTCGACACCCTGCACGTAGGGGTCGTCGACCATGTAGTCAGCGGCCAGCACGGGCAGCTTGAACTGGCCGAACATGATGGTGGTGTTATCGTTCATCGCGTACGTGCCGTACGCGTCCTCGACGGCCATCGCACCACCGGTGTACCAGTCGTTGGCGTTGAGCTGGATGACGTAGCCGACCTCGTCGCCGATGTTGCCGTGGAACTTCAGCTTGGTGTCGCCGTTCTGGAAGCCGAGCGTGGTCTGGTCGTTGGCGCCGGGCGCCGAGTCGTCACTGCGGTTGTTCCAGATGTAGCGCCAGTCCATGAACCCGCTGACGTACAGCGAGTTGGCGCCGTCCTCGATCCCGAAGCCCTTGCCCTCGGTGTAGCCGGCGGTGCCGGCGGCGAGCAGGCTTGTCCGGGCGTCAGCGTCGGCGAGCAGCTCGGACTGGTACGCACGGCTGGCCTGCTGGCCCCACGCCGAGGACGCGCCCGCCGCCATGATCACCCCGATCACGGTCAGACTTTTCATGGTGATTCTCCTTGATCGCAGCCTCTGAGTTGTGTGCCCGGCACGCCGCCGAACGGGGCGTCGGATCCGGCACGTCCGAATGCTAGTGTCGGGTAACCAACCCGATCCACTGGAAAAATCGGTTCACGTCCTCAAAAAAGCAGCCGCAGGGAAAGCCGGAACGCCGTCTCCCCTGTTCCGGTGTCCCCGAACAGCCCCTGTCGTGTGTTCGGGATATAGGCGGGCGGCACCCCGCTCGCGCTGAACGCCGCCAGGTCTGCCGTCTCCTCCAGCGCGAAGACCACATCCCCCACCACGACGGCCGAATACGACTCCCCGAACGGGAACCAGCGCCCGCCCAGGGTCAGGAAGTTCTGGACATCGTGGGTGATCGCGGCGGCGTCGTCGTCCAGCAACAGGCTGTCCCACGAGGCGAACAGTTCGAGATCAGACGAGACGAACAGCCCACCCTGGGCGTTGAAGCCGAAGTGGGTGAACTCGGGCCCTCCGCTGGCATCGAGGCGGTAGGCGACCGCCTCCCCGCGGAGGTTCCACCCGTCCCCACGCCAGGCCCCGTCGAGGGTGAAGACCGCGAGGTCCTCGTCGGCGGTGCCGTTGGTGTTGCCCCCGGTCTGGTAGAGGAAGGCCCCGCCGATGTACGCGGACTCGTCATCCCCCTGGAATGAGGTGGTTCTATGGAGATCGGTCCACTCACCAAGGAGCTTCCAGTTCACCCGCCCGATGACCGCGAAGTCGGCCTCGGACATCGAGGTGAAGTCGGTGTTGGCCGTCCTGACCCCGTCGGAGAGCGACCCCAGGAGCTGCACGTCGTCGGCGGTCCAGCTGAACCGGACGCCCTGCTGACGCCCGGTGGCAAAGAAATCGGAGAGGATCGACCGCTCGACGGTCAGCACATGGACGGGCGAGACCATGTAGTAGCTGGCGAGCAGGGGGTGCTTGAACTGCCCGATCCTGACCTCCGTGCGATCATCGATGCGGTAGTCGATGAACCCGTCGAGGACGCTGAGTTCCCCCATCGATGACGACGGGTCGGACGTCTCGAGATGGATCACGCCCGTCACGTCCTCCCCGAGGTCGGCGCGGAAGCAGACGCGGGTGCGGGCGTTCTGGAACCCCGTGGCGACGTCGTCGTTCTGCCCGGGCGCGTGGATGCCCCTAAACGCCGCGTAGTAGCGGAAGTCCTGGAAGAACCGCACGTGCAGGGCGTTGTCGCCCGAGACGATGCCCATGCCCCGGTCCGGATCGAACGATGCCTGCCCGTCGTCGAGCAGGCTGGTCCGGGCGTCGGCGTCGGCGAGCAGACCGGCGGCATAGGCCCGGTCGGCCTGCCCGTGCGCGGCGCCAGCCAGCGCCGCGACCGTTCCCACCGCGATGGCGGTTCTCATCCTGCTACTCCTGTCCCGGCATCGAGGGCCGAGAGAGCCTCCGTCGGCCACGAGAGCCCGGCGAGCGGAGTTTTTGCCGCGAGGGGTGGGCGAGGTCTTAGCGCAACGGCAACGCGCGGGGCGTTGTCCGGGCAGATCGCTTCCCCTTAGGCTGGGGCGGGCCCGGGGGGCGGCGGAGCGATGTCCAAACACATCCTCATCGTGGACGACGAGGCCGACCTGGCCGAGATGCTCGTGCTGAACCTCGAGCGGGCCGGGTACACGACGAGCGTGGCTCACGACGGGCGCGAGGCGCTGGCCGAGGCGTACCGCTCGACCCCCGACCTGATCGTGCTGGACGTGATGCTGCCGGTGCTCTCCGGCGTCGAGGTCGCCGGGCGCTTGCGCGCCAACCCCGAGACCGCCTCGGTCCCGATCGTCATGCTCACCGCGCGGACGGACGAGTCCGACGAACTGGTGGGACTGACCGCAGGCGCCGACGACTACGTAACCAAACCCTTCTCGATGAAGCTGCTGATCGCCCGGATCGAGGCGGTTCTGCGTCGGTCGTCGGGCGAGTCGGCGTCGGGGCTGCTGCGCGCGGGGGCGATCGAGCTGAACACCGAGACGTACGAGGTGGGCGTCGGCGGCGAGGCGGTGCAGCTGACCCTCACCGAGTTCAGGCTGCTGCGCACCCTGCTGGCCGAGAGCGGCAAGGTGCTGAGCCGTCGCAAGCTGATGGCCGAAGCGATGGGCCCGGGTGTGCGCGTCACCGAACGCACCATCGACGTGCACCTCACGGCGATCCGCAAGAAGCTCGGGCGGGCGTCCGAGATGGTGCAGACGGTGCGGGGCGTGGGGTACCGGCTGGTCGAGGAGAACTCGCCCGTAGACTCGGACGGATGAGACCCGCACTCGCATCGACGGCGTTGACCCTGGCGGGCCTCGGCGTGGCGGCACTTGCGTGGAGCGGGATCGACGCGCAGTGGATCGCGATCGGTGTGGCTTTGCTGACGGGCGGATGGGTCGCGGTCGGCGCGCCACGCCGACGCCCGGGCGTGCTCTCGGAGGCGGGGCACACGCTGCTGGACGGGGTGGTCGACCCGGTGCTCGCGGTCGATGCTGGCGGTGCGGTGCGGTACGCGAACCGGGCGGCGGCAGAGGTTCTCGGGGAGCGGCTCGTCGGGCGTCCGATCGACGGGCTGGTGCCCGATGAGGTGGTTGAGTTGTGCAGGCGGGCGGGCTCGGGTCGTGGTGGCACGGCGCGCCTGGACCTGACGCTGGCGTCCGGGCGGGT
>Ga0055449_10000562_pt1 | contig 10453 bp, 6 predicted proteins | sample China_Galinas_PW_2_FD_57739 | JGI IMG/M metagenome (GOLD analysis project Ga0055449, IMG submission 57739) | Wetland microbial communities from San Francisco Bay, California, USA, that impact long-term carbon sequestration - China_Galinas_PWB_D1 | ecosystem: Environmental > Aquatic > Marine >... | reverse complement strand
ACGATGAAATGGATGCGCGCCAGCGCGGCCTCGCCGAGCAACACATAATGCGCGGAGATGGCGCCGTCGAAAGCGGCGCAGAGAAGGTCGCCGATCTTGACGCGCAGATCCGTGTCATAGACCTCCCGCGGCACGTAGACGAGCGCCGAGACATAACGCTCGAACTTGTCGTGGCGGAAGAAAGCCTTGGCGCGCGGCCGTTCCTGCAAGCGCAGCACACCGATCGACACATCGAACAGGGTATCGTCGTCGATCTGGAACAGCTCGTCTCGCGGATAGGTCTCCAATACGTTCAGGAGCGCCTTGCCGTCATGGCTGTTGGGCAGGAAATTGGCGCGCTCCAACATGTGGCGCACCTTGCGGCGAAGCACCGGAATGGCGCGCGGACTCAAATTATAGGCGGCGGAAGTAAAGAGCCCGACGAAACGGTGCTCCGCCTTCAGCCGGCCCTTCGCGTCGAGCCGTTTGACGCTGACATAATCCAGATGCACCGAACGGTGGACAGTCGCCCGGACATTGGCCTTGGTGATGATCATCAGCTCGGGCAACTGCAGGAAGTCCCGCACTTCCGGTGAAAGCGCTGTCAGCTCCTCGGCGCTTTCGAGCACGTGGCGGTCGGGATCGCGCAGGATGCCGAGCCCCGAGCCTTCTACCGCCTTGATGCTCTCGTCGCCGCGCTTGCCGACATGCTCATATTCCCGGTAGCCGAGGAAGGTGAAATTGTTGTCCCCGAGCCATTTGAGAAAATCATCCGTCTCGGCGATCTCCCCCTTCTCCAGTGGCGGCGGCTCGGTCTCCAACGTCTCGATCACGGTGTTCAGCCGGTCGAGGATCGCCCGCCAGTCCTGCACCGCGAGCCGCACGTCGCTCAGCACGGCGCGCAACCGCTCTTCGATTTCGGTCAGGACCTTCGGCTCGATCTGCTCGTCGATCTCGATATGCATGATCGACTCTAGCGTGCCGCCTTCTTTCTTGGCGGAATCGAGCGCGCCCTTCTCGGCGCGGTCCAGCACGCGGGTAAGCCGGCCGTCAGCGTCGCGGCAGACGATCATGGTCGGGTGAATGACCAGATGCACCTTGTGCTTCATATAAGCGAGCGCGTTGCCCACCGAATCCACCAGGAAGGGCATATCGTCGTTGACGATCTGGATGACGGTATGCGCCGAGCTCCAGCCATGTTCCGAGAGATTCGGATTGAGGATCTGGATATTCACCTCGCCGGGCGCGCGCCGCGCCGCCAGCTTCCAGGCGGAGAGCGCCGCGCCGTAGAGCGTTTCGACCGGCACGTCGAGCACGTCGTCGGGCGACGCATTGGCGAAATAGAGCCTGATAAAATCGGAGATAGGCTTGGCCTCGGGCGGACCAAGCCGGCTTTCGGCATAGGTGATGACCTTGCCGATATGGGCGTTTTTAGGCTTCCAGAAGTCGTGGGTCACAGATTCACCCGCCGGGAATTGGCCGGGCTGCTGCGTACCGGCCGTGAGCGGATTAACCCTATCTGATCAGGATTGCCGAAATATGAAGCCACAGCTTTCACCGCCTTGTTAACTCTATAGTTAAGGCGGTGAGGGGCCGAAGATCAAGGCAGGCTTGAGAAAAACCCGGTTCAGAATCCCGTATCGTCCGGGTCCGTTTCGGGCTCGCCGCCCTCTCCCAGATCGCTGACGGCCGTCTCGGGATTGGGGACGTCGATCGCCGCGCGGCGCAGAATTCCGTCCACGATGGACGGTTTTTCGTGCAGCACCTTGACGATATCGACGCCCTGGCGGTCGGGCTCGCGGCGACCGAGGATCAGCACGAATTCTGAATCGTCCTCACCGATATCGAGGTCGTAAAGACGGCCGAGGGCCGGCTGATCGCGCAGCACCGACCGGGCATAGGCGATCGAGTCCCAGGCCTCGCCCTTCTCGGCCCGGCGCGCGGCGCGTTCGGCTGCGACGCAGGCCTTGATGCCACCCTCCTGCATCTCCAGGAAGATCTTGAAGTCGTGACGCGGCACATTGTGACGCAAGCCATAGGCGAGCGCCGAGGCATATTCCGAGATGCGGGTCTTGTCGTAATCCGCGCCGAAGACAAGCTTGACGATAGGGGTACAGGGCGCGCGTTCCTGCGTCTCGATCCCGGCATCTGCGAGGATCTCGGCATAGGCCTCCGGCGCCTCTTCGGCCTCGAAGCGGAAATTATAGGCCTCCGCGAGCGCGGTATAGAGCGTGTCGCGGGAACGGCTGAGGCTCTCGCTCGCCTCCCGCGCCAGTATCTGGCAGCGGCTCAGGACATTGAGAAGCTCTTCGGTGTTCGGGGCCTCGGTGGCGATATCGGGCAGATCGGGGGCCTCTTCCGCTGTTTCGGGAGCTGTTTCTGGCGCCGTCTCTTCGACCGCCTCGTCAATAACTTCATCAACAAGCTCAAGCGGCTCGTCGTCATTGTCGGGAATCATTTCGGAGCCGGACTCATCGCCGATGTCAGCTGCGTCCAGCTCGATCTCATCCTCCGTCAGCCCGTCCGGGACATCCATGCCGGCTTCGGATTTGAGCTTGAAATTGATCGCACCGAGAACGAAATCGACCGTCGTGCCGTTGTCGCTGAACGGCAGGAGCACGCCGCGATACATGATCGTCTCGCCCGTCTCGTCGTCGAATTCGGCCTCGATGCCGACCGGCGCGCCGTTGGCGACGCATTCGAGGAAGTGATCGGAGACGCGGCCGAAAAGAGTACGCTTCGAGACCGTGTTGAGGGACTCGCCGGCCCGGGCCACCTTGCCGTTTTCCGACAAGGCGTCACCGACGAAGCGGATGATCGGCTCCTCCACGGATTTGCTGACATCGAGCACGAAGCAGTTGGACTTGATGTCGTCCAGCCGCGGGGGCTCGATATCGGTCATGGCGGGAAAATGCTGATCGCCGCGGATCTCGTCCCAATAGGCGGCAACCCGGTTGATCATCCGGCGTTCGGAGCCGGCCTTGAGGTCGACATTCGAGGCGGCCGTATCACTCATGAAAGCACCCTGAAAACCCTTGCCCCGGGCGCGTCTTTCGCCCCGTTTGAGCGACCCTACCGACGCTCAGTTAACCTCAAGTTAATCTTGTTGTCCGCCCGGCGGGGCGTCCTCGCCGCCTAGTTGCCCCGTCGGAGCCCCCTTTGGCAAGGATTGAGATGGGGGCTGAGATGAATAAGCGTCGGCGGGACGCTGATCGGGCGAGGTTTCCGAGGGCGTCACACCGGGCGGTTGTGGTGCCGGCGGGGCGGCTGGTTCGGGCGGCGTCACGATGCCCTGCGCCGCGCCCGGCACGGGCGTCCGGGTGGCCGTGGCATAGGACGGCACCGCGCCGGGACATGCCGCGAAGCTGTGAAAGCGGTTCGGAGCGTCCGCGCTCGCAGCATAGTTTGCAAGCCAGGTCAGCGCCTGACCGGCGACCGGATCGTCGATCGTCATCGCGTCCTTGTTCTGGGACGGACGAGCCGCGACCTCCCAGGACGTATCGGTGACGCAGGCGACCTGGATGCGGGTATCGTCCGCCGTCTCGTCACTCGCGCCAAGGCTGGTATCCGCCGGTGCGGCCGGCTGGGCCGGCTGATCCAAGAGGTCGGAAGTGTCTCCGGGGAGGGGCGCCAACGGCGCCGCATTGACCGCACCGGGGTCGTAAGCCTGATTGGCAACCTGACCAGGGGGTGATGATGGCTGTGCCGGGGCCGGTTGCGCCGGCGCCTGTCCCAGAAGCGCGTTTACGCCCTGACCCTGCGGCAGCGTCGCCGGGCGGGGCGGGGGCGGAAATTGCAGAAGCGCGGAAAGCTTGGCAAGGAACCGCAAGCCGTTCCGCGCGCTCTGGATGCGGTCCTGGGCGGTATGAACCCGGACCATGCGGTCCTCCGCGGCCGGGTCATCCGCGCTCGGCAGAAATCCGTTCGCGGCGTTCCAGGCATTCCAGTTCTCCGCTTCGGCCGCGGTGACCTGGTCATAAGCGGTGGCCACATGGCCCTCGATCGTGGCGAGGGTGAGGGACAGGTCGCAGGCAGTCAACTGGCTGGTGGCGAAGCGGCTGACCTGATCGAGCGACAGATTCCACTTCGCCTGATAGGCGCTGCCGCAGGGAAGCCCCGTGAACGGATCGCCGAGGTTCAGGACCACGTCACCGGGTGTCGTGCCAGACGGGGCGGGCGGCTGCTGGGCGGACACGCCGGTTGCAGCGCCGGTCACAAGGCCAGCAAGCAAACAGCCGGCGCTGATCGATCTACGCATACTCATTTTTTCGCGCGTCCTTTTCCCATGCGCGCCTCCATCGTACCGACTGCTCAACGGTCCCGCTTTCCCTCCATGCCGCGAAGCTGGTGGCGTGACTCGCCTGGCCGCTTCAGCTCGAACACGGAATCGACCGAGGTGTAGTCATAATAGCCAAGCCGGGCCAGCGGCCGGATCTTGGGATAATCGAGCCGACCCGCCGCGCTGATCGCCTCGTCCGCGATATGGATCCGGACCACCTTGCCGAACACGACGTCCACCGTCCCCATGACGCTGTCTCCGGGCAGCCGCAAACTGTGCATATGGACGCATTCGAAATGTACCGGCGAGTCCGCGACGCGCGGCGGCTTGACCTTGACCGACGGCGCCTTGGCGAGCCCGGTGAATTCGAACTCGTCCACGCCGGAGTCGACGAAGGTGGAGGAGAGATTGACCGCCTCGCGCAAATCATGGGTCGCCATGTTCCAGACGAACTCGCCGGTATCCTCAACATTCACCACCGTATCCTTACGGCGGCCATCCGGGGTCAGATTGGCGGAGAACATCACGATCGCCGGATCGTAGGTCACCATCTGGAACTGGCTGTAGGGAGCGAGATTGTCGATTCCATCGACGCTGGTGGTCGAGATCCAGCCGATGGGACGCGGAACGACGCAGGCCTTGAAAGGGTTGAACGGCAGGCCGTGATCGTCCTGCGCGGGATCGTATTCCATTATACTTTTTTGCCCTTATTTCATTTCTATATAGCCGACTTTGTCGCCGGAGAAGCTGCCGACCCAGATCGCCCCGTCGGCGCGCGTGCCGACGCTGATGGTCGGGATCGGGCTCTTGCCGTCCATCACGAGGACGGTATTCGCATCCATGCTCGCAGGATCGATCGAGACGACCTGCCAGCCGGCGGAGCCGCCGCCGGGAGACGCCGGCGCCGCGACACCGCCTCCGGCCAGGAGCTTGCCGTTCGGACCCCAATGAACATTGTCGGGACGAATGTCGAGCTTTGCCGTGCCGATCAGCTTCGGCTCATCGCCGAGGGAATATTTATTGACCTGCTGCGCACCGGTGACCGCGACATACATGGTCTTGCCGTCAGGCGAGATTTCGATGCCGTTCGGACCGGAAAGCTCGGTGCCCGGCACGGGCTTTACCGCCGCGTCGCCCGGATGCCATTCGAACACGACGCCCGTCACCTTGCCCTGCATGATCCCGGCAAAGGCGTTCGGCACGGTCGGATCCATGAATTTCGTCACCACGAAGCCGCCATCGGGCAGGATTGCAACCGAATTGGAGAAGGTCTTTTCCGGCAGGGTGACGCAGCCGACCCAGGTGAGCGCGGGCTTCTCGCCGGTCGTATCGAGCTCGAAGGCTTCGACCGCCTCCCGTGCCCCGTGGCTGGTGATATACATCTTGTAGTGACCGGCGCTTTCGGGCCTTAGCGACAGGCCATGCGCCGAGAACTTGGTTACGTCCAGCGGACCGGGGCAGGACGCAAAGGTCTCCTTGTCCCAGGCGAGCTTCGGATCGTCGCCGGGAAATAGAACCTCGAACGTCTTCGCCACACCGTCGATCAGATAGAAATGACCCGACGTGCCCTGGCCCGACATGCCGCCCGAGATAATCCACTTCGTGCCGGGAATCGGCATCAAGTCTTCCGGGTTCTTCACGCCGCACAAGAGCTTCATCTTGCCATAGGGCATGCAGGTGCCGGCCTCGGCGGCCTGGGCCTTGTTCCCGTGGTTCAAACCGAGGCCGCCGGCGGCAAGCACGCCCGCCGCAGCCACGCCCCATAAAGCCGCATTTTTCATGTCACTCTCTCCCTAATACATGCACCGGCATTTGCGCCGTTATTCTCCGCCCGTCAGGGCATCGGCATATAGCCCATCTTCGGTCCCGTGTAGGCGCCGAGCCACAGCGTGCCATTCACGTCGATCGCATTGCTGACGCCCTGCAGGATCGAATCCGGCGCGCCTTCGGCGATCTTGGTCGTTTGCATGGTCTCGGGGTTCAGCTTCAGCACCGTCCAGCCCTTGAAGATCGGCGCCGGGGCCTCGGGATCGCGGGTGCTGTTCTGGCCCGCGACCAGGATCGTGCCGTCGGGCGCCCAGCGCAAATTGTCCGGCGAGAAGCCGACTTTGATGACGTCCTTCTTGCGCTCGCCATTCTTGAGCGCATCCGGCCCGCGCTCGAAGCGCACGACCTCGTTCGCACCCCAGGCCGCGACATAAAGCCATTTGCCATCCGGCGAGACCGCAATGCCGTTCGCGCCGAGGAGATCCGTGCCCGGCACTTCGGTGATACCGAGCTGGGTATGCCACTCATAGACCCCGCCGGAGACGGTACCGGCGAAGATCGACGTGATGCCCTGGGGCTGGGTCGTGTCGTAGAATTTGGTGAAGGTGAAGCCATCCTTCGGTAGAAACGCGACAGAGTTCATATAGAACTCCTTCGGCATGACAACGCAGCCGATCCAGGTGATCGCGGGCGTGCCGGATTTGGTGTCGAGATTGAACACCTCGATCGACTCCCGCCCGCCGTGATTGACCGCGAGGAGCTGGTATTCATTCGCGCCGGTCTGCTTGAGCGCAATGCCATGCGCCTCGAACTTCGAGGGATCGGGCGCGCCAGGGCATTTGAAATAATCCGACTTGTCGAGCGCCATCTTGGCGGCCGGGCTTGGATAAAGCTTGGACCAGGTCTTGGCCTCGGAATCGATCAGGTGCAGCGCGCCGGCCTTGCCGTTGCTGCCAAGACCGCTGCCGATGATCCATTTGGTGCCGGTAACCTGCTGCATATCCTCGACGCCTTCCGCGCCGCAGATCAGCGTGAGGCTTCCCTCCGAGCCGCAGGCTTCCTTTTCAGCCGCGCGCGCCGTTGATGGCGATACTGCCGACAGACTCAGCCCGAGGGCCGCCAGAAGAAGGGTCGTAAGGATCGGTGTTTTCATCGTTAGCCTCCCAAAAAGCTCCAGATATTCTATCCGAAATCCGGCGTCGCATTCCCCAGGCAACCCCAGCATGTGCGCGCATCATGGCGCGAATAGGGCACGCCCTCAACCGGAAGTCGCTGCCGTCAGATCACTATCACGGGAGGCTTCCGCCCGGTCGTGAGCGGCGAGATCCGACGGCGCGAAATCATCGACGGCCACGACGGCCTTGACCGCCGCCGCCGCCTCGCCAAGCTGTTCGGCCTCTTCATGGGTCAACACACCTGCGGCCAGCGCCTCCGAAATGTCCCGGAGCCGCGCCGCGCGAAGCTTTTTCTGCAAGGGTTCGGTCGCGACGACCAGCCGGAAGGCGGTCTCCAACAGCCCGACACCGTTATTGCCCTTGCCCCGGTTGATGCCGGGCGTCAGCCGATCGCGGGTGGCAGAGGGCTCCAGCAGCAAGTCGGCGCAGGTCCGGGCAAGCTTGTCGGTCGGGCCCTTGGCGCGCGCGCCAAAAGGCAGGACGATGACTTTGAGGAACCACGCCATCCCGCGGCTCGGCAGATTGGCGAAGATCTCGGCGAAGCGGCGTTCGATCGTGGCATAGCCGCGCTCGCAGCAATAATCGACCAGCGGCAGGTCCTCGTTGTGGCGGCCCTCATCCTCCCAACGCTTCAGGACCGCCGAGAGGAGATAAAGCTCCGAAAGAATGTCGCCGAGGCGGGCAGAGAGCATCTCCTTGCGCTTCAAGGCGCCGCCCAAAGTGAGGAGCGCGACATCGGCGCTGAGCGCGAAACCGGCGGCATAGCGGCCGAGCCGCTTGTAATGCCGCGCGAGGCTCGGCTCGTTCGGCGCGGGCGACGTCGCACCGCCGGTCCAGGCGCGCATCCAGGCACGGCCTAAAGTCGCGATGCTGTGGCCGACATGGCTCCAGAACGCCTTGTCGAATTCGGCAAGGGCGGCTTTCCGGTCCTTGTTTTCGAGCGCCGTCATCTCGGCGAGGAGATAGGGGTGACAGCGGATCGCGCCCTGGCCGAAAATGATGAGATTGCGCGTCAGGATATTCGCGCCCTCGACGGTGATGCCGACCGGCACGGCGCGGTAGAGGCTGCCGAGATAATTCAAGGGCCCCTCGATCACCGCCTTGCCGGCGTGAACGTCCATCGCATCATTGACGGAATCGCGCAGCCGGTCGGTTGCGTGGGATTTGAGGATCGCCGAGACGACGGCGAGCCTGCGGCCTTCATCCAGCCCGGCACAGGTGAGGCGCCGCGCCCCGTCCAGCAAATAGGCATTGCCGGCAAGGGCGGCCAGCCGCTCCTGCACGCCCTCGAACTTGCCGATGGCTACGTTGAACTGCTGGCGGACACGGGCATAGGCGCCGGTGGTGTGCGCGGTGAAAACCGCGCCGGCGGCGGACAAGGACGGGAGCGAGATGCCGCGCCCGGCGGCGAGCGCACTCATCAGCATCTTCCAGCCCTTGCCGATCTGGGCTTCGCCGCCGATCACATGGTCGATCGGGATGAACACGTCGTGGCCCCAGTTCGGCCCGTTCTGGAAGACCTGCAGCGCGGGGAGGTGCCGGCGGCCGATCTCGATGCCTTTCAAGTTTGTCGGCACGAGCGCGACGGTAATGCCAAGATCCTCGCGGGAGCCGAGGAGGTGATCCGGATCCTCGAGCTTGAAGGCGAGGCCCAGCACCGTCGCGACGGGACCGAGCGTTATATAGCGCTTGTGCCAGTTGAGCCTGATACCGAGCTCGTTACCGCTCGGCCCTTCGCCCCGGCACACGACGCCGGTATCTATCATCGACGCGGCATCCGATCCGGCCTCGGGGCTGGTCAGCCCGAAGCACGGGATCTCCTCGCCGGCGGCGAGGCGTGGCAGCCAGTATTTGCGCTGCTCCTCGGTGCCGAATTGATGGAGTAGCTCGCCGGGACCCAGCGAGTTCGGCACCATCACCGTCACGGCGGCGGTCACGGAATAGGTCGAGATCTTGCGCACGACTTCCGAATGAGCAAAGGCTGAGAAGCCGAGCCCGCCATCGCTCTTCGGGATGATCATGCCGAAGAATTTGTTCTTCTTGAGAAATTCCCAGACCTCGGGCGGCAGGTCCCTGAGCTCCCAGGAGATCTGCCAATCGTCGAGCATCGCGCACAGCACCTCGACCGGCCCGTCGAGAAAGGCCTGTTCTTCATCCGATAGAGCGGCGGCGGGCGTCCCGCGCAGCTTGGACCAATCGGGATTGCCTGAAAACAGTTCCGCGTCCCACCACACATCGCCCGCTTCCAGCGCCTCGCGCTCGGTCTCGGACATGGTGGGCAGCGCCTTCCGGGCCCAGCCGAAGATCGGGCGCGTCAGAGTATTGCGTCTTAAGGCTCTCAGCATGATCGGGCCTCCGGGTGCGCGGATGTCCCACGGATGGGTTCATTTCAGTCAACGGTCCCGGCCCTCCCCGGTTCCGTCGCGTCCCGATCATATACCAAACGCGGTTAACGGGAACGGGGGGCTTGAGGAGGTGGTTGTGGTTTCGGGAACGTTAATTTGTTGAGGGTCCGGAACGATATATGAAGAGAACAGAGCGGAACACGATAAATAGTTATTAACCATGCATGGCCGATCCTTAATGCTCGGATTGCAAGCACGACGGGGTACTTTGAGTGACGGAGAAAAAACGGACGGCGTGGCGTGTTATGCCCGCCGCCCTGTTTCGGGATATCGTTGAGAATTGCGCGGACGGCGTCGTCGTCGTCACCGAGGACGGCCGCATCGTCTATCTCAATTATGCCGCCGAAGAGCTTTTCGGCTGGCCCCTGAGGCGGGCGCTTGGTCAGACGATCGAGATCCTGATGCCGAAAGCGTTCCGTGCCGCCCATGCCCGGCACATGGGGGTCTTTCGGGACGCCGGCGAGTCTGCCCGCCGGATGGGCGATCGGCTTTTACGCACCTATGGCCTGCACGCCGACGGCCGCGAATTTCCGACCGATATTTCCATCATGGGATCTGAGAGCGAGGCTGGCCGGGTCTATGTCGCGATCGTGCGGGACATTTCCGAGCAGGTCGAGACGGAGCGCCGGCTCGAAGCGCTGGCCAATACCGATTCCCTGACCGGGGTCTCCAACCGCCGGGCCTTCATTGCGCGAGCCGAGCAGGAATTCGCAGCAGCGTGGCGCTATAAGGTGCCGCTCTCCGCCGCGATGATCGATATCGACCGATTCAAGCGCCTGAACGACAAATTCGGCCATGCCGAGGGCGACCGGATCCTGACCGCCGTCGCACAGCGGCTCTCTGCCACC
>Ga0055449_10000561_pt1 | contig 10461 bp, 11 predicted proteins | sample China_Galinas_PW_2_FD_57739 | JGI IMG/M metagenome (GOLD analysis project Ga0055449, IMG submission 57739) | Wetland microbial communities from San Francisco Bay, California, USA, that impact long-term carbon sequestration - China_Galinas_PWB_D1 | ecosystem: Environmental > Aquatic > Marine >... | reverse complement strand
ACGATCACTCTGTCCTATACCTTCTACGAGACCGAGCTGGACGATAAGACCGCGCTGGAAGAGACAAGACCCGATACCAGCGTCAATTGACGCTGCCCGAGAAGACTGGGGGACGGAGGACCCGATGGCCCACGAGAAACATCACGACTATCACATCATCGAGCCCAGCGTCTGGCCGTTCTTCGGCGGCGTCAGCGCCTTCACCATGCTGGCCGGCGCGGTGCTTCTGTTCCACGACGTCACCCCGTGGGTGGCGATCATCGGTGCCCTGGGCGTCATCTACACCATGTACAGCTGGTGGTCGGACGTGGTCCGCGAGAGCCGTGCCGGCGACCATACGCCGGTGGTGCGGATCGGGCTGAGGACGGGCTTCATCCTGTTCATCATGTCCGAGGTGATGTTCTTCTCGGCCTGGTTCTGGACCTTCTTCAAGCACGCGATTTTCCCGTCGGTCGAAGACATCTCGACGATGACGACCGCGACCGCGAACTCGATCGACGGGGTATGGCCGCCGGCGGGCGTTCAGACCTTCGATCCCTGGGACCTGCCGCTGATCAACACCCTGATCCTGCTGCTCTCCGGCGTCACGGTGACCTGGGCGCACCACGCGCTGATTGAGAACAAGCGGCCGAGCCTGATCTGGGGCCTGATCTGCACCGTGCTGCTGGGCGCGATGTTCACCACCTTCCAGGCCATCGAGTACAGCCACGCCGGGTTCGCGTTCTCGGGCAACATCTACGGCGCCTCGTTCTTCATGGCGACCGGGTTCCACGGCACGCATGTCATCATCGGCACCATCTTCCTCGCCGTCTGCCTGCTGCGCGCCTCGCAGGGACAGTTCACGCGGGAGAAGCATGTCGGCTTCGAGATGGCGGCCTGGTACTGGCACTTTGTCGATGTGGTCTGGTTGTTCCTGTTCGCCTGCATCTACATCTGGGGCAGCGCCTGACCCGCGGCCGGACCCGGACAGACACCGCCGCCCCGCCCCGGGGCGGCGGTTTGCATTTGGAGGGAGCATGAGGCGTAGCATCGTCCTGGCGGCTGTGTTCGGGCTGTTCGGCACCGGCTTGCTGATCGGGCTCGGGGTCTGGCAGCTGCAGCGGCTGCAGTGGAAGGAGGGGCTGATCGCCGAGCTGGACACACGGTTGTCGGCGCCCCCGGTGGCGGTGCCTTCGGCGCCAGACCCCGAGCGCGACAGCCTGCTGCGCGTGCACGCCGCCGGCGCGTTGGGGGCACGGGAGCTGGATGTCCTGACCTCGCTGCCACCCTACGGGCCGGGCTTCCGGGTGATCGCACCGCTGAAGGCGGCCGACGGGCGCCGCCTCCTGGTCGATCTCGGTTATGTGCCCGAGGCCATGAAGGCGACGACCGGGCCGCGCATCGCCGGCCCGGTCGAAGTGACCGGCGCGCTCTACTGGCCCGACGAGACCGACAGCTTCACACCGGTCCCCGACCGCAAGGCGAACATCTGGTTCGCGCGCGATCTGGCGCCAATGGCCGAGGCCCTGGGCACCGAGCCGCTGCTGATCATCGCCGAGTCGGTCACGCCGGGCGCCGAATGGCCGAAGCCCCGGCGCCTCGGCGTCAACCTGCCGAACAACCACCTGCAATACGCCATCACCTGGTTCTCGCTGGCCCTGGCCTGGGCCGTGATGGGAACGATGTTGGTCCGGCGCGAGTGGCGCGGATCGCCGTAGGGGGTGGGTGCTCTGCACCCACCATTTCCCGCCATCGCCCGGCGACCAGCAGTGCGTTGCGCCCGCCGCCAAGCCAATGCCGTTGTCGCTTGCGCCGGGCTGGGTTATGAGCCGATAAGCAGGTGGGGAAGATCGACGCCAGATGCACTATGTAAGCACCCGGGGGAAAGCCCCAGCACTTTCATTCGAACAGGCCATGCTCAGCGGCTTGGCCCGTGACGGCGGGCTATATGTGCCTGCGGAGGTGCCGCTACTCGGCGATGGTGCGATCGCAGCGCTGGCGGGGCTGCCCTACGAGGACGCCGCCCACCGGATCATGCGCCCCTTCATCGGCGACTGCTTTACCGAGCCTGAGTTCCGCGCCATCATCGGCCGCGCCTATGCGGGCTTCGACCACGCGGCATGCTGCCCGCTGGTCCAGATCGGCCCGAATGAGTGGGTGCTCGAGCTGCACCACGGGCCGACGCTGGCGTTCAAGGACGTGGCGATGCAGCTGATCGGCCAGATGTTCGAGGCGGTGCTGCAGCGCCGGGGCGAGCGGGTGACCATCGTCGGCGCCACCTCGGGCGACACCGGCTCGGCGGCGATCGAGGCGTTCCGCGGGCTCGACGCGGTCGACGTCTTCATCCTCTACCCGCATGGCCGCGTCTCCGAGGTCCAGCGCCGGCAGATGACCACGCCGGCCGAGGCCAATGTCCATGCCCTCGCCGTCGAGGGCGACTTCGACGACTGCCAGGCGCTGGTCAAGGCGATGTTCAACGACTTCGCCTTCCGCGACGCGGTGGGGCTGGCCGCGGTCAACTCGATCAACTGGGCCCGGGTGCTGGCCCAGGTGGTCTACTATTTCACCGCCGCGGTGGCGCTGGGCGCGCCGCACCGGCCGGTGGCGTTCTCGGTGCCAACGGGCAATTTCGGCGACATCTTTGCCGGCCATATCGCCCGGCGCATGGGGCTGCGGGTGGCCCGGCTGATCATCGCCACCAACGAGAACGACATCCTGCACCGGACATTGCAGGCCGGCGCCTACGAGATCCACGGGGTGACCCCCACCATCGCCCCGTCGATGGACATCCAGGTCAGCTCGAACTTCGAGCGCCTGCTCTACGAGCTCTACGACGACGACGGCGCCGCGGTGGCGCAGTCGATGGCGGAGCTCGGCGAGACCGGCCGCTTCGCGCTGAGCCAGGGCGCGGCGGCGCGCCTGCGCGAGGGCTTCGCCTCCGCCCGCTCCGACCAGGCGACGACCGAGGCGATGATCGCGCGTATTGCCCGCCAGGGCGGCCCGGTGCTCGACCCGCACACCGCCATCGGCGTTGTCGCCGCCGAGGCCTGCCGCGGTGATCCGGCGGTCCCGATGATAGCCCTGGGCACCGCCCATGCGGCCAAGTTCCCCGATGCGGTCGCGGCGGCCTGCGGCGTCCGCCCGGCGTTGCCGGCCCGCATGGCCGATCTCTACCACCGCCCCGAGCGGGTCAGCGTGGTCGCCAACGACCTCGCGGCCGTCGAGGCCCTGATCCGCGAGAGGCGGTGCGCATGACGGTCCAGCTCGATACCCTCGCAAACGGTTTCCGCATCGTCACCGAGCACATGCCCGGCCTCGCCTCGGCCACCCTGGGGGTCTGGCTCGACGCCGGCGCCCGGCACGAGGATGCCGCCGAGAACGGCATCGCCCATTTCCTCGAGCACATGGCGTTCAAGGGCACCCGCCGGCGCACCGCCCGGCAGATCGCCGAGGAAATCGAGGATGTGGGCGGGTATCTCAACGCCTACACCTCGCGCGAGCGCACTGCCTACTACGCCCGGGTGCTTTCCGCCGATGTGCCCCTGGCGATGGACCTCATCGCCGACATCCTGCGCGAGCCGCAGCTTGCCGAGGCGGAGATCGAGGTCGAGCGCCACGTCATCCTGCAGGAGATCGGCCAGGCGAACGACACCCCCGACGACATCATCTTCGACTGGCTGCACGAGACCGCTTTCCCCGAGCAGCCGATGGGCCGGCCGATCCTGGGTCCGCCGGAGCGGGTGCGGGCCTTCGGCCGGGCCGATCTCGGCCGCTTCATCTCCCGGCACTACGGGCCCGACCGGATGATCTTTGCCGCGGCCGGCGACGTCGATCACGACCGCATCGTCCGGCTGGCCGAACGGCTGTTCGGTGACATGGCGTCAGGCGGGCCGATGCGGCCGCAGGGCGCGGCCTATGCCGGGGGCGAGCACCGGGTGGTCAAGCCGCTGGAGCAGGCGCATCTGGCGCTGGCGCTCGAGGCGCCCTCGTTCCTCGACAACGATCATTATGCGGCGCAGATCCTCTCGGTCGCGCTCGGCGGCGGCATGTCCTCGCGGCTGTTTCAGGAGGCCCGCGAGGCACGCGGCCTGTGCTACACGATCTTCGCCCAGTGCAGCGCCTGGTCGGACGCCGGGACGATGACGGTCTATGCCGGCACCGGCGAGGCGGAGCTGCCCGAGCTGGTCGAGTTGACCGCGAATGAGCTGAACCGCGCCGCCCGCGACCTCGACGAGGCCGAGCTGGCCCGCGCCCGGGCGCAGACCAAGGCCGGACTTCTCATGGGGATGGAGAGCGTCTCCGCCCGGGCCGAGCGGCTGGCGGCGATGCTCGCGGCCTGGGGCCGGGTGCCGCCGATCGAGGAGACGGTGGCGAAGATCGATGCGGTCGGTGTTGCCGAGGCCCGCCGGGTGGCCGAGCGAATCCTCGCCGCACCGCCGGCGCTGGCGCTCTACGGCCCGGTGCAGGGGGTCGGATCGGTCGACGCCCTGGCCGCCCGGCTGGTGGCCTGAGGCGATGTTCATCCGGCGCCAACGCTCGGACTCCGAGCTGCACACCGAGCGGCTGATCCTGCGCCCGCCGCAGATGCGCGATTTCGAGCAATGGTCCCGGCTGCGTCGCGAAAGCCGGGCCTTCCTGGTGCCGTGGGAGCCGCAATGGTCGCGCGACCATCTCAGCGCCCGCGCGTTCCGCAACCGGGTCGTCTGGGCCGAGCGCTCGATCCGCCAGGGCGAGGCCTATCCGCTGTTGGCGTTTCGGCAGAAGGACGGCCAGATCGTCGGCGGGGTGACGTTGTCGAACGTCCGCCGCCAGCCGGCGCAGGCGGCGTCGCTGGGCTACTGGGTCGGCGAGTCCTACGCCAACCAGGGCTACATGACCGAGGCGCTGGCGGCGATCCGCGAGCATGCCTTCGCAGCGCTGGACCTGTCGCGCCTCGAGGCGGCGTGCCTGCCCGACAATGTCGCCTCGCGGCGGCTGCTCGAGCGCTGCGGCTTCAAATACGAGGGCGTGGCACAGGCCTATCTGCAAATCGACGGGCGCTGGCGCAATCATGTGCTCTACGCCGCCCTGCGCGATGACCGGCGCGGCAAGGTCGAGGACTGACCGAGGATAGGGCCGCCGGCCCGCGGCCGGGTCCGGCGCACCCCCCCCCCCGGCCCTCCCCCGCAGGCGGGGGAGGGGACGCAAGCCGTGACGACAAGCGGCCGTGCAAACGTCGATCCAGCGACAAGCGTTGGAAATAGGGTTCTCTCCCCCTGGAAGGGGGAGAGACAGAGAGGGGGTCCTGCGACGGTTCCGTCAGGCCCGGCCGCCGGTAGAGGACAGCATTGCCGGATCGATGCCCAACTTGGCCAGCGCCCGGTCCCACTTGGCATCCGCATCGACACCGAACAGCAGCTCCTCGTCCGCCGGGCAGGCGAGCCAGCCGTTTTGCTGCAGCTCCACCTCGAGCTGCCCGGGCGCCCAGCCGGCATAGCCGAGCGCGACGATCGCATGGTGCGGGCCGTGGTCGCTCGCCATCGCATGCAGGACATCCAGCGTCGCCGTCATCGAGGTGCCGGCGTCGACCTGCAAGGTGGCGTCGTCCGAGCAATAGTCCGACGAGTGCAGCACAAAGCCCCGCCCGATCTCGACCGGTCCGCCATAATGCACCGGCGCCGAGGCAATGCCGCCGCCGATCGGGATGTCGAGCTTGCCGAACAGGTCCTTCAGCTTCAGCCCGTCAGCGGTCTTGTTGACGATCAACCCCATCGCGCCATCGGCCGAATGGGCGCAGAGATAGATCAGCGAGCGCTGGAAGCGCGGATCCTGCATGCCGGGCATGGCGATCAGGATCTGCCCGCTGAGGAAATCAGGCTCCGGGGTGCCGGACCTGGCCGATTCCCACTTCTGTCCCATGTCACCGATGATGACCCGCTTGGCCGTTCAGTGCAACTGATCACGCATTTGCTATGGCAAGTTGAACTCACAATGCGTATTTGAAAGGCATGAGCCGGAAAGGGATCGCTGCGGGGTGGAGGCTGCTGGCCGCGGCACTGGTGTTGGCGCCGGTGCTGGGGGCCGGCTTCGCGCACGCCCAATCGCTGGTTTCGACCGGCCAGTCGGTGGTTCATGTCAGCCTGCTGCCCGGGCACGCCGAGTCCGACGGCAGCCGCATGGCCGGACTGCTGGTAGAGATTGCGCCGCACTGGAAGACCTACTGGCGCTACCCGGGCGCTGCCGGCGTGCCGCCGCGACTGGACTGGTCGGGCTCGCACAACCTCGCCTCCGCCAGGGTGCTGTGGCCGCGGCCCAGCGTGTTCGATAGCTTCGGCATGACCACTTTGGGCTATTCCGGCAAGGTGGTGCTGCCGGTGCGGCTGGTGCCCGAGCATGCCGATCAGCCGATCGATGTCGACCTCGCGGCCGAGCTGGGGGTCTGCCACGACATCTGCCTGATGGAGCAGACCACGGTGCAGGCCCGGATCGCGCCGGATGCGCCGGATGATGGCGGGGCGCTGATCGCCGCCGCCGAGGCCACAGTGCCGCGCCCGGGCGCCGAGCAGGGGCTGGTCGGCGTGACCTGCCGGGTCAGCGGCGCCGGCACCGAGCGCCGCTTCGACGCAGTGCTCGATTTTGCTCGGCCGCTGCAGAATCCGATGGTGGTGCTGGAGGGCCCGCCGGACCTCGGCTGGTTCTCCTCCGTCGAGACCAGGCCCGTTCCGGGGGAAAGGCCCGAAAGCAGCCGCCTCGAGGTCGCCGCGAACCTTTCGCTACTGGATGGATCGGCCTGGATCAACCGCTCGGACGTCCGCATGACCGTGCTGGCAGGAAGCTTCGCCGCCGACGTCCAGGGCTGCGCTGCTCCGGCCGGGTGAGCGCAGCGAACCGCGCTCGTTAGCCTTGCGCCGCAGGAGTTATGAGGCCGACGGCTGCCCCCGATGGATCGATCATGATTGCGGTGTGCCCCACGCCATCGATATCGAACGGTTCCTTGACAATTTGACCTCCACCAGAGCGGGTCCGGCCGCGTCGACGTCGTCGACGGAGATGAAGGTCGTCCAGCAAGGCGGATGGCCGGGCTGTCCCGTCGTCTCGCCCGACATGATCCCGGCAACAGGATTGTCGCCAGCCATGCAGACGTTGTAGGTGCCGTTCGGCATCGGATTGATCTGCCACCCGCCATCTCGGTGAAGAAGCGCTTGGCCGCCTCGACATCGCCGGTGATCAGCTCCGACCGATGCATCGTTCGATGCAATGACATTTCGATGCCTCCCGTAGATGCATTGAAATGTCTCTAGTCATCATATTCGTCGTGTCGCCTTAGCCACGCCATCGTGAAGTCCAACCCGGCCTCGTCACGCCCCTTCGGCAGAAGGTCCAGTAGCTGGTAGGCGGCGTTCATCATGTCGAGGCCGCGCTCGTAGGTCGAATAAGTGTGAACCACGGTCTCCGGATCGGGCCTATGGAAAATACTGATGCCGGGTGCCTCAGTGGCCGGGAATCCGCGTTGCGCGTAGTTGTAGACGGCGGTGCCCTTCTCCACTTCCTGCGGCGTGAAGGTGACGTGGAAATCGCGGTTGAAGTCCGAGCCGAGCGACGAGACCCAACGGAAGGTCCAGCCCATGCGCGCGCGGTAGCGTTCGATCTTCTCTAGCGACGTGTTCGCGACCGTGACAAAAGCCGCGTCCCGGTGCGCCAGGTGGATGTCGAGCCCGTTGTAGACGTCGCCCCAGAACGAGCACGAGGGGCAGCCCACCTCCCAATCGGGGCCGAACATGAAATGGCTGATGATCAGCTGGCTGTGCGGGCCGAACAGATCGGCAAGGCTTTTCGGTCCCTCAGGGGTCTGGAAGGTGTAAGTCTTCTCGACAAGCGCCCAGGGCAATGCGCGCCGCCGCGCCGTGAGGGCGTCGCGGGCGCGCGTGAAGGCCTTCTCGTCCTCGAGCAGTTTCTTGCGGGCAGAGAGCCACTCCTTCTCGTCGACGATCGGATGTGTCATGAGGGATCTCCCTTAGCGGCAAGCCAGGCCACGAGATTCTCGAGCGACCCGGTCCAGCCTTCGGCGTGCCGGTCGCGGGCCTGCGCGTCGGCGAAGCGCTCATGGGTCAGGGTCAGCGTCGTTCTCCCGGCGCCGTCCGGAGCCAGCGCATAGGTGACCCGGCTGACCCGGTCGGGCGTGGAACGCCAGGCGAAGGTGAAAACGACCTTCCGGGGCGCGTCGATCTCTAGATATTCGCCCGAGACGTGATGTTCCTCGCCGTCGGGCGCGATCATGCCCACCGCCCACCGGCCGCCTACCCGCAGGTCGCATTCGGCATGCTGAACCTTGATCGCCTGCGGTCCGAACCAGCGACGGATTTGCCCGGGCTCGGTCAGCGCGCGGAACAGCGTATCGATGTCGGCGTCGAAGTTGCGCCGAAGGATCAGTTTCGTCTCGTCGTGGATGAAGGGCGCGGGGTTCATTCGTCATCCTCCTTTTGCCGGGCGAGGTGGTTTGCCAGGGCGTCGAGGCGCTGGTTCCAGAACGCGAGGATCTCGTCGAGCCAGCGCGATGCCGACACAAGCGCGTCAGTGTCGAGTGAGCAGACGACGCTGCGGCCGCACTTCGTGCGCTTGACCACGCCCGCGGCAATCAGCTTGCGGACGTGCTTCATTGCGGCGGGGAGTGAGATGTCGTGCGGAGCCGCGAGTTCGCCGATGGTCGCGTCGCCGCGGACCAGTCGCTCCAACATCTGACGACGGGTGGGGTCCGCGAGCGCGGCGAACACTTGTTCGATTCCCTGATAGATAACCATTTGGTTAAGTATCAGAATAAAACAACATCGGTCAATTAAGATCTGACGGCCCCGGCCTGCGGCGATCGATCGCAGTCGGTGGCATGCGGGTCAGGGGCAGCCTACGCGTTGACCGACGGGATCAGCCCCTTGTCCGCCGCCATCTCGCGCATTCGCGCCTGCAGCTTCTCGAAGGCGCGAACCTCGATCTGGCGGATCCGCTCGCGGCTGACATTGTAGACCTTGCTGAGATCCTCCAGCGTCGACGGCTCGTCGTTCAGGCGCCGCTCGGTCAGGATATGGCGCTCGCGCTCGTTCAGCTCGCGCATCGCCGCCAGCAGCAGCTCGCGCCGGGCGTCGAGCTCCTGGCTCTCGGCATAGGTCGCGGCCTGGTCGGCGTCCTCGTCGGTCAGCCACTCCTGCCACTCGGTCCCGCCCTCGACATCGCCGCGCAGGGGTGCGTTCAACGAGCTGTCGCCGCCACCGGCCATGCGCCGGTTCATGCTGACCACCTCGTCCTGGGTCACCCCCAGATCGGTGGCGATCCTTTTGACCTGCTCGGGCCGCATGTCGCCGTCTTCCAGCGCCCCGATCTTGCCCTTGGCCTTGCGCAGGTTGAAGAACAGCTTCTTCTGCGCCGCCGTGGTGCCAAGCTTCACCATCGACCACGAGCGCAGGATGTATTCCTGGATTGCGGCGCGGATCCACCACATGGCATAGGTCGCCAGCCGGAACCCCTTGTCCGGGTCGAACCGCTTGACCGCCTGCATCAGGCCGACATTGGCCTCCGAGATGATCTCGGCCGTCGGCAGCCCGTAGCCGCGGTAGCCCATCGCGATCTTCGCCGCCAGGCGCAGATGCGAGGTCACCAGCCGGTGCGCCGACTCGCTGTCGCCATGATCGACCCAGGCCTTGGCCAGCATGAATTCCTCCTCCGGCTCCAACATCGGGAACTTCCGGATTTCGGTCAGATACCGGCTCAGGCCCTGCTCCGGCGACGGAGCGGGTAAGGTGGTGCGAGGTGTACTCATTCTGCCCTTCTCGCGGCTCGCTGCGCCCTGTGCGCACCGACCATTTCGTCAGTCTCGACCGGCGCCCTTGTTATGCCGTTATACGGTTGTCGTGGTGATGCCGGATCAACATACAAATTCAACGACCAATTTGGTCTTTCCGTCGCAGGAGTGTGACAAGATCACGCATATCGTGCGGCAGGGGCGATTCGAACTGCATCGCCTTTCCAGTCACCGGGTGGACAAATCCCAGCGTGGCCGCATGCAACGCCTGCCTGGGGAACCTTAACAAAGCCTCAAATACGTCTGCGTCAAGGCGATCCCGCGGCACCTTCCTGGGCCGCCCATAGACCGGATCGCCGATCAGCGCGCGGCCAATATACGTACTGTGTACCCGAATTTGATGCGTTCTGCCAGTTTCCAATCGGCATTCCAGCAGGCTGACGACCGGTTTTTCGCCGTTCGGGCCCGCCCCGAAGGTCTCGGCGGCGCGCAGGCGCGTCACCGCGCGGCGCCCCCCGGCCACCACCGCCATGCGCTTGCGGTCGGCGGGATGGCGAGCGATCGGCGCCTCGATCCGCACCCAGCCGCCGGGCTCGAAGCTAACCCCGGCCAGCCCCGCCAGCCGCGGATCGGCCCGATCCGGCGCCCCCCAGGCCAGCGCGAGGTACTGCCGCTCGACCTGGTGCGCCGCGAACAGCGCCGCAAGCCCCGCA
>Ga0055449_10000559_pt1 | contig 10479 bp, 8 predicted proteins | sample China_Galinas_PW_2_FD_57739 | JGI IMG/M metagenome (GOLD analysis project Ga0055449, IMG submission 57739) | Wetland microbial communities from San Francisco Bay, California, USA, that impact long-term carbon sequestration - China_Galinas_PWB_D1 | ecosystem: Environmental > Aquatic > Marine >... | reverse complement strand
TCCAGCCTTGGACCACGGCTTCCGGACTGGGATAGCCGAGGGCGATATTCTCGCCCCAGGTGCTCCAATCGTACTCGGCCGCGGCTATGCGCGTGCCCGGCCCGTTGCCGTCGGGATCGGTGTGGTCGAAGTAGCCCCGCACGGCCATGTCCATCGAATGGTTGCGCGCGGCGCACGTCAGCGCGCCGTTGACCGTGAGCGGATCGGCCGGGTCGAAGCTGCCGCTGGCGCCGCAGTTCGCCCCCTCGGCACGTCGGGCGTTGACCAGCTCAAGCACCTGCCGCTCCCATGCGACCCAGTCGGCCGGCCAGTCGGCCACCGCGTTGCAGTACTCGTTGTCGGTGAGCACGAGCGTGTCGGCGCTGCCGGTCGTTGCACCGCCCGTGTCATCGGCCGTGGCGGTGTCCGCGCCTGATTGACTGTCATCACCGGTCGACGCATTCGGATCGGTGGTCTGGTCGGCGGGGTTGGTGCCGTCAGTCGGGGTGCTTCCAGCCTGCCCATCGGTGAGGTCGACGCCGGCATCCTGCGTCGGTGGAACCGCCGGGCAGCCGCACACGAAAGGGGCGCAAAGCAGTGCCACGAGAGAAACGACATGACGTCTGCGTCCTTTTCGTACTTTCCTGGGCATCATCCGTTCCCCCAATCCTGCAAGTCCCCGCGCCAAGCGTACCATACCGCCAATGCACCGGCCGCCGCAGCTCTGTTATCAGACCCACGCTGCCGCTACCATGCGTTTTTCGTATCGACGCGGACGCCGTGCTACCGTACTGAGGTGACCATCATGGCTGGATTCGATTTTACGCGCTTTCGCGAGCAATTTCCCGCACTGAAACGAACGGTAAACGGTCGACCGGCCGTGTTCTTCGACGGGCCGGCCGGCAGCCAGGTGCCGACATGCGTGGCCGAGGCCGTTCGCGACTATCTGCTCGAAAAGAACGCAAACCACGGCGGCGCGTTCACCACCAGTCGCGAGAGCGATGCGATGCTCGACGAGGCGCATCGCGCGGTGGCCGACTTCGTGGGAACGACCGATCCGGATTGCGTCTCGTTCGGCCCGAACATGACGACGCTGACGTTCGCGCTGAGCCGGTCGCTGGCGAGGACGTGGTCGGCCGGCGACGAGGTCATCGTCACGCATCTCGATCATGACGCGAATTTCACGCCCTGGGTGCTGGCCGCCAGGGACGCCGGTGCGACGGTACGACGTTGCGGCATCGATCCGACGGACTGCACGCTCGACCTCGACGATCTGGCGAGCCAGCTATCCGAGCGCACGAAGCTGGTGGCCGTGTGCGGTGCGTCCAACGCCGTCGGGACGGTGACGCCGGTGGACGAGATCGTGCGGATGAGCCACGAGGTCGGCGCGAAGGTGTTTCTCGACGCCGTGCATTTCGCGCCGCATCGCCGGATGAAGTTTGACGCATGGGGCTGCGATTTCGCGGCGTGCTCGGCGTACAAGTTTTTCGGGCCGCACGTGGGGGTGCTCGTGGGCAAGCGGGCGCTGCTCGAGGAGCTGGAAGCCTACAAAGTGCGGCCGGCCCCCGACGATCTGCCCGGCAAGTGGATGACCGGGACGCAGAATCACGAAGGCATCGCGGGGACGCTCGCGGCGATTGAATACCTGGTGGGCATCGGCACACGGGGGGCGCCGGCCAACGCGAGCGATTTGGGACTGCGTTCGTCGCTCGATTCGTCCTTTGAGGCGATCCACGAATACGAAACGAGTCTGGCGGCGCACTTTCTCGAAGTAATCGGTCCGCTGCCGGGCGTCAAGATCTGGGGGCTGACCGACGTCGACGACCTCGACCGGCGCGTGCCCACGTTCTCCATCACGCACGATCGGATCCAACCGGCGGAGCTGGCGGCGAGGCTCGGCGAGCGTGGGATCTTCACGTGGAGCGGCAACTACTATGCGTTGCCGCTGACCACGGCCCTGGGCCTCGAGCCGGCGGGCATGTTGCGCATCGGCCTGCTGCACTACAACACGATCGAGGAGATCGATCGGCTGGCGGAAGTGTTGCGAGCGATGTAGCGCGGGCCCGGCGCGGCACGCATTGGGCGGCAAGGCTTAGTTGTCGTTGTAGCGCGGGTCCGGCGGCAGGCGCTGGGTCAGGAGGAACTCGATCACCGCCTGCTGATCGTCGTCGCTGAGCGACAGGAACGCATCGATGGAGGCATTCGCCTCGCTTCCTTCCGACTTGTGGGCCAGGATCGCGTCGCGAATGGTGAGCGCCCGCCCGTCGTGAAGGTACGGCGCGGAGTCGGCCAGGCCCCACAACGAGCGCGTCAGGAACATCCGATCGGACACCACGAGGCCGCTCACGTCCGTGCCCTGCTCGAACCCGTCGGTCGGGGAGTCCGACAGCCCCACGCCCATGTCATGCCGGCGCAGATCGCTGAACAGCGGCACGTCGATCGTGCCGTCGGGATTGGCTGGCAGCCGCGGCAACGAGAAGGACGGCGGCGTGGCGGCCGGACCAATGTTGGGCTCCAATGTCGTGAGGTTGAAGCCGTAGTCGCCCACCTTGCGGCTGCCGCCCGGACGCATCGCACTGAGCAGCAGCGCCTTGAAGCTTCCGGTCCGAGCGTCGCGCAAGGCCGAACTGCGAAGTTGTCCCTGAAGCCGCCGCCACTTCCTCATGACGGGAAGGTCAGCGGTGCTGGCCCGCTGCTGGGTCAGGCCGGACTGCCCGTCGCAGGTAAAGCGCGCGTCCACTCGATCGGGCGTAAGAATCGTGAGGTTCGGATCATAGATCTGTAGTGACGGCGTATGGCAAGAAGCGCAGGCGATCGCGGGCGGTATGAGCGGGGTGTCGGCCGGGTCGGTGGCGTGCGCCTCACCGGTAAAGATCTGGCGACCACGTTCGACGATCGCTTCTTTCCCCGGCGGGATAATCTGCTGCGGCGGGCGGATCGACACGGTGAAGGCCGTCAGGGCCGTGACGTTGCCGATGGACATCTCGTTGTCCACGCCGTCGAGGTCCGGATCGGGATCGTTGGGGCGGTGCTTCTCGACGGCCAGGATACCGAAATGAAACTCCAACGCGTCCTTGACGAAATTGCGCTCGCTCGAGGCGTTGCCCTTCCACTGCAGCGGCCGCACCACGAGGTCACAACTGACCGACTTCTGCAGTCCCCGGTAGTCGAACGTGAAGCCTTGCGGGTTGCACTCCGTCGAGCTGCACGCGTCCTGCTGATTGAAGCGCGAGCCGTCGTACGTCACGGTCAACGTGCCGAAGTCGATCCCCTTGGCGACGAGGTCGGTAGTCTGCGGCGTACCCGGGTCTGCCATCGCGAGCCGGATGAGGCTGCACCGCTTGGTGCGCAACTCGAACGTCATCTCGTCCGCGAGCCGCTGCACGTAACCCGTGCCGAAGACGTGCGGCGGGTTACGCCGAAGCAGGATCATCGGATCGGGAAGCAGGGGGTTGATAAACGCGGTGGAGGCGAAGCCGGCCGTCCCGCCCGTCACGCTCACCTTGCGCGCCAGGGCGGACGAGGTCGTGTCGGCAAGATGATCCGAGCCGATGGAATTATGGCATTCAAAACAGCTCTGGGAGTCGAGCCCGTTGAGCCGAAGGAACCGCGTCTGACTAAACGGGGGGAAGTTGAGCTTGGTCCGAAGGGTGTCGGGGGTCAGGCCCATTTCATCGGCCATACCGGCGAGGCGCGCCTCGAAGCACGCCTGCCGCGGGCCGGAAACCCAGGTGCCGTCGTCGCCCATGTGCCCTTCACCATACCCGTCCTGGGGGAGGTACGGCGTCGAGAAGAAATGGCGCCCCGCTTCGAGAACCTCACGCAGGGAATAGTCGCCTGCGAGAAGCCGGCTCTGGTCGATGTCGACTGTGTCGTTAATGGCCGGCGTCTGGGCGAGGGCCGAGGCGGACAGAACGCATACGCAAACACCAAGTCGAATCATGGACATGACGGTTATTGGACTCCTCTCACGGCCGACCCACCAACGAGGCGCGCTGCAATCCGCCCCAGAGGTGTTGTCGCGGGCCCGTCCAACCCCGATTCGCCCACGGCCGGGCCGACCGTTCGATGATACCTGGACCGAGCAGCCAATTCAATGCCAAGTGTCTGCACCGCAAGCATGTCAAGAGCGGGCCTACTCCGGGAAAAGGGATCGGTGCGGTCGCCCGCTACGTTGAAACGGCGGCCGGGTCGGCCGGCAGCCGTTCGACGCGTGTCCCGTAGTCGTGCCGGGTGATGGTGAGGTGATAGTGGGAGTCGACCGGGTGGCCCGTCGCGTCCTCGCGGTAGTGCACGCCGATGCTGTCAGCGCGGGCGAGGGCGGCCGTCGCGACCAAGTGTGCGACCGTCAACTGGTTCTGCACCTGCCAGCCGCCCACATCGTTGAACACCTTGTCGAGCACATAGTGAGCCCAGAAGGCGAGGATATCGCAGGTCTCGCGGAGCCGGCCCTCGTTGCGTGCCACGCCGACGTTGCGCCACATCACGCTGTGCATCGAATTGTGGATGTCCGAAAGGTCGAGCTCCGTGCGCGCCGAGGCCTGGTTGACGTTTTTGATGCGATGGACGGGCACGCCGTTGTTCATCTCGGACGCGACCCGCCCTGCCTCGGCACCGGCAATCGCGCCGAAGACGAGACCCTCGAGCAGGGAGTTGCTCGCGATGCGGTTGGCCCCGTGCACGCCGGAACACGCCGCTTCACCGCAGCTCCACAATCCGGGGAGCGAGCTCCGGCCGTCCAGGTCGGTATCGACGCCGCCGATCATGTAGTGCGCGCTCGGGCGGACCGGGATCCGGTCCTTCCCCGGGTCGATCTGAAATGCCTTGCACAGCGCGTCGATTTGCGGGAATCGCTCCGCGAATCCCGCGATGTGTCGCACGTCGAGAAAGACGCGGTTGGCCTCGTTCTTTTGCAGGTGGTCGCGAATCGCACGGCTGACGACGTCGCGCGGTGCGAGTTCCATGTCCGGGTGGTATTCGCCCATGAAGCGTTCGCCGGTTTGATCGACGAGGTAGGCGCCTTCCCCGCGCACGGCTTCCGAGATGAGCGCGCGGCCGGCGCCGGCGACGTAGAGCGTCGTCGGATGGAACTGCATCATCTCCATGTCGCAAAGCGTGGCACCGGCGCGGAACGCGGCCGCGTGCCCGTCGCCGGTGGCGATCGAGGGGTTCGTCGTCTCGCGCCAGACTCTGCCGCACCCGCCCGAGGCGAGAATCGTCTGCTTCGCCCAGATCAACTGGTGGCCGTATTTCTCGTGGTAGGTGACGGCGCCGGTACACGCGCCGTCGAACACGAGCAGATCGAGCAGGAAGCAGTGCTGGAACACGCGCACGCGATCGCTCGCTTCCATTCGCTCACGAAGCACGCGGACCAGCTCGCGCCCGGTCCAATCGCCGTCGGCGTGGACGATCCGGTTGACGCCGTGGCCGCCTTCGCGACCGAGTTCGAGGTGGCCGTCGACACGATCCACGTGCCAGCCCCAGTCGATAAGTTCGCGAATGCGAACGGCCGCGTCGTCGACCAACCGGCGCACGGCCGCCGGCTTGTTCAGGCCGGCGCCCACGCGCATCGTGTCGGCGTAGTGCGCGTCGGGAGTGTCGGCCGGGTCCATGGCGGCGGCGATGCCGCCCTGGGCATAGCTGGTGTTCGACTCGCCGACGTCCGTCTTGGTGAGCACGACCACGGCGCCGAACCCGGACGCCGCCAGCGCCGCGCGAGCGCCGGCCACTCCGGTTCCGATCACGAGCACATCGGTCACGATGTGACCCATGCGCGAGGAGTCAAAATCGCTCAGGTATCGGCGTCTGTCGAAAATCGACACGTTGGATTCCGGTTTCCGCGGCCTAGTCGTCTTCCTCGGGAATCGCGAGCGCCAGAATGTTCTTTTCGGCGTCCTTGCCGAATCGCTGCAGGCAATCGTCCGAGCAGAAGTACATCTTGTAGTCGCCGACGGTGAGTTCGTGTTTCTCGCTGCCGTCCATGTGCAGGCTGCAGCCGGCGCAGTGATGCACCACCTTGTCCACATTGCCGTCGAAAGCGTCGGCCTTCGCCAGCATGGCGACGACCTGGGGGTTGGCGGCGGCGGCCGAAGTATCCGGCGGCGCCGCGGGAGGCGTCGCCGTTTGAGGACGACAACCGACCACAACCAGAGTGAATGCCGCGAGCATCGTGTAGCTTATCCGCGTTCGATTCATCATAGCCGAGGCTCCTTGAAGCAGGTACGAACACCAGTCACGCCACGGTTCGGATTGTAGCACAACGCCGGAGGATGTCGCCATGACCGCGGCCGCGCGCGACGGGGCGGCATGGCCAAGCATCGGATCGTATGGACACTCGGTTACGCGAGATTCCGCTCGACGAACTCGGTGTCGATCTTGCCGCCGGCGAAATCGGGGTGGGCCATCACCTTTTGCAGGAAGGGAATGGTCGTTTTGACGGGCTCGATGACAAACTCCGACAAACATCGCTGCATGGAGCGAATCGCCTCGGTCCGCGTGGGCTGGTGGACGATCAGCTTGGCGATCAGGGAGTCGTATCGCGGGGAGACGCTCGCCCCGTCGTGAACGTACGTCTCCACGCGAACGCCCATCCCGCCGGGCGGGCGAAACGTATCGATCCGACCGGCACTCGGGCGAAACTTGTGGTCCGGGTCTTCGGCGTTGATCCGGCACTCGATCGCATGCCCCTCCTGCTTCACCTGGCGTTGGGTGAACTCGAGCTTGTCGCCGCACGCCACATGGATTTGCGCCTTGACCAGATCGATGCCGGTCACCATCTCCGACACCGGATGTTCCACCTGAATCCGCGTATTGACCTCGATGAAGTAGAACTTGCCCTTGGCGTCGACCAGAAACTCCACGGTGCCGGCGCTGTAATAGCCCGCGGCCTTGCAGAGTCGGACCGCGGCCGCGCACAGATCGCGCCGCGTCCGCGCATCGATCGCCGGCGAGGGTGACTCTTCGATCAACTTCTGGTAGCGGCGCTGTACGGTGCAGTCGCGCTCCCCGAGATGGAGCACGGTGCCGTGCTGATCACCGATCACCTGCACCTCGACGTGACGCGGACGTACGATGCACTTCTCGATGTAGACGTCGGATCGGTGGAAGGCGCCCTCCGCCTCCTGCTGCGCCTGCTTGATCGCGGCGAGCAGATCCGTCTTGTCGTGTACGATCCGCATGCCGCGACCGCCGCCGCCTGCTGAGGCCTTGATCATCAACGGAAAACCGATCGTGTCCGCGACCTGCATCGTCTCGTGGTCGTCTTCGAGGATACCTTCGCTGCCGGGCACGGTGGGCACGCGCGACTTCTTGGCCAGTGCCCGTGCCTCGGCCTTGTCACCCAGTGCCCGCATCGCCTCCGCCGTCGGGCCGATGAACTCGATGTTGCAGGCGCGACATTTCTCCGCGAACGCCGCGTTTTCTGCGAGAAATCCGTACCCGGGGTGGATCGCGTCGGCGCCGGCGACCTCGGCCGCGGCGATGATCCGATCCGGCTTGAGATAACTGTCGCGCGGGGCCGCACCACCGATGCAGATGGCGCGCTCGGCATGGCGCAGGTACTCCGCCGATCGGTCCTCCTCGGAAAATACGCACACCGTCTCGATATCCAACTCGTGACACGCGCGCATGATCCGCAGAGCGATTTCTCCACGGTTGGCAATCAGTATACGTCGAAACATAGTCGCTCAGGAACGAGACATCGGGCCTCAGGGACTCCCCGGACGTGTGGCCATTACGTCGGGCGCACGAGGAACAGCGGCTGGCCGAACTCGATGGCCGACTCGTTGGCAAGCAGGATCTTCTCGATCGTGCCGGCCGTTTCGGCCTTGATCTCGTTGAAGACCTTCATGGCCTCGACGATACACACGACCGTGTCCGGCCCGATCGCGCTGCCAACGGAGACGAACGTCGGGGCGTCGGGACTCGGCTTCGTATAGAACGTGCCCACCATCGGCGAGCGAATCTCGATCAAGCCCTCGTCGGATTCCGGTGGTGCCGCATCCTCGGGCAGCGCCGCACTCGGCGCCGGCGCCGCCACCGGTGGCTGAGCCGGCGACAGGAGCGGCGCCGGGCTCATCTGCATCGTCGGCATCGAAGTCGGATTCGGCCGGCGGAGATTCACCTCGACATCGCCGTCGCGCAGGGAAATCTCCACCAGGTCGTTTTTCACCATCATCTCGACGAGCTGACGAATCTTATCGGTTTCAAACAACGTCGTAGCTCCCTCAGCACAACCGGGCGGCGTCCGCGTCGGCCATGTCAGACGACGGCCGTGTCGAGCGACTTGTCCAGCTTGCTCAGCACACGGTGCCCGCCGCTCGTGACCAGGATGTCGTCCTCGATCCGGACGCCGCCGAAACCGGGAAGATACACGCCCGGTTCCACTGTCACGAGCATGCCTGGAACGAGTTTCTCGTCGCTGCGCCAACTCAGCGAGGGGCGCTCATGCACATCCAGCCCGAGGCCATGACCGAGGCCGTGGCTGAATTTTCCCTTGAACCCGGCCTCGTCGATCAACTGACGCGCAATGCCGTCGATTTCGTTCATACGACGGCCGGGTTTGATCGCTTCGATCGCCGCCATCTGTGCTTCCAGCACCACGTCATAGACGCGACGCCACTTCGGGGCGATGCTACCGACGAACACCACACGGGTCAAATCACTGCAATACCCGCCTACCCTGGCGCCCCAGTCGAACAAAATCGCGCTGCCTTTCTTGACCTTGCGCTTGCCCGGACGGGCATGGGGCAACGCCGAGTTTGCTCCCTCGGCGCAGATCGTGCCAAAGGCCGGGGCCAACGCCCCGCGGCACTTCATCTCGTATTCGATGCGCGCCGCCAGCTCCGCCTCCGTCTGACCGGGCCGAATGGTCTCGATGGTCGCCCGGAAGGCGTCTTCGGCGACGCGCAGCGCCTTGTTCATCGCCTTGACTTCGTCCGGTGATTTGCGGACCCGCTGATCCGCGAATACCGGCCCGGCCGTCACCAGCTTCACACCGCGCAGGTGCTTCTTCAGGTCGTCCCGTGTCGACAGACTGACCGCATCGCCCTGAAGCGCCAGTGTCTTGATCCGCAGCTTTTTGCACAGCGCGCCGACCTCGGGATTGACCAACCCGGAACGCATCACCACCTTGGCCCACGGACAGTCGATGACCACCTGATCCTCGAACCGCCGGTCGGTGATGATGTGCACGTCGCGCGTGGTGATCAGCACCGCCGATTCCTCACAGGTGAAGCCGGTGGCGTAGAAGTAATCCGTTTCGCTGGTCAGTAGAAAAGCCGGTGCGCCAAGTTTTTTCATGGCGGCCCGGCACGCCGCCAATCGCTGTTTGTGGTCCGCCGACGGGCCACGCGAACGTCGCTTTGCCATGGTGTCACTCCCGAAGGTAGCTGGCCGCCGACCGTTGCGATGACCGCGCCACAAACGAAGGTTCGCGACGGTCCGACAGACCGATGGTATGATCGCGTGTGGTCGTGCCGATGTCAAAAACGGACGCCGCGCTCCGCGCCGCGGCCCCGGCGTTGACCCCGTGCGCCTCGCGCCGTACGGTGCTCGGCGTGAACGTCGACCCCGCAGGAGAGATCGTTGCATGACACCGTGCACTCAGGCGCAAATCGGATCGTTCCGAGTCGGCAACGGCGCACCCTTGCTGCTGATCGCCGGGCCGTGCGTGATCGAGTCACGCGAGCACACGCTCCGGCTGGCCGAGGCGATCCGAAAGGTCTGCGCGAAGGTGGAGATGCCGTTGGTCTTCAAGGCAAGCTTCGACAAGGCCAACCGATCGAGCATCCGGAGCTTTCGCGGACCGGGCCTGCATGACGGCCTGGCGATTCTGGCGGGGGTCAGGAATGAGCTGGGCTTGCCCATCCTCTCGGACATCCACGAGCCGCACCAGGCCAAACCGGCCGGTGAGGTGCTCGACTGCGTGCAAATCCCCGCGTTTCTATGTCGGCAGACGGACCTGCTCGTCGCGGCCGCCGAAACGAAACGGTGCGTGAACGTCAAAAAGGGCCAGTTTCTCGCGCCGGAGGAAATGAGCAACGTCGCCGCGAAGTTGACCGAGGCTGGATGCACCAACTTCCTGATGACAGAGCGTGGCACGTTTTTCGGATACAACCGGCTCGTCAACGACATGACTGCGATTCCGCGGATGAAGTCGTTCGCTCCGGTCGTCTTTGACGCCACGCACAGTTGCCAGCTTCCGGGCGGCGCCGGCACCCAAAGCGGCGGCCAACGAGAGTTCGTACCGGCGCTGGCGGCGGCCGCCATCGCCGCCGGGGCCGATGCCCTCTTCATGGAAGTCCACGACAAGCCGGACGAGGCGAAGAGTGACCCCGCGACCGTCTTTCCCCTTGAGCAACTGGAGGCCCTGTTGCGCGATCTGCGGCGTCTCGCCGAGGCGCGCCGCCGGGACTGACGCGAACCGCAGGGGCATTCCATGCCATGAATCGAATCGGTCTATGCTCGGCGTGCCTGCTTGCCTTGGGGTCGGCGGGATGC
>Ga0055449_10000558_pt1 | contig 10483 bp, 10 predicted proteins | sample China_Galinas_PW_2_FD_57739 | JGI IMG/M metagenome (GOLD analysis project Ga0055449, IMG submission 57739) | Wetland microbial communities from San Francisco Bay, California, USA, that impact long-term carbon sequestration - China_Galinas_PWB_D1 | ecosystem: Environmental > Aquatic > Marine >... | reverse complement strand
CCCTGCGCCATCTGCACGAGCGCGTCGCGTGATCAGGGTGAAATCTGGGTCGTGGAGCAGCCCAAGGATTTGCTCGCCCTGGAGGCGACCGGTCTGATCCGCGGCGTCTACCACGTGCTGATGGGGCACATCGCGCCCTTGGAAGGGATCGAGCCGTCCGACCTGACCATCGACGCACTTTTGGAGCGGGTGCGGGGCGGCGGAATTCGTGAGGTGGTGTTGGCGCTGAACCCGACGCTGGAGGGCGACGGCACGGCGTTGCACCTCCAGAGCCTGCTGAGTGATTACGGCGTGACGGTCTCCCGACCGGCTCGGGGATTGGCCGTAGGAACCCAACTCGAATACGCCACGGTGGGCATGCTCGAATCGGCGATTCGAGGCCGCGTCTCGATGTAGCCGGCGTTGCTTTCCGGCCGCGCCGGGGGGGCGCCATTCGCGGCACGGATGATATAATAAGGGTGTGAGCGGCTTCGGGCGCGTTGATTTGGCCCGTGGCGATTCGCACTTGCTTGGATCGCCTGTCGCTGGGTCTTCGGTTCAGGAGCATGGGGGCGCGAGTCCGCTCGCGGTCAGAACCAGGTGTCGCAGTTTCTGTCTCAATCCTTGTCGCAAGCCATGCGAATGGAGCAGCGGCTCACGCCGCAGCTCATCCAGTCGATGGCCGTGCTGCAAAAGCCGGTCGCCGAGCTGGAGCATTACATTGCCGACGCATTGGAGCGCAATGCGGCCCTTGAGGTTGCCGAGCCGGAAGCCGAAGACCGGCGGCGCGAGCGCGCCGATCACAACGGACACGACCACGGCGAGTCAGGCGATTTTGCCCGCCTGGAGCGATTCGCGCGCGATCATCGGGAGGTCGACCCGGACTGGAACAACCGGGCTCCGTCGACGATGCGCCGTCCGGTCGGGGACGATCGCGATCCGAAGATGGGGGCGATGGCGAACACGGCCGGTCGCGCCGAGAGCCTGACAGAGCATCTTTTCTCTCAGTGGCGTCTTCTCGATCTGGACGACGAAGTTTCCCGAGCCGGCGAGGCGATCATCAATCATCTCGATCACGACGGGTACTTCCGCGCCGACGCCGCGGATGTGGCGAATCGCGCGCGACCACCAGTCGCCGTGGAAGCGATGGAGCGGGCGCTGGACGCGATTCACGGCCTTGAGCCGCCGGGCATCGGTGCTCGATCGGTGCAGGAGTGTCTCCTGCTGCAGTTGGACGCGCTTCCCGGCGACAACGCGGTCGAGCGCACGTTGATCGAAAATCACCTGGATGATATCGCGCACAATCGGCTGCCGGCGGTGGCGAAAGCCACGGGCTATTCGATTGGGGAGATCAACGAGGCGCTCTTGGCCATGCGGTCGCGCATCTGCCTGCACCCGGGGTACCTCGTAGGCGATCGGTCGGTCCCCCCGGTTCGCCCGGACGTGATCGTCGACTATGCCGAACACGGAGACGGGCTGACCGTGCAACTGACGCGCGGCAACACGCCCAAGCTGAAGATTCGCGAGGACGTGACTGATATCGCCCGCTCGAAGCAGTCCAGCAAGGCGACGCGCGACTTCGCCCGCAAGCACGTGGAGGAGGCCAGCGCGCTGATCGACGCGGTGAACTTCCGGCGTCACCGGCTGCTGGAGGTGGCCCGGGCGATCGCCGAGAAGCAGCACGACTTCTTTGACGTGGGCCCGCAGGGGCTGAAGGTGTGCCGTATGAGCGACTTGGCGGCGGAGCTGGAGTGCGACCCGTCGACGATCAGCCGCACGGTGGCGGACAAATATATGCAGACGCCGCGCGGCATCTATCCGCTGCGGTATTTTTTCACCGGCGGTACCGAGACCGACGACGGCGAGAGCATGGGGTGGGACCGCGTGAAGACGCGCGTGCGTGAGATCATCGACGCGGAGGATCGCACGAAGCCGCTCAACGACGACAAGATTGCGGCGATGCTCAAGGAGGAGGGCATCGAGATTTCGCGAAGGACCGTTGCGAAGTACCGACAGCAGCTCGAGATTCCCTCGGCCCGCCAACGCCGCCAGTTTTGACGTCGCCAACGCGACATCGCGGCGGCAAGAATCGGATCATGCCATCATGTTGACACTGGGCACCGTGCCGCTGGATGTGCCGTTCGTGCAAGCTGCGTTGAGCGGCTACAGCGACTTGCCGATGCGCCGCCTGGCTCGGCGCTACGGTGCGCCGTATACGCTGAACGAAGTGGTGCTGGACAAGCTGGTCATTCAAAAGGGCCGCAAGCGGCAGCAGATCCTGCAAGTCGCCGAGGACGACCATCCCGTCGGCGGTCAACTGATGGGCGCCGATCCGGACAGCTTCGCCCCGGCCGCGGCGGCGATGGCCGAAGCCGGCTACGACGTCATCGACATTAACTTCGGCTGCCCGGTGAAAAAGGTACTCGGGCGATGCCGCGGCGGCTTCCTGCTGTCGCAACCCGCGGCGGCGCTGGAGATCATCCGCCGCGTGTACGACGCCGTCGGGCGCGACACCCCCGTCACCGTCAAGATGCGCCGCGGCATGGACGACTCGCCCGAAAGCCGCAAGGCGTTCTTCGAGATTCTCGACGGCGCTTTTTCGATCGGGGTGACGGCCGCCACGATCCACGGCCGAACCGTCAAACAGCGTTACATCGGTCCGAGTCGTTGGACCTTCCTTCGGGACGTGAAGCGACACGTCGGCGATCGCATCGTCTTCGGCAGCGGCGACCTCTTCAGCGCCGAGGCATGCGTGCGCATGATCGAAGAAACCGGCGTGGACGGCGTGACGATCGCCCGCGGGTGCATCGGCAATCCGTGGATCTTCGAGGAATGCCGTGCGCTTTGGTCCGGTCAACCGTTGCCCGGGCCGCCGTCCATCGAGGCGCAGCGCGCGGCGATTCGCGAGCATTTCGACGAGGCCGTGCGCGAGTACGGCGACGTACACGCGCCGCGGATGATGCGCAAGTTCGGCATCAAGTACGGCGAGCACCATCCCTTCTCGCGAGACGTGCGTGATGCGTTCGTGCAGGTCAAGACGGCCGACGATTTTCTCGCTGTGCTGGCTGAGTGGTACGCCCCCGAGCGATCGTGGCCGCCGGTCGCGCGGCGCACCGGCCACGGCGATCTCGTGGCCGCGGGCGCTACGATGGAGTCGGCGTAACGCGCGGCTCGACGCAAGGCGTCGTTGACGCTGAAGCGGTAGTTCCGTCATGCTTCAACACATTTTCCTCGAAAGTCGCGTGCTGCTCTTCGGTGTCTGGATTGTGGTGCAATTGGTGCTGATCGGTATCTGGTCGGCACGCCGAACGCGCGCAGCCAACCGGGCCGTGTGGATCGGCCTTGTCGCGCTACCGACGTTGATGCTCGTGTCCACGGTGGTCCACACCGAGCGCGAGAAGCTCATGGCGTTGTGTCGCACGCTCGCCAGGCACGTTCAGCACGGTGAAGCGGGGCCGATCGAGGCGCGTCTGGCGGACGACTTCGCCGCGGCCGGGCTCGACCGCGCTGCGTTCATCGAGCGTCTCGAGCCGGCGTTGGAGCGATTCGGCCTGGACAACATCCGGCTGAGTCAATTCGATATCACCTTTGACGGCAGCGATCGCGCGACGGTGGAACTCTCCGCATCGTGCAACGTGAGAACGGCCGATCGGTTTCTAAGCCAGGTGCTGTCGCGGTGGCGCGTGGTGTTCACGCCCGTCCATGGCGAATGGCGGATCGCCACCATCGAGGCGGTGCCGACGCCGTTCTCGCCGATCCGAAACCTGCGTGATTGGATTCGGTAGCCGATCAGGCCTCGGCCACGGCGGCGGCCACCTCGTCTGCGTCCGTGGGCAGCTCCATCGTGAGGTTTTCGGGGCTTCCCGCATCCGCTTCGCGAACCACGATGGTGTCTTCAATGCGGATGCCGCCAAACCTGGCGTCGAGCAGCGTTTCGACGGCCTCGCGGTCGATGCAATCCGCGAAGGGCTCGACCAGCGCGGTTTCCGCCCAGACGGCCGGTACGAAGTAGATGCCCGGTTCGATGGTGACGGCCATGCCGGGTTCTAGGTCCCGATCGAGGCGGACGAACTTGTCGCCGAACGCCGGGCGACGCTCGCGCCCCGGCGCGTAGCCGGCCAGGTCGCCGAAGTCCTCCATGTCGTGGACATCGAGCCCGATCAAGTGCCCGACGCCGTGCGTCATGAAGAGCGTGTGGACGCGGCGCTCGACGAGCTCGCCAATCGCCCCTTTCAGCAGGCCGGCTTCCAGCAGGCCCTCGGTGATGATGCGCCCAGCCAGGTCGTGCACGTCGCGGTAACGCCGGCCCGGCAGGCTCGCCGCGATGCACTCGCGCTGCGCCCGAAGTACGGTGTCGTAGAGGCGGCGTTGCATGTCGGAGAACGTGCCGGAAACCGGAGCCGTTCGCGTCAGGTCCGAGGCGTAGCCGCCGACCTCTTCCGCGCCGGCGTCGCAGAGCAGGAGCTGCCCGGCCTCCAGCTTGTTGACGAACCCACCAGCGTGAAGCACCTCGCCGCGCACGGTGACGATCGGGCTGAACGACGTGTCGCAGCGCCGCTTGATCAACGCCGCATACAGTGCCGCGGCCACTTCGGCCTCGTGTGCGCCTGGCTTCGCGGCTTTCCACGCCGCGCGATGGGCGGCCATCCCGGCTTGAGCCGCGCGGCGCATCGCCGCGAGCTCGTGTTCGTCCTTGTACAGCCGCATGTCCACGATGGCGGTGCATTCTTGCGGCGTCGGCTTCTGCAGGTCGAGTTCGTCAGACCAGGCTTTGGTCACCGGGCAGGGCGTGGCGAAGACGGCCGCGTCGCGACTGCCGATCCGGCCGGCGAGATCTGACGGCGCTGCGAAGTGGTCCTTGGAAATACCCGATGCGTCGGCAAGCGCGTCGTCGTCCGGCGGCGCACCGACCCATGCGGTGACCTCGAAGTTCGCCGGCGTGCGAAAGAGCGTGCAGCCGGCGTTGCCGTCGCTGCCCGGCTCGATGAGGATCGCGGCCCCCTCCACAGGCGGCCCCCCGAAGTAGAGGTAGTTGCTGTCGGCGCGAAACGGGATCGTGTTGGTCGCGTATTGCCTGGGCATGGCCTCGCCGGCCATGAGGACCACGGGGCGTTCCAGCGTCGAGGCGAAAGCCTTGCGTCGGGCGACGTAGGTCTCGGCCGGGGCGGTCAGTTTCAGCGCGGTGGGCATGGGTCTCTTCTCCTGCTTCGGAAGTACCCACAGGCTACTACCGCGTCGCGCGTGCGTCCAGATCGGGTTGCCGGGACTTGGGCTTCCCCCGGCGCATGAAAAAGCCCCCGCACGATGGCGGGGGCCGAGCAATCCGTTTGAACGAACTTGCGCGCCGCGAAACTACGGGCAGACGTTCGTAATCGTGCCGAGGGCCTGGCCCTCACCGGCGCACTGTCCGGGGACCGTGCAGGCCGGATCCACGCAGAAATCGCCGACGTTGGCCGCGTTGGTGATGAAGTCACCCGGGGCGCAGTTCGCGAGAATCGTGCCGCAGGGGTCGAAGTATGCCGTACACCCGACGAACTTATTGTTCAGGCTACCGAGCCAGCCCAGTTGCGTGAGCGTTCCGACCATGGCCGCGGCCACCGCCCGGCGTCGCCAGTTGCGTCGTGTTACGTTGTTTCGCATCGTCTCACTTCCTGTTGAAGATGAAGGGGGCAACTCGCGGCCGCCACCCGTCGTCCTGTTTTGCCGTATTCCGTTCGTCAGTTGTTGTTCGGGCAATCGTTGAACAACGGCTGGCTGTTGTTCGTCTCGAACGTTGAGTTGCCGCTGCCCGCACCGGTACACGGCTGAACGATTCCGCCCAGTGCGCCACCCTGGCAATCGAAAATGAAGCAGAAATCAGTCGTGGTGAAGAACGATTCCCCACTGAAGCTGTAGCAGGTCGTGGGGGCGCCCGAAAGCAGGTAGCCGAAGCCGCCCAGCAGGCCGACCGCGGCGATCCACGAGCGACGTGATCGCAACCGCATAATGACTTCTCCGTCTTCGTTCGGTCTCAAGCAAACTGCCGACTGAGGGGACCACGCCAACTCAGCCCACCTCGCGTGGCGAGGCGATCGTCGGAGTATAGGTCGCGTTTTCCGGACCTGCAAGTCCGACTCTGTGACATTTGCCGCGACCGGGAGCCGATGGCGCGACATTGCCGTCTCGTTCCTTTGCCTCGGTATTTTCAGCCTGCGGCGTGTGTCCGGGCAATTGGCTCACGGCCCGGTCAGGACGGCGGCGAGCTGCTCGCCGTTGACCGGCTGGACCAGGCCGCGTTCCGTGATGATCCCGGTGACCAGCTCGGCCGGGGTGACGTCGAAGGCCGGATTGTGGCAGGCGACGTTGTCCGGTGCTGTGGCGCGGCCGAAGCCGTGGCGAACCTCCTCGGGGTCGCGTTGCTCGATGGGGATTCGGTCGCCGTCCGGCGTACTCGGGTCGAAGGTGCTGCTGGGGATGGCGACGTAGAACGGGATGTTGTGGGCTCGGGCGAGGACGGCCACGCCGTAGGTGCCGATCTTGTTGGCGACGTCGCCGTTGGCGGCCACGCGGTCCGAGCCGACGATGACAACATCGACCTTGCCCGCCCGCATCAGGCTGGCGGTCATGTCGTCACACAGGACGGTGACGTCGATGCCTGCCCGGGCGAGTTCCCAGGCGGTGAGGCGGGCGCCCTGGAGCAGCGGCCGCGTCTCGTCGGCGTAGACGCGGAACTTGCGGCCGGCGGCGTGGGCGACGTACATCGGGGCGGTGGCGGTGCCGTACTCGGAGGTGGCGAGGCTGCCGGCGTTGCAGTGGGTGAGGACGCCGGCGCCTTCGGTGATCAGGTGCTGGCCGACCTCGCCGATCCTGCGGCACATGGCCGCGTCTTCGTCGCGAATGATCTTGGCCTCGTCGAGCAGGCGCTCTTTGAGTTCGGGAACAGAGGTGCTTCTGGCTGCGGCCGCGGTTGCCTTCATGCGATCGAGTGCCCAGAAGAGGTTGACGGCCGTCGGGCGCGACGAGGCGAGGTAGCTGCAGACTTCGTCGAGCTTTCGGAGGAAGCCGTCGCGGTCCGCGCCGTCGTAGCTGCGGATGCCGAGGACGGCGCCCATCGCGCCGGCGATGCCGATGGCGGGGGCGCCGCGCACGGAGAGTCGCTTGATGGCGTGCCAGACGGTTTCCGGGTCGCGGCATTGAAGATGGACCAGCTCGGTCGGGAGCTTGGTCTGGTCGATCATCGAGACGTGACCGTCGAGGCCGCCGATCCATTCGATCGTCCTGGGGATGGTCAATTCAGACGGCGTGGCTTCCACTCGATTCTTTCCCTGTGTTCTTTCAGTCGGTCCGCACAGCGGACCCTACAATCGTTTTGATCCCTGCCGAAGGTCCGCCTCAGGCGGAGCGCTTCTTCTTGATGCCTTGACGCCTCGGTCCCTTTCCTCCCGTTCGTCGCTTCGTCGCTATGTCGCTTCGTCGCTTCTGCTACGCCATCTTCTCCTGCACCTTCGCATTCCGCCTGGCGACGGCGTCGACCTGGTCCTTTTTGAACTGGCGGAACGCGGCCGCGAGGGTCTCGTCCTTGCGGGCGAGAATTTGAATGGCAAGCAGGGCGGCGTTTTTGGCCCCGGCCGACCCGATCGAAACCGTCGCCACCGGAATGCCGGGCGGCATCTGCACGGTCGAGTAGAGCGCGTCGGTGCCATGCATCGGCCCACTTTCCAGGGGCACTCCGATGACCGGCAGCGGCGTGTGCGCGGCAACAGCGCCGGCCAGGGCGTTGGACATCCCGGCCGCGGCGATGATCACCTCGATGCCGTTTTCTTCGGCGCCGCGGGCGAACTCGGCCACGCGGTCCGGGTTGCGGTGCGCGCTCATGACCTCGACGAACGGGGCCTCGTTGAACACCTCAAGCTGCTTAACGCACTTTTCCATCGTGTCCCAGTCGGAGTCGCTTCCGAAGACGATGGCGATTCTTGGGCTAGTCATCTTGCGTTCCCCTTTGGGTATTGAGTCTCGGACTCAGCAACGGCGAGTGTAGCGTGTGCTTCCGTTTTTTCCACTGATGGGAACATGCGTTGAAACGGGTGCCCCACTCTTGCCCGGGCCGTGAATTTCGCGAAGAGCAACCAAGCCTATCCCGGGCAAGGGTGGGGGACGGAAGACCCACGTCCCTGTTCCGTCCCCCACCCTTGGTCGAGATCATGATTCACGGTTCATAGTGGCCAGAATCTCGACCTAGGATGGGCACCCGCGAGAAATTCTCGATCTCCGGGATTTGCGCGGCGTATAATACACATGACCGCCCTGCCTCATACCCGGGGTCGTGCTCGTCAAGCCGGCGTCGGGACATACTTCATATTTCCTATCTTGGAGGACGTGTCATGGTTTCGGTCTCATTGCTTTGGGAGGTGTGGTCCGGACTTGCTTCGGCCGTTCTGTTAGCCCCCTTGCCGTGCGTCGGGCCGGGCGACGTAGACGCCAACTCGGTTGTTGACGCTTCGGATTGGGCCTTGATGGCGCCGTGTTTCACCGGTGCGGGTGTGGCGACCGCGCCGGTCGGTTGTGCGCTTGAGACCTTCGAGTACGCCGACGTGGAACGCGACGGCGACGTCGATCTGCGCGACGCGGCCGCGTTTCAAAACGTCTACACGGATGACTACTTCGACTATGGGCCGTACCTGGAGGACAAGGAGGCGGAGCGGATCGCGATTGACTTCACGGATGAACTCAAGGCGCCTTTGCCCCTGTATGAGAGGGTTCGCCGGGATCTCTTGACGATTCGCGCGGAGTTTCCGGAATATGAAGACTGGGTCTATCAGGGGGCGTATGATGCGCGTCGTCTGATTGTATCGCCCGTGGACGGCGAGTGGGGTTCTGCTCTTGAAGAATTGGCGCGGTATTACCAGGCCAGGGTGCTTCGTTGTGGAGACGGTTGGTGCGGTCTGTCGTTCTGCGATCAACTGAATATCGAGGTCATGGCGGCGCTCTGGGAGGAATTACCGGAGGTCGACTACGCCACGCCGAGCTACTACCTTTACCCTGCATCTTCCAAAGGTGGATGGCTGTGGGTGGAAAAGAGTTTCGATCATCTGATCTACGACTTTACCTGCGGTGACGCGTCATGCTGGCGCACGCTCGCGTTCCAAATGAGCGAGTCGAGCGAGATCTTGTCGATTACGGTGTCGCATCCGTATGGGTGCGAGCCGGACTGTCCGTGACGAGTAAGACCGCGTGAGTCAAGGGACGTTTGCGGCGCATGCTTGAATCAGCGTCGCCCCATTCTGGGCCGTCCCGGCGCGCCAGGGCAGTGGGAAGTTGACGTTCGTGCCGTTGACGACGTCGCATTGGTCCGCACAGCGGACCCTACAATCACCTCGATCCATCCGCTTCGTTGCGGAGCCTGTCCGCCTCAGGCGGATCGCTCGGTACCTCGATTCAATGAAAGTCTCGCGATTTCGCCTGCGCGGGTGCCTTGCGTGAGGCGTCTGAAAGGTGCGTGACGTTGAGGTGGATGACGTCGCCCTGGCGTTCGACGCGTCCTTTGGCGATGAGCACGGCCGCTCCCCGCGCGGTGCGGCGGTACTTCTCGTAATACTGCGGGCGGATGATCAGGTTGGCGATGCCGGTTTCGTCCTCGAGTGTGCAGAAGACGACGCCGGACGCGGTCCCCGGCCGTTGCCGCACGAGCACCATGCCAGCGACGGTGACCCATTGGCCGTGCCTGGTGTGTTGCAGGATGCGCGTCGGCTGGGCGCCGAGGCGGGCGAGGTCTTCGCGGATCAGCGCCATCGGGTGCGCGTGGAGCGACAGGCCGATGGTGCTGTAGTCCTCGCGCACCGTGTCTTCGAGGGAGAGTTCGGGCAGCTCGGGCGTCGGCTCGATCGGTTCGTATTCCTCGAACATCTGCGGGTCGGCGCCGAGGGCGAGGACTTCCCACGCGGCCTGGCGACGATCGAGCCCGAGGGATTGCATGGCGTCGGCCGCGGCGAGTCGGAAGATTGTCACGCGCGCGGCACGCGAGCGGCGGGCCAGGTCGGCGACGGAGGTGAAAGGTCGTTCTTCCTGAGCGCGTTCGATGCCTTCGACCTGGGCTCGGGAGAGGCCGCGGATCAAACGCATGCCCAAGCGCACGGCCGGCCCGCCAATGCCCCACGTCTCCGGCCGGTCGCTCTTCTTCGGGGTTGTTTGTACCGAAACTTCTTTGTTGTCTCGGTCCGCTCGCTCACGCTCGCGGCTCAGTTGTGTAGGGTCCGCTGTGCGGACCATTGGGTTTGCATTGGATGTTCGTTCGATATCCTGGTCACGCTGCGCGTGAACCATCCTGCCCGTCGCGTCCTGCACGGGCAAATCCGCCTGAGGCGGACCCATGCCACCCTTCGTCGCGGAGCCTGTTCGCCTCACGCGGATCGCTTCGTCGCTTTCACCTCCGTCCCTTCGTCCCTTCGTCCCTATGTCCCTTCTTCTTGATCCCTCGATCCCTTGATTTCTACGTGCGGCATGCTTCTGCTCCGCTGCGCTTTGCAGA
>Ga0055449_10000556_pt1 | contig 10484 bp, 6 predicted proteins | sample China_Galinas_PW_2_FD_57739 | JGI IMG/M metagenome (GOLD analysis project Ga0055449, IMG submission 57739) | Wetland microbial communities from San Francisco Bay, California, USA, that impact long-term carbon sequestration - China_Galinas_PWB_D1 | ecosystem: Environmental > Aquatic > Marine >... | reverse complement strand
CGACGGCCGCGAAGTTATCCTTCGCCCGCGCGGCCTCCGCCGCCTTCAGCCTTGCCTCGGCCTCACGCGCCTCGCTATCCAGGGTGACCGCGCGATCGCGCAGGTCCTTCAGCTGACGCGCCGCGAGCGCAAGCGAATCCTCGCTGATCAGCGTCGAGCCCGAGACGAAATCCTCGACCGCCTGCTCGGCATCTTCGAGCGCAACCTTGAGCTCGGCGACCCTGTCGGTCAGCCAATCGGTCGCCTCGCGTGTCGCTTCGAACTTGGTCTCGAGCTGGTCGAGGATATAAAGCCGCGCCAACTCGTTGGCGAGCTTGGCCGAGAGCTGCGGATCGACCGTCGTGGCCCGAATGATCAGGATGTAGGTGCCGTCGAGCCACTCCGCACCGATCGTGCCCCGAACCATGTCGATCAGGCGCTTGTTCGCCTCTTCGGGCGTTTCCTCGCTCACCCGAGCCGGCTCGGTCTGACTGAGGTTCGAACGAACGAAGGCGCGCGCTTCCGAGATGATCGTCGACGGCGAGAGCCATCGCATCCATCCGGGCGGCGGCAGTGCGCTGCCGGTGAAGACCGGGTCATGGGCGAGATCGAGATCGCGAACGACCCGCGCGAGCAATTTTCCGGATGTCAGGACCTCGATCTGCGATGCAAGCGCGTAAAAGTCACGTCCGATACTGCTCGCGACCGGGTCGATGTCGACATATTTGGTCTGGTCCACCTCCCACAGAACGCGCGTTTCTGCGGTATATACGGGCGTGATCTGCGACAATTTGACGTAGGAGTAGCCAATCCCGAAAAGAAAGCATACCGCCACCAGCCATTTCGCATGCCAAGTAACAAGCAAAAGGCTGCGCAGGTCGAACTCGGACTCCTGAACGTCCTCGGCCGCACCGTCGCCGCGCAGCGCGGCAAAGGAGTGTCTAACGGTCTTGTTCAAGCCCATCTTCACCCAACGCGTCGCCTGCGACGCCACCACTCCCAACCGGTTTCAACGCAGCAAGATCGAATCTCGCGTCGGGAAGTCGGGACAGCGTTCCTCCCGAAAACGACGGTTAGGCCCCGGCAACCTGGTTCCAGACCGCTATAGGCAGCCACATCCTGCGTTGCAAGGCCCATGTTGGCCATCCTCTTCATCGATCTGCGAGCGACCCATCCTGTCCGCCTCGCTACCCCGAGGCCGCAGCTTGCTGCGCGCGAACGAACTTGGGGACGCGTCACTCTACCGTCATCACGTGGTCCTAAGCGGAGGTAAACGCAAGGTCGGACGGGCTCCGGACCGGTCTGGTCGCCGTTTTGCTGTTTTCGGCAGCCCGGCACCGCGCCGCGCCATCGCGTGCGCCCGCAACATGCGGCCAAGGTACTGATTCAGGGAGATTTTTCCCGCCGCGGCAGCACGATCTCGGTGCCTTGATCGGCCGAAAATGGCTTCAGGCCACAGCTTCTTCACCCTATCTTGGATTCAGCGGGGACCTTTCGTTCAGTCTTAATTAAGATGACTCGCGCGAATCATTTGTTATCGACAGTTGGCCGCGCCTTTTGGTTGACCGGCCTTGTCGAGGGTGGCGTCTTTCGTGGTAGGGGTGGCAGACTCACTGGTCCCGCTCGCCGAGGTGCGGCGCCGACCCTGGGTTAGCAGGTTATCCAGGGTTGGCAGGCTATGGCGGGCGAAATCCGAGCGGTGGTTTGGGGATGAACAAGCACATTCGCCAGCTCGGGCTGGATGCCGCGGGCCCACCGGCAAAACGGTCGAGTCCGCGCGACCTGGACGCGATGGGGCCGCCGACCGGCATCGGCTTCCGCACCGTCAAGCGCGCCGCCGATATCCTGATCGGCATCGCCGCGCTGCCCGTCATTCTGGTGGCGGCCCTGGTGCTCTATTTGATCAACCCGATCTGGAATGCCGGGCCGCTGTTCTTTTTGCAGACCCGCATGGGCCGCGATTGCCGGCCGTTCCGGGCGGTGAAATTCCGCACCATGCACCCGGCCGACGAGATCCTGCGGGGGCCGGACGACCCGCTGGACGCGCATCGGATCACGCCCCTCGGGCAATTCCTGCGCCGCAGCCGGATCGACGAGTTGCCCCAGTTCTTCAACGTCCTCGCCGGGCAGATGAGCGTGATCGGGCCGCGGCCCGATTTCTGGGACCACGCGATCTACTACCTCGACGCCATCCCGGGCTACCGCCAGCGTCACATCGTGCGGCCCGGCATCTCCGGCCTGGCGCAGGTTGACGGAGGCTACGCGGAGGGCGTCGAGAAGACCGTCGAGAAGACCCGGCTCGACCTCCATTACATCCGTTCCAGCAGCCTGCGAATGGAGCTCTACGTGCTCTGGCGCACCATCCAGGTGGTCTGGACCGGCTTCGGGGCCCGCTGACCCTTCCGCCAGCGCATCTTTCTGTCGGCACCATGGCTGCGCCGATGCTCGCCGCCGCAGCGCCGGGGCTCGCGGCGGCATCCGCGCTCGCGCGACCGGCGCCTTGGCTTCAACCCGCCTCGCAACCGGGCTAAGCTTCAACGCCGCGGGCGATGCGAACAGAAGGAACCGCCGATGCAGATCACCAGCGCCGACACCATCCGGCTCAGGATCCCGTTCAGCGATCCGGGCAAGGGCGAGGGGCTGTTCCCCGGAACCTGGAACGCGCTCGACTTCGTGCTGCTGCGGATCGAAACCGACACCGGCCTGGTCGGCTGGGGCGAGGCCTTCAGCTATTTCTGCGCCAACGCGGTCGCCGCCCTGACCCGCCAGTCGGTGGCGCCGTTGCTGATCGGCAGGGATCTGCGCGATCGCGAGGCAATCCTCGCCGAGCTGCGCCAGAAGCTCCACATCATCGGCCGCTACGGCATCACCATGTTCGGCATCTCCGCCGCCGACATCGCCCTGTGGGACCTGGCGGCCAAGGCCGAGGGCGTGTCGCTCGCCGAGCTCCTGGGCGGTCGCCGCCGCGACGATCTGCCCGCCTATGCCAGCCTGATCCGCTATGGCGACAGCGATCTGGTGCGCCAGATCGCCACCCGCGCGGTCGCCGAAGGCTACCAGACCGTCAAGCTGCACGAGATCGCGCCCGAGCATATCCGCGCCGGGCGCGAGGCGGTGGGGCCCGGGATCGCGCTGACCGACGACGTCAACTGCAACTGGACGGTGGAGCAGACCCTGACCTGGGCGGCCGAGCTGCGTGCCCTCGACCTCATGTGGCTCGAAGAGCCGATCTTCCCGCCCGAGGATTTCGCCACCCTGGCCCGGCTGCGTCGCGAGACCGGCCTCGCCATCGCCACCGGCGAGAACGCGTGCACCGAGTACCAGTTCGCCGAGATGATCGCCGCCGGGGCCGCCGACTATGTCCAGCCCAGCGTGACCAAGATCGGCGGCATCTCCGAGACCATGGCCACCCGCGCCCGCGCCGCGGCGGCCGGGGTAAAGGTCGCCCAGCACGCCCCCTATTTCGGCCCCGGCTACCTCGCCACCCTGCAAATTCAGGCGGCGGCGCCCGAGGAGGAGCTGTTCGAATACCTCTATATCGACCGCGAGGCCGAGCTGTTCGCCGGCATGCCCGTGCCGCAGCGGGGCCGGGTCGCGGTCCCGAAGGGACCGGGCCTCGGCCTCGACCCCGACCCGGCCATCATCGCCCGCTACCGGGTCTGACGGTACCCTTCACAGCCTTTCGCAGTGGCGGCGGCCCGATCCGGCAGCGCCGACCCTGCCCAGGCGGCGGCCGTCATAGCTGCGGGCCCGGACCGCTCGCCACCAGTCCTCATGCGCCATGTACCAGGCGACCGTGCGCTCCAGCCCGCTCTCGAAGCTCTCCGCCGGGGTCCAGCCAAGTTCGACCCGCAGCTTGCCCGCATCGATCGCATAGCGCCGGTCGTGCCCCGGCCGGTCGGTCACGAACTCGATCAGCCGGCCATGCGGCGCCGCGTTCGGGAACCGCTGGTCCATCGCGTCGCACAGCCGGTGCACCACCTGCATGTTGGTGCGTTCCGCATTGCCGCCCACATTGTAGGTCTCGCCGACCCGGCCCTCGGTCAGGATCAGCCACAGCGCCCGCGCATGGTCCTCGACAAACAGCCAGTCGCGGACATTATCGCCCTTGCCGTAGAGAGGCAGCGAATGCCCGTCGCGGGCGTTGATCAGCATCACCGGGATCAGCTTCTCGGGAAACTGCCACGGCCCGTAATTGTTCGAGCAGTTCGAGGTCACGACCGGCAGCCCATAGGTCTCGCCCCAGGCCCGCACCAGATGGTCGGACGCGGCCTTGCTGGCCGAATAGGGACTGTTCGGGGCATAGGGCGTGGTCTCCGAGAAGGCCGGATCGGCCGCCCCCAGCGAGCCGTAGACCTCGTCGGTCGAGACATGGTGGAACCGGAACGCCCCGGCCCGGGCGCCGCTGAGGCCCTGCCAGTAGTGCCGCGCCGCCTCCAGCAGCGTGTAGGTGCCGACCACATTGGTCTCGATGAAGGCCGCCGGCCCGTCGATCGACCGGTCCACATGGCTCTCCGCCGCCAGATGCATCACCGCATCCGGGCGATGCGCCGCGAACACCTGACGCATCGCCACCGCATCGGTGATGTCGGCGCGCACATGGGTGTAGCGGACATTGTCGGCGCAGTCCTCCAGCGCCTCGGGCGCCGCCGCATAGGTCAGCTTGTCGACATTGACGATCTGGGCGCCCGCGTCGCGCATCGCATGACGGATGACCGCCGACCCGATGAACCCGGCGCCGCCGGTGACCAGGACCTTAAGCGCCATGCGCCCGACCCCCGCGAGGGCTACCGGCCGAAAGGAGACACGAACTCCGAGAACCGTGGTGCATTGGCATCCTTCTCCGACAGGATCGGCGCACCGACGCCCGCCTTGCCCAAAGGCCATGCGATTCGAAGACCCGGATCGTTCCATGCGACAGAGCCGTCGCTGGCGCGGTCATAGAAGGCATCGACCTTGTACTGCACCTCGGTATTGGACGTCAGGGTTAGAAATCCGTGAAGAAACCCCTTTGGAATCAGCAGCTGCCGGCCGCTCTCGGCCGAAAGTTCCGCCCCGCACCAGTGGCCGTAGCTCGATGAGCCGACCCGGGCATCGACGGCGACGTCGAAGATCGCGCCGGCCGTGCACCGCACCAGCTTGGTCTGGGCGAAGGGCGACGCCTGGTAATGCAGCCCGCGCAGCGTGCCCGGATCGCGCGACAGCGAATGGTTGTCCTGGCAGAAATCGATGTCCAGCCCGGCCTCGGCCATGCGCTGCGCGCTCCAGGTCTCCGAGAACCAGCCGCGCCCGTCGCCGAATCGCGGCGGGGTGACCATGATGACGTCGGGGATATCGAGGGCTTCCAGTTGCATGGATCCGGCAACTCCACTTCCAATGCGACCGATCCCCCATCACTGCAGCCGTCACTGCAGCCGTCACTGCGGCTCGGCATGGCACAGTTGGGGCCGTCAGGCAACCAAAGGCGCGGCGACAGGGATCCGCTCCGGCCTGCGCCTGCCGGGTCAAGATACAGTTGAAGCTTCCGCGTTGCCGCCGCTATACCTATCGCCGCGCCGAGACCACGGATCGGCCGGTCGGTCTTGCCGCGCTGGCGAATCCGCCCGAGCCCGCGCCCACCGGCCGATAGAACTGAGCATGGCGATAGAAAGGCGACTTGCCGATGTCCCGACCAGAAAGAACGAGCGCGGCCTGGCTGCAGCGCGAAAGCAAGCTCACCCTCTCGCGCCTGATGCCACGGTTGAAGTCCCGGTTCTCTTCGGTGACCGGCACCCCCGAATGGGCGGCGTTCAACGAGCGGCTGGACCGCCGTTTCGGCGTCTTGTTCGAGGCCCTGCACGAGCTCTACGGCTCTCACTACGACTTCTTCTACCACCTGGAGACCATTCTGGACACGATGACCGAGATGTGGCTCGAGCGCTCGGACGACCTGAAGGCGCTCGACGCCACCCGCGAATCCGATCCCCAGTGGTTCCAGTCCCGGCGCATGTTCGGGGCGACCGGCTATGTCGACCTGTTTACCGGCGACCTCAGTGGCTTGCGCACGAAGCTTCCCTATCTCTCGGAGATGGGCATCACCTATCTGCACCTGATGCCCCTGTTCCGCTCGCCCGACGGCGATAACGACGGCGGCTATGCGATCTCCAGCTATCGCGAGGTCGACCCGGAGCTGGGCACCATGGAGGAGTTTGCCAAGCTCACCCCGGAGCTGCGCCGCTACGGGATCAGCCTGTGCCTGGACTTCGTGTTCAACCACACCTCCGACGAGCACGAATGGGCGCGCAACGCCCTGGCCGGTGACCCGGACTACCAGGCCTACTACCGGATGTATCCCAACCGGACCATGCCGGATTCCTTCGAGCGCACCATCCGCAGCGTGTTTCCCGACGAGCATCCGGGCTGTTTCACCTACCGCAACCGCATCCGCAAATGGGTGTGGACGACGTTCCACAACTACCAGTGGGACCTGAACTACGAGAACCCGGCGGTGTTCAACGCCATGGCCGGCGAGATGCTGTTCCTCGCCAATGTCGGCGTCGAGGTGCTGCGGCTCGACGCGGTTGCCTTCATCTGGAAACGCCAGGGGACCAACTGCGAGAACCTGCCCGAGGCCCACACCGTGATCCGCGCCTTCAACGCCCTGGTGCAGATCGCGGCCCCGGCGATGGTGTTCAAGTCCGAGGCGATCGTGCACCCGGACGATGTGGTCAAGTACATCGATCCCGACGAGTGCCAGCTCTCGTACAACCCGATGCTGATGGCGCTGTTGTGGAGCACCCTGGCGAGTCGCGACGTGAGGCTGCTTCGCCATGCCCTGGAGAAGCGCTTCGCCCTGCCGGCGGACACCGCCTGGGTCAACTATATCCGCGGCCACGACGACATCGGCTGGGTGTTCTCCGACGACGACGCGGCCGAGCTCGGCATCGACGCCCATGGCCATCGGCGGTTCCTCAACGATTTCTACACCGCGCGCTTCAAGGACAGCTTTGCCCACGGCCGACCGTTTCAGGAGAACCCTGAGACCGGAGACATGCGGGTCTCGGGAACCGCCGCCTCGCTTTGCGGGTTGGAGAAGGCGCTGGCCGAGGGCGACGAGGACGAACTGGAGCTGGCGATCCGCCGCATCCTGCTGTTGCACGGCGTGATCATGACCATCGGCGGCGTTCCGCTGCTCTATCTCGGCGACGAGATCGGCACCCTCAACGACTACGACGAGAGCGACCCCGAGCGGATCGGCGACAGCCGCTGGATCCACCGCCCGGTGTTCGACTGGGAGGCGGCCGAAAAGCGGCACGACCAGGAGACCCCTCAGGGCCGCATTTTCGCCGGGCTGCTTCGGCTGGCGCAGATCCGCCAGCAGAACCTGGCCTTCACGCGGGCCGATACGGAGATCGTCGACACCGGCAATAACGCCGTGTTCGGCTATTTCCGCCAGCAGGAGGGGCAGAGCGTGCTGGTGCTGGCGAACTTCTCGGAACGGGAGCAGACCATGTCGGCGCGCCGCCTGCGCCTGTTGGGTCTGCGCAAGACCGTCACCGACATCGCCAGCGGCCGCATCATCATCGCCCAGCAGGAACTGTCGCTGGAGCCCTACCAGTTTGCAGTGCTGCTGGCCGGGCGGTGATCGGGTGCAACGGGTGGAACAGGGAGCGGGACGATGACGGAAGACGCCAGGTCCGTAATCTTCGGTGAGGTCCTCTACGACTGCTTCCCGGACGGCACCCGGGTCCTTGGCGGCGCCCCGTTCAACGTCGCCTGGAACGTCACCGCATTGGGCGCCGCACCCCTGTTTGTCAGCCGGGTCGGCGACGATCCGGAGGGCGGGGAGGTCCGTGCCGCGATGGCCGACTGGGGGATGGACACCGGCGCCCTCGGCACCGATCCCGACCATCCGACGGGGATGGTGCGGATCTGGATGAAAGGCAGCGTGCACGGCTTCGAGATCCCGGCGGGCCAGGCCTTCGACCACATCGCCGCCCCGACAAGCCTGCCCCCGGCGGTCCCGCTGCTCTACCACGGCAGCCTCGCCCTGCGCGATCCGGCCTCGCAGGCCGGGCTGCAGGCGCTGCTCGGGGCAACCGGCGCCCCGATCTTCCTCGACGTCAACCTGCGCGAGCCCTGGTGGGACGCGGGCTTCGTGAACGAGCTGATGGCGCGGGCGCGATGGATCAAGCTGAACGATGACGAGCTGGACCTGTTGCACCCCCAGGGCGGCGACGCGGCGACGCGGGCGCGCGCGCTCGTCGACCGCCTCGGCCTCGAGATCCTGTTCCTGACCAAGGGATCGGCCGGCGCCGAGGCTTTCGCGGCCGGCGGCGGATATGCGGTCGTGGCGCCCCGGTCGAAGACCGAGGTCGTCGATACGGTGGGCGCCGGCGACGCCTTCGCCAGCATTCTGGTGCTGGGGCTGACCCGGGGCTGGTCGCTGCAGCAGACCCTGGAGCGGGCCCAGGACTTCGCCTCGGCGGTCGTCGGCCTGCGCGGCGCGACCACCCGCGATCGCGGCTTCTACCGCCCGTTCCGCGACGCCTGGCGCGTCTGACGAGCCCCTCAAACGCAGGCAAGGGGGCCGAAGCCCCCTTGCAAAGCTCTCGCGCGTGCCCGCAGCGGCTACGCCGTCGTGATCACGCCGTCGTGATCAAGCCGTCGTGGCGAGTCCGCCCAGGCCCAGCGCCGCGTGCGCCGCCGCCAGCCGGGCGATCGGCACCCGGAACGGCGAGCAGGACACATAGGTCATGCCGATCTCGTGGCAGAAATGCACCGACGCCGGATCGCCGCCATGCTCGCCGCAGATGCCGATCTCGATGTTCGGCCGGGTCTTGCGACCGCGCTCGGTGCCGATCTTGATCAGCTCGCCGACGCCCTGCCGGTCGATCGAGACGAACGGATCGACCGGGATCACGCCCCTCTCCTGGTATTGGACCAGGAAGGCGCCGGCGTCGTCGCGCGACAGGCCGTAGGTGGTCTGGGTCAGGTCGTTGGTGCCGAAGCTGAAGAACTCGGCGCCTTCGGCGATCTCGTCGGCGATCAGCGCCGCCCGCGGCAGCTCGATCATGGTGCCGACCATGTACTCGATCTTGACGCCAGTCTTGGCCATCACCTCCTCGGCGACCCGGTCGACCAGCGCCTTCAGCTCGTCGAACTCGGCCTTGGTTGCGATCAGCGGGATCATCACCTCCGGGAAGATGGTCTCCCCCTCCGTGATCACTTCAGCCGCCGCCTCGAAGATGGCGCGCGCCTGCATCTCGTAGATTTCCGGATAGGTGATCCCCAGCCGGCAGCCGCGATGGCCCAGCATCGGGTTCGACTCGTACAGCTGGGCCGCCCGGGCTTTCACCGACGCCACATCCGTTCCGGCGGCCTTTGCGACCTCGATCATGCCGGCCTCGGTATGCGGCAGGAACTCGTGCAGCGGCGGGTCGAGCAGCCGGATGGTCAGCGGCAGGCCGGACATGATCTTGAACAGCTCGACGAAGTCCTGCCGCTGATAGGGCAGCAGCTTGTCCAGCGCCTTGCGCCGGGCGGTCTCGTCGGTCGCCACGATCATCTCGCGCACATGGATGATGCGCTGCGGGTCGAAGAACATGTGCTCGGTGCGGCACAGACCGATGCCCTCGGCGCCGAAGTTGCGGGCGGTCGAGGCATCGCGCGGGGTCTCGGCATTGGCCCGCACCCCCATCGTGCGCACATCGTCGGCCCAGCTCATCAGCTTAGCGAAGTTGCCGGTCATCTTGGGCTGGATCTTCGGCACCTTGCCGTTCAGCACTTCGCCGGTCGAGCCGTTCAGGGTGATCCACTCACCCTCCTTGATGACCACGCCCCCAGCCGTCATGGTCTTGGTGGCATAGTCGACTCTCAGGCCGCCGGCGCCGGCGACGCAGGGCTTGCCCATGCCGCGGGCGACCACCGCCGCGTGGCTGGTCATGCCGCCGCGGGTGGTGAGGATGCCCTCGGCCACATGCATGCCGCCGATATCCTCGGGCGAGGTCTCGATGCGCACCAGAACCACGCTTTTGCCGTTCTTGACCCACTCCTCGGCCTCGTCCGCCGAGAACACCACCTGGCCCGACGCGGCGCCGGGCGACGCCGGCAGACCCTTGCCCAGCACCTGCTTGTCGGCTTCCGGATCGACCGTCGGGTGCATCAGTTGCTCGAGCTGCGCGGGCTCGATGCGGCTCACCGCCTCGTGCTCGTCGATCAGCCCCGCCTCGCACATCTCCACCGCCATCCTGAGCGCCGCCTGGGCGGTGCGCTTGCCGGTCCGGGTCTGCAGCATCCACAGCTTGTTGCGCTGGATGGTGAACTCCATGTCCTGCATGTCGGCGTAGTGGGTCTCCAGCCTGCTCCGGATGGCGTCGAGCTCCTGATAGAGCGTCGGCAGCACCTCTTCCAGGGCCGGCAGGTCGGTGCCGATGGCCACCTTCTCGGCCAGGCTCAGCGGCTGCGGGGTGCGGATGCCGGCGACCACGTCCTCGCCCTGGGCATTGACCAGATACTCGCCATAG
>Ga0055449_10000554_pt1 | contig 10492 bp, 11 predicted proteins | sample China_Galinas_PW_2_FD_57739 | JGI IMG/M metagenome (GOLD analysis project Ga0055449, IMG submission 57739) | Wetland microbial communities from San Francisco Bay, California, USA, that impact long-term carbon sequestration - China_Galinas_PWB_D1 | ecosystem: Environmental > Aquatic > Marine >... | reverse complement strand
GCTTTCCGCCTGACCCTTCGGTTGCAGGCTTTCCGCCTGACCCTTCGGTTGCAGGCTTTCAGCCTGCCTCACCTATGAAGCCGAGTTCATCAAGAGCCATGGACCTGGTCGGCCTTCCATGACGCCTGGCCCGTCAACAGCAAACGGCCAGGTTGCCTTGGGGGCTGCATCGCCCGCGGTCACCGGCCCGTCACCGTGCTCGCACCGGTGGCGGGAGCGATGCCCGCACCATCGGAACCCTGATCCTGGGCCCCGGGACAAGGCCACGCAGTTTGGAAGGCGTGCCCAACACCGGCCCCCGAATCGACGGCATGGCCGCAGGTCATCGCGCCGCGCAGGCGTGAATGTCTTTGTCGATCCGCTCGCTCAACGCACCGAGCAGCCTGCTTTCGGCTCTGGCCAAGGCCTCGTAGTCGGGACCGTCCACGCTTTGGACCAGTGGGCCGTTGGTGTGGCCGAAGACGTGCCGGTCCTTGCCGCAGTCGACGGCCCAGTCCGCCTCGAGTCGGGCCTCGCCGTCGAGCACGCCGTCGAGGCGACTCACGTCCACCCGCACCTTGATTGGAACGTCGTCACCTGTGCGCCAGGGGTAGAGCACGACGCGCGTGCCCGGCGACAGCGCGACCAGGTTCGCGGCGATCGCGCGCGGCACGCCGTCCTTGACCGGCTCGGCCCAGCGATGAAATTCGTTGATCGCCAGAGCGTTGGCGCTCGGGCGGGTCACGATCTGCGGGCGATCGAGGTAGGGGGCCACGCGCACCGGACCCAGCCCGACGCCGCGTGGCGTCGCCTCGGTGGTTTGCCTTGCCGCGGTCGCGTCAAGCACGTAGTAGTGGCTCGGCTTGGTCGCGCGGCAACCGGCGAGGACCGCCAGCACACACGCGGCGGCACACAGAGCCGTTCGAGTAGACGTGATCATGCTCATTCTCCGGGCTTGCCTTGAATCAATGCCTCGGGATGTCGTTCCAGATAGTCCGACAGCGACCGAATACTTCTCGCGGTTCGGGCGAACTCGTCGAGCGCGACCTCCAGTTTGGTCTGAAGTGGCGAGTCCTCGGACGTTGCGTCTTCGATGGCCGCCAGCGTCGCCTTGGCCTGGGCGGCGGTCTGGCGCAATTCCTCGAGCGTCTGATTCACGTTATCCGCCACCGGCCCTGTTTCCGAATCGAGCCGTTTGGCCAGCGTCTGGACGTCGCGCAGTGCCGCGTCGATTCGGTCCTCCAACCGGGCGATGGACTCCCTCGTTTGCTTGAGCGTCGCCCGCGTCTCTTTCGCGGTGGCGGTCAACTCGTCGGTTACGGGGTCCACCTTCTCGTCGAGGTGCGCGACGAATGTTTTCGTCTGGCTCAAGGCATCGTTGAGGTTGTGGATGGCCGCGTGCAGCTCGTCCGAGCGGATGAACTTGTTGACGCCCTTGGCGACGTCGAGCAACTTGTTGACCAGTTCTTCGATCGGCAGGTTCTCGATGGCGCTCGTGAACTGGTCGATGGGCGATTTCACCGTCGGGATTTCGGGGTACTGCGGCTCGGCCCCGACGCGTCGAATCGGCGTGTTCGGCTCCATGTCGAGAAGGACAACGAGCTGGCCGGTGATCAGGCTCTGGAGCGTCAGGTGGGCGCGCAGCCCGCGCTCGACCATCTGGTGGATGGTCTCCTCCATCGAGTGCTTCTGGCCGATGGACTCGATCCGATCCTGGAGTTCGATGTAGACGGGCGTCGAGATATCCTGCGACAGGCTGTCATAGCGCACGATCAGGTCAGACACGATGCCGACCTTCACGCCCCTGAACAGCACCGGCGCGCCTTCCTGCAGGCCCTGGAGCGAGCCCTGGAAGTAGAGCACGAACGTGTGACTCTGACGGAAGAGGCTTCCGCCGCCGAAACTCACAATGCCGACCAGGGCCAGCGCGATGCCGCCGATGACAAATCCGCCGACGACGGTCGGGTTCACTTGTCTGCTCATGCGTCCTCCTGCACCGAGTCGATGCCGCGCGTGCCGTCTCGCGTCAGAAACTGCCGTACCCGCGGATCCGTCGACGTCTCCATCATTGTCCGCGGGTTTCCTTCCGCTATCATCGTCCGCGCGTCCGCGTCAAGTAGAATCGCACGGTCGGATATCGTGTAAATGCTGTCCAGCTCGTGCGTCACGACCAACACCGTCGAGCCCAGGCCGTCCCGAAGGTGCAGGATCAGCTCGTCCAACCGGCGTGCGCTGATCGGGTCGAGCCCGGCCGACGGTTCGTCGAAGCACAGAATCTCCGGATCGAGCGCCATCGCCCGAGCGAGCCCGGCGCGCTTGCGCATGCCGCCGCTGAGCTGGGGCGGGTAGAAATCCTCGAAGCCGGCCATGCCCACCAGGGCCAGCTTCATCGACGCGACCCGGCGAATCTCCGCCGGCGTCAGCTCGGTGTACTCCGTGAGCGGGACGGCGATGTTCTCGGTGAGCGTCATCGAGCTCCACAGCGCTCCGCCCTGATAGAGTACGCCGAAGCGCCGCATCATGCGTTCGCGGGTGTCGGCGTCGGCCTGCCAGATGTTCTCGTCTTCGAGGTAGATGTCGCCTTCGGTCGGCTCCTTGAGGCCGATGATGTGCCTGAGCAGCGTCGTCTTGCCGCAGCCGCTGCCACCCATGATGACGAACACCTCGCCCCGGCGCACCTCGAAGCTTAGGTCGCGCTGAATGACGAAGTCGTCGTAGGCCATCGTCAGGCCGGACACCGTGATGTGGGCGTTCGATTCGATCATGGTTCGCTGTTGACCGTCACTACCACCCCAATGCGTTGAACACGATGGCGAACGCCGCGTCCCAGACAACAATCCACACGATTGCGGTTACGACCGCCGAGGTCGTGGCCTTGCCGACGGCGGCCGACGTTCGACCGCTCTGCATCCCGCGCAGGCAGCCCGCCGTGGCCACCAGCACACCGAAGACGATGCCCTTGATCCAGCCTTGGGCGAAGTCCCCCAGCCTGACGCCGGCAATCGTCTGCGCGAGGTACTGCTGCGGCGCCAGATCGAGCATGGTGACGGCGACGAACGCACCGCCGAGCATGCCCATCAGGTCGGCAAAGAGTACCAGAATCGGCATCATCAAGGTGAGCGCGAGCACCCGCGGAAGCACGAGAAACTCCATCGGCGAAATGCCCAGGGTACGCAGTGCGTCCACCTCTTCGTTGGCCGTCATCGTACCGATTTGCGCGGCGAAGGCGGCACCGGTGCGCCCGGCCATGATGATCGCCGTCATCATCGCGCCCATCTCTCGCGCCATCGCAAGCCCGACGAGGTTGGCCACGTAAATCTGCGCGCCGAACGGCCGAAGCTGAACCGCTCCGACGAACGCCATGATCAGCCCGACGAGAATCGCGATCAGTGTGACGATCGGCAGCGCCTCGGCGCCGGCTTCTTGAACGGTGATCCACAGATCGATGGCGCGATACCTGGCCCGGCCGCGACAAAACCGCGACATGGCGATCACGAGGTCGCCGACAAACGCCACACTCTCCTTAGCCCGCCGGTATTGCCGGATGCTGAGCGCTCCGGTTCGCGCCCAGATGGTACCTGCGGGTGCCGGTTCGGCCGCGCCGTCGAACTCCGCGACGCCGGTGGCGAGTTTCAACAAATGCTGAATGCCGGGCGGCAGCCCTCGGTCGTCGGACTCGAGAGCGCGCTGGCGGCAGAGGTCCTGCACGGCCATGAGGAACACCAGAAGTGACGTGTCCCACTCACCGAGCTGGCTCGTTTCGAAAACGACCTGCCGCACTCCGTTGGCTTCGTGCAGGCACGCCTCGACCGGCTCCACGGACGGGAGCCCACAGCGCATCGTCCAGTTGCCCGAAAGACGAAGTTGCAGTGTCTCGCGATCCGGCGTTTCTATCGTGATCTCGGGCGGCGCGTCCATGCGGTCACCTGATGATGAATCGATCGCGTTCCTGGGCTCTTCAAAGCAAGGGTCGGTCGCTTCCCGTCGCTCAGTACGTGCACGCGCCGATCAAAAGTCGCAGAGCCTCGCGCGGTATTGACTTGTATCGGCCGGGCGGAAGCACGTCAACAAGCGGTTCGCCCGGTTCGCGCCGGTGCGGGCGGCTTCGCTATCCGCGCTCGTGCCGGTTGTAGAGGGCGCCGCTCTTGGTGCGAAGAAACTCGTCGAGCGGAATCTCCTCCTGCTTGAGGAAGCCCCTGGCCGGGAGCTTGCCGGTCGCCACCAACTCCACCACGGCACTGACCGAAGCCGCCGTCGTCCAGGAGATCGCCCGCCATGTCGTGCCGGCGACGTCGATGGGGTAGTAGGCCCGGACGAACTCGTCGCGGTAGAGCTGGCCGCGCTTCTGTCCCTCGACGGCCGCGTGCACGTAGACGACGTCGTCGTTCACCGGCGGCTTGGCGTTCACCAGGATGCGACCGGCCTCGTCGCGCCGTTCGCGCATGTGCAGTTCCTGAAAGAAAAACTTCATCAGTTGGCAGTGGCCCGGATAGCGCATCGTCTTGTAGTTCAACTCGTCGACGCGCCCGGCATACGTCTCGCACATCGTTCCCAGCCCGCCCGACGTCGTGAACGCCTCCAGTTGGATGCCGTTGATGACGATCGTCTCGAGCTGTGACATCGGCAGCACCCAGATGGGCTTGCCGCTGCGAATGACCTCGCACTCGTTCAGGTACTCGTTGACCACGCCCTCGGCCGACCAGTTGAACGCGTATCCGAGCAGTCCGCGCGGGTGCTGCGGAAGGGCCCCGACGCGAAGCTCGATGCTCCGAAGCGAGTCGAACGCCTGCGTCAGCGACGCGCCGACGATCCCGATGAAGCCCGGCGCCAAGCCGCATTGCGGCGCCATCACGGCGCGGCCCGTCTCGCTCATCTCGCGAATGGCCCGCGTGGTCGGCACGTCTTCCGTCAGATCGAAGTAGTGGACGCCGCGCGCGTGCGCGGCCTTGGCGATCGTCAGGTTCAGGTGGTACGGCAAACAAGACACGACGGCGTCGACTTGTCCCAGGTGTTCGACGAGCGTCGCCTCGTCGGTGACGTCGGCGCGAGCGGTGTCGAAGGCCAAGCCGCTGCGATCGACGGCGTCCAATCCGCGAACCGCGAAACCGTTTTCGTGCAGGATCGTCCCCACCAGGGAACCGACTTTGCCCAGACCGACGACCAATACGCGCTCGATACTCATCGACTTCTCTCACGACTCGACCCGGAGGAATTCAAACGAGGCATGATACCGGCCCGGTCACGATCCGCAATTCGCGCTGTCCGGCTACGCTTCGCCGCGATGGCAACTGCGGCTTTTGAAACGGCGATCGTTGGTGGACAAGGGGGTGGCACCGATCACGTCGAGACAGTCGGCGACGGCCGGGAACACGGCATCGAGGCATGCGGCGATCGCCTTCGGTGAGCCCGGCAGATTCACGACGAGCGTGCGCCCCCGCACGCCGGCCGTCTGCCGCGACAAGATCGCCGTCGGCACGGCTTCGACGGAGACGGCGCGCATGTGCTCGCCGAAACCGGGAAGCAGTTTCTCGCAGACGTCGGCCGTGACCTCCGGGGTGACGTCGCGCGGACCCGGGCCCGTGCCACCCGTGGTGATCACCAGGCTGCACGCTTCGTTGTCGCAGAGTGCCACCAGGGCCGCGCGCATCTCCTGTTCGTCATCCGGCACGATCCGCCGGACGGCGCGCCACGGTCGGTCGATCACTTCGCCCAAGTACGCTTCGACGGCCGGGCCGCTTCGATCCGCGTAGTCACCGTGGCTGGCACGATCCGAAATCGTGATGATGCCGATGGCCGGCTCTTGTCGGTCGCTCATGGGTCGCATTCCCTCCGAGCAGGCGCGGTGGTCGCAAGACGCTCAGCCGAGTGGCCCGATTTTGGCCTCGACGGCACGAAGCACGCGCTGCGAACGCAATAGCGCGAGCGATCGCTGCATGTCGTCGCCGAAGAGGCGGTCCATCTCGGCGTGGTCGATATCCCGGCGGATTTCCTCGTGGGCGACTCTCGGCCCGACGCCCGGTTTGAGTGGTTCGCGGTAGTCGATCGCCTGCGCCGCGCACATCTGTTCGATCGCGAGCACCGTCTCCGTGTTGTCAAGCACCTGCAGGCACTTGACGGCCGCGCGGGCCCCCATGCTGACATGATCCTCCTGCCCCAGCGACGTTGGGATCGAATCGACGGACGACGGCATACACAGCCCCTTGTTTTCGCTGACCAGCGCCGCCGCCGTGTACTGCGGCAACATGAAGCCGCTGTTGAGTCCCGTGTCCTTCATGAGCAGCATGGGCAACTCGACCGCGCCGCTGAGCAGCAGGTAGATTCGTCGTTCACTGATCGATGCCAGCTCGGACAGTGCGATCGCGGCGTAGTCGAGGACTAGTGCCAGCGGCTGGCCGTGAAACAGTCCGCCGCTGATGACGGTGTCGTCGTCGAGGATGATCGGATTGTCGGTCACGGAGTTGATCTCGGTCTCGACGGTGACGCGGGCGTGACTGATCGCGTCGCGCGAGGCGCCGTGTACTTGCGGCACGCAGCGCAACGAGTATGGATCCTGCACGCGGCCGCAATCGCGATGCGACTCGAGGATTTCGCTGTCGGCCATCAGGCGGCGAACGTTGTCCGCCACCTGCACGGCGCCGGCGTGCGGGCGAAGCTGCTGCACGCGCTCGTCAAACGGCTGGAGGCTTCCCTTGAGGCCCTCGAGCGACATGCTCGCGACGATGTCGGCGTGTTTTGCCAGGCGACGCGAACGCACCAGAATGTGAACCGCGTAGGCGGCCATGAACTGCGTGCCGTTGATCAGCGCGAGCCCTTCCTTGGGGCCGACCTCGATCGGCGTAAGGCCCGCGTCCGCCAGGGCCTTGGTTGCCTGCACCACGCCGGAGGGGGTGCGCACGCGACCCTCGCCGAGCAGCGGAAGCACCATGTGGGCGAGCGGCGCCAGATCGCCGCTGGCGCCGAGCGAGCCCTGCGTCGGCACGACCGGGAGGATGTCGGCGTCGAGCAAATCCCTGAGCGTGGTGATCGTCGCCCGCGACGCGCCGCTGACTCCGTGCGTCAGCGCGTGAATCTTCAGGAGCATCATGAGCCGCACGATCCGCGACGGCACCTCCTCACCGACGCCCACCGCGTGCGAGAGAATCAGGTTGCGCTGGAGGGTCGCTGCGTCCTCGACCGCGATGCGCTTGCCGCACAAGCTTCCGAAACCGGTGTTGATGCCGTAGGCCGGTCGAGCCCCGGCCGCCAGACGCCGGCACGCCTCCGCCGAGTCTTCGATCCTCTTCCACACATTGTCGGCAATGCGCACGCGCAGCCGCGCCTCGATCCAGTCCTCGAAGCAATCGAGGCTCAAGGCTCGCCCGTCGAGGACCACTTGCTCGACGCGATCCGCCTCGGCGGTGCGGCCGGCGGCGGTGGGATGTTGTCCGTCCGTCATGACGGCAAGTATAGCTCCGAACACCCCCCGCGTCAGCACGAAGTCGCCCCACGCCGCCGGCGTCCCGACTTTATCAGGCGTTGGGACGCGACCTGATCCCATGCCCGCCGGTCAAGCGATATCATACGCTACTGCGCCGGTGCGCCGGCCGGCACCAACGGAAGTCCGGCGGCGGCTGTTTGAGCGCCACCTTGTCGAAACTCCGTGCGGCCGGGGCCGATGCGTATCGCGGAGTGTCATCGTGTGAATCCGGCAGTGCAGGGGAGATGCGAATGGCAGTGACACAGGAACTGACGCTGTACGACCAAGTGGGCGGCGCTTCCGCGCTGGAGGCCGTGGTCGACGCGTTCTACGATCGCGTGCTGGCCGACGACCATCTCGAGGGGTTCTTTCGAAGCACGGACATGACGAAACAGCGCGCGTTCATGCGTGCGTTCCTCGCCATGGCGCTGGGCGGCCCCAATGAGTACGACGGCCGGCCGATGAAGGAGGCCCACGAGCAACTCGGTATTACGGAACTCCACTTCGGCCTGTTCGCCGGGCACCTCGCCGCGACGCTGGAAGCGGCCAGCGTGTCGCAAGATATGGTCAACGAGATCGTTGGGCTGGTGGCCCCGCTCAAGCCGGTCGTCGTGACGGCCTGAGCGATACCGTCTTTGCAGACCAATTGAATGACGGCGACCAGTCGCGTGTGGCAACTGGTCGCCGTTTTCGTCAGGACGACGGGCGCGATCGGGAGGCTTCGATCGCGACTTCACGCCTCATTCCGCTCGATCGACGCGGGCCACCAGAGCGACGAAATCGCCGTCGGGTGTGGTACTCGGTGCGGCGGCGATCACCGCGTAGCTGCCGAGCGCGGTCGCGATCGTCGTGTTCACGCTAAACCACGTGTCCTGCTTCTTGTCATCGGATCGACTGGGAACTTCGACGCGCCCATCGAGCATCAGCTCGACCTGGTCGCCCTCGGTCACCGTGGCGACACCGCCGATGTCGAACCGCACCGTGGGCCCCGCATGGCCCGACTCGTTGAGGGCCATCGCGCTGGAAGACTTGAATCGTCCGCCATCGTTGGCCTTGACGACCAATGGCGCCAACAGCGATGCTTCACCGAGGCCGGTTTTCTGGAGTGTCACAGCGACCGGCTGAAGTTGTTCCGGGAGTTTTCCGCTCTTGGAAGCTGACGCGCTGATTGTCCCGCGAAGAAAGTAGCAGGTCACGGTGAGGGCACGCATCGGCTTGTTCAATTCCGTCACGAGTTGTTTGACGGAGTCGATGTCGGCCTGCGGACCGCGAATCACGAGCACCCGATTCTGCGGATCGAATCCCAGGCGGGTTTGGGACCGTTGGGGCGCAATCGCTTCGACCAGCGACATGAAGCGATCGTTCGGAACCTTCGGCAGGCGAATGACGGCCACCGGGGTCTTGTCAGACGGCGATGTTGCGGGCTTGTCCAGTGGTTCGATGATACTCGACACGACCCGGTTCACGTCGGCTTCCGCACCCTGAAGGATCAAGTGCGTGTCGCCGTCCCAGGTGATTCGAACCGCCTGTTCGATATCCCGCACCGCCGTCGCCACCGACTTGGCGTCCGCATGCTTGACCTGATAGACCAGTGTGTACTTCGGTGCCGGGGCCTCCTGCGCGTAGCTCGGTGCCAGACAAACAGTCAGCCATAGGGCGGCGACGGGAAGGCTTCTGATCAGTTTCATGGTTTTGTTCCTTTCGTCGTGGACTCACAAAACAGTGGTGCAGCCGATGGACGCTTGCCGTGTCGACCCGTCATGCGTGCCGACAGCTACCCACGGGTATCCTTCTTGACATCCGACGGCGCGTTCGACGCCGTCTTCGGCGTGAGACTCGTATAGACCCAATACACCTGTACTTTTTCGGTGGAAGCGGCATCCGCGACGGCGAACTGGCGCGAGGCGGACTCGCCGCGAAGCGTGATGCCGTACGTCCGGGCGGATGTGTCGTGGTGCCTGGCGATCGTCGGCGGACCGGTGCGAACCGGCGATCGAGCGGGCACGAACATCCAGTACCCGACACCACACGCTAGCGCAAGCACGGCCGCGATGCGCAGTAATCGCCACGTCGTGCCGCCGGGCCGATCAACGACCGGGGCGTGGGCGGGCTCGTGTTCCGCGATCGGCAGTACGTCCGTCTCGCGCCGCGCCGTGTTCAGGGCGTTCAAGACGACACTCATTTCATGCACGTAGGCGCGGCACGCCGCGCAGTTTTCAAGATGTTGCGCGAGTTCCGGATCGGGTGTGCCGGATTCCAGTTGCTCGTGCCAGCGTGCTTTTGCTTCGTCATGCGTCATCCGGCGTCTCCATCGACCCGGCCGGGGTGGGGAACCAGGTTGGGTGACTCTCACTCATGAGTTCTCGCAACCGCTCCAGCCCCGCTCGCGCGTGGACCCGGGTCGTGCTCGGCGCGATCTCGAGGATCGCTGCGATCTCGTCGTAGCTCATGCCCTCCAGAAACCGCAGCACGATGACCTCGCGCTGACGTTGCGGCAGCCGGAGCAGGACATCCCGTACCGCGCCGGTCGTCTCGGACAGCGCCCACGGCGCTTCCGCCGGGGCACTGTCGGCGTGCCACTCCAGCGCCGCTTCCGATTGCGTTTTCGGGACGCGTTTTTGTCGCCGGCCGTGCAGGTGACAGCGCTGCACGACGATCCGGCACAGCCAACCCCACCATTTCGTGTCATCCTTCAACTGATCCCGGCGGGCGTGCGCCGAAAGCAGCGCGTCCTGCACGGCGTCTTCGGCGTCGTCTCTGTTCCACAGGAACCGAAACGCCAGCCGGCAAAGTCGATGGCGAGCTTCGCGCGTGAGCCCTGCGCGGGATGCATCCGGCTCCGAGGCCGACGCGTCACCGCGTGTGGGACTGCGTTGTCGATCGCTCGCGCGATGGGCCGGTCGGTTCACGCTTGGTCCTCGCCACTGCTGATAGGATGCGCCGCGTGCGATCAGCGTTTAGCCGCGTCGCCAAAAACTGAAAGCGGACTCGAATTCGCGCGGTTATAGGCCCAGCGGGCCCGGAAGGTAGTACACACCAAGGTGCAAGAGGGCGCAG
>Ga0055449_10000550_pt1 | contig 10572 bp, 4 predicted proteins | sample China_Galinas_PW_2_FD_57739 | JGI IMG/M metagenome (GOLD analysis project Ga0055449, IMG submission 57739) | Wetland microbial communities from San Francisco Bay, California, USA, that impact long-term carbon sequestration - China_Galinas_PWB_D1 | ecosystem: Environmental > Aquatic > Marine >... | reverse complement strand
GACGGCAACAGCATGATCACCGAGAAGATTTTCCCGGACCGTTTTCTGCACGTGGCCGAGCTCAACCGCATGGGCGCGCGGCTTCGCAAGGAGGGGCCGACGGTGATCGTCGAGGGCGTCAAACGGTTGATCGGAGCCCCGGTAATGGCGTCTGACTTGCGGGCGTCGGCCGCGCTGATCCTGGCCGGGCTGATCGCCAAAGGCAAGACGCGGATGCAGCGCGTATACCACATCGATCGCGGCTACGAGCGGATCGAGGAGAAGCTGGTGGCCGTCGGCGCTGACATCGTGCGCCGCCAGGCGGATTGATCCTACCGTTCACTCAGGTACCACGGCTCTGCGAGCAGTGTTGACTCGTCATCGATGCGGGTGGGGAACGGATGATCGTCGGAAGTCGTGTCAGTCCCCCACCGTCGGTCGAGACCACGGCGGGTGCCCCATTCTCGCCCGAGTCGACGCGCCCCCAGCAACCGTCAACGCTTGTTCCGGGCGAGGGTGGGGAACGGATGATCGTCGGAAGTCGTGTCAGTCCCCCACCCCTGGTCGAGATGGCGGCACATGGCATATTGATATCAAACGCTCGACCAGGGATGGGGCACCCACTCGACCAACGATGGGGCACCATTCAGTTTGCCCGTCACCCGGCGCCCAACGTGTTTTCGGACCGGGCCGCACCAGGCGCACGCACCGGTCAGCGTGGTTGATGTTGCCGCCACGCATCGCGGTTGCGCAAGTGGACCGCGGCAGGATGCGTCGAACCCATCGTTCATCCCATAATCCGCTCGCTCCAGCCGCGCCTTGATGAATTTTGACTGTAATTTTCTCCTCGACTGGACCCGCCCTCCTCAGCGTCGCTACTGTCGGGTGAGCCTTGCGGATTCGCCGGGGGAAAGCGAATTCCGCAGGACCGGTGTCTCTCGACACCCAAGGCGCCGAGGGGAGCGCCGCATCGAATTCTGGGGGGGTTCGAGAAATGAACGAGGAGACGTTTCAGCGCAAATTAGCCGAGCTGATCGCCGAGATCGGCACGCTACCGCAGGGAGAACGTGACAAGTTGGAGCTCTTGGCGGAACAGACCCGCGAGCGCCATCGTCAGCTCAAGGAGACGGTGAGCAGTTTGCAGGAGAGCATTGACTTCGTCCGGTTGAGCATCAAGTACATGCTCTTCGACCTCGAAGCGACGCGCCGGGAGAACGAGCAGCTTCGCAAGATGTTGGAAGACAACGGGAACGGTTGAATCCCGACGGCTTCGTCCGCCCCATGGTCCACGGCGAAAGCCGAACGGGCGAAGCTTCACAGGCGGTTTCGAGGCGGCCGATGCGCGAAGGGGGAAGGCTGCTAGAAATCGCTCAGTGTCCGTGAAGCCCGCGATCAGACGGTCGCGGGTTTCTTTTTTCGCTGCCTCGATCGAGTGCGCGGTCTTGATGGAACGCGGGCTCATCAGTGCCGCTGCGTGGCATACTGAAGCGCGGCCTGCCCGGCCAAACGCCGCTCCGCGCCCGACAGCGAGAACGCTTCAGCCAACCTATGAATCGCCGCCGCCGGATCGGCGGATTCGGCTAGCGCCCGCGGCACGTCCGGCATGATCCGGGCGAGCTTCGCCCGGCGCTCTCGGCGCAAGCGATAACGCTCGCGGTACGTCACGGTGTCCCACACGCGCACCGTGTGATCGCCCGAGCCCGATACCAACTGCGATCCGTCCGGGCTGAACGCCACCGACCAGACGAACGACGAATGCCCCTGGAGCTGGACGACTTCATCGAGCGTCTGCGTGTCCCACAAGCGGAGGGAATCGCGGCCGGCCGTGGCGATTCGCGCGCCGTCCGGTGCGAACGCAATCGCGTACACGTTCTCCGCGTGCCCTTGGAGCAAACCGGCTTGGCGATCGGTCGTCAGGTCCCACACGCAGACGATGGTCCGGTCCTCGTCGAGCCGCCCGGCCAGGTAGGCATGCCCGTTTGGCCCTCGTCCGAAAGCGAAGGCGCCCGACATCGGCGGCGCGTCGAGTCTTCGTCCGGTCGACGTTTCGATCACTTCGAGGCTGCTGCCGGAATCTGATCGCGCGCTACGTGGGTCGGCGGACGCGCCTTGGCGCGCGACATGCCACACCTCGTACTTGCCGTCCGGGCTGGCAAGTCGTGTGTTGCCGAATGTGGACGGGCTGTTGCCTTGCGGTTCGACTTGCCCGGTGTCCGTGTTCCAGGCGTAGATGCCGCCGTTTCCGACTTGCTTGGGAAGCAGCACATGCACGGAGTCCGCGGCAAAGACGATGGTCCGCGCGGCGAGGCGATTCGGGGGTCCGGCTGCCATCAGGACGGGGCTGGGTAGCGCGGCGCCCGAGTGCAGATCCCACGCGGCGTATCCATCAGACGTGGCAGCCACGATCCGCGATTGATCGGGGCTAAAGCACAAGGCCGTGACGACGTCGGCATCGACGTGCAGTTGCGCAAACGTCTCATAGCTCAGAGCGTCCGTGAGAAGAATGGTGTTGTCCCAACCGGCTGACGCCACCATGGTTCCGTCCGGACTGAAGACGACGGGAAACACGATGTTCTCGTGCCGGGCCAACACGCCGGCCGGTAGCTTGCGGCGGACGTCCCAGACGCGCACCGTATGGTCCTCCCCGGTGCTGGCCAGCAACGCGCCCTCCGGCGAGAAGGCCACGTGCCAGACGGCGCGGTCGTGGCCGTGCAGCACATCGAGCATTTTGAGCGTTTTGGCATCCCACAACCGGATGGTGCGGTCGAGGCTGGCTGAAGCGATTCGAGTTCCGGAAGGATCGAACGTGACGTCGGTCACGGCATGACGATGACCTCGGCCTACGGAAAGCGGTTTCCGCGTGGCTGCGTCCCACAGCATGACTGTGGCGTTCTGCAAGCCGGCCACCAGTTGTTTGTCGTCGGCCGAGAACGAGATCGAGCGAACAAAGTCCGAAGCCTCCAACAGGGGCGTCAGCGTGCCGGCATCGGGATTCCAAATCGCAGGCGCGCCACGAATGGCCGCGGCGATGGCGATTCGGCCGTCGCTCGATAGCGCCATTCTGGTGACACCGGTTTGCCGGCGATCCACTTCCACAGACATGACTTCGCCGGACGACACGTCAAGACGCCACACGCGGTGGGCACCCGCCGCGGCGACGTAGCGCCCCCGTTCGTCGGTCAGGACAAGGCCGGCTTTGTCGAAGTTCATCGTGCCCAGGTCATGAAGTGCGTACGACTTCGTACTGCCCGAATTCGCCGCGCGAACGATGAGGTGATCACCATTGACTGTGACCTCGGCATGGCCGCGCCTACTTCGCGCGAAGCCGGCGGCTGGTCGATCCAGGTCGGTGCGGCGTACGCCGGTGCGGGCGTCCCAGGTGTAGACGAGACCGTCGGCCGGTGCCCGCACGACAAGCTCATCGCCATCGTCATCGAAAAACGGCGTTCCGACCGATCCGGCTCCTGGAACATCGATGTCGACAAGGCTCAGGTTGAGTTGGCTGTGTAGATGGTGCCATTCCCATTGGCGCAGCGTCGGCTCCGTCTCCTCGAGGTTCCGGCGCGCCAAAGCGATGTCGTGGGCCGCGAGGGCGGCGGATGCGGCCGTGATGTTCGCACGATAAGCCAGGCGACGACTTCGCGCCTCTTCGAGGCGTGCTCGGTCGCGCGCGGCCGTCGCGACGACCGCTTGCTGTACCGCGATGACCAGGCCGAGAACCAGCGCCAGCGTGCCGACGGCCGCCCCGCTCACCAACCCCTTATGCCGCTTGGCGAACTTCTTGAGCTGATACAGCGCCGTCGGCGGGCGGGCGAGGATCGGTTCGTCTTCCAGGTATCGCCGTAAGTCCGCCCCGAGCTCCGCGGCCGACTGGTAGCGCCGTTCCTTATTCTTCTCCATCGCCTTGGACAGGATCGTCGAGACGTCGCCGCGAAGCTGGGGGACAATCGTGGCGATCGACGGCGGGTCGGAGTCGCGAATGATGCGGGCCGCTTCGGCAATCGAGCGGTTACATAGGTCGTAGGGCAATCGCCCGGCGAGCAACTCGTAGCCGATCACGCCGAGGGCGTACACGTCACTGCGTACGTCCAGCTCGCCCGAGTCTCCGTGAATCTGCTCGGGGCTCATGTAGGGAATCGTGCCGATGATCTGCCCGGGCTTCGTCGCCAGCGTCGTCAGTTGAAGGTCCGAGTTGATCGCCCGCGCGACGCCGAAGTCCAGAATCTTCGGTTGAGCTTCGTCCGAGCCCGTGGCGACGTCTTCGGCTTCAGTTCGCGGGCGTCGGGTCGTCACGAGGATATTGGCCGGTTTGAGGTCGCGGTGCAGCACGCCCTTTTGATGTGCGTGGTGAACGGCATCGCAGATGCGCGCGAGCAGCTCGAGTTTCGCCCGCGTGTCGAGTTGATGATCGCATGCGTAACGATCGAGCGTGTCGCCTTCCACGAATTCCATGGCGAAGAACGGGAGTGGCCCGGTGGGTGTCGTTTCCGTGTCGGCCTCGAAGATTTGAGCGATGCCCTCGTGCTTGAGTGTCCCGAGAACTTCGGCTTCGAGTTGAAAACGCCGGTACATCGACGTCGACATGGCGCCCGGGCGGATCACCTTGACGGCCACCTGCCGCCGGGGCTGCTCCTGCTCCGCCAGATAGACGATGCTCATGCCGCCCTCCCCGAGCGGACGAACGATCCGATAGCGACCGATGCGCTCGGGCGGCGCGTGCACGGCCTGGTCCGCCTCGGCTTCCAGGCCGGTAAACGCCGGCGTCTCCATGAAGGATGAGGGCGCGCCGTCCTCCGTCTCGAGAAGAGATTCGAGCTCGAACCGGGCGGCGTGATCCGGGCCGCACTCATCGCGCAAGAAGTCGGCGCGGCGATCTGACGGAAGGTCCGCCGCTTCGGCAAAGAGTCGCTTGATCCACTCGGCGCGATCTTCGGCCATGCGGTCAGATTCCCTCGCCGGTGTCGTTCGCACCCTGCTTGAGCCGGCGATAGAGCCAGGTGCGGGCGTAACGCCAGTCGCGCACCACGGTGCTCTCGGAGACCTCCAGAATGGCTGCCGTTTCCGGCTCCGTAAGTCCGCCGAAATAACGCAGCACGACGACCTGCGCACTGCGGGCGTCGACTTTTTCCAACTCTTCGAGCGCGTCGTTGACGGCCAGGATTTCGGTGGTATCCGGCTCGCGCGAGAGTTCATCCAGGTTGACGTCGGCCCGGCGCCGTTCACCGCCGTGCTTGAGGCGCGCTTTGCGACGGGCCTGCTCGACCAGAATATCACGCATCGCGCGAGCGGCCGCGCCGAAGAAGTGGTGCCGCCCCTCCCACCCCGGGTCCTGTTCGCCAACGAGCCGCAAGTACGCCTCGTGCACGAGGGCCGTCGGCTGAAGCGTGTTGCCCGGCGGCGTCTTGGCGAGACGCGATTCCGCCAGCTTGCGGAGTTCGTTGTAGACCAAGGGAAGAAGCTGCTCGGAGGCATGCGCATCCCCGGATGCGACGGCTTCCAGGATTTGCGTGATTGGCTGCATGGACTTGGCGCATCCCCCGCGCGCGTCTCTCGTTGAGGCGTAACTCCCTTGCTGGTGCCGGGTTACGTGTTCGCCCCGATATCAAGCAGTATACCGAGTCGTCAATCGGAATCCCAGCCCCCTCGCGCCGGCGCCGCCTGCACGGCATGCGGTCCGAATGTGGGCCGATAACCGTCGCGAAACGTGCGATTGAAGAAATCTCGCAGCTTCCTGCCACCGTCATGACCGGCCGGCCCCTCAAACGTCGGATTGAACCGGGACGGGCCGGAACCTGAACGATCCCGAGACCCGACTGCGGGTGGTCAAAGGGGCACCTTGCGCGCCTGGTTTGGCTGTACTGTGCTTCTAGAGAGGAGAGATGATGACATCCGGAAGCAGATGCCACTTGTGGCGGCGAGTTTTTTCGATCGCGGCGTGGAGCGTCGGGCTGTTGCAGGCTCCGTCGGCGATCGCTCAGGACCTGATCCATGAATACCGCTTCGACGGGGATGGAACCGACTCGGCCGGCAGCGCCGACGGCGTGGTGGGCAGCGAAGTGACGTTCACCAGCGCCGGTGTGCCCGTAGGTCTCGGTCAGGCAGCGGTCTTCAACACCGCAAATCCGTATGACGCCAACGACGCCGTCGACGTGGACAACGCGCTCTTCACGGGCTTCGGGACGGGCGACTTCTCGATCGCGGCCTGGGTGCGGCGGACGGATACGTCGGGCCGCGGTGACATCGTCGATGCCAATGGCTTCAACGGGGACGGGCAGGGATTCCAGCTTCAAATCAAGGACGCCGACGCCCTCTTTCGGCTGCGCATCGACGACGAGAACGGTTTTGTTCGCCCGGATTCGACTGGCGCCATCGACGATACCAAATGGCATTTCATCGTCGTGACCGTCGACCGGGCTAACACCCAGGGATTCAAGTACTACATCGATGGCGTACTTGATTCCGAGCATGATCCGACATCCGTCCCAGGCAACATCACGCCGAGCCAGCATCTACGCTTCGGAAGCATCAACGAAGCCGGCACGTTCGCCGGGCAGATCGCGTTGTTTCAGGCGTACACTGGCGTCCTCTCGCCGGAAGCGGTGGCTCGCCTGTACTGTGCCGCCGGCGACGACTGCGACCAGGACGGCGTTGCCGATGCGTGCGAACTCAACGAGGTGACGATCGGGTTCGGCGACCAGCCGACCGGGGCGATCAACAGCTTCTCGTACCTTGGCTACACCTTGAGCCCCGTGGGCGGCGTGCCGGCGGTCATCGCTGCGGGCAACCCCGGACCCAGCCTGGGCAGCGCCGGCTCATTTTCGTCGGGCACCGTGAGCATCGTGGCGAACAACGGAGCGATGTTCGACTTCGTGCAGGCGGACCGCCAACTGATCGGCCTCTCGATGTCATTCACGGGTTATGTGCGGGGCGTCCAGACGCAAACGCAGAATGCGCCGTTTGGCACGGGAACATTGAGTTCCTTGTTTACGGAACCCATCGATGAATTGCGCGTCTTTATCGTGACAGAAAAGCCTGGTGATGCGTGGGTCGACAACATCGTCCTTCATCGCGTGGACGACTGTGATGGCAACGGCGTGCCCAATGCGTGCGATCCGGACTGCGACGGTAACGGCCTCCCGGACGGATGTGATCCTGATGCCGACGGGGACGGCGTTCCCGACGCTTGCGACGTGTGTCCGGGTGGGAACGACAACCTCGACGCCGACGGCGACGGCGTTCCCAACTTTTGCGACGCGTGTCCGGGCGGGGACGACCGTCTCGACGCCGACGGCGACGGCATGCCGGATGCGTGCGACGCCTGCGCCGGTGGGTTGGGATCGGCCGACACTGAGGCCGACAACGATTCCGACTGGGCCGATTGGGCGCAGATGGTCTCCTGCCTGACGGGGCCCTTCGGCGGATACGCCGGCCCGGCCTGCGACTGTTTCGATTCCGTCCAGGACGGCCGGGTTGATCTCGCAGACGTGGCGCGCGTGGCCGCTGGGTTCAAGCTGCAAGACGGCTGCTACATCAACGGGCAGTTTTATGAGCCCCTCGCTCGTGACAACGGCGGCATGGGCTGCCAGTGGTGCGATCCGGCCCAGAGCATCACCCATTGGTCGATCGCGCCGCCGGGCCTGGTATGCCGGATCGGATCGGGCGATCTGTGCGACCCGGACGAAGTCTGTGACGGCGCGGCGGCGATCTGCCCCGACAATGTCGTCGCGTCGTCTCAGACACTTTGTCGCCAGGGATCGGGCGACCTGTGCGACCCGGACGAGTTCTGCACCGGTGTGCCGGGCGCCGCGTGTCCGCCGAATCAGGTGGCTCAACCCGGCACCTTCTGCCGCCAGTCGGCGGGCGACTTGTGTGATCTGGACGACGTCTGCTCCGGTATCCCGGGCGCACCCTGCGCGGATCGGGTGCGGCCGGCCGGCTCGTTCCAGTGTCGCCCGGCGCAAAGCCCGTGTGATGCGGCGGAGTTCTGCGACGGCGTCAGCACGGCTTGTCCGGCGGACGCGCCGGCGCCGGTGACGAAGAGGTGCAGGGACAACACCGGAACCTGCGAACAAGACCAGTACTGTGACGGCATCAGCTTCTTCTGTCCGAACGACTCGGCCCCCAGGGACTTGGGGTCGCCGTGCGACGACAACCCCGAATGTGCCGGCGCCGGCGTCTGCGGCGACGACGGCGGGGCCATTGCGTGTGTCTGCCCGGGCGTGACCTTGTGTCGGGCCGCCGCGGGCGCGTGCGACGTCGATGACTACTTCGCCGACAACGGCGGATGCCCTGATGCCGTCAAGGACACCACGGTTGTCTGCAAGGACAACACGGGCACGTGCTACAACGACGTGAAATGCGACGGCGTGAGCCCCGACTGTCCCGGTGTGGTCAGTGCGAAGTTCCAGGGGTCATCGTGCGTGAACTCGTACTGTCCGGACCAGGGTGTTTGTGCATCGTCTGCAACGGGCGATGGGTGCGTGTGTCCGGACATCACCGTCTGTCGTGCGGCCGCCGGCGTGTGCGATCAGGTGGAGTACTACGATTCGTCCGGTGCTTGCCCGGATGATCAGCTTTATGGCTCGAACATCGTCTGCCGGCGCGAGTGGGATCCGTTCAACGTCTCGGATGCTGCGTGCAATCCCCCCGAGTACTGCGACGGCCAGAACGTCGACTGCCCGGACGACGTCACGTTGAACGTCGGCGACGTGTGCCGCGCGAGCGGAGAATGCGAAGCGGGATACAAATGCTACGGTAAATGCACGGCCAATCCGGACAATGGAACTGGCCCCAACGCGGCTCATTGCCTGAGTTTCCGTGACTGCGCGGCCGGCGAAGTATGCATCAAGCCGCTGGCCTTCCCCCTGACCTGCGAGAAGGTGGGCACCACCCCAGCCGATGGAACGTCGTGCGACAATGGAAACGGCGCCTGCTACAACGGAGAGTGCTCGAGCCTGATCTCGGGGCAAGGGGATCCGTGCGACGGTGACGACTTCTATATCCTCGGCGACCCCAATGGGTTCCATTGTGACAACACGGCCAATCCTGACCTGTTCTGCTGCAAAAGCGGCTACATCGCCAAGGATGGACAGAACGGAACGTGCAAGGCATGCTGCGGCAACCACGGCGAGGACAACGGCGGCTGCCCGCAGAACAGCACGAATTCGATGTATTGCTGCAGCGGCGAATGTGTGGACATCGACAGCGACTTGAACCACTGCGGCTCATGTGACAACGACTGCGAAGCGTACGCCAACAACGATCCGTGTATCAGCAATCCGCAGTGCGGAGCGACCCTCAACAACACGTTCACGCCCGGCGCCTGTTTCTTCGAGCATCCGTGCAACAATGTGACCGAGTACTGCTACAACGAATGTCAGGGTTGCTCGTTCTTCGGCACCTGCGACACGTGTACTGAAAGCGCCGAGTGCATCGAGTTCACGTTGTATGCCGGGGCGTCGAGCTGCGACGCCTGTTGGAGCGACAGCGACTGCTCGGGCGACGAGGTCTGCTGGAGCGGTTGCGGCGGCGGCAGCTTCGCCGACCTGACCTTCTGCCTGAATGCCGGGTATTGCGCCAAGGAGTCGAGCGACTGCGGTAACTGACGGTAATGGCGACGCACGGAAATCCGTACGTCGCAAAGAGGCGACACCGCCCCGGACGCATCGGCGCGACGGGGCGGCGTCGCTTTGCCATGCTCGCTTCTCGACGCCGTCTTCGTTGTGTCGGCTGCCTCGTCCGGCCTCGTCGTTGGGTCCGTCCGATCCCGCCACGGGTCCTGTCCTTTCAGTTCCGCGGAATGAAGGCCGAGGCTCCGGGTGGGCGGCAGCTTGCCGCGGTGTCGCACCCCAAGTCGTGAAACAATTCTCATCTATGAGACTTCCGGAGTGCAGCGGCCAGGGAGTTTCAAATGAACGGTGAAATTCCTGACTGCTCCATGCCGCTTCCGTCGGATTGGTGTGGGACGGGCGCGGCTGGAACGGCCGGGCTGAAGGAAGCGCGACTCGAACGTTGGGCGAGATCGCCAGCAGGCTCGATGTTGTCGTCGAGACCACAAACCCAACAAGGAACAGACAACATGAACGACAAGTGGAATCGTGTGATGGTTGGTGTATGCCGCGGGGGCATCGTGGCGTGTGCGATCTTGGGGTTCGCGGCCGGCTCGACAACGGCTTACGCCGCCTGCGGCCACGCCGGCGAGCGTGCCTGCTGCTGCAATGAGGCCTGCATCGGTGGCTGCGGCGATGACCGGTGTTGCATCATCTGTCCGAACGGCTATGGCAGCGCTTGCAAGGGGAATACTAGAGAAGTCCTGGGTTGCGGCGGCAACAACCAGCCTGGCTGCGGCGGATGCTCGAGCTCGTGGTGTGCCGAAATCACGCCGTGCGGCGGCGCGGGCCAGCGTGCCTGCTGCTGTTTTGAAGACGGCCAGTGCGGGTGCGACGCCGGCCTCGTCGAGCAGGGGAGTTGCAATGACGAGCTCGGCTGGGAGAACTGCGGCGGCTGCTCGCTCGGCGTGTGCGTGGACCCCAACTGTGGTGGCGCCGGCCAGCGCGCGTGTTGCGTTCTGGAGGGGAACGCCTGTGACGCGGG
>Ga0055449_10000549_pt1 | contig 10574 bp, 10 predicted proteins | sample China_Galinas_PW_2_FD_57739 | JGI IMG/M metagenome (GOLD analysis project Ga0055449, IMG submission 57739) | Wetland microbial communities from San Francisco Bay, California, USA, that impact long-term carbon sequestration - China_Galinas_PWB_D1 | ecosystem: Environmental > Aquatic > Marine >... | reverse complement strand
GGATAGTGCCAACCAGTCGGCACAGTCGACGTCGTCGTCGCGGTCGAAGTCGAAGGTGACGCAGCCGGCCGTCACCGGGCCGACGTCCGTCCCGGTCTGGCACGTGACAAACTTGTTGTAGTCGTCCAGGTTGACGTTGCCGTCGCCGTTGCTGTCGCCGGGGGCGAGCGGCGTGCGTGCGGCCGCGTAAAGAAGCGCATTGACGAGCAGCAGGTCGCCGTCGGTCGTGGCATCCCAGAAGTCCGACATGACCGCGTCGGAGGGCGGATAGAATCCGAGGTCGACGCGGGCGCCGACGGTGTCCTCACGAACGGCCGCGAGCACCTTGCCGTCGCTCCACTCGGCGATCAACTCGGCCGAGGGGATCAAATCCGTCGACGTCGGACGGAAGCTGCTCGATCCGCCGTTAAAGCTCGTCACACCGGCCATGATCGGATGTCCTGGGTCGTGTACCGTGCCGAGCGTCGCCGCGCCCGTCGTGGTTCCCGCGTGCAGGGTGATGATCTGGTAGTCGTGCGACTCCCAGCGGCCGGCGGGGCCGTCCTCCGCATCCGGGCTGGAATTGGCGAAGACGGCGATGACGACGCCCCCACCGCCGTCGACGTACTCGGCCAGGTTGTCGCCGAGCGCGACCTCGTCGGCGAAGCCCAGGTTGCTCCAGACGAGGACGGCGTCGTAGTTAGCGAGTTCGGCCGGCGTGGGTGTCACGGTATTGGCATTGATGATGTCGACGGTCGAGAACGCACCGCTGGCGGCGAGTCGCGCCTGCGGGTCGGTGAACCAAGGGGCCACGGCGTCGTTGGCGGCGGACGCGACAATGGCAACCGCGGGTCCGGCGCCGGCCGTGTTGATGCTCAGCGAGGATCGCGTTGGCGCGACCGCGTCGGGTGCGGCGAAGTGCGTGCCGTCTTTGGCGATCTCGTCGGCGTTCGCGGCCGCGCCGATGGATGCGATCAGCGCGATGCCAAGCGCCAGCGCGAGCCGGCGCGTCTCGCGCGCGAGCATTGCATGGTTCGTGTGCTTCGTCATGTCCCCCCGCTCGTTTCCTCTTTCTTTCGCGTGTGCTTACCCGTTCGCGACGCCGCGGTAGGTCGGCGTAAAGTTCGGGAAGATCGTCGTCATGGCCTGGCTGTCGAGGCGCTTGTCGAGGATTTCCGCAAGCACGTCTCGATAGTCAACACGCATGTCCAGGCTGTCCCCGTTGTACAGCAGATCCGGGTGGAGCAGCTCGCCGTCGGTCCAGTCGGTAATGACCTGCCCGCCGTTGATGTTCCCGCCCATGGCAAACATGGCCGTGGCGTAGCCGTGATCGCTACCCAGGCTGCTGTTCTCGTCGGCGCGCCGCCCGAACTCGGTCTGCACGACGAGCGACACGCGGTCCATATAGTTCTGCAGGTCGAGCCAGAAGGCGCGCAGGCCCGACGCGAGGAGGTTCATGTTGTTGGCCATGCCGCCGTCAATCGCCCCCTGCTGGCTGTGCGTGTCCCAGCCGCCGCGCTCCACGACGGCCGCTTCCAGTCCGATCTCGGCCTTGATGATCGCGGCCACGGACTTCAAACCTTGCGCAAAGGCGTTGCCGGCGTAGACCGCCCCGCCGCTCGGGGTGTAGTGGTCGAAGTCGATCGAGTTGAGAAGATCAATCGTGTCCACGGTGCTTTGGGCGGCGCTGCTCATCGGCTCGAGCGTGGTGGCGTAGAGCTGCTCGAGCACGGCGCGGGCTTCGGTGATCGTGGCCGCGTCACCGGGGAAGTCGAACGTGGCCGGGTCGGGAATCGGAAGCGTGGCCGGTGCTCCCGACATGGTGCGCGGCAATACGGTGTTGACCGCCAGCGCCCGGAGCAGTCCGGTCCCGATCGGCGGGCTCGTTTGCAGGTGCCGTGCCAGCCAGCCGGTGAACAAGGTGTCGTGCGCCAGTGGCGTGGCATATTCAATCACGTCGTACGCCTCGAAATGCGATCGCGTGGTATCCGGCGAAGCGACGGCGTGAAGCACGGCGAGCTGCTGCGCGTCGTACACCTCTTTGAGTGGTCCCATCGCCGGCGCGAAGCCGAAAAAGCCGTCGAGGTCGATCGCCCCGTTGGTCTCGCCGGGCGGCGGGATGGCGATCGTCGGGCGTAAGGTCGAAGCGTAATAGTTGGGGTCGCCGTACGGCACCACGACACTGAGCGAATCCATGCCGCCGCGGAGGAACACGACGATGAGCGTGTCTCGGCTGGAGGCGTCCGCGGCGAGTGAGATTCGTGGAAGCCAGGCCGGGACGCTGGCGGCCGCCACCTGGGCGACCATCGCTCGCGAGCTGCGCAGAAACCCCCTGCGGCTCAGTTCCCGGTATTCCTGGCAGCCGGTGTCGAGGTTGGGCATGGTCATATCTCCCGCGGGCGGCGCTTGGCGCAGCCCGTTCGTGCGTGGTCAATACAGTTGAAACGTCGGGACGGACGCGGCCAGTCGCAGCGTGTCCGCCTCGGGCCAGTACGTTCCGGCGGCGCCGTCGTAGAAACCCTGAAGCAGCGTCACCTCTTCGTCGGTGAGTTGTCCGCCGGTAAGGATGCGGTCCAAGGCGGCCGCCTGCTCACCGGGCGTGTTGCCGCCTTCACTCGTCAGCAGGCCGTCCAGATCGATGGAGATGTTCGGCGCAAACTGGTTGTAGGCGATCGCCGTGGCGAACTGCCATCGCGGCAGTACGGCCGTGCCCCACACCTCGATCTTGTCCGCGTAGCCGTCGGGCTGCGGCCAGTAGAAGGGCAGATGCCCCATGATGTAGAGGTAGCTCTTCACGCTGCTGGGAATTGGCACGTCGGCGTCTAGCGCACGAAGAAGCGACGCGATGAAATGAAACGGACGCTTCAGCTTGGGCGTCGTCAGGTATTGAATCGTCGCTGGCTGCAGGATGACGCGCAGCATCTGCTTGATGTCGCCGCCGGTGCTCAGGTACGTGGCGGCGACGGAGGCAATCACGTCTTCAGGGGCGTCATAGCCGAGAAAATGGATGCACATCTTTCGTGCAATGAACCCAGCCGTGTTGGGGTGCGTCGAGAGCATGTCGAGAACGGCTTGGCCGTCGGACTCGCCGCCGCCGGCGGGGATGGTCTGCCCCAGAACAGTCTTTTCCTGATTGTCGTGTTTCTCAGCGACGAACACGAACGTGCCCAGAGGCAGGATCGCCAGATCGGCGCGGCGGATGTACGTCCACCCCGTGAGGCAGCGTGCGACTTGCTCGACGTCGAACTGCGTGTAACCGTTGAAGACGCCGAGCGTGTGCAGCTCCATCAATTCGCGGGCGTAGTTCTCCTGGGCGTGGCCCTTGATGTTGCTGTAGTTGTCGAGGTACTCGGACATCGCGGCGCTGCGCGCCGACGCATTGAGCAGCTCGGGAAAGCTCGTCATCGCGTATTGGCGAATGACGTCGCGGTCGTCGGAGGTCTTCAGGAGGTAGCAGAAGCTGTCGTTGATGTCGATATTGAAGTGGTCGGTCCAGAACTCGACCATGCGCTCGTACAACTGCCGCTTGGAATAGATCGCGCGCAGCATGGTGGCGTCGGTCAACTGACCGACGGTCCCAGTCGGGTTACCGCTGTAGCTGTCGTAAAGCTCTTGCTCCGTCATGGGCAGCGTGTCGTAGGGCGCGAGCATGGACTCAACGGCGGAATCATCGATCGACTCGTAGTCCAGCTGCTCTTCACGGTAGCCCTCGAAGCCGAGCGCCTGGGCCTGTGCGTAGGCGTCGCGCGTGAAGCCGAAGGAGGTTCGCTCCACGAGACGGTGCAGGGTCGGGTCGCTGGAGACGCCGCGGCGCGGCGCGCGGGATTGCAGCTTGCCGGGATACGGCGTTTGCAGCCGCCGTCGCATGGCGGCTTCCAGCCTTGACAGCATGGTGCCGCCGAACGTGGCCGCCGTCGTCCCATAAGTGAGAAACTTTCGCCGCGAAACGGACATCGTCCGGCGCCGCTTGGAATGCGGAGCCGGCGCCGTGGTACACGATGTTGACATCAAACGCACCCTCCTGAAGCACTGCGGGCGGACCAAGACTCGCATTGCAACGCACGATCATCGCCAACGCTCGAAAAATCAGAGAAATCGCGCTTTTATCGGCGAGGTCCGTGTGCGATCCGGCATCCTACGCGCACGTGCCGTTGAAGCGCGAGGCCGCGTCTTGGTACAATCGCTCTTTGGGTTTTGGTTCGCTCGAGAGGTGAGTGGCAGATGCAGTCTTGCGAGATGCGCTCGGCGCATGAATGGCGTGCGGTCGTGCGCTTTGTACCGTGCTACGTGGCGCTCGTGGCGATGTCGTTCGTCGGCGCATGGCTTTCGACGAAGCCGATGCGCATGCTCAAGGTCCCGGCGGCGGCACGGGCCGAGACCGTTCCGGCCGCGTCGGTATCCACGCCCGAGGACAAGTCGGACCTGGTCGTCTACCTCGTCGCCAATGAGGCTTCACGCAAACGCGAACGCCAGCGAGCCTTGGCATCTCGCACCGTGGAGGGGCACCGGCCGACCGATCGACACCGGCGACATGATCACGCCATCGCGGTCACCGCGCGATGAACGACGGCGCGGCGATCGGAGTCGCGCAATCCGATGCCGGCCTGAAGCACTTCGCGAGACGATTCCGAAATGTTGCCCAGGTGGCATTGCATCGCCAGGCTGTTGACCTCTTCGTCCTCGTCCGGCAGTTCGGCTTCGTCGAATGAGCCGAACACGGTAAAGGACCCGCAGGACTGACGCAGCTTGGTGATAGCGAATAGGGCGCTGTCCCACTCATCGAGCGTGAGTTCGCCGCTTCGGATGAGCTGCTGGAGGTCTACGAGTTCTTCGGCAAGCGTCGGATGCTTGACTGAGGTACCGCCGAACAGGGTGAAGAAAAACGGCTTGCCCGGGCGATGCCGGTGCATCATGGCGGGCATCGTCCCGTAGGCGTCTTGTGGCGCAGGCTGCTGCCGGGCGCCGGCTTCGGCTCGCTCCAATTGCCGGGCGATCATGATTTCGCGAGCGATCGTCGGCCGGATGAGTTCGCAGCCGCCGAAGACCGTGATGTACCATGTGTCGTCGTAGCGGAACGGCCCCTGCCTGCCGCTGAAGATGGTGACTTGAATCATGACACTCTCGCTTTCGTTGTACTTCCGTCACGAACAACCTTGGCAGCAGTCTATTCGATCCCGGGCCGGGATTATTCACACCGACGGGATCGAACGTTTCACCCGCCGACCGGCACCCGCGTACGCGTCGGGGTCTAACGCCCGGTGAGCGGGCGAAGGACGCGGAACGTGGTCGGGTTGCCGAAGTTGCCCTCCGGCCGCGTGATCGGTTGCGGGACAAGGACGGCGGTCGGCGGCAGATTGGACAGGCCGCTGCGGCCGCCGCGCTGAAGCTGCGTCCGGCGGCTGAAGTCGTACGCCTGGGAGCCCCCCGCCGCAGCCTGGTATGCCCCGGCGCTGGACGATCTTGTTTCGAAGCCGAGTTCCGCCGAGGTGATCGTCTCGGCCGGGTAGAACCGGACGGTGTCGTCGAATCGGGCCTGATCAATCCAGAGGTTGGCCATGTTCTTGGCGGTGGCGTACTCGCCGGGGCGGACCTGTTTGGTGCGGGCCCGCCCGGCCGCCAGCTTCTGAGCAACCTCGACCAGGCCGGACTCGGCCAGCGAGACCTTGAACTTGCCGGACATCGGCTCGACCCACATCTGCCACCCCTCCGTGCCGCGTTTCGAAAGCGTCGCCACCGTGGAGTCGACCTGCACGTCCGCCTTGACGGGGCCCTCGGTGGAGCCGCCGCGGACCGTGCCATAGGCGAGGCCCACGCGCACCGTCTCGGTGGTGGCGCTCTTGTAGAACTGGTCGATGCTCGCGTACGTCGCGCTGCGAATGCTCACGACCGTCGTCTTCCCGAAGAAGAGGTTGACGTGGGACCGCAGGCCGGTGCGGATCTGGATGCCGGGCTCGTACGTGTCATTGAGTTGGCATTTGGTCCACCCATCGTCGGTGAGCGGCGAGACGCCGGCCTTGGCCCAATCGACGGAGCCGGCGACTTCGATGACGACGGCCGCGGGGGTTATTGCCTCTTTTCCCGGCTTCGCCGTCGCGTCCTTCGCGGCCGGTTGGGCGGCAGCCGGTTGAGCAGCAGCGGGCTGCTTCGCGTCTGCGGGCTTGGCGCCTGCCGGCGACTGGTCCGCCGGTGTCTGGGCGCGAGCTTGGGTCACCGCGGCACCCAAGAGAATCGGCATCATCGCATAAGCGAACGGGCTTTTCAGGCGGCGCATCATTCAACTCCAGCGATGGGGAGATCACCTAAATACTATCATATCCGGACGCGGAAGTCAGGTGAAATATGGCCGTTGGGCAGATATCCTCGGCATCGAAACAGCGCGTTCCAATACGAGAGGGCACTCAACTGTCGCTTGAACCCGACTCCTTTAGGACTCTATGCCAGAGCCGCAGATGCTCAACGCCCTCAAGTCCCGTCACATCTTCGTACTTCGACGCACCGTGAATAAGATCCTCCAAAAGGACGTTTGCCGTTGCCTCACTCGCCGCGACATATTCTCTGCGTTTTCTCTGGAGGTAGTGCTTCAGACACAGTTCCTTGGCAGCCTTTGTTGGATATGCGATACGGACAAGGCCGCTACGCCTTTTGACTCTCTTTACATTGGACTCGCCGAATTGGACGAAATTCTCGGCGCCCTCGCGGAGAACGCCGACGCACACTTCGCAATCGCAAACGTTCTCCTGAAAAAGCTCGGCGTTGTCCAGCCAGCCCTGGGCTCGCAGGAAGCGGAGAGCATCGGCGTAGCGTATACGTGCGTGCAAGTCAGGAATGTAGTATCTTGCGATTGGAATACCACCTCCGACAGGGACGACGCCGCGAAACTCCCCGAATTCTGGCCCGTGTGTGACGCCAGTCAGGGCTCTGTCGCCGGGCGCTCCCGCGGCCAGCACCGAGAAATATCCGCCATGCAAGTTGACTACTTCCCGCTCCGATTGGCGCAGCCCTCTAGCGAGTCTCAACAGAGCTTTGAGCGCGGCGCCGCTAGCGTCCTGCTCGTCAAGACTGTCGACCCAAAGGAGGACGCCCTCGATTCCCGAGATACTTGCGTAGGCTTCGGCAATCTTCAACAAATACGATTCATCCAAGAGTATTCCCTGATCCACCACAACGGCAGCGAAGACCTTGGACTCTAGATCTCCCCTTCTGCTCGCAACATGTTCCGCGCAGGCAATATTCACTCGCAACCAATCACTGAGCGTCGTTTCCGTCATGAAGAAGTAGGGGGCAATGACTGCGTACGGCGGAGCGATGTCGCTATCGTCTAGATACTTCGCTGCGTCCGACTGCTTCATGTACGATGTAAGCTGGTTACACTGGAAGCTCACGCATCGCTCGGAGAAGTGGTGCACCACCGACTCGTCTTCGAACGCTGACGGCAATAGTGGTTTTGTCCCAACGATTGACGACACGGGCTCACCGTATTCCTCAGCCAAGCTCCTGACGGACGACTTTAGCTCTCCGGCATCGTTACAAATCGCCTCAGGGGCATGTTGAAACGCATGTGTGAGGGGGTCAATAATATAACGTGTGTTCGCGGTTTTTTCGAGTAGAAACGCAGCCAGCCCGGCAGGCGCGTGAGCTGCCATGTTGGCGTTTATGATCGTCCCGCAGTACGTGCCGCGGACGGGATACTCAAAGTAATTCTGCTGGGCAAAGGTGCCAAAGAGCATCCAGTGGTCAATGCTCATAGTCTATGTTCCTGAGTGCCTTCGACAGCTCCAGACGCTGTGGGCGCCACAGCTCATCGTTGCGGCGCGGCGTGAGGAGCCAGTCAGTTCGGCCGGAGCGAGGCTGGCAGTGTATTACGCCGTATCCCCGCTCGTTTGCAATGTCTAGCAGGGCTGTCGGCGGATTTACCGTAGCGACAGCAACGGCGATGTAGTCTGCAACATTCTTGTGAGCCTCACACTGAGTGAGGGCCTTCCGCCAGTCGCGCGTCTTCGCCTCGATAAACGTCACCCACCGGCTTCTGGTGGCGACCATATCGGCGCTCTGCCCAAGCGACGGCACCTCGATTCGAATGCGGTAGCCAGCGTTTTTGAGTAGTTGCACCACACCGGAAACCACTTCTTGTTCAGTTTCGAAATGGCGACAGTTTTTGTTAATGACGAAGGCCCTCATATTCTTCAAGGCTTTCCGACGCGCGCCGCATCACGAAAACAACAGCGAGTTCTACCAAGACGCCGCCAACAATATACCACAGAACTAGTTCCTTCGGCGCACCGATAAGTGACACGCACAGGCAGAGGATCACCCCCAATGCTATCGTCGAATACAATACCCAATACGAGAGCCTGACGGTCAGGGTTCTTGCCCTCAACTGCTGGAGCTTTTCAAACCCGGAGAACACGAGCTCGGCGTATTCGCCGACGAAGTCAGTTTCGTTCTTGCCGTCGCCCCGGAGCGTGCCGCGAAGATCCTCGTCATAGTTTCTACTGTGAATAAGCAGGTGCGCGTGTTTCACGGATAGCCGCTCTACAAGATCGCGCTTGATTTGCTTTGTTCGTTGTCTTACTTCCTTTTCCGATTCGACGAAGATACTGAGCCACGCAGTGATGCCGCCTCCCAGCGCCATAGGGACCAATGCCAAGAGAACCGCCGTCAGGTCTGATGAATTGGAAAGGTCAATCGTTGCCAGCACCGAGGACTTGCTCCGTGATTCGCGAACGCACGATTTGATCGGGGTATTTTTCATAAACATACTTGAGAACTGCTCTCAGCGGCGCGCGGGAGAGGCGCGCCTTGAACTCCCGTAGCAGTGTCTTTTGCGGCGGCTCAAGCTGCTCGTACAGTGGGGCAGTGAAGTTCACGCCTCGCTCCGTCAATTGGAACTGCTGCTCCTCATATGAGGAAAACGTATCGTCGTCGTTCTCGTCGTTGGCGGCAGAGGAAGTTAGCCAACGTTGCCACTCCGCTGCTGATTCTGGAAGTGTATCCTCTCGCGTGTCTTGTGACTCGATAAACCCGCGAAGCGTGAAGAACATCAGGTCATCGTACACTTGACTTGAGAACGGGCCAAAGTCCCACGGAAAAAAATCGTAGAAATTCGTGTCGGTCACGTCGGTTCCGGCACGGAAGTGTTTGAGGGCCTCTGTCTTGAAAAGAAAGAGGATCTTGATCAGTCGCGTACGACCAACAATGGGCTCGTTGTACTCGTCGCGAATTCCAGGGGAGTATAGTAACAGCAGCAGAATGTCGCGCCTGTTGTCGATGCGTGTTCGTTTCACGCTGGTGCCTCCATTCAGCGATAACCCTATCATATGCCGAACAAGTGGTTTCCTGCAATGCGAAACCGCGACACTTTTCGAGCAGGCCTTGGGGCCAAACGTACAGTAACACTTTACAATGAACGGCCGACGATGCAAGCCCTTATCCCTGCTCATCGAAACCGCACTCGGCCCGCACCTCGGGTCACCCTGCCGAGGTGGACGGGTCGCTCGCCGGCCTTGCGCAGGATGCGCATCACGCCCTCGGCGAAGAACGGGCGCACGACGAACACGAACCCGACACCCATGTTGAACACCTTGAGCATCTCCGCGCGCGTCGTGCCGAGCTTGCGGAGGAACTCGAAGATCGGCGGGGGGCACAGGGCGTCTTTCTTGATGACGGCGTCGCACCCTGCGGGGATGACGCGGGCGATGTTCTCGCGAAGCCCGCCGCCGGTGACGTGCGCCATGGCCGTCACCACGCGCTTCACGCGGTAGCCGTGCAGCACGGCCTCGACCGCTTTGACGTAGATGCGCGTCGGGCGAAGCAGCGCGTCCCCGAGCGTTTCGCCGAGCTCGTCGTAGACCTTGTCCAGACGGCACCGGCCTTTGGCGATGAGCTTCCGCACGAGGGAGTAGCCGTTGGAGTGGACGCCGCTGGACGGCAGGCCGATCAGCACGTCGCCGGGTTCGACGCGCGAGCCGTCGATCAGCCGGCCTAACTCGACGACGCCGACGGCGAAGCCGGCCAGGTCGAAATCGTCCTTACGGTAGAGGTCGGGCATCTCGGCCGTCTCCCCGCCGAGCAGGGCGCAGCCGGCCTGGCGGCAACCGGCGGCCACCCCTTCGATCACGTCCTTCAGGTGGGCCGGGTCCAGCTTGTTGACGGCCAGGTAATCGAGGAAAAACAGCGGCTCCGCCCCGCAGCAGATCAGATCGTTGACGTTCATCGCGACCAGGTCGATGCCGATCGTGCCAAGCCGCTTCATCTTGATGGCGATGAGCACCTTGGTGCCGACGCCGTCGGTGCAGCCGACGAGCATCGGACGGCGGTAGTTGCGGCGGAACAGGTCCTCGTCGAAGTCGAGGCGGAACAGGCCGGCGAAGCCGCCGTGCCGGTCGCCGAAGACGCGCGGGCCGTAGGTGCTGCGCATGGCCGACTCGATCGCGCCGACCCAGCGGGTGTTGGCGGCGATGTCCACGCCGGAATCTCGGTACGTCACCGGCCGGCTAGCCGCCCGGGGCCGTCGCTTGTTGTTGGTGCCGCGTTTGGCCATTGGTAGACCTCAGGCGCGGTGGCGCGCCGGCTCCGTTTCCTGAGGCCCCCTTTCA
>Ga0055449_10000548_pt1 | contig 10576 bp, 11 predicted proteins | sample China_Galinas_PW_2_FD_57739 | JGI IMG/M metagenome (GOLD analysis project Ga0055449, IMG submission 57739) | Wetland microbial communities from San Francisco Bay, California, USA, that impact long-term carbon sequestration - China_Galinas_PWB_D1 | ecosystem: Environmental > Aquatic > Marine >... | reverse complement strand
TGCGATACTCCGGCGAGCGGCCCTTCGCGGGGCGGACAACCTCCAAACTGATTGGGATCACGACTGATCATGAGCATTCTCGTCGACGCCGATACCAAAGTCATTTGCCAGGGAATCACAGGTAAGGCCGGGGCCTTCCACACGGCCGCATGCCTCGAATACGGAACCAAGATGGTCGGCGGGGTGTCGCCGGGCAAGGGCGGCACGCAGTCGGAGCACGGGCTGCCGGTGTTCGACAGTTGCCACGACGCCGTGGCCGCCACCGGGGCCGACGTGTCGATGATTTTCGTGCCGGCTCCATTCGCGGCGGATGCGGCGATGGAGGCGGCCGACGCCGGGTGCTCCCTGGTCGTGTTGATCACCGAGGGCGTCCCGACGCTCGATATGGTGAAGACCCGACAGTACCTGGATGAAAAGGGCGTGCTGCTGATCGGTCCCAACTGCCCGGGGATCATCACGCCCGGCGCGTGCAAGATCGGGATCATGCCCGGCTACATCCACAAGCCGGTCGAGTCCGGCGCGAAGAGCGTGGGCATCATCTCGCGCAGCGGGACGCTGACGTACGAGGCGGTGTGGCAGTGTACGACGCGTGGCATCTGCCAGTCGACCTGCGTCGGCATTGGCGGCGACCCGGTCAAAGGGCTCAACTTCATCGAGCTGCTCGAGCTGTTCGAGAAGGATGACCAGACCGACGCGATCATCATGATCGGCGAAATCGGTGGCAGCGACGAAGAGGAGGCGGCCGCCTACATCAACCGCAACGTCGGCAAGCCGGTGGTGGCCTTCATCGCCGGGCAAACGGCACCTCCGGGCAAGCGCATGGGCCATGCCGGTGCGATCATCAGCGGCGGGGAAGGGACGGCCGCGTCCAAGGTCGCCGCGCTGGAGGATGCCGGCGTCGCGGTGGCGAACTCGCCGGCGACGATCGGACACAAGGTCGCCGAGTTGCTCAACGTGCCCGAGCCGCAACCCGCGTGAACTACTGGCTGTTGAAATCCGAACCGAGCGACTACAGCTTCGCGGACCTGCTGCGCGACAAGCGAACGGTTTGGGACGGCGTGCGAAACAACCAGGCGCTGATGTTTCTGCGCACGATCAAGAAGGGCGATCTGGCGTTTATCTACCACACCGGCAAGGACAAGCACATAGCGGGCATCGCCGACGTCGTGCGGGGGGCGTACCCCGATCCCGAGCAGGACGACGAAAAGCTCGTCGTGATCGACGTCAAGGCACGCGAGCCTCTTCCTGAGCCCGTCACCCTCGCCGCCATCAAGGCCGACAAGGCATTTGCCGATTTTCATCTAGTGCGTATTTCCCGGCTTTCGGTGATGCCGGTCTCGGCCGAGTATTGGACGAAGCTGCGAGGTATGGGCGGGTTGGGATGACAAGCGTCGCCGTTGGTCGGACGAATCGGCCACCGGGAGAAACCAGAACTCGCGCCGAGGTCGAAGGGTATGACCAACCAGGATTCGTTCGAGCCGCCCACGCACGTTGCGACGCCCGTGTCGGCAAACGAGGCGAATCTGCCGGTGGCGCGTCCGGTGACCGTGCCGGTGGTCACGCCCGACGGCCTTGAACGCAGCTTGTTTCGGCTGGAGCGCAGCTCGGCCAAGTCGGCGTGGATCGATACCGGCATTCTGATCCTCTGTCTGGTCACGCTTGAAGTGGTAATTTCGTCGGCGGCGTTTCTGGGCACCGGCATCGGCAGGGTGACGGCCTCCGTACAGTCCAACCTTCCGGCATCGCAGATCGCTGATTTTCAAGGCGAAGTGACGCGCACCCTGCTCGTGCCGATGGTGCTGCTCCGAGCCGCCGTGGCGTGCGCGATCATCTGGATGATGGTCACGTTACGCAAGCAAGGCCGCGTGTCCGTCGGGCTTGGATGTCGAAACTGGTTGCTGGACGTGGGCATCGGGATCCTTGCGCTGCCCGTCGTCTACGGTGTGATCTACATGGTCATGCTGCCACTCGTCATGTTCGTTCCGGCATTACGCGAGCAGGCTGGCGAAAACATCAGCCGCATCACAAGCGTGGTTCCCAAGTTGCCGCTGATCGGGTTTTTTCTGTTTGCGTGTGTGGTTGGACTCTACGAGGAGTTGATCTTCCGGGGGTTTCTGCTTACACGCCTGAGGCGCGGGACGAACAGTTGGACCGCGGCGGTGATCCTATCGTCGATTCTTTTCATCGTGCCGCACGCGATGGACCAGACGATGGTCATGCTGGTGCCGGTCGGCATACTCTCGCTCAGCTTCACGGCGCTGACGATATGGCGCCGTTCGATCATTCCCGGAATCGTCACGCACCTGCTGTTCGATTTCAGCCAGTTCGTGCTGATCTACTTCATCATCAAGGCGTAGCGGAGCCTGTCATGCCAGAATCCGACACTCCGGCTTTCGAGATTCGCGAGGCGGTCGCGGCCGATTATGACGACGTGGTCCGCGTCTGGAACGAAAGCGGTCTTCCCACCAAGACCACCGGCCGCGACGGGCGTGAGGCCGTCGAGCGGCAACTTCGGGCGTTTCCGGGTTCGTACCTGGTGGCCGAAGTGGGAGGGCAAATCGTGGGCGTCGTGCTCGGATCGCACGATGGCCGCAAGGGCTGGATCAACCGCCTCGCGGTCGTGCCGTCGCACCGGCGCCTCGGGATCGGTCTTGCCCTGGCCGAGGCCTGTGACGCTGCCCTCCGCACGGCCGGCATGGAGATCGTGGCGGCCATGGTCGAGGAGGGAAACGACGCCTCGGAGCGGTTGTTTCGCCGAATGGGCTACCGGTCGGACGTGGCCGTGACCTACCTCCGCAAGCTCGATCGCCCGGACGCGTGACCATCGAGCGCCATACGAACTTCGCCAAGCCTCGAAAATACGGCCATTTACAGCGTTTTGCGGAACTGGTATATTGACGAATCCGCGCGCCGGGTATCTTACAGGCCCTTGGGAGCCTGTCGCGGCGTCAGCTTCGCCCCGCCCACCGATGACGGTGGCGTGCTTGTGGGTTTGCCCTCCAGGCGGAGTCGTTGGACGCGGATACCGACCAGAAGCTGCAATGCAAAAACACCCAGATTTACCGCAGGCCTTCGCCGACCTCGGCGTTGAGGTTCGATTTCTCAAAGCCTTGCACAAGATGGAGTTCGTCGAGCCGAGTCAGATCCAGTCGCATCTGATCCCCGTGGCGCTTGAGGGTCATGACGTGCTCGGGCAGGCGCGGACGGGCACGGGCAAGACGGCCGCGTTCGGGCTGCCGGTTCTCCAGCAGATCGATCCGAAGGGGCGCCTGCAGGCGATCTGCTTGGCGCCGACGCGCGAGCTGGCCGTCCAGGTCACGGGTGAGTTACAGCGCCTTGTGGAGTTCGCCAACCTGCGCGTGGTCGCGGTGTATGGCGGGCAGCGGATGACCGCCCAATTGCACCAGCTCGGGCGCAAGCCGCACATGGTCGTGGGTACACCCGGTCGGGTGATGGACTTCATGCGTCGCGGCTCCCTGAAGATCACGGACTGCCGGTTCGTGGTGCTCGACGAAGTCGATCGCATGCTCGACATCGGCTTTCGCGACGATATCCGCCACATCCTCTCGAAGGTGACGGCCGAGCACCAGACGATTTTCGTCTCCGCCACGTTCACGGAGGAGATCACGCGTCTGGCCAAGCGGTACATGCGCGACCCGCTCGAGGTCAACGTGTCGCAGGACAAGATGACCGTGGAGGAGGTTGACCAGTCGTACATCTCGGTCGAGCGGTACGACAAGTTCCGCCTGCTGGTCATGCTGCTGAAGCAGGAGGATCCGCCGGTGACGATCGTGTTCACGAACACGAAGGCGGCGGCCCGCAAGCTCGCGAAGAAGCTGCACGACAAGGGTATCAACGCGCGCGAAATCCACGGGGACCTGATGCAGCGCAAGCGAGATCGGGTCATGGAGCAGTTTCGCAAGAACCAGATCAAGGTACTCGTCGCGACGGACCTTGCGGCGCGCGGTATCGACGTGAGCTTGATCACGCACATCGTCAACTACGACATCCCGCCCGACCCGGATGTCTACGTACACCGTATCGGCCGCACGGCGCGGATGGGCGCCCGGGGGGTGGCCATCACGTTCGTGTCGAGCGAAGAGGGCAAGGAGCTGACGAACGTCGAGAAGCTGATCAACCGCGAGGTGCCACCACGCACGGTCGACGGATTCAAGCCGACGCAGCGAGAGGAAAAGCCGCAAGAGTCCGAGGCCGCGCAGGCCGCCCGCTCCCGGTTTTCCGCCCCGGTGTACGCCGGGCAGGGAGAGGAGCCCGCCGCCAAGTCGCCGCCGAAGACGCTCGGCGGAAGGTTCAAGCCGGCGCGGCGGCGCCGTCGACTCTAGCGCCCCGGCGATCGACCCGGCGGGTTTTCAACATCGCGACTGTCATGGTTCCCAGCGATCCCCAACCGACCGACCCCACGACTGACGCCGAATCCCTCGACGAGGATTTCTCGGAGGACGACGAGCCGCAGATGGAGGTCCACCGTATCGAGATCAAGAAGCGTCTCGTCGGGCGGCGACTGGACAAACACGTTCAGGGTCGGTTTCCGCGCATCTCGCGCACGGCGATTCAGCGGTACATCAAGCAGGGGGAGATCACGGTCAACGGCATGCCGACAAAGGCGAGCTACGAGCCGGCCGCGGGCGATCTGATCGAGGTTGTGCTTCCGCCGCCGCCGCCCGCGGAGCTCGTGCCCGAGGACATTCCGCTCGACATCATCTACGAGGACGAATGGCTCCTGGTAATCAACAAGCAGGCGGGGATCGTGTGCCACCCGGCCCACATGACACAGACTGGCACGATCGCCAACGCGGCGGCGTTTCATGCGGAGTCGCTGAGCGCGGGAAGCGAGCCGTTTCGCCCGGGGATCGTGCACCGGCTGGACAAGAACACGACGGGCGTCATGCTCATCGCGAAGTGCGACGAGGCGCATTGGCGCGTATCGATGCAATTCGAGCGGCGGACGGTACGCAAGGAGTATTTCGCGATCTGCGAGGGGCGCGTGTCGCTCGACGGCGACGTGATCAACAAGCCGCTCGCCCCGCACCCGCAGACGACGCAACGCATGGTGCTGCCCAAGGCGAGCCCGCCGAGGCAGGCGATGTTCAAGGAGGCGATCACGGAATACCGGGTCGCGAGGCGGTATCGCGGCTACACGGCCGTGTCGCTGTTCCCCAAGACCGGGCGAACGCACCAGCTTCGCGTGCACATGTCCAGCATCGGGCATCCGATGGTCGGGGACGATCTGTACGGCGGGCGGCACGTCAGCGAATTCGATATCTCCGGCGAAGGAAGCGAATCGCCGCTGATGGTCTATCAGGCGCTGCACGCGCGACGGCTGCGGATCATGCACCCCATTCTGGAGAAGCCCCTCGAGCTGGAAGCTCCGTTGGTCGGGCCGATGAAGCGGCTCGTCGAGCTGCTCGATGCGCATCGAGCGGAGTGAATGGTGCGCGTTACCAGAGCCCCTCGGCCGGCGTCATGCGCTCGGGTCCGTCTATCAGATCATGGGTAAAGCGCGGCGTCGGATCGTCGGCGTCGATCACCCGTCCGAGGCGGGACAGATACCGCTCGAGGTCATCCTTCGAAAACTCCGCCAGGAAGGTAGGGTTGGCCGTGGGGTTGAGGCCCATGATGGCCGAGATGGCGTCTTGCTTCGATGCGACCATGGGGCAAGTTCCTTGCTTCGTTGTGATGGCTATTGTCGATCCGTCCAAGTGACGGCTCCTCGCATATCGACACGGGCGGCGCACGAGCTTCACGGGTGGCGCGGCCCTCGAGGCAACGAAATACCTCGTGGTCGCGCGACGATTGCGCGTGGCCAGGCGAAGCCTGCGCTCTGCGACCTGGCCTCGCTCGGCAGGGCTTTGGCGCTGCCAACCTGTTGGGGGCAACGGGTGGCCGAAATTGCCGCAAGGAAAATGCGAGGGATTTCGTCGACCCACCGCGACATCGCCGTGCGGTTGACCGCGCGGGCGCCGAGCGCTAGCATGCCCGGGTCATGGCGATTCAATTTGAGTGTATGGCGTGCCACCAGCCGATCGAGGTGGATGACGAGTGGGCGGGCAAGACCGTGGCTTGCCCGTTCTGTCACAGCCGTGTGAACGCGCCGGCGGAGTCCCAGCCGTTCGATCCGGTCGTTCCCACCGCGTCGCCGGTCGCGCCGCAGGCGTCGCAGCCGCCGCAGGTGTCGGCTGATCCCGCCTTCGGGCAGCCCGCGCCGGCCTTGATGAAGCCGTCTCGGAACCGGCTTGCGATCATCGCGGCCGCGCTCGCCGGGATCATGCTCATCTCCCTGATCACCATGCGATCCATTCAAGGTGCCCATATCGCCGAACTCGAGAAGCTGAACGCGCGCATGGCCGCGCTAATGAAGGATGGCAAGGGCATGATGCAAGCGTCACAGACGGCGATGATGGAGTTTCTGGATGCCAACCAGGGCTCGGTGCCAGCCTGGATGATGGCGTGGTACGCGCTGATGTTTTTATCGGGAATACTCTGGGTGGCGACGTTGGTGTGCGCGCTACTCGGCGTTCGCTTCCCGCTTCATCGTCGGTACGCTGTCGGCGCGCTGGTCGTGTGCGGATTCACGCCGATCCTGTGTTGTTGCGGTGGGGGAATCTAGCCGTCCGGTCAGGCGGCCGGGGCATCTTCCGCAGCCGACACGGCGGGCGCCGGATCACTTCCTCTTGGGGGCGCCGGCTTCGGTGCCTTTTGTGGAACTGTGAACGCCGTCCCGCACTCGCCGCAGCGAATGCGTTTCCCGCGTACCTGGTCCGGAACACGAAGTACGGCGCGGCATGTCAGTCTTGGACAAAGCACGGTCACGGGCATCGTTTGATCTCGCAGATTGGCAGTGCCTCGATCCGGGGCGTCCCCGACTCGGCCTGTCCTCTCGGGACACGATGGCGCTGGTCCGCCGAGGGCCGACCAGACACCAATGCAAGATTACGATATCAATTCGAATTCGGCCGGGGTCTCAGGCTGATTCTCGGCGGCGGCGCGTCTTGTTCGCGGCCAACAAGGCCGCCTCACCGGCGACGACGGCGGGTGTAACGACCTTTTTACCGGAACCCGAATGATCGGGCAGATCGTACATCGCGGGGAGCATGAGTTCTTCCATCACGGCGCGAAGGGCCCTGGCGCCGGTGTCACGCTTGAGCGCCTTTTCGGCGATCGCCTCCAGCGCCTCCGGTTCGAACTCCAATTCGCAGTTTTCGTATTCGAACAGCTTCTTGTATTGCTTGACGAGGGCGTTTTTCGGCTCCGTCAAGATCTGGACCAGCGTGTCGGTGTCGAGCGGGGCGAGGGTCGTGATGACAGGCAGCCGGCCGACCAGCTCCGGAATCATGCCGTATTCAACCAGATCCTCGGGGGCGACCTGGGCGAGTGTCTCCGCCTGATCCTGAACTTCGTCGCGCGCTTCGCCCTCGTTCGAGAAGCCGATCGCGCTGTGGCCGAGCCGCCGCTTGATAATGTCGTTCAGGCCGACGAACGTCCCGCCGCAGATGAACAGGATGTTCGTCGTGTCGATCTGGATGTACTGCTGCTCCGGGTGTTTGCGCCCGCCTTGGGGCGGGATGTTCGAGATCGTGCCCTCGAGCATCTTCAGCAGGCTTTGCTGGACGCCCTCGCCGGACACGTCACGCGTGATGCTGACGTTGTGGGACGTCCGGCCGATCTTGTCGATCTCGTCGATGTAGATAATCCCGCGCTGCGCGACCTCGAGGTCGTACTCCGCGTTTTGCAGCAGGCGCAGGAGGATGTTCTCCACGTCCTCACCGACGTAGCCGGCTTCGGTCAGCGTCGTCGCGTCGGCGATGGCGAACGGGACGTTGAGCATGCGCGCGAGCGTTCGCGCCAGCAGCGTCTTGCCGGCGCCGGTCGGGCCGACGACCAGCACGTTGGACTTGTCGAGTTCGATGTCGTCCGCGGCAGCCGTGTCGATGTGCTGCAGACGCTTGTAGTGGTTGTGAACGGCGACCGCCAGCGACCGCTTGGCGCGCTCCTGCCCAACGATGTACTCGCTCAAAAAGTCGTGAATTTCACGCGGTGCGGGAATCTCGCGAACGACGGCTCGCGAGGTCGACGCGCGGCGCATTTCCTGCTTGATGATGTTGTGGCACAACTCGACGCAGGACTTGCAGATGTAAACGTCCTTCGGCCCCTCGACCATCGGGCCGGCGTCGCGCTGACCCTTGCCGCAGAAGCTGCACGTGCTGGACCTCTTGGCGCGCGGACCGCCGGAACCGTCCGAGCCTCCTCGCCCTGATGCCATCTACCGACTCCTTCCAACGTGATGAACAGTCGGGTGAAATCCCGAGGCCGCGGCGGCCTGGTCCATCGCGCTCATATCGTCACTTCCCATAGGGGCGCTCAAATAGATTATCGGGCAGTCTTGCGCTCGACACCTTCAGTCAGCCGCTCAACCGCCTGCCGTCGCAGCGTCTCGAACTCCTGCACGGTGATCCGCCCGGCGTCGCGCCACCGACGCAGCTCCTCGAGCGTCAATGCCCCCGCGGCGTCCGCTCGCTCCGCTTTGAGACGTCGCCTCAGGTAGATCACGACCACGAGTCCCACGACGAGCGCCAGCACAAGCCCGCCGAACAGCATCAGCGACTCGAATAGCGCGATTTGCCCGTCGGGTCGCACGGCCGCCAGCAGACCCATCGTACCTCCCACGCGGTCGCTCCAAGCACCGGCCGTCATGTCCTCGCCGCCATCTCCATCGCCCGTACTGACCCGGCGCGGACCGGGTAGGTCACCACTGCTCTATTATAGGCCCTCGCCGCGTAGGCATCCATCGGCCGTTGTCGAGCGCTTCCGGGTCGATCTCGTCCCCCGAGATTAACTGACCGGCGCGTCCGCCCGGAGCGTCATGGGAAGCACGACGCTGAAGGTACTGCCTTTCCCGACCTCGCTCTCGACCGAGACGGACCCGCCGAGCACGCCGACCAGGTCCTTGGTGATCGCGAGCCCGAGCCCGCTGCCGGTGTACTCGCGCGTGGCCGAGGCGTCCAACTGCTTGAACTTCTCGAAGATGTGCGTCTGGTTCTCCGGCGCGATGCCGGGTCCGTCGTCCGTAACGCGGAGCTGAATGTTCGTCTCGGAGCTTCGCTCGACGGTCAAGGCGATGTGACCCTCCGTCGGCGTGAACTTGATCGCGTTGCTCAGCAGATTGTAGAGAATCTGTTTCACCCGTCCGGCATCGCTGTGCATGGTCGGCAGGCCGTCGGCCACCTCGAGCTCGATCGTCTGGTTCCGCTTTTCGCCGAGCGGTCGCACGAAGTCGATCAGATCGCCGCAGAGTGGTTCGATCTCGAAGTCGCTCAGGTGCAGCTCGATCTTTCCGGCCTCGATCTTGGCCAGGTCGAGCAGATCGTTGATAAGCTCGAGCAGGCTTCGCCCGCTGATGAGGATGTTCCGCGAGAATCGATCCAGGCGTTTCTCGTCGAACTGGTCGTTGCCGACGGCGTCGCGCAGCAGCTCGGCGAAACCGATGATCGAGACGAGCGGCGTGCGCAGCTCGTGCGTGACGTTGGCCAGAAACTCGCTCTTGAGTCGGGCGGATTCGTAGAGTGCGACATTGGTCTCGGCCAGTTCGCCCAGCTTGATGTCCAGCGAGCGATTGATCTTTTCTTGCTCCTCTCGGGCCGCGTTGAGGTGCGCGAGCATGTCGTTGAACGTTTCGGACAGTTCCTGAAACTCGTCGCCGGAAAGAATCGATGAACGCACGTCGAGGTCGCCGGAGGTGACGCGCTCGGCCACGTTGCGAAGCACGTGGACGGGCGACAGCACCCAACGCTGCGTGACCAGATAAAACGCGAGGATCGCCAGCACCGCCCCGCTCGCCCCGGCCAGCACGGTCACCACGACGTTCCAGACGCCCTGATCGTGCGGCACCGGCAGGCGCACGTCGATGATGCCCAAGAGCATGTTGGGGTGCGGATCGATGTCGGTGGCCCGAATGGCCTTGGCGAATCTAAACAGATTGCCCTTGTCCTGAATGCGCCAGTAGTACCGCTGTTTGGGTTTGCGCTGGAGGCGTTCGATCGCTTCGGCCTCGAAGCCTCGACCCTCCTCGCCGACGCGCACGATGTGGGGGATCTTCGGCACGCGCTCGAAATCCGACGTCAGGCTCGGCCAGAGCGCGGCGAGCCGGCGGCGCGTCACGTTCCAATCGGGCTCGTGGGTGTCGATGGCGTGGTCGGCCGCGTTGGCCACCAGACGGGCCCGCAGCAGCATCGCCTGCTCGTTCAGCGCCGTCATCTGCTGCCACGGGAAGCTGAGCGTCGCCACAATGGTCAGCAGGACGGCGACGCCGAACAACAGGCTGAGCTTGCGCGACAATGAGAGGCGGAGCCAGTCTGGATGTCCCATGGCCCGATTCTACAACAAAATGCGGCACGCGTTGACCACGCTTGACTTTGTCGTGGATCACGGTGCAATCGAGCGGTTCGGGACGAAGCCGGGAAGGCGCCGGGCGTCCGGCGTGCCCTTGCGAAACTCTGGGGCGGATCATGGCACAATTCACCTGGGCGATTTGCTGGCTGGCGCTGGCGGGCTCGAGCGG
>Ga0055449_10000547_pt1 | contig 10580 bp, 5 predicted proteins | sample China_Galinas_PW_2_FD_57739 | JGI IMG/M metagenome (GOLD analysis project Ga0055449, IMG submission 57739) | Wetland microbial communities from San Francisco Bay, California, USA, that impact long-term carbon sequestration - China_Galinas_PWB_D1 | ecosystem: Environmental > Aquatic > Marine >... | reverse complement strand
AGCATGTCCGTATGATAGTAGTCCGTCGACGGCGTGCCACCCAGATCGTTGATCCGGCCGGTGCCGAGCGCGAAGCCCGTCTCCACGTCGCCGCCGCCTGTCTCACTGCGAACACTCCAGTACGGGCTGTCGCTATCGTAATGCGTATTGGTCGTGGCATCGGCGAGAACGTCGCCGCCCTGCAGTTGGAGCGCGTTCAACTCGCGATCCAGATACCGCTGCCGCGCCCCGTCGTAGCGGTATTCACGACCCCAGTCCACGCCGTACCCGGTCGGCGGCGTCTCAGGCGTGCCGTCCCAATACCAGTGCTCGCCGATCGCAAACGTGACCGTGCGCCCGTTCTTGGCATAGACGAACCGGACGGCAGTGTAGTAATCTTCCGGGTCGCCGCCGCCGATCGGGCCCATCATCCCACCGCCGCCCATCGCGGCCATGTTGAATATGCCGCCGTTGAGGGCTACATCGTGCGACACGATCCGCGTCACGTTACCGGAATGGTTGTAAAAGTAGTCATCGACATGCTCCACACGACTTCCGACCGTATCCCCCGAATGGCGGTCGACGCGCATCAGGCGGTTGTTGGCGGTCGAATCATAGAGCGAAGCCTCATGATTCGGGTCGCTGCTCTTGTCATAGATGTAGTCGTACCGCTTCTCGGGCAGAGGCGAGGCCGAACCGACCTTGACGGTTCGATTGCCGCCCTGGTCGTATTCGTACCTGAAATCATAGGTAGGATCGCCGAAAGAGCTTGTCCGGATCTCGCGCAGGAGGCGGCCGCGATCATCATACGTGAACGTGGTCGTGGCGACCCGGGCATGAGCTCGGCACCCGCTTGCGCCGCGCTTCACGCCCCCGGTCACTTCGGCATGTTTTCGTTCGGCGTGCCGTCGACGCGGGCGGCGAACGCGGTGAGCGCTTCCGACCACTTGGTCGGCCAGTTCGTCGCGTCCACCGACGTGAGATCCTTGTTCAGCTTGCGTGCGCGAGCCGGGTCCTTCGCCACGTCGAGCTTTTCGAGGTACGGCGCGACCTTGTCGATCAGCCGGTTTCGCTCGTCCTCCGTCTTCGCGATCGGGGCGACGGCCTGCACCACCTCGCCGACGTCGCCGGCTGGGTCCGCTTGAAGCGTCGCGTCGAGCCAGCGCATCCCCGTCGCGAACGCGCCGTCCGCCCCGCGATCCACCTGACGCTGAAACAGCAGCCGCAGGTGACCGGCCGCCTCGCTGAATCGCCCCAGCCCGACCAGCACCGTCGCCAATCGATCACGCACGCGCTCGAGTTCCTTCGGATCGGCCCCCGAGGTCGCCATGGTGTCGGCCAGGTCACCCAGGTATCGCACTTCCAAGTCCGGCGTGTCGCGCAGCCGCTGCGACGCGTCGATTCGTTCGGCCAGCGAGCGACGACTCATGTAGTCGCGAAAGCCGGTCCACGCCGCGTCTCGTGCCAACTTGTTGCTCTCGATCGACGGGTTGAGGCGGATCAGCAGACTCTGCAAGTCCTCCGCGTCGCGACCGAGCTCGGCCACCGCCTTGATCGCGTCGAGCCGCACGAGCGGATCGCTGTTGCTGGTCAAATCGCGGATGCGCGGCAGGCGCGTTCGGTCCCCGACGAGGCGCAGCCCGCGAATCGCCGGTTGGAGAATCCGCGGGTTGTCCGAGTTGAGCGCTTCCGAATAGATCGGCACGAACGCGCGGTCGCCCGTGCCGGCCATCGCCGAGAGCAACGCGGCGCGAAGGGCGGTATCGTCCGGATCGGCCTCCTCGAAACGTTTCTTGAGCGGTTCGATCGCCGGTTGCAACGTTTGCTTTTCGTTGACGCGCTCGGCGATCCGCCCGAGTGACGCGGCCGCCTCACGCACCATCGCCGGCGTCGCATCGGCACGCTGCAGCTCCGCAACCAGCGCGGGAATCGCCGCGGGATCTCGCATCCGCCCGAGCGCGGTCAACAGGGCCAGGCGCATCGTCGCGTCTGTCTCGACGGACAGCCGCGACAGCACCGCGCTCACCACCGACGGATCGTTGACGTTCTGCACGATCAGAAGCGCCTCGCGCTGTTCGGTGCCCTCGCCCTCGAGCAACAGACGCACCAGGGACTTGAGCACCGCTCCTTCCGGCGATTGCCCCTCGTCGGCGATCCGGGCTTTGATCAGGTCGAGCGCGGTGAGCCGTACGATGCCGATCGGCGACGCGAGCCACTCCACGAGCTTGGTGCGCCGCTGCTCGGCCGGCAACGCCCGAAACAACTCCGATTGCAGCGTGCGGACGAAGTTGATGGTCGACTCGCGATCGTGGGCCGTCCGCCGCTTCAGGTCCTCGAAGCGATCCTCGATCGTTCGAGCCCGCTGCCGATAGATCTCCAGTTGCTTCTCGAGCCACTGCTCATCCGTCAGCGCCTGGTTGACCTTCCACCAAGCCTGCCACCGCGCGACGTCGTCCCCGAAGGTCTCGAGCGAGGCGGGCTCCAGCCGCTGGGCGGCGTAGCTGCGCACCTCGACCGATTCCGACTTCAAGAGCGGCACGAGCTGGGCGACGACCGCGCGAATCTGCGTGTTGCGTGACAGCGCGTCGATCGCCGCAAGCCGCTTGTTGAGAGGGGCCTTTTCGTCCGCGGCGATGGCGCCAAGCTGCGGCGCGAGCTCCGCCGGCGGAAACGTGGAGAGTGCCTCGGCCGCGGCGGCGCGAAGCTTCGCCTCGTCCGCGCCGAGCATGTCCAGAAGCGGCGGTACGAACTTCGTCTTGGCCCGTGCGGGGTGCGCGCGAATCGTCTCGGTCATCACGTTGCACACGGTGCGGCGCACGGCCGGAGCCTGCGCGGACGACAGCAGCGTGACGACCAGATCGGTCGCCTCGGGTGAGTCATAGGTGAATAGCAACTCCGCCCACCGCTGGCGGTCGGCCTCACGCGCGTTGGCGTCGATGATGCCCTCGCGGCAGGTGTCCAACTGCTTGAGGTTATCCGCGGACGCCGGCGCGGGCTGAGGCGCAGGTGTGACGGCGGGCTGGGTCGTGGGTGGGGGCGGACCCGTCTGCTCGGTCGGCTCGGTTTGCACGGCCCGCGCCCCGATCGCGGCACCGAGTACCAGAATCGCGGCCAAGACGGCGGTTCGTCGCGACACAACGTTGCTCCAAGAACGACCCAGGAACTCCGAGCGGAAACCGGGACCGGAAACCAGCCACACTATCGAATAAGAGCGCGACCGACCTGACGGTGGGTCGTGGCTTGCCTGCATCCTGTTGTACCTTGTCCCCGGAGTGTTCGCAATAACGTATCGGCAGGATAGGTCGGAGGCTTCGCCCGGCGCGCGGCCTGGCGGTGATGCTCTAATGTCGCAGCGCTACTTTGCCTCGGCCCACGACGCGCCCACGCCCACGTCCACGACCACCGGCACGTCCAGCGGGATGGCGCGCTCCATCCGCTTGCGGACGACGGCTTCCGTCTCCTCAACCTGCGCTCGGGGCACCTCAAACACCAGCTCGTCGTGAACCTGCACGAGCATGCGGGCGGCGAGCGGCCCGGAGGCGAGCGTTTCGTGGATGTCGATCATCGCCCGCTTGATCAGATCGGCCGCGGAACCCTGGACGACCGTGTTGACCGCCACCCGCTCGCCGCCGGAGCGGACCGCCTGGTTGCGCGAGGTCAGCTCCGGAATGGGGCGGCGCCGGCCGAGAATCGTCTCCGCGTAGCCCTTCGTCTTCGCGCTGTCGATGCACTTGTCGACGAACAGGCGAATCCCCGGGTAGCGGAGGAAATAGGTGTCGATGAAGGTCCGCGCTTCAGCGACCGAAATCCCGAGCCCCCGAGCCAGCCCGAACGGCGTCTGCCCGTAGATGATCCCGAAGTTGACCGCCTTGGCGGCGCTTCGCTGCTCGGAGGTCACCTGCTCGAGCGACACGCCGTTGACCTGGGCCGCGACGGTTCGGTGAATGTCCTGCCCCTCCTCGAAAGCGGCCACCAGCGCCGGATCACCGCAAAAGTGCGCCAGCAAGCGCAGCTCGATCTGGGAATAGTCGGCCGCCAAAAGCACGCAATCCTCGGAGCCTGCGACGAACGCCCGGCGGATACGCCGGCCCGCCTCCGTCCGGATCGGGATGTTCTGGAGGTTCGGATCGCTCGACGACAGCCGCCCGGTGATCGCGCCGGTCTGGTGAAAACTTGCGTGAATCCGCCCGGTGCGCTTGCAGACCACCGTCGGCAGCGTGTCCACGTAGGTACCCTTGAGCTTGGCCAGCTCGCGGTACTCGAGCACGAGCCCGGGGATCGGGCCGCCTCCCTGCGCGGCGAGCGTCTGGAGCGTGTCGGCGTCGGTGCTGCGGCCGGTCTTCGTCTTTCGCACCGGGGTGAAGCCCTGCTCGTCGAAGAGCACCTCGGCGAGCTGCTTCGGCGAGTCGAGGTTGAACGGGCGACCGGCCGCGTCGTGCACGTCGTGACGAAGTGTCTCCAGACGCTGCTCCATCTCCTCGCCGATCTCGGCCAGCAGCTTCGTGTCCAGCGCGATGCCGTGATGCTCCATCGTGGTCAGCACGCGCACCAGCGGCATCTCCGTTTCTTCGAACAGCCGTTCGACGAAACTGCCCTTCATGGCCGGCTCGAAGTGCTCGAAAAGTCGCCAGGTGAAGTCGGCGTCCTCGGCCGCGTACTCACCGACGCGCTCCGTGTCCAACTGATCCATCGTGATCTGGTGTTTGCCTTTGCCGATCAGATCGCTGATGGGGATCATCTCGTGCTCGAGGATACCCTGCACGAGTGCGTCCATGCCGTGCGACCGGCGCATCGGCTCGAGGAGAAAGCTCGCGATCATCGTGTCGAAGAGCACGCCCTTGGGTTCGATACCCAGTTGTTTGAGCACGAGCAGGTCGTACTTGAGGTTGTGGCCGACCTTGCGAATGGCCGGGTTCTCGAACAGCGGTTTGAGCCGTTCGACGACCTGATCCTCGGCAATCACCTTGCCGACGGCCGCCCGCACCGGCACGTACCACCCGACGCCCGATTCGACCGAAAAGGACAACCCGACGAGTTTCGCTTCCACCGGGTTCAGCCCGGTGGTTTCGGTGTCGAAGGCAAAGACTTCGCACGAGCCGAGGCGATCGACCAGCGTTTCCAAGCCGGCCTCGTTGTCGACTAGGGAATAGTCCGCCTGTACTTCCGGACGCTTTGGCGACTCGGCGCTGCCGGCCCCTTCTTTGCCGTCCCCGAACAGCTCGCTCATCGCCTCGCGCACCGTGGAGAAGCCGAGCTTGTCGAAGATCGGCAGGACGGCCGCCACGTTGAGGTTGTCCAACGTGCAGTCTGCCAGGGTGAATTCGAGCGGCGCGTCGCGCCGAAGCGTGACCAATTGGCGCGTCACCGGCATCTGCTCGGCGAAGGCCCGCACGCGCTCGGACTGCTTCGGTGTCAGCTCGTCTGCGTGGTCGAGAACGCCTTGCGCGGTCTTGTACTTCTGGATGAGCTTGGCGGCCGTCTTGAGCCCGACGCCGTGAATACCCGGCACGTTGTCCGTCGCGTCGCCGACCAACGTCTGGATTTCGATCGCCTGCGCCGGCGTGTAGCCTTTTTCGGCGAGCAATGAGTCCGGGTCGACGAACGCATCTTTGATCGGGTCGAACATGTGGACGCGATCGGACACGAGTTGCTCGAGGTCCTTGTCGCGACTGACGAGGATCACGCGGACGTCGTCGTCCTTGGTGTGCTCGGCGATCGTGGCCATCAGGTCGTCGGCCTCGAACCCGGGCACGCGGAAGATCGGCACACCGAGGGCCTCGAGGATGTCGACCACGCGGTCGGCCTGGACGAGCAAATCCTCCGGCGGCGCGTCGCGCGTCGCCTTGTATTCGGGGTCGATCTCGCGGCGAAACACGGTCTCGTCGCTGACATCCATCGCGACCGCGAGGTAGTCCGGCCGGTGCCGGCGGATCAGGTTGGTGAGCATCATGCAGAAGACGTGTGTCGCGCCGGTCGGCTCGCCGGTCGGGCTGGAGAACGGCTGCCGCACGCTGAAAAACGCCCGGTAGATCTGATAGTACGCGTCGATCAGGTAGAGCGTCTTGGGCATCAGCGTTTTTGCCGGCCGTCAGGAATCGTCGCGATCGTAAACGGCGGATGCTCCGTCGCGTTTGGCGTGCGGCCACAACGCCACCGACCGCGGCGACCGTAGATGGGCCGCAAGGGGCTGTCAAGCACGCGCCGATTGTTGCCTGCCGTCCCGTACGTCCAGGATCTGTTGAACGGGCGGTGATTTGCGGTGGGTGTTCGGCGCGGCTGCTGTGCCAGGCGTACGTTCTTTCCTCACGCAGGAAACGCGGGACGTACGTCAGACGACGCTGGCGAAATCGTGCTGGCTCGTAGCGACGGCGTGTCCGGCATCGACCAGCGTGCGTTCGCGTTCGGCCAGGGCCATGTCGGCGTCGATCATCATCTGGCAGAGCTGGTGCATGGTGACGGTTGGTCGCCACCCCAATCGATCGCGCGCTTTGCTCGCGTCGCCGAGAAGCACGTTGACCTCGGTCGGCCGGAGGTAGCGCGGGTCGTACTTGACGTACTCTTCCCAATCCAGGTCGAGGCAGCCGAACGCCTCGTCGAGAAACTCGCGCACGCTGTAGGTCTCGCCGGTCGCGATGACGAAGTCGTCGGCGATCGGGTCCTGCAGCATCATCCACATCGCCTCGACGTAGTCGCCGGCGAAGCCCCAGTCGCGCTTGGCGTCGAGGTTGCCGAGGTAGAGCGCGTCCTGCAGGCCAAGCTTGATGCGCGTGGCGGCCCGCGTGATCTTCCGCGTGACGAACGTCTCGCCGCGCCGCGGGGATTCGTGATTGAAGAGGATGCCGTTGCACGCGAAGAGGCCGTAGGCCTCGCGGTAGTTGATCGTCTGCCAGTAGGCCGCGACCTTTGCGCAGGCGTAGGGGCTGCGTGGATAAAACGGCGTCGCCTCGGTCTGGGGAATCTCGCGCACCTTGCCGAACATCTCGCTGCTCGACGCCTGGTAGAAGCGGACCTCCTTGCCGGCCGTGATCTGGAAGTCACGGATCGCCTCGAGCAGATGCAGCGAGCCGATGGCGACGACCTGGGCGGTGTAGACCGGCTCGTCGAAGCTCGTGCGTACATGTGATTGGGCGGCGAGGTTGTAGATCTCGTCCGGTTGAACCTCGCTGATGATCCGGCGGAGATTGGTCGCGTCGAGCAAATCGCCGTAGTGCAGTTTCAGGCGGACGTCGGGTTCATGCCGGTCCTGGTAGATGTGGTCGATCCGTTCGGTGGTGAAGACACTGGCCCGGCGGATGATGCCGTGCACGGTGTAGCCTTTGCCAAGGAGCAACTCCGTCAGGTAGGAGCCGTCCTGACCGGTGATGCCGGTGATGAGTGCGGTCTTGTTCACGTTCTTCTCCGAACAACAACCCCCCTCGATCCCCCCTGAACACAGGGGGGAAGAACAACACCGCCCCTCGGTCCCCCTGAGCAAAGGGGGAAGGCGCGGCCGTCGTCTGTCTGGACTCGCCGCTCAGGAAACGGCACTGGGTTTATCGGTCGCTGCGACGGACGAGACCAACTCGTCAGCTGCCGGCCGGGTGGCACGCGTGCGGCCGAACCACTGATACACCGGTTTGCAGCACTGGTATGCGACGCGGGCCCACGTCTCGTTGGCGAAGACGGGCGCGCAGTTGCTAACGATGACGGCGTCGAAGTCTGTGGCCAGGGCGTCGTCCAGCGGTACGAGCGGGACGCCGCGATAGCACCGGTCGGGGGCGGCGAATCGGTCGTCGCCGATGGCCGTGATCGTCAGGCCGGAGTGCCGGCAGGCGTCGTGGAAGGCGAAGATGTTCTTGCCGAAGTCCGCCAGGACGACGCGGCGGACGTCGCCGTTGGTGAGGGCCTGCGTGGCCGCCCGGATCGCCTGCCAGGCAAAGAAGGGCTCCGCCTCCGTCAGGGTCAATCGTGTGCTGCGAAACGCGCGTCGCTCTCGAAGCGCCGCCACCCGGCCGTCGCGGACGCCCTGGGCAAACGCCTTCTCGTGCCCCGCGCGGCGAGCCAGCCATTCGTAGCGGGTCAGGGCGTCGGCCCGGTATATGCGGTGCATGGGCGACGGCAGGTGCCGCGCGATGACGCGCAGGTTGTTACGCACGTCGAAGTACGTCGTTCGCTCGCTCCTGCGGCCTTGGTCGGTCTTTTCGTGGCGGACGTGCAGATCGTCGAAGACCCGCACGCGCCAGCCGGCTTGCGCCAGGCGAAACGCCAGGTCGTACTCCTCGGCCTGCATGAAGAAGGATCGATCGAGTCCGCCGGCCGCGTCCAGCGCCTCGCGGCGTAGTCCGACGCCGCAGCCCACGAAAACATCGGGCAGGGCGGCGCACTCGCGCGCCCCAGAGGGCAGGTGGACCTGGAACCCGGCCGCCCCGAGCGAAGGATCGGCCGCAAAGTGCCGCATCATCCGCGGCAGCGATCCCTCCGTCGGATACGAATCGTCGTCGAGGAAGAGCACGATCTCGCCGCGCGCCACCGCCACGCCGTCGGCCTTCGCGCAGCTTCCGGCGTTCTCCGTGAGCCGCACGACCCGATCGGCGTACGAATCGGCGACGTCGCCGCTGTCGTCGGTCGAGGCGTTGTCGACGACGATGATCTCGGACGCCGCCGGGACGAGGTCTCCGCCGCGCAGGACCGCCAGCGTTCGTCGCAGCGCCGACGAGCGGTTGTGTGTCGCGATGACGACACTGAGGTGAATGGGATGGCGCGTCGTGGTCATGGCCGGTGTCCTCATGGGTACTATCGGCGTGCCCGCGATTGCGCGTGAATCGACGGAGACGACGACGGCAGAACGGCCGATGCGTGGGCCCGGCTACCCACAGGCCGGCGGCGGGCATAAACTGGACATATGGATCAACGCGTTGGTTTGTACGGTGGCAGCTTTGACCCGATCCACCATGGGCACCTGATTGTCGCCCGGTCCGTGGTCGAGCAACTCGAGCTCGATCGCGTTTACCTTCTGCCCTCGTCGCAACCGCCGCACAAGAAATCGACGGCGCTCGCCGGCGCCGCAGATCGGGCGGCGATGGTGAAGCTGGCCGTTGGTGGGGAGCCGCTCTTTGCCTGCTCCGACTTCGACCTGACGCGCGAAGGGCCCAGCTACACGATCGACACGATCGCCCATTTCCGGGAGAAACTGGGGCCGCAGGCGGAGTTGTTCTGGCTCATCGGCGGTGATTGGCTTGGTGATCTTCCCACGTGGCATCGTGCCGAGGAACTGGTTGACGCCTGTACGATCGTCACGGCCGTTCGACCCGGCTGGTCCGGCTTCGATCGCAAGAGCCTGATGGAACGATGGGGCGATGCGCGCGCAGCGAAGCTCGAAGCCGGCATATTGCAGACTCCGTTGATCGACATTTCGTCGACGGACATCCGCCGGCGCGTCCAGGCCGGGCGATCGATCCGCTACCTCGTTCCCGAGACGGTGGCTCAGTACATCGAAGCGCAGGGGTTGTACGCTACGTAGTGCGCCTGCCGCCAGCCGCCCCGTCAGACGGGACGTGTGTGGCATCTATGAGCATGCCCCGAGTGTCATCGCGTGCGCGAAGCGAGAAACCGCGATGATACGCACTTCCGCGGCCTTTTCGGGAATACACGATGCGCCCGATGGGCTATACTATTGCCCGAGGGGAATCATCGCGCCCACACCTCGTGGAGGACTGAGCTGTCATGAACGCCCGATCCAACGTAACCCGGACCCACTGCCTTGGCCTCGGTCTAACCGTGCTTTTCACGTCGGCCGCATGGCCCGGTCTGCTCCGCGCCGCGCCACCCACGCAGCTCTCCCAGGACCAGATCAATCGGCTGCACCGTGAGTCGCCCGTACCGCGGCCCGAACACGTGGTGCGACCGACCCGCCCACCCAACATTGCGTCCGCCACCACCTACGAGCGCGACGGATTTGTGAGCGTCCAGGTCAACGTGGACGCCAACGGCGACAACATACCCGGCGACGCCGCGAACGAACCCTCGATCGCGATCGACGCCACGGCGCCGGGCCACATCATCATCGGCTGGCGTCAGTTCGATACCATTTTTGACGACTTCCGTCAGGCGGGCATCGCGTACAGCTCCGACGGCGGGCAGTCGTGGACCAACCCAGGCGTGCTCGAGCCCGGCGTCTTTTCGAGCGACCCCGTGCTCGATTTCGACGCCGACGGGCGAATGTATTACTACGCGCTGCAGCCGGATCGCGGGCCTGGGAACTGGGCGTGCTATATGTACCGATCCCTCGACGGCGGCGCGACCTGGCCGCAGGAGGTTTACGCCTATGGTGGCGACAAGGCGTGGTTCACGATCGATCGGACGGTCGGCATCGGCCGCGGCAACATCTACATCGCGTGGACGCCAAATACTCAGGCCAGTTGCTGCGGCACCAGCACCTTTACCCGTAGCACGAATTACGGCGTGACGTGGATGTCGCCCATCCCGATGCCGGTGCCCGAATTCTCGGCCACCACGTCGGTCGGTCCGGACGGCGAGCTCTACGTCTTCGGAAGCACGTTCGCAACGACCCCCCCGTTCAACATCATCAAGTCCACGAATGCTCAGGATCCGAACGTCACCCC
>Ga0055449_10000540_pt1 | contig 10628 bp, 5 predicted proteins | sample China_Galinas_PW_2_FD_57739 | JGI IMG/M metagenome (GOLD analysis project Ga0055449, IMG submission 57739) | Wetland microbial communities from San Francisco Bay, California, USA, that impact long-term carbon sequestration - China_Galinas_PWB_D1 | ecosystem: Environmental > Aquatic > Marine >... | reverse complement strand
TGCTCGATCTTCAGCGTGAGATCGCCGCGCGGGCGGACGTCGCCCGGGCCGATCTGATGGGCATTGACGTCACGTTTCGCCAGGGTCGATACGTGGTTCCGGACGCGCCGGTACACGCCGTGCGCCATCTGACGGGTCAGGCGGTTTCGTTGCCCGCGGAGACGGTGTGGCGGACGATGTGCGGCTCACCCGTGGCGCTGAGCGTTTCGGAATTGAAGCACATTGCGGAGGCTCAGGCCCAGGCTCAGGCGCTCGCGCCGCAGCCTCAGCACGCGGTGGCCGGCACCGCGTTCGACGTTCAGTTCAACATTTTGTCGACGTTGCCCAACGGCGCGGCCGACGCGATCGCCGGTGTAGAACAATATCTCGAAAGTGAGTTCGACGATCCGGTGACGGTGACGATCAATGTTCAGTTCGCCAGCTTGGGCGCCGGCATTCTGGGCTCGACGGGTAGCTCGTATCTGGTGGACAACTACCCGGCCGTTCGTGACGGTCTCCAGGCTGACATGGACTATGACGACTCTATCCAGAATTATCTCCCGGCGGGCTCCACGATCCAGGTCCGGTACGACGGTAACTCCGAGTCGGTGACGAACGAGAACCGGGTGTTCGTGACGCGAGCAGATTACAACGCGGCGATCGGCTCGGCGGCCGGTACCGCGGCTTCGATGACCTTCAGCACCAATTTCAGTTGGTATTACGGCGTCGGGCGCCCCCCCAGCGGGCTTTATGACTTTCGTTCCGTGCTAGCGCACGAGGTCGGGCATGCGCTCGGATTCACCTCCGGGGCGGATTTCCGGAACAACGATATCGAGATGCTGGACCTGTATCGTTTCCAGCGGAGTGACGGATCGGGGACGAACCACAACCCCGACACGCTGGAGGAATTCCAGACCGAACCGCGCATGGTGGATCAGAACGCCCCCGGCACGGTCGATGACGTCAATTCCGACTTGATCTCGGCGGAGTATCGTATGTCGGACGGGGTTCCGGATCAGGCATCGCACTTTCACGACCAGGCGCCGGCGATCGGCATCATGGATCCGACGTTAGCGTCGAGTCAAACATTTTATCCTGACTACTATCGCGTGCCGGATGCCGCAATGTTCGACGCGATCGGCTGGGATTACCCGAAGGGCGTCGGTTGCGAGGTGCAGGCGCCACAGGCGGAACCGGCTGCCACCGCCAAGAACCGCTACATGGGCTTCACTCCGCCGCCGGCGCCGCACCCCATCGCGCTTCGTGTCAAGCTTGTGTCACTGCTCGATCCGGCGTCAGGGGCTCCGGAAGGCTCGCCGGATGTCTCGGCGTTTGACGGCCAGTATCGCTGGGTCGGCGCACCGTTGGCGTACGTTGATTCGACGACGTTCGGCACGACCTTCTTCGCCGCGCCGCTGTCGTGTGATCCGGTCTGCCTGGACTGGAGCGACTTTGCCGTCATCCAGGTGTACGGCGCGGAGATTCTCCCCAACTCGAGCTACGAGGTCCAGGCCGTCGATTGCACCTGCGACATGCAAGACGAATCGATCTACTCACCGGCGCTGGCCATCGCGAGCGCCCAGTGGGCCGATGTGACGCTCCCATTCAAGGGCACCGGCGAGATGGTTTCGCAGCCGGACTTCAACGACATCTCCGCATTGGTCTCGAAGTTCCTCGACGAGCCGACCGCGCTGTCCAAGGCGCGCGCCCAGCTCCTGCCCAACGTGGTGCGACCGTCGTTGCCCATCGACTTCAATGACATCTCGGCGGCCGTCAGCGCGTTTTTGGGCGGGCCGTATCCGAATTCGGGACCGTGTACGTGTCCGAGCAGTGTGGCGTGCGGAGCCACCGCTTGCACCTCGGAAGGCGACTGTACTGCCGGCGGACTTTGCATTGACAACGCGTGTACGGACGCCTGCGGTCGATGCACGCCCTGAGCGGACCGCGCCCAACCATCCGGATTTTCATCACACAAGTAGCGACATCCCTGGCAGGAATCCCGTGGCGCCGGCCGGAATGGCGAATTGTTGTTGAAGCCGCCCCCGCGGCGGAGTATACTCGCGATTGGTCTGGGCAAAGCGACCCACGATCGGCCGGGGCGTTCCGCACGACACGTGAGAATCGGCAAGTACACGCGCCGATAGCGCGCGGCGACTCGACTGCACCTGCGTACGGGCGGTCGAGTCGGCTCGAAATCCCGGCGTGCCATTAGGGAACTACGACAGGAATCGAGAGCATGGACTTGATGCACTACCGTCGCGGGGCGACCTTTCTCGCCTCCCTTGTTGCGATCATTGTCGCGTATGCCTCGTCGCACGCGCTCGCCGGGTCGGCGGGCGCCGATGCCTGCACGGACGTCAGCGTTCACCTGATCACACCGGGCCCGGTCGGGAACCCGACGGTGGTCGTGTCGTCCGGCGACTTGACGTCGGCAACCGGTCCGGATTGTAGCTACTCGCAGGACAACGGTGTGTCACTGTACTGGGAGGCGTTCGAGATCGACGAGTGCGCTACGGTCACTATCTCGCTCTGTGGCACGGTTCCGCTGAACTACCCTACGAGGAACTACCTGTACACGCAGTGCCCGACCAGCGGTACGGACTGCGGCGTGCCGATGGCGGCGGATGTGCAAAACCGCTTTACCTGTTCGGATAGCAATGTCTGGATGCGTTTCGACGGACTGGAGCCGGGCACCTACTACTACCCGATCATCGCCGACCCGAACGTAGAGCAGAACCCACCGGACACCTATCAGATCACGATCACGGCCGAGCAATGCTCCGGCGCCTGCTGCGATTTTGCCCTCGGCACGTGTGCCGATGGCGTACTCGCGGCCGATTGCGCCGGTCCGGACCAGTCCTACCACGCCGCCGAGCAATGCTGCGCCGTCGACTGCATCGAGCCCGGGGAAACGTATGCATCATCCGGCGTCGACTTGTTGAGTAATCTGCCGCTCTCCGGATTCGCAAGCACGTCCTACGCGAGCGACATCTGGGGGTACGACTCCGAGTCGGGTCGTGAGTATGCGTTGATCGGCCTGAGCTCGTCGACCGCCATCGTGGAGGTGACCGATCCGTTCAACCCGGTCCTCATTGACCAGATCTTCGGACCGACCTGCATCTGGCGCGACATCAAGACGATCGACACTTACGCCTACATCGTGAACGACTGCACAGGCGGGATGCAGATCGTCGATCTGAAGGATGTGGACCGTGGGATCGTGCGCCTGGCCGCAACCTGGCACGGCTCCGGCTTCCAGGACGCCCACAACATCTACATCAACGAGGAAAGCGGCTACGCGTACGTCTGTCTGAGCAACCTCGGCGCGGGCGGGTTGGTCGCCATCGACTTGACCAATCGCGAAAACCCGACGGTCGCCGGGGCGTGGCCGACCAACGGCGTGCATGACCAGTACGTCATGACCTACGACAGCGGTCCGTATGCCGGCCGGGAGATCGCATTCGTGTGCGCCCCCAACTACGGCGTCGCCATTATCGACGTCACGAACAAGACAAACATGTTCGAGCTCTCTCGAACGACGTACCCAAACATGTCGTACACGCACCAGGGCTGGATCACTCCGGACCATCAGTATTTCCTGTTCGGCGACGAGGGAGACGAGTTCGGCGGCGCGCCGGTGCGCCTGCTGATCTTGGACGTCTCGGACCTTGAAAACCCGGTGCTGCTGCCCAGCTACACCAACGGCGAGTGCACGATCGACCACAACCTGATGGTTCAAGGCGATCTGACGTATCAGGCGAGCTACAGCTCGGGGCTGCGCGTCTACGACACGAGCGACCCGCACAACATCTCCGAAGTGGGATACTTCGACACCTATCCCTTCGGCAACGTGGTGGATTACTACGGCGCGTGGGGCGTGTACACCAAGCTGGCCAGCGGCATCGTGCTCGTTTCGGACATCGAACGCGGCCTGTTCGCCTTGAACTATGACTGCAACGGCAACGATATCGACGACACCGTCGACATCGCCAACATGACAAGCAGCGACTGCAACAACAACGGGCTTCCGGACGAGTGTGAGTTGGACTGCGATCACAACGGCGAGCCCGACCAGTGCCAGATCGCGAACGATCCCGGCCTGGACATCAACGGCAACGGGATTTTGGATTCGTGCGATTGCTCGAGCTTTCCCAATCCGACGCTGGTCGCCAACGACCACCCGAAGAGCCGATACCTGACAATGATTCCCGGCAACGCCGGTACCGAGACCGCGCTTCGTGTGACGCTCGGCGACCTCGCCGGCTACCCGGGTCAGGCCGGTCGCGAGCTATGGGTCGGGCCGCCCCGGGCGTACCCGGAAGAGGACTCGTCGGATCCCAATCGCACGTTCATGGCAGCCCCGTTGCAGTGTGAGCCATACTTCAGGGATTGGGGAACGATCGGCGTGCTGCAAGTGTTCGGCGCGGAGATTATGCCGGGGGCGTCGTACCAGGTCCACGCCGTTCCCACCGGCTGTGCCAACGCACTGGCCGGCAGCGTCGATCTCGGCCCGGGGCTCGAGGAGACAACCGGTGTCTTCAGCGATGAGGTCGCTCCGTTTGCCGACGACTTGGGCGCACCGACTCAGCCGGACTTTGCGGACATTTCCGGCGGCGTGTCCAAGTTTCTGGGCGAACCCGGCGCGCCGATCAAGGCGTTCGCCCAACTCCAACCGAACGTCGTGCTGCCGAAGCGTCCCATCGACTTCATGGACATCTCGACGTCCGTCTCCGCTTTCCTCGGGCTGGCGTTCTCCGACCTCGCCGAGGTTACGGGGCCCTGCACGTGTCCGAGCACGGTGACCTGCGGGGCCACGGCGTGCACCAACGACGCAAACTGCGCCGGCGGCTTCTGCATAGACGGGTTCTGCACCGATTCGTGCGGCCGGTGTGCGCCTTGAGCAGAATCGGGCACAGGTCGGACGACACCGGCTCGACGATGGGACGATGCGTTTGACGTCACGCTAACGTGACGTTATCGGCCCTTGCGCTTGGCTCGTGCTGTCGGATCGTGCTAGAATGGACCATAGGCAGAAGGGGGCGGGGGTCACCATGCACGCGTTTTCCGGCCGCGCGGCTTTCCGACAAGCCATCCGATCGCCAGAACAGGAGCCTCGTCTCATGCGTTGGACACACCTCGTCGCGAGCCTGTGCCTGCTCGCCGGAACGCTCACTCCGGTGCGCGCGGACACGCCGCTGACCACGAAGCACGTCGCCACGGGACTCAGCTCGCTCGTATATGCGACACATGCGCCCAACGACTTCTCGCGTCTGTTCCTCATCGAGCAAGCCGGCCGCATTCGCATTCTCGATATCACCCAGGATCCGCCCGCTCTTTTGGCGCAGCCGTTTCTGGATATTACCGGCCGCGTCACCTCAGGCGGTGAGCAGGGATTGCTCGGGCTGGCGTTTCACCCGGACTACGCGTCGAACGGGTTGTTCTACGTCGACTACACGGGCCTGGACGGCATCGGCAACACGCACGTCGCCCAGTTTTCAGTGACCGGCGACCCGAACGTGGCCGATCCGTCGAGCGAGGTCAACCTGCTGACCATCGTACAGCCTCAGGTCAACCACAACTGCGGCTGGATTCGCTTCGGCCCGGACGGCTACCTCTATGTCGGTACGGGTGACGGCGGCGGCGCCGGAGACGACGACACCGGCCACACGGCCGGCTCGGGCAATGCCCAGGACATCACCGACAATCTGCTCGGCAAGCTGCTTCGCCTCGATGTCAACGGCGACGATTTTCCGACTGATCCCAACAGAAACTACGCCATCCCGCCGGACAATCCGTTCGTCGGCATCACCGGCGACGACGAGATCTGGGCCTACGGCCTGCGGAATCCGTGGCGTGACTCCTTCGACCGCCTCACCGGCGACCTCTACATCGCCGACGTCGGGCAGAACTTGTGGGAAGAGATCGACTTTCAACCGGCCGCCAGCACCGGCGGCACGAACTACGGCTGGCGATGCCGCGAGGGCGCACACGACTACAACTACACCGGCGATTGCGGCGTTCCCGGCACGCCGAGCGCAACGCTCACCGAGCCCATTTACGAATACTCGCACGGCGGCAGCCCGTTTCGCTGCTCGATCACCGGAGGTGAAGTGTACCGCGGGTGCGCGATTCCGGACCTGGCGGGCACCTACTTCTTCGCCGACTACTGCAGCAATCAGATCTGGAGCTTCCGCTACACGGGCGGCACGCCGACCGTGACCGAACGAACGGCCGAGCTCCAGCCGTCGGACACCACCATCAACTCGATTGTCTCCTTCGGCCTCGACGCCTACGGCGAAATCTACATCTGCGCGCACGGCGGCGACCTGTTCAAGATCGTGCCGGCGGACGGCTCACACAACTGCCAGGCGGACCCGGTCGGCGCTGGCGACGACGTGTGCGCCGGGAGCATGCCCGCCCTTCCGTGCTCGTCGAATGCCGACTGCACGGGAACGTCCTGCGGATTGAAAAACCGGTACATCTCGTTCGTACCGACCACGAGCGGGGTCGGCGGCAACCCAGCACCGGCCACCTGGGCGGTTCGTGTCAAGCCCGTGTCACTCCCTGGTTTTCCCGCGTTCGAAGGCGCCGCGCGGTGGCTGGACGTTCCCGAGCAAGCGCCGGACGAAAACAGCGCCTCCCCCGGCCAGACGATGACGGTCAGCCGGCTTTCGTGCGATCCGGTGCTCTACGACTGGAGCAGCGTCGGACTCGTCCACGTCTTCGGCGGGGAGATCATCCCCGGCGCGACGTACGAGGTGCGCACCGTGTCGCCGGACTGCCTGCAAATCGGGGGCGAGGCGTGCATGTCGCAAGCGCGGGTGATCGGGACCGGCAAGTTCGGGGACGTGATCGAGCTGTTCCAAGGCCAAGGCATAACGACCCAGCCGGACTTCAACGACATCTCGTCGCTGGTGGACAAGTTTCTGGCCGCGCCCACGTCGCCGTCGAAGTCGCGGGCCCAGATACAGCCCAACAGCGTCATCCCGGCCCGCCCGATCGACTTCAACGACATCTCGATCGACGTTTCGGCGTTTTTGGGCACGCCATACGACCAGATCGGGGGGATCACCGGACCGTGCATGTGCCCGTCGGCCGCCGTCTGCGGGGCCACGGCCTGCACCTCCGAGACGCAGTGCGGCGGCAGTCAGTGCATCGACGGTTTCTGCCGGGACGCCTGCGGACGGTGCTCGACCCCATAACATCGGCTTGGCTATTCCGAGAGTCGTACCCCGACCGGCGTCTCAAACGACGGCGCTCCAGCCGGAGTCGGCACGCCGTCCGACGGCCCCCTCCCCCGGACAGGGGACGAGGCTGATCCGATCGTACCGGTCGTGACGGCTCCGTTGAAAAATCCCGTCCGGGATTCGGCTTGAATCGCGCGGTTGAGGTGTGTCGTGGCACATCGCTTGCATGCCCGATTCCTCGGGACTGCCCTCCAGGTTGGAGGGCCGGAGGAGTTTACTATGTGCAGCAAAGCCAACGTCAAGATTTGCATCGATCGGGAAGAGTGCATCGGCGACGCCATGTGCGTGAACGAGGCTCCGGAAACGTTCGACCTCGACGACGACGGGAAGGCCTTCGTGCTGGAAGGTGACGGCGACGACCGGGAGTACGTCGTCGCGGCCGCCGAGAGCTGCCCGCTCGATATCATCACGATTACCGACGCGAAGACCGGCGAGAAGATCTACCCCAAGGACTGAGACGCTCGGGGATGGTACGATCACCAGGACCGGCCGCGAGCGCCCTCGCCAAGGGACGCCCATCGGCCGAGGGTTGGGTTGCGCTGCGGATGCACGCGGCCGCCCAATGCGATCGGTGGGCGCTCCACCCCGTCGTAGCGGAACTCACGACCCCAGCCCACGTCGTCAGTGATGGGACTTCGATTCGGTGTCCACTTTGCAACCAAGTTCTCGAAGGTGCGGTAGGAAGTCCGTCACGAGTTCATCGTGCGACTCGGAGATCCCAAATTGATACTTCTTTGCGATATCGCAGGCTTGAGCGTACAGCGCGTCCGCACCCGCCTTGTCGCCGCCGGCAAGGCGGCAATCCGCTAGATCCATCTTCGCAGCTATGCACAACGCATCCGGGGCCTGCTTGGCGCATGCGATCTTCACCGCCCGAATGTAGAGCGCATTCGCCTGGTCAAACTTTCCATTGACGCGCCGAACGTACGCACATTCTTCGAGAAGCGAGTAGTCTGACGGCCTGGGTACCTCGCCCTCCTTGCGCCGCAAAGCCAGAGCCTCATCGCACTCACGCATCGCCCCGTCCTTGTCGTTCAGTCCCAGGTAGGCATTCGACGCCGCGAGGTGCGCCTTGGATCTCGTCTCGAGACTGACGTCAGGCGATTGCAGTTCCGTACAACGATTCAGACAATCAAGGGACTCCTTGAATCGGCGTGCGCGTACGTACGCCTCGGCAAGCCACTGGCACGCATAAGCCACGTCATCCGGCGTAGCATGCGGCGCCGCTTTTACGAGCGGCAGGGCCTTCTCGAGAATCGATACGGCCTCCGGAATCTCGTCCGTGTGTAGCCGATCACGACCGCGCTGCACCTCGTCCATGGCATGGTCGAACTTTTGGGAATCGCGCGATAGCCAGGGGCGCACGATCGATCGATCTAGAAACAGGATGCAGGCAACAGCAGTACAGACCAGCACACCTGCTTCGATCCACCGGGCTCGACGATTGGGTGGTCTATACATCCCTGTCATTCCAACAAATGGAACACAGCTCTCGGCCGGAGCCAGGAACCGCGCGCGAGGGCGTTTTCTTCGCGCGCGGCCTCGCTTACTTACATTGGCATGCCACACGCTGTGAATAGCAACACCCCGTGAGCCAACACAGGTCTCACTCGGAGTGATTGGCGCGGTTTGGCGCCCGCAGGGCACTGTCCCCATGTAGGCACTCCGCTCGCAGCCCCATGAGAATCCCGGCGAGGCCCAGTAGGATACCCAAGAGCCCCATCTGGCGACCGGAAAGCTGTAGTCGCATGAGCATGCCTCCTCATCGGACTACAGTATACGAAGCACGCAGGCTTATGTCACAGAGCCGGCTGAAGATTTGCCGCGCGGCTGGACCGAGTCCCGCAGGGACGGCACTGGCTGGCCGAGACACGTGCCGTACCTTCGGCACTTGTAGATAGGGTGCGGATGGCATCACATGCCACCCGCGCCCAGTTACAGTTTGATTCGCGAGGCGAGCGACTGGATTAGCGGCTGAATGCCTCAGCGAAATCAGCCGTCACTTCGCATCACCTTGCAAGCGATGGCTCTCTGACGCAATGGTGCGTACGACGCCACCGGCCGTCGCGTTCGCAGTATCGGCTCGCGGTCCACGGCGACGTATCGATGATACTTGAAAAGCACACTTCAAGGTCCGGTTGCAGCTGACGTCCATATCGGCTTCCCGTCTGATCCGACGAGAGCCGCCGCGCCCGAGCCAGCGGAATCAACCTGCAGCACAGCTCGCGCGCGACCCTTCGAATCGAACAAATCAATGCCCGCTCCGCCTTTTTCGTTGTGCGTGATATGCACACGGCCCTCACCGTTCTCGTCGCGCATGGTGATCTCTGGATTCCCACTTTTGTCCAAGCCGACACGCAAGCGCTGTTGCCCGGCACCGTCGTAGACTAGGGTAGCGACTTCCTGTTCACCCGCTACGACAAGCCCTACGCGCCGCACACCGGCACCGTCGTGCATGAGAAACACCGGGTGCTCCTTGTCCAGCACCCCTAGCTCCACTAACGGATGACCGTCCGATCGCTCCAGGGCGACGCGCGGCATCCCGCGCGAATCGATTTCGACCGTTGCGGACACTGAGGATTCCCGATCCCAGACCCTCAGGGCGGGCTCACCATCGGCGGTCATTCCGAATTCACCGCGTTCCTTTCCGGCAGAGTCAACCAGAATGTACCGACTCGCGCGGATTTCGCGGCCAGTGCTAACATCAGCCTTGCCGTTTCCGCTGCTGTGCGCTGAGAACAGCCACAGCGCACCAAGGCCGACAGCGGCTAGCGCCATGCTTCGCATTGTGGGCTCCTTATCGCGTAGTATGGTTCAATAGTCACAAACGACCCATCGGATCATTGACCACATCAGTTGCCATTGCCTGGCTTTACATACTTACCATGACCACGGTCATAACGATCGAGCATGTCATCCGCGCTCGTCCCATTGCGTATAGACTTGTTCCGATGTCCCACCCCGACCCAGATACGTACCACGTCCGGACCACATCCTAACGCTTGCGCCGGCGTTGTGATCGCTGGCGTTACCTTTGACCACGGTGAGGATCCGCCGAGGTACTTCTGGAGCGCCGACTTGAGCACACCGAGGCCTTTCTTGACCCACCCCAGAAATGACAAGCCTGACGGATCAACAAGTATCGTTGGAGAATTCAGCACATAGCTGTATACCGATGTCCCGTCCATGATCCCAATCGGATCCCTTTGCAGGAACCGGCCGGTGGTCGGGTCGTAGTAGCGGTTGCCGACGTGTTGGTAGGGCATTTCGTCGGAGGTCTGGTAGCCGTGAGCGCCGACGTAGCCGAAGCGGCCGGACGTGCCGGAGACGAGTTCGCCGAACGCGGTGTACACGGCCGGCTCGATCTGCCCGCCGCTTGCGTCCGTCAGAAACCGCGTCGTG
>Ga0055449_10000538_pt1 | contig 10636 bp, 8 predicted proteins | sample China_Galinas_PW_2_FD_57739 | JGI IMG/M metagenome (GOLD analysis project Ga0055449, IMG submission 57739) | Wetland microbial communities from San Francisco Bay, California, USA, that impact long-term carbon sequestration - China_Galinas_PWB_D1 | ecosystem: Environmental > Aquatic > Marine >... | reverse complement strand
GATTCTCCTCGGACGAGATCAAATCGCCGTATTGGGCGTGGATCTGATACGCCACCGAATCGTCCACGGCATACTCGATGAAGTAGGGTTTCTTGAGATCCTCCATCTGAAGCGTCATGGATCGCTCGAGCTCGTCGCTCAGCGCGCGCATCAGGGTGTGGCTCGCCGGAATCTCGACGGCAGAGGCCGCGGTTGCCCAGCAAAGGCCGCCCAGCACCGCCGCGGCCAGGATCAGGTGATGTTGACGAAATCGGTTCATGATTCGTTCCTTTGATTCAAGCCTGTGTGGATCTACCGAATGCCTCACGCTCTTGACCGGTCGCTACTTCAACGCGATGGGCGGCGGGAGGATCGGCGGCTTGTCCTGTTCACGACGGCGCTTCTCGATCTCGATCTCCGAAACCAGGATGCTCGGCGACACGGCGGACACCGGCACCCAGCCCGAAGTCGAGCCGCACGTCCCGTTGAACACATCCGGATCGTCCCCGGTCATGATGATCTTGTTAAACGACGACAGCGGCGTGCCCACGATGTCCACGCCGCGCACGAGTTCATCCGGCCGCCCGTCCGGATACACCCGGTACACGACCACCGGCAGAACCTTGTACATTTGAGCCCCGGCGCGGCGCGTACCGGTGAAGCCACCGGTGATGTCCTGAAAGAGCAAGCCGTAGGGCTTGTCCTGCTTCTTGCACTCGTCGATCAGCATCTCGCGCAGCTTGGGGAACGGAACCGTCTTCGAGGAGTAAACGATGGTGTTGCCCATCCGCGATTCGACGTCGGCACCTGGGGAACGGCGCCCATGCCCGTTGGAATGATCGAATCCCTTGACCGGCGAACGCGACAGCAGGAACGTCTTGAGGATACCGTCCTTGACAAGCACCGTGTCCTCGGCCGGCATACCCTCGTCGTCGAACTTGTAGTACCCGCGGAGGTCGATGTCGCCCCAATGCGCCTTCGTCGGGTCGTCATGCACGCTCAGAAACGATGGCAGGACACTCTTACCGATCTTCTTCGTGAACGTCTGCCCCTCCTCGACGTCTTTCTGACGGTGCCCTTCGATTCGATGCCCGAAAATCTCGTGGAAGAACACGCCGCTCGCGCGGTTCATGAGGATCGCCGGGCCGGTGTACGGCTCGACCAGCGGCGCGTCGCGCAGCGCGAGCACCATGTCGATCACGCCCTGAAACGCCTTGGTCAACTCCTTCTCGCCCGGCAGGCCCGCGGCCGACGCCGCCGAGAAGATGTAGCTCTGCGACAGGTCCATGCCGTCTTCCGCCTTGGTGCTCGCGCGGACGAGCACGCGCAGATACTTTTCCCCGTGCCGCAAACGTGACCCCTCGCTGCTCACGAAGTATTTGTTCTCGGCCGTCGCCGTCAGTTGCACCTGCGATTCGTAGATCAGCGGGTATTTGTTCGCCAACTCGGAGACATGGCGCAAGCGATCCGTCCAGGTCTTGGCGTCAACCTGGAGCGAAACCTCTGGCTCGGAGAAGACGTGCGGCTTCTCCTTCGAGAAATCGTCCGACCGATCCTCCTCCTCGACCTTGGTCTTGAGGTTGGTCAGGACGCGCTGATACTTCTTAGCGGCGCTCTTGAAGCTGCGATCGGTCGCAAGCCAGATCGATTGCCGGATGGCCGTCGGATCCGTCGACAGACTGAGCGGGGTCGCCTGGCGTCCCAGCATCTCCGACGGATCGAACCCCCCTGGCCCACCGCGCAGCTTGTGCGTGTTGTCAATCTTGTGGTCGCCGACGCGCACGTCCACGTCGAGTAGCCGCGTGTGCCCTTCGTCTTTGACGTTGAGGGCCCCCAGCTCCGCGCCGATCGACAAATTGTGATCGTCGGTCACGGAGTACGCCATGAAGTACGGCTTGGTACCATCCGGCGCCTTCAGGTGTGCCATCGCGTAGTCAAGCTCCTCACCCATGGTGGTCAGGAGCACGCCGGGCGCGCCCATGGACGCGGAGCCCATCGCGCCTACTGCGAGCAGGGCATAGAGCGCCATCCAGCGTCGATACACTCGTGTGTTCATGATCGTTTCCTTTACGCAAGACCAGGCTGCCGGTGGATCGGCAGATTCGCATACCGGGCCAGAAAGTTGACGGCCGGCGGCTCGACGCGCGGATTCAAGATTTGGGCGAGTCAGACCCCGGGTCAACCCATCACGATGCCATCCTAGCGTCGCGCGCCGATCACCGCTTGTCAACCGACGAGATAGCAGCCTTCATCGAGTCGCGGAGTCCGCATCGTTCGACCTGTGAATAGACTTGTTACACAACGCGGAGCACGCCCGCAGGGGCGGCCGCCCGGCTGATGACAATCGGCATTGGGCCGTGCTCGGCGAGGAAGAAGTGCGCTGGCTTGACAAGTTCGTACGACAGGGTGCGGGGCACGTCACCCGCATGGAGCCCTGCGGGTAGGCTACGCATGCTGGATGGGCGGCAAACGGTGGGCGCCTAGTCCGCCAGGGCTTCGACGTCGACCTTGGTGACGCGCGTGACTTCCTCGACCGTGGTGATACCTTCCTTCACCTTGAACCAGCCGTCCTCGCGCATGAGTTCCAGGCCCTTCCTCCGGGCAACCTCCAGAATCTCGCCGGCACTCTTGCGCGTGACAATCATTTCGCGCATCTCGTCGTCAATGTTGAGCAGTTCGTAGATGCCGAGCCGACCCCGATACCCGCTGTCGCGACAATCGCGACAGCCCGCGCCGCGGTAAATCTCGGTGCCCGGCTCGATCTTGAAATCCCCGGGCAATTCGGACGGATCCGGCGTGTACGCGGTTCGGCAATTCGAACAGATTTTGCGCACCAGTCGTTGCGCCAGCACGCCGCTGATCGCGCTGGATACCAGAAACGGCTCGACGCCCATGTCAAGCAGACGCGTCGTCGCCGTGACGGCGTCGTTGGTGTGCAGTGTGCTGAACACCAGGTGGCCGGTGAGCGACGCGTTGATCGCGACCTCGGCCGTATCCAGGTCGCGAATCTCGCCAACCAGAATCACGTCCGGGTCGTGTCGAAGGAACGCACGCAGACCCGACGCAAACGTCAGCCCGATGTGCGGCTTGATCTGCACCTGCTGGATGCCGTCGAGGTAGTACTCGATCGGATCCTCGATCGTCAGGATCTTGATGGAGTCGTTCTTGATCGCGTTGAGCGCGCTGTAGAGCGTGGTCGTCTTACCGGAGCCGGTGGGCCCGGTCACGAGAATGATGCCGTACGGCTGGCTGATCAGCTTGGTCATCGCCTCGTACGCCTGCCCCTGCATGCCCAGGTTGTTAAGCGACGTCAGGGCCGACTGCTTGTCGAGAATACGCATGACGACCGCGCCGCCGAACGCTGTCGGAATGATGCTGACACGCAGGTCGATGTCGCGGTTCTGCGCCTTAATCTTGAAGCCGCCGTCCTGGGGCAAACGCTTCTCGGCGATATTCAGGTTCGAGAGAATCTTGATGCGGCTGACGATCGCCGCGTGAAATCGCCGGATCTCCGGCGGCACGTTGGTCGTGTGCAGCACGCCGTCGATGCGGTAGCGAATCTTCAGATCGCCCTCGTAGGGCTCGATGTGAACGTCGCTCGCCCGGTCGCGAATCGCCTCGATCAGGATTTCGTTCACGAGCTTGACGACCGTGGCCTCCTGGGCCTGTTCGATCAGGTCGGCGTTGTCCTGCTCGTACTCGCTGACAACCTCGACGGTGTCGGCCCGCTGTCCCCCCATCATCTGGTCGACGGTGTCGCCGCCGACGCCGTAATTCTGGCGAATGACCCGAGCGATTTCTTCCCCGGTCGCCAGAACCGTCTCGATCCGCGCCCCCATGAGCATGCGCAGCTCGTCGAACGCATAGAGGTTGAACGGGTTGTTGGTCGCGACACGGATGGTACCGTTGTGCCGGTCGATCGGCACGACCCGGTCCCTGTGAACGACCTTGGACGGCGTTTGCTTGAGCAGCTCGGGGTCGATCTCGACGTCGCTCAGGTCGATCAGGGGGATCGAAAGCTGCTCGCTGTAGATCGTGAGGTAGTCGCGCTCGTTGATAAAGCCCAGGCGGACCAGAGCCTGCTCGATTCGCTCGGTCGGCTTGCGCGCGGCCTGAGCCTCCTTGAGCTGCGCGTCAGAGACCTTTTTCAGTGAAACCAGAACTTCGGCGACGGTCACAGATCCATCCTTGCAAGAGAATCCTCACAGGCCCGGACTACGCCGACCGATGGCCGCGGCCCGGAACCGAGACGCGCATTACCGCTATGACAGTTTATACACCGATCTCAGCCACCGGACTCACCCACCCCGTCTTTTTCGTAAACCTATGGAGAATAATAGATTGCGGGTAGTCATCGTGCTCTCGGCGGCGGTGGAGCATGATCTTCTCGGGCGTTCGCGGTCGGACCGTAGAGCGCCATGGCAGTCGCGAACCGAGCCGGCCGGATTGTCGGACCGGGCCCGCTTGGGTAGGTTGCGTTCCGTGGACGCTGACCGTGACATGGCCGCGAGACACGAGCGCTGCCGCCAGGAGCTGGCGCAGCGAAATCAGACGCACGTCCTGCGCTGGTGGGACGAGTTGGCGGAGGCGCAGCGATCGCAACTCCTTACAGACATCGAGTCGATTCCGTGGAGTCTGGTCGATCGCCTGGTGCCGACCCACGTGCTGGCCAAGCCGGCGCGCGCCGTCCCGGCCGACCTGAAACCGGCGCCCGTCCACGCGGCCACGCCCGAGCCGAATGAGGCGGCGGCATACCGGGAAGCGATCGCCGTCGGCAAAGAGCGACTGAGTCGCGGGCAGGTCGCGGCATTTACAGTGGCCGGCGGTCAGGGTTCGAGGCTCGGGTTCGACGGGCCGAAGGGCTGCGTGGCCGTGACGCCCGTCGGTGACATCACCCTGTTCGAGCTCTTTGCCCAGATGGTGCACGCGGCCGGCGACAAGTATGGCGCGACGATCCCTTGGTACATCATGACCAGCGCCGCCAATGATGCCGACACGCGGGCGTTTTTCGACAAGCATCGTTACTTCGGTCTGGCGGAGAAGGACGTCGTCCTCTTCTCTCAGGGCATGCTGCCGGCGTTCGACTTCACCGGCCGGTTGCTTCTGGAAGAGCGTCACCGTCTGGCACTCGCGCCGGACGGGCACGGCGGCTCGCTCAAGGCCCTGGTGGAGAGCGGCGCCCTGGCGGACATGCAACGCCGCCGCGTCGAGGTTATCTCGTATTTCCAGGTGGATAATCCGCTGGCCAGGCCTTTCGATCCACTCTTCATCGGGCTCCACACCACGACCGGATCCGAGATGTCCACCAAGGTCACGCCCAAGGCGGACGACCTGGAGCGGGTCGGCAACCTCTGTCTCGCGGCCGGAAAGGTCACCGTGATCGAGTACTCCGAGCTGCCGGAACAACTCGCCCACGCCCGCGACGAATCCGGCGTGCGCATGTTCGACGCGGCCAACCTGGCCGTCCATCTGATTGACGTGGCGTTTGTTGATCGCATCGTCGGCAAGGCGTTCGAGCTGCCGTTTCGTCGCGCAGAGAAGAAGGTGCCGCACGTCGACCCCGAAACCGGCGAGCGGGTCGAGCCTGACAAGCCGAACGCAGTGAAGCTGGAGGCGTTCGTCTTCGACGCCCTACCGCTTGCCCGCCATCCGCTGCTGCTGGAGGTCGATCGTTGCGAGGAGTTCTCGCCGGTGAAGAATGCGGCGGGTGTGGATTCGCTCGACACGTCTCGGCGCGATCAGGTCGCCCGGGCATGTCGCTGGCTGGAGGCGGCCGGCGTCGACATTCCACGCCAACCCGACGGCACGCCTGCGGCCACGGTGTGCATCACGCCGAGCTTCGCGCTGGACGCCGGGGATGTGGCGGCCAAGCGCGACAGCATCACCAGAATCACCTCCTCAGACCCCGTGTTGCTTCACTGAAGTAACATGCACGGCCCATGAGGCATACCGGAGTAAATGACAGCACCGAATGCTCCCGAGCTCACCATCCGTGCAATCAACGAATACGATCCAACGTCTCGTCTGTCAGCGTTCGAACCACGTTCGGCCTGAACTACCTGTCTCATGGACCGGAGAGAGCAACCATGACCGTGTCACGGAAGCATGTCGTTACCTCATCGTCCTTTGTGTTGTTTTCGCTGTCGATCTTGGGTGGTTGTACAGCGACCGCAAAAACCGCAACGCTGGAGACCTCCCCGGAGCCGTATTACGTCTTCCAGCCGCCCTCCGCCGAGGAACTGGCCGCGATCCAATACCCGGCTCTTCGCGAGGAACTGCTGGATATGGTCGAGCGTGATCAACGAACGCGCAAGAGTCGCGGCAGGTCGGACGATGCAGACTTCGACTCGTTCGTCGCCCGGCTCACGAAGGTGGACCGGAGGAACACGGCGCGGATGCACGAGATCGTGGACGAAGTCGGCTGGCCGACGAAGTCCAAAGTCGGCAGCGACGGCACCCAAGCCGCGTGGCTGCTCGTGCAGCACGCCGATCTGGACGTCCCCTTCCAGCGCCGCTGCCTCACCCTGATGCAGGATCAGCAGGTCTTCGATGAGGTCTACGCGCAAAACCTCGCGTACCTGACGGATCGCGTCCTGGTCAACGAGGGCAAGGAGCAGGAATACGGCACGCAGTTTCACGACGTCGACGGCAAGCCGCAACCACGGCCCATCCGCGATGCGAAGAATGTCGACAAACGCCGCAAGGCCGTGGGCCTCTCCACGCTCGACGAATACCGCAAGCTGATGAAAACGTGAGGAAAGAAGAAGTAAGCCGCCGGTCGGCGGACAAACGACGCGATGCCGCGGCGACGCGCGAGGTGCGGTCGGGAGGAGTCGCGAGCCCACCGGACCGCTGCGTGCCACGGCCGGGCGACCTACCCGCGACAGCGCACTCCACATAGGATCATGCCATGATGGCCCGAGGGTGATGCCGCGTCGAAGGATGATCCGTCGGCCCAGGGACTAGTCACGCACGAGGATGGAGGTCTTCACCATGCAGCAGCTCTTTGATTCGTTCTGGCACACGATCGTCGGATTCGCGCCGCAACTCGTGGCCGGCATACTCTTGCTCGTCATCGGATGGGCGGCCGCGCGCGTCCTGACGCGCATGATCGCGAGCACGCTCCGCGCGACCGGCACCACCGCGACACTAGCCGGGTTCATCGCCAACCTGGCGTACATCGTGATGCTCGCCCTCGTCGTGATCACCGCGCTGGATCGGTTCGGCTTTCCGACCGTGTCGTTCGCGGCCGTCGTCGGTGCGGCGGGCCTGGCGATCGGGCTCGGCCTCAAGGGCACGCTGGGCAATCTGGCCTCTGGCATCCTGCTGATCTCGCTCGAGCCGTTCAAGGTCGGCGATCGGATCGATGCGGCCGGCGCGGCGGGTGTCGTCGAGAACATCCACGTCTTCGCGACAACGCTGCGCACGGAGGCCGGCGAGCGCGTCATCGTGCCCAACGCGTCCATCACCGGCGGGAACATCACCAACCATTCCAACTGACGACGCGACCGGCATGTTTCCGTCGCGCGCAAACGAGGCCACCTAACAAAGTCGTGGATCGATCAGAGCCGCGAGCGTGAGCGAGCGGTCCGAGTATCAACAGGCATCGCTCTTTTTTGGCGCGTTGTATCGTTCATCCCGGCGCGCTGGGACGGTGGAACGTAGCGAGGCTGCATGCTGCCGCTTCGCGAACGCATGGCGCTCATCGAGTGGCCGCGCCTATTCGATCACCGACCACCCGCCGCTGTCGTCCCGGCCGACCTGGTACACGTTGTAGTCGCGCTTGACCAGTTCGGAGTTGCGGCCGTTGATCCCCAGAATCACCTTGCGAGACCAGTCGATCGGCAGCCGGCTCAGGTCCATCGCGAAACGCGACACACCGCGCGTGCGAATTTCGATCTTGTTACGCTCGGCGTCGAAATCACCCGTGACCCAGCCGCCCGGGGCGTCGGCCTCAAACGCAACAACCGCAACCCAACTCGCGTCGGGCGGGATGACCACCGGCAGCTTCACGGCGGTGGCCTTCTTCGGCTCCGGCGCCGGTGACGAGTCCAGCGCAGGAGAAGAGTCGTCCGCAGAAGGAGCTTCCGGCTCGGGCTTCGGCGCAGCGGCGGCGTGTTCGGGCGGCGCCTCGTGTCGCGGTGTCTCGGTCGTCGCCGGTGGTGTCGGCTTCTGACAACCGGTCACCGCGAGCGCCCCGCATACCGCGACTACGATACGATACATCCAGCCCCGCTGATTCGGCGTCATCATGGCATCGCTCCTTCCGGTGGATTCCGCTCAGTCGCTCGCTGCCGCACCCTACGCGCCCGCCCGCAAGTTGCCAAGAGCCTCCCCTTGTTGTACGGTCACGGTCCCGCTCAGGGTGCAAGATGATGAAACCAAACACGACGATACGTTCCACGACGATCCTCACCGTCCGCCGGGGCCCGCGCGTCGCCATCGGCGGCGACGGGCAGGTGTCGCTCGGCCAAACGGCCATCAAGCACGACGCACGCAAGATTCGGGCGCTCGCCGACGGCAAGGTCCTGTGCGGCTTCGCGGGGTCGGCGGCCGACGCCTTCGCCCTGCTCGAGCGATTCGAGGGCAAGCTCGAAGCCCACAAGAACAACCTGCGCCGGGCCGCCATCGAACTGGCGAAGCTCTGGCGCACGGATCGGGCGCTGCGCCGGCTGGAGTCGCTGCTGGTGGCCGTCTCCGAGGATACGACCCTCATGATCGGCGGCTCGGGCGACGTGATCGAACCGACGGACGGCATCGTGGGGATCGGCTCGGGCGGCATGTACGCGACGGCCGCCGCCCGCGCCCTCGTCGAGGCCACCGAACTGCCCCCGCGCGACATCGTTGAAAAGGCGCTGAAAATCGCCGGCGACATCTGCGTCTACACCAACAAGAACATCGCCGTGGAGACGCTGGGTGAACCGTAACGCTCCCAGGAGTTCCCGAGCCGCAAGCGGAACGTGTCCGCCTCAGGCGGAGCGTGTGCGGCGCCGCGGTCTCCCTGCATGCGCGATACGCATTCGCAAATCCGCGCGGGCTGAAGCCCGCGGCTCAGGATCGCTCGGATAGATTGTGAAACCGGGCGCATGACCGCCCCGAACCAGCCATGGACGAAAAGACACCCAAGGAAATCGTCGAAGCCCTCGACCGCTACATTGTCGGGCAGAACGCCGCCAAGCGGGCGGCCGCCGTCGCCATTCGCAATCGCTGGCGGCGACGTCAACTGCCCGAGTCGATGCGCGACGAGGTCGGCCCGGCCAACATGATCCTGATCGGCCCCACCGGCGTCGGCAAGACGGAGATCGCCCGGCGCCTCGCCGGGCTGGTCAACGCCCCGTTCATCAAGGTCGAGGCAACCAAATACACCGAGGTCGGCTACCACGGCCGCGACGTCGAGAGCATGGTGCGCGACCTGGTCGAGCTGGCCATCCACATGGTGCGCGACGAGCAGACCTGTGTCGTGCGCGAGGAGGCCGATCGCCGCACCGAAGAACAGTTGCTTGACATTCTGATGCCCGCGCCGGATGCCCATCAGATGATCGGAGCTGACGAAGACGAGGACGCCGCCCAGCGCCGCCACCGCAACCGCGAGAAGATGCGCACGCGACTTCGGGCCGGCGAGCTCGACGACCGGACGGTGGAGGTCTCGATCACGACCAAGTCCGCCCCGGTCGGCGTGATGGCTACGCTCGGCGTTGACCAGATGGACACGGGCATGCAGAACCTGCTCGACACCATCATGCCCGCGCAGACGAAGCGCCGGTCGGTCCCGCTTCGCGAGGCCCGCGAGATTCTCTTCGAGCAGCAATGTGAGGAGCTCATCGACCGCGAGAAGGTCACGGAGATGGCACTGCGGCGGTGCGAAAACAGCGGCATCATCTTTCTGGACGAGCTCGACAAGCTCGCCTCGCCCGCCCAGGCGCACGGCCCGGACATCTCGCGGCAGGGCGTGCAGCGCGACCTGCTGCCGGTGATCGAGGGGTCGACGGTGTCGACGCGCTACGGCTCCGTTCGCACGGACTTCATGCTGTTCATCGCGGCCGGGGCGTTTCACGACTGCAAGCCGAGCGACCTGATGCCGGAGCTTCAGGGTCGCCTGCCACTTCGCGTCGAGCTCGAAGACCTCACGCGCGACGATTTCATCCGCATTCTGACCGAGCCGGAAAACGCGCTGACCAAGCAGCATACCGCGCTCTTGATGACCGAGGGCGTCAAGATCGAGTTCACCGAGGACGCGATCCAGGCTCTGGCCGACATGGCCTTCACGTTGAACCAGTCGACGGACAACATCGGCGCCCGCCGGCTCATGACCGTCATGGAGCGGCTCATGGAGGACATCAGCTTCGACGCCCCCGACCGCCGCGGTGAGTCTATCCGCATCGACGCGGCCTACGTCAAGAAAGAGCTCGCCTCCATCTGCGAGGATTCGGATCTGTCGCGGTTTATCTTGTGATCCGCGCCACTACGGCGCGTCCGCATGGGTGGCACTGGGTGCCCCATTCTTGCCCGGGTAGAAGCTCAAAGAGGGCGTGCGGTGTTCGTCCCGGGCAAGGGTGGGGAACGAACGACCTCCGACACCATTCCGTCCCCCACCCTTGGTCGAGATCGCGCTACACGCCAGAACAATTCTCACCGTTCGACCAAGGATGGGGCACCC
>Ga0055449_10000535_pt1 | contig 10659 bp, 11 predicted proteins | sample China_Galinas_PW_2_FD_57739 | JGI IMG/M metagenome (GOLD analysis project Ga0055449, IMG submission 57739) | Wetland microbial communities from San Francisco Bay, California, USA, that impact long-term carbon sequestration - China_Galinas_PWB_D1 | ecosystem: Environmental > Aquatic > Marine >... | reverse complement strand
TCGTACGTCAACGAGAACTCATACACGGCCGGCAGAATCGCCACGGCCGACGCATTTCCATATTTGCGCGTGAGCGGAGCGCCGGACGCGCCGGACCATCCATAGCGTATGGTTTCGTCCGTGCCGTCTCCGTCGCGATCCGGAACCGTGAGCACCAGATTGTTGCCGCTGCGCGAGGTCACGGCGACGGCCGTTAACAGCTCGGCGCTCATGTCGTTCACGACTTCCGCGGATTCCAAGGGCGCACGAGCCGGGCTATCTGAATCGGGAATGGCGTACGACACGAGGACCATCGCGGAGGCAACGGCCGTCAGCAGCACCGCGCTGGCCGTGAGGCTGGCCACGGCCTCGATCAGGGTGAATGCACAGCGATGAGGATGCCGGCCACGCGGGATCATTTGATGGTGATCTCCGGTAGCGTGAGGCCGTCGGCGATCGTCGTGTTCTTGATGCCGAGGCTGCGCGTCTGTCCTGCGGCGCTAATGGTGATCGTGCCGCTGGCGATCGGATTATCCGATTCGCTGACCGGCTGCCCCCATCCGTCGAAAACCAGCGTGGCGCTTCCGTCGAAGTCGGCCGTGACGAGCGTCGCCTGATACGGGTCCGCCGCCAGATTGACCGTGTACGAGTCGGCGCTTCGCTTCAAGCTCTCCCACCCCGCAATCTGGTACTCGTTCCTCGCGGTATCGAACACGATGGTCTGGTGCTGTCCGGTCTGTTTGGCCCGAAGCCTGGCCGCCGCGAGGTCCGACTTGATGCGGGTGATGGCCGCGTTCGCTCGAGCGTTCCCCAGGAACCCGACGAACCGCGGCACGGCCATCGCCCCCACGATTCCGACGATGAACATCACCAGAACGAGCTCGATCAACGTAAATCCGCGCGCGCGGCGCCATCGATCGCTCGTCCGGTGTGTGTTTCCTTTTCGAAAGGTCAAGCTCATGCCGTCAGGCCTCGTTGTGGCGGCTACCTCAAGCGAAGCAGATCCATTTTCACCACGTCCTTGACGCCGATGTCCACGAGCTGCGTGTTTGTGGCGCTCACACCGAAGTCTCCGGTCGACAGCACGGCCACCCAGCCCACGGTACCGTCCGCCGGGTCAGCCTGGGACGCGTCGGCCTTGACATGCACCGTGGCAAGCTGATTGGCCGGGTTCGTGGGAAACGGCGCGCGAAGATATGGGCCGAACTTGTATTGTGCGCTCTTCGTCGCGTTGCTATTGCCGTCGGCATCCGAATACAGGGTCAGCTGATTGACAAAGTGGCTTCCGTCGGGCGTCTGCGTACCGGGAACGTAACCCGGAAAGCTGCCGTGCTCGGCGTAGTAGATATCGATCGACTGCCGCACGTTGGTGAGTGTCGCATCCAGTGCATTGGCGTTGGCGGTCGCGGCTGCCGACGAAATCCGCGGCACGGCGATCCCCGCGATGATTCCGATAATCGTGACGACCAGCACGAGCTCGACAAGCGAAAAGGCGGGCGCTTGAAGGAAGCGCGATCGAGCGTGTTGCTGACGTCTGCGCGACGGTTTCATGGCGTCGTCTACCTTCGACGAGGCACTCGGCACGCGTAGTTGGGTCGTCCAACCGGTCGTAGGGTACAATACGGGCCACCGCCGATAACGAAAAAACCGCCTGGAATACTCCAGGCGGTCTCGTCGCTTGTTGCGCGAGGTGGGTCACGATCGCGGCGCCGTCCCGAATTCAGCGGAGCCGGCCAACTGCGCCCCGCGCCGCGCTAGTACGTATTGTAAGCGGTAGTCGACTCGTCGGTGGCGTTCGTGTTCACGATGATATCGCCGGTCTGGTAGTTGTAGACCCACCCGGCAGTTGTCGTCGCTTCGTCCACGGCCGTCGTCAGGTCGGCCGCCGTCGTCATGATCACGCCCTGCGCGCCGATGTTCGGGCCGACCGTGGCCGGCGGAAAGCCGCGACGCAGGTACGGGCCGTAAATATGCACACCGGGTGTCGTGCCGGTGTTACCGGCCCCGTCCGTCTTAAGCGTCAGTTGCGACACCAAGGTGGCCTCGAGTCCGTCCGCACCAGGCCAGGCGCCGCCGTGTTCGGCCGAGTACATGTCGATGGCGTTACGCAGCCCGGCCAGGTCGCCGCGCAGGGCCGACTCGTTCGCCCCTTTGGCGCCGCGGCTGATTCTCGGTACGGCGATGGCGGCGATGACGCCGATGATGACGACGACGATCACCAACTCGACCAGACTGAACGCACGTGTTCTTCGTGTACGGCTACTCTGCCACATTTCGGGAACCCCCATTGGTAAGACTCGCGATGCACCACCACTGAAAGCGGCGTACGCAAACAGGTCACAAGCGACCCCGTGCTTCCATCCTATCGATGACTCCGGCACGATACTTTAGTCCCGTAGCTTGCGGCGAACGTCCGAGATATCGAGCACTGCATCCCCGTCAGGACACCGGAAACGGGCGGCCGTCTCCCTGATGGACACGAGCGTACAGGCCCCCACGGTGTCGCCGATTCGGAGCCAGTGACCATTCACGACCGCCACTTGAAGGTCGGCTTCACGGAACACAGCATCGAGTGAATAGCGCATGGCGAATTCGTCAGGAGACGAATCTTTTGTCTTCTCAGGCGCCTTGGGGTTCTGTCCAGCGGTCCCGTTGCTGCCGGCGGTCGCGCCGGCGTTATCGGGCCTGACAAAGATGTCGCGCAGCGCGTCGATCGGAGGTGCCTCCGGAAGTTTCTTGGGAAACGGGATTTCCGGTATCGGCACTTTGCCCGCATTCTCGGCGACGCCGTCCGCGTCGAGGTGATTCACCGCCGCCCGCACTGGCTTCGGCCCGGTCGCCGGATTGCTCAACATGAACCGATCCACCAGCAGTGCCACACCTCCGACACCAATGACGATCAGATAGACTCGCTTGCGCGTGGACGACATCGACGATCAGCCTTTCTCGGAAGCATGGGTTTCTTGCGGCCGGGCCACGGAGAAGAGGCATACGGTCAACTGGGCGCGGCGAACCTCCGGGTGCTCGGCCAACGGGTGGATCGTCAGGTAGCCGACGTCGGCCCAGTACGGAGCGTTCTCGATCGCCTTGAGGAAACGAATCAGGTCCGGCCACGAGCCGGCCACCTCGTAAGTAAACGGGGTCTCCTTCAGGCCGGGGTATTCCCGTTCGCCTAGCGGAATCTGATTGCGCACCGTCAAGTGATTCTGCGTCGCCACAGAGGAAAGAAACCGGAAGTAATCATCCACCGGCGCGGCTTCCGGCAGACGTCCCTGGCTCGCCATCCGCCGTTGGTTGAGCCTCAGGCGCGCGCGGCTCTGATCCATGTTGGCGCGGACCAGGGCCAGGCTGCGACGAGCCTCGGCGATCGACCGCTCCATGGTATCAATCTGAGCGACGGTGTCGTCTTGGGCGAACACGGTCATTGAGAGAAAGACCGCCGCCATCAGGACGAGCAGTGCGCCGCCCACAAGATCGATCACCAAGGTTGGATGACGTCGAAGTCGCTGCACGGTTACCACTCACACACGATGTCGAACCGGAAGTATGCCTCGCCGTCGAGCTCCGTCAGCGACGACCGCGTCAGACGCACGTCCTGAAACACGCCGCGCTGCTTGAGCGATTGGACGAACTGGATGGGGTCGGTCGCCGTCGGCGCGAACCCCTGCAACTCGAGCGCCCGCGGTGCCTGAACGGTGATGTTCTGTGTCGCCTCATCGGATTCGCCGCCGGTGCGCGAGCGCGACGTACGCTTCGTGGCCGCGCTGACCGGCTGAGCAGGATTCGTGGCGACCGCGGTGAGCCAGGCTTTTTCGGGCACGGACGCGGCCACGAGTCCCAGCAGCGACGACCAGGCACGTTTCGATCGCAACGCCTCAGCGCGCATGACCTGGGCCTCGGTCTCCGTCACCTCGCCGCGCATCGTTGCCCATTCGGCCAGGACGTGTGACCGAGCGTCGGATAGTTCCGCTTGCTCACGCCGAAGGTGTTGGGCTCGGACTTGTCGTGTCCAGTTCAGCGTGACCGGAATCGCCAGCACGCTGAGGCTCAGGACCAACGCCGCACCCCATGTGCCAAGCCGGCGCCGCCGCGCGTGGCGATCGAGGATCGCCTTGGGAACCAGGTTAAGCTTCATGCAGCACCTCCCGGTCGTCGAGCGCGATCCCAATGGCTGGGGCGAGTTGCTCGAGGCGCAGCCCTCGCGCCGAAGAGAATCGCAGTGCGCCGGTCGCGTCGTCGAGGAATTCGGATGCGGGCGCGACAGCGATGCCCAGCGACCGTCCGAGGTAGCCGGCGAGACGCGGCATGGCCGCGCCGCCACCTACCATGACGAGGTCGGCCGCCTTGCAGGTACTGTATCGAGAGAGAATGTATTCGTAGGACCGTTTGATCTCGGCGGCCAAGGCGCCGAGCTGCTGCCGCAACGCGCCAAACACCATGCCGGACAGTTCCGACGATGGCAGTTCGGCATCGTCCGCGCGCGCCCCACGCGGCGTGCTGGCGATCCCGTGTTCGCGCTTGTGGATTTCCGCGGCCTTGCGGCTGACCTGCAGGGCGTCGGCGATCGCCGCCGTCCAAGCGGCGCCGCCGGTCCCGATGTCGCGCGTGAGCACGGGGACGTCGCCCACGCTGAGCACCAGCCGACTCCCGCGCGCGCCCAGATCGAGCACGCCCCAAACCTGGCGTAGGCTCCAGCGGCGAAGATGCATCCCGAATCGTTGCACGGCCATCGGCATGGCGTCGACCCGCTCGCAGCGAAGCCCCGCCTCCTTGCACAGTGAGCAGTATGCCACGATCGGCTCACTATGGGCGGCCGCCCCCACGGCGTTCGGGCCAGGCGCCGGTGTCGGTGGCAGCATCCAGTGGCTCGCTTCGATCTGCTCAGGCGCTTCATTCAGTAGACGGCTGAGTTCCCAACGTACGACGTCTCCGGCCTCGTCGCGGCCGGCATGGCACACTGGCTCCGGCAATTCGAGCGAATGGAACTCGATCAGTGGTGACTGCACCGCGGTCACAGCCGACCGACCCACGAAAGACTCTCCCCTGACGAGCTGGCGCAGACGAGGCGCCACCTCGCTCAGATCGATCTCGGTCTGGTCTGCATCCGTCGGTCCGCGCTCCGTACGGGCCACGTGCGTCGCGCACCAGGCACCGTCGATCCACTCGAGTTGCACCGCACGGACGCCGGTGGCACCGACATCGATGCCGATGCACGTGCGTCTGCGGCCGAGTCCCAATCGGTGGAGTTGCATGGCGTTCCTCACTCAGTGCATCGCCGAGGTCATGTCGAACAGCGGCATAAACAACGAGACCGCGACAGTACCGACGACGAGCCCCATGCCGAGCAGAATGACAGGCTCCAGCAGGCGCATCAGCGTCGTGACCAGTTCCTCGTTGGATTCATCGAACGTATCCGCGCAGAACGTGAACGCGCCACCCAGGCTTCCGGTCTCCTCGCCCGTGCGAATCGCCTGGCAGATCGCCGGATCGACAAGCCCCGACCGGTCGATGGCGCTCGCGATGCCGCCCCCCGAGGTCACCGATTGGACGAGATCGGAAAACATCCTGCGGTAGCGGCTGTTCGTCGTCGCCCGAGCAGCCAGGTCCACCGACTCGAGAATCCCGACTCCGCTCTCCAGCAGGGTTCCCAGCGTGCGGAACACCTGCCCCTGAATCATGCGCGACCGAAGTCGCCCTATGATGGGGATGTAGATCTGGATATCCGACAACCACTGCCGCCCCGCGTCGCTTCGCAGGGTCACGACGGTGATCACCACCAGACCGACCACGCCGCAGATCAAAGCCAGCCAGTGCGCCATCAGAAACGTGCCGATGTTCAGCAGGACTTGCGTCGTGGGCGGCACCTGGGCGTTGAGCCGCTCGAACATGATGGCGAATCGCGGAAGCACGAACAAGAGAATCAAAAGTGTGATCTTGAAGCACATGACGATCAGAAGCGCCGGATACGCCATCGCGCCGGTGATCTTGCGGCGCAGGGCGCGACGTTTGCCGACCACGGAGGCCAAACGGTCAAACATCCGGCTCAGCGTTCCGCTGGCCTCGCCGGCCGCGACGATGGCGCAATACACGGGATCGAACACGCTCGGGTGCTTCTGGAGCGCTTCGCTCAACTGCATTCCGTCTTCCAAATCCACGATTACGTGCCGAAGCAGCGCCTTGTGCTTCACGTTCGTGATTTGCCGCATGATTGCCTGAAGCGCCGGCACGACCTCGCTGCCGGCGCGCAGAAGCATCGCGATCTGTCGCGTGATCTGCACGAGCACGTTCAGCGGCATCTTGAAGCCCTTGGAAGGGGCGGCGCGCTGCTGGCCCGCGTGTTTCGGCTGCGACTCGGCGATCCGGGTGACGTACAGGCCCTTTTGGCGTAGGCGCTCGAGCGCCTCCTGGCGCGTTGACGCTTCGATCGAATCCGTCGTGGGTTGGCCCGACCGGCTGATGGCGTCGTAGCTCAGGATCATGGCGTCAGCCCTCCGGCCGGCGCGGACAACGACTCCTGTTCTGTGCGGACCGGTTCGGCCCGGGTGACGCGCAGCACCTCTTCCAACGTCGAATCGCCGCCGTCCACGAGATCGAGGGCCTTCTCCCGAAGCGTGCGCCAGCCCAGTTGGGCCAGGTAGACGCGCATCTCGGCCTCGGAGGTGCCCGTTTGGATCATCCGCTTCAGCTCGGGATCCAGGGTCATGACCTCGTAGATGCCCATGCGTCCCGAGAAGCCAGTGTTGTTGCAGCGGCGGCAACCCTCGCCTCGTTGAAACAGCTCCGTGGTCCGGTGCGACCATCCGACACTCGCCAGCAGGACCGGTGGCGGATAGTACGACGTCTTGCAGGCCGTGCAGATCGTACGTGCGAGACGCTGGGCGACGAACCCCAGCACCGACGACGCAATCAGGTACGGCTCGATGCCCATGTCGAGCAGACGCATCACCGCGCCGGGGCAGTCGTTGGTGTGCAACGTGGAGAGCACCAGGTGCCCGGTCAGCGCCGACTGGATCGCCACCCGCGCCGTATCCTCGTCGCGAATCTCGCCGACCATGATCACGTCCGGATCCTGGCGCAACACGCTTCGCAGGGTTCGCGCGAAACTGAGTCCGATCCGGTCGCTGACCTGCACCTGATTGACCAGCGGAAGCTGATATTCGACGGGATCCTCGATCGTGACGATGTTGGTCGCCTCGCACCGGAGCAGATCGAGCGCCGAATAGAGGGTCGTCGTCTTGCCGCTGCCGGTCGGTCCGGTTACGAGCATGAGACCATAGGGGCTCCGGACCATCTGTTCTACCTCGGCCTTGTCGCTGCCGCGCATGCCGAGGGCCTCGAAGTCGAAGCTCAGCGTCGACTTGTCGAGAATCCGCATGACGATCTTCTCGCCGAGAATCGTCGGCATGCTGGAGACGCGCAGGTCGATTTCCCGGCCGTCGGCGACCAGGTGGACGCGCCCCTCCTGCGGCAGACGCCGCTCCGCGATGTCCATCCGACCGATGACCTTGATGCGCGACACAATGGCCGCGTGCATGCCGCGCGGCGGCTTGAGCATCTCACGAAGGTGTCCGTCGACACGAAAACGAATGTGCGTGGCGTCCCGGTCCGGCTCGATGTGTACGTCACTGGCACCGCTGCGCAGCGCCGTCAGGATCGCCAGGTTGACAAGGTTGACGATCGGGCTGCCCTCGACCATCTCGTCGAGGTTGGTGATCGGACCCTCGTCCACCGCTTCGTTTTCGGTGATGTGAACGTCGCTCTCTTCGATCGACGCCAGGAACGAGTTGACGCTCACCTCCTCGGCGAGGTATTTCCGTTGAAACTCGAGCAGGTTTTCCTCGACGACGAGGACCGGGCGAATCGTACACCCGGTCAGTTGGCGCAGGCGATCGAGCGTCGGCAGCGATTGCGGCTCGACCATCGCGATCGTCATCTCGTTGAACACCCTGAACATCGGCAACACGCGAAGGCGTTCGGCCTCGTCCCGGGGAATCGCCTTGGCGACTTTCGGGTCGATCAGACCGTGGCGAAGGACGCAGCCGTCGATGTTGAGCTTGCGCGAGAGTGCCTGGACCAGCGTGGAGGACGAGATCGCACCGGTATCGACGAGGGCCGCGCCGATGCGACCACCCGCTTCCTGCTGGCGCGCGAGGGCCTCGGCCAACTGCTCCGGCGTGATCAAGCCGTCGCGAATCAGTTGGTCGCCGAGGCGTGCCGCGGTGCCGATCGTCAGGTCTGCCATGGGTGGTGCTCGTGGTGCCCGGCTCCGGGCCGCCATACCTCACAGATAACACTTTGCGACGTCCTGCACGTCCTGGAAGAAGCGGAACCGATCCGCCTGTCCGGTCAATTCGAGCGTCTCGCGGCACGTGCCGTTGACGCTCACCAGATTGAGCACGCCGGCGTGGCTCGCCAGTTCGTCCGCGGCGCCCACCAACCCCTCGATCGCCTCGCTGTCGAGATACGGCACCTCTTGCATCACGACCGCCACCCGCGGATTCGGCGTAGCCAGGCGTTTCTGGAGCGCCTCGACGAAGTCCCCCGCCTCCTGGTCGACGAGCGCGCCGCACGGTGTCAGCACGTCGACGGAACCTACCTTTCGATGCTCGATCTTCATGATGTCGCCGCCGCAGCCTCGCGTTGGAGATCCCGGCCGAGGTCCGTGGCCATCCGCAACTGGCCCTCGCGGGCGCGCTGATCCTGCTGCAACACGCGGCGCGTCAACGTGACCACGTCGACGCGCTCGGTGCCGCTGCCCACGAGCCCGCACCGAACGCGAACCACTGCCCCCCACCGTGATTCGTCGTGACAGACTTCCTCGAGCCTCGCCATGAGCTGCTCCACGATCAGCATGGCCAGCTCGGAGTCGACGCGGCGCAGGAGCACGATAAATCGAGAACCGTCGAAGCGACCGATGCGGTCATCGGTGCGCAACTTGCAACGCAGCGTGTGGGCGACCTCGGCCGCCAGGCCTTCCGCCGCGTCCCACGAACCGGCGTCCGACAGCGCACGAAGCCCCTCGATCGAGAATAGCGCTACCGCCACCGGCTCCCCTTGCTGGTGCGATTCGCTCGCCGCCCGCTCGGCGTCGTTGAGAAACGCGGGACGCATGGCCAACCCGGAGACCGGATCGGTACGCTCGGCTGTCAGGCACCGCGACGTGGCGTCGAGCGTGCGCCAGAACTGACCGATCAGATGCTCCATGCACAAGAGCACCGCGCGCGGCGGGCGCGGCGATGCATCCAAACGCCCCACGATGACGACGCCGGCCCGGTGCGTGCCGCGATTCACCGGGAAGCACCAGACACACTCCCGATCGTCTCGGGTCGCGAGTTCGTCGACGAGCGATCCCTGCATCGGGTCGCCCTCGATGTAGGCTGTCCCCGACGTCACCACGTAGCCCACCACGCCGCGGCGCGCCGAACGGCGTTCGGTCGCCAACATCGGATCGACCTCGCGAAGCGCGACGAGTTCCTCGCCGGGTTCGTCCAGGCGATACGCCCGCACGTGCGACGCGCCGCAGACCGCGTGCAGCGACATGCGGATGAACTCCCCGAACGCCGGCCACGGGTTGTACCGGCCGCCATGCTCCGCCAGCCACTCCTCGAACAGAAATACCTGCTGCGCCACAGCGTCGAGTGCCGGGGCGTGCGGGTCGTCGACCATGCGCTCCCGCGCATGCGAATCCAGCGCGCCGCCCGTGATCGAGGGCGATGCGATATCCCGACCGGCCCAGACGCCCATCGCGATCATGGCCACGCTGCCCGCCGCCAGAGCGAACAGAACCGAAGCCTCGGTCCAAATCACCGGACCGTACGCCGCCTGCGTCAGCGCCACCCAGAACAAGGCGCAGCAGCCGGCGAACAGCGTCGCGCGCGACCGGTTCAACAGATGCCCGCCCACGCCGACGGCCAATACGATGGGAAACCACGGTAGCAGCATTGTTGTCGTCATGTTACGTACCTGCTTCCGAAAAAGGGTCCTCGTGGTGAGCGTGCGAGAAGTAGTCGGCCTCCTGCACCATTTTCACCCACGCCGCGGCGCTGCCTTCCAGTTCCTTTCGCATCATGCGATCGAAGATCGGCAGGAGGTTGGGATCCACGGTGCGCCCGGCCTCCTTCGCGAGAATCCCCAAGGCTTCCGACCAGGAGTAAGCCTTTCGATACGACCGGTTAGACGTCAGCGCGTCAAAAATATCCGCGATCTGAATGATGCGCGCGTGTCGCGGAATGGACTCGCCCGCGAGGCCCTCTGGGTAGCCGCCGCCGTCATAATGCTCATGGTGGTACAGAATGCCGTCGAGCGCGTCGGCTAGCTGCGGCACCGCCTGAACCACCTTGTAGCTCCGCACCGGGTGTTCCTTGATGTGATCGAACTCCTCCGGCGTGAGACGACCGGGTTTGTTCAAGACGGCGTCCCGAATTCCGATCTTCCCGACGTCGTGCAGCAGGGCGCCCCACTGGAGCATCTGCAACTCCTTGCCGCGCAGGTTCAACGCCCGTCCGAGTTTCGTTGCGAAGTGAGCGACGCGGAGCGAGTGGCCGCTCGTGTACTCGTCCTTCTGGTCGACGGCGTTGACGAGCGCCCGCACCATCTGCACCGACAGCTCGCTCATCTCACTGGCGAGACGGTGGGTTCGTATGAGATCGCCGCAGAAATTCGCGAGCGACTCGATGATGA
>Ga0055449_10000533_pt1 | contig 10667 bp, 10 predicted proteins | sample China_Galinas_PW_2_FD_57739 | JGI IMG/M metagenome (GOLD analysis project Ga0055449, IMG submission 57739) | Wetland microbial communities from San Francisco Bay, California, USA, that impact long-term carbon sequestration - China_Galinas_PWB_D1 | ecosystem: Environmental > Aquatic > Marine >... | reverse complement strand
GGAGTGGCTACGCAGCGGCCTGCAAAGCCGTTTACACCGGTTCGATTCCGGTAGGCGCCTTCGGCTCTAGCGAGCGGTTTACGGCTTACCAGAGCGGTTTGCGGCGGCTTTTGCGCGGCAACCCGAATCCGGCTGAATCCGGCTGAATCCGGCTGTCTGGGTGGCGCAGGGTGGCACGAGGGTGGCACGGGGACCCTCGATGTACCGATCAGATTAGGCTGGAACCACATGTGGGTTCCAGAAAACCTTGAGCAGCTTGAGCAAGCCGTGGCGAATGGCGCGCTGGAGGAGAGGCACGACTTCGACGCCAAGCGCGAGTTGCCGAACAGCAACAAAGAGCTGGCGAAGGATATCGCGGCAATGACGACGGACGGTGGCCTACTCGTTTACGGGGTAGGCGAGGACGAAAACGGGCAACCCAGAGTCTTGTCCCCAATCGAGCTGGCTGGTGCTGCGGAGCGGATTGATCAGGTTGCTCAGCACTCTCTTTCGGGCAATCCGAGAATCGAGTTTGTGCATCTGCGCATCCCAGACGATCAAGCTCGGGGGTATCTCGTCGCCGTTGTGCCCGCTTCGCCAGAAGCTCCCCATCAGGTGACCGTGGGGAATGATCGACGTTTCTACGGCAGGAATGACACGGGAAACCGGCGGCTTTCCGAGGAGGAGATAGCAAGGCTCTATGAGCGCAGGGGAAACCAGAGAGCTGATCGTGATGAGCTGCTTCGAGAGTGCATTGCGCAGTCTCCTTTTGGATGGCTGAGTGATGTGCACGGGTTCCTCCAGGCGTTCGTTCAACCCGTCCCGCTTGACGATCACCTTTGGGTCAAAGCAATCGAAGCACGCGGCGGCGAGGAGCCGCTGCTCAAAGAGCTTCGCGATGCCGTGGCATCGGCCGCAAACCCTGCACGGTGGGGTGGTGGGAGCATCGGCTCGGCGGCGAATTGGACGCGTCGTGGCGCCGACGTGTGGAGCCTGGATACGACTTCGATGGTCCGCGACGACAGCAACCCAACCTCTATTGCGAGGGCTGACCTGCGTATGGATGGAACGGGCTACTTGTTTTACGGCGGAGCTGCCGACATGCGAGATTCCAAGCTCGTTGTCTACGAGACTGGTATCGCGCTGAACCTGGCTCAATTTTTGGGAGTGGCTGGAGCGCTGTATGTCGCTGGGGGGCTCTACGGTCCAGTAGATGTAGGCATGGCGGTAACGGGGATTTCCGGCGCGATCTCGTCCCATACGCTGGGGGAGCGGCGCTTTGCTGGCTCTCCATATGGGGAGGACCGGGCCACTCGAACGGAAAGATCGGATACCCGGGAATTGTGCGAAAGGCCCAGCGAGGTTGCGCAGGCATTGCTCGGTCGCTTCTTTAGTGCGACGTACGGCCGCGATCTAGATCCGCTAGCTGAGACCTGATCGCCAATCGCCTCCCCCGGAGCATCACAACCCCCTCGACCTACCCGCCAAACGGCACCGCGAGGACGGAGGTCAAGGGCGCGCCCGACCCCCGAAGGGGGTTGACCTCCGTCCTCGCGGTGCCACAATCGGCGACCAGGTCGGGACGTGGTTCGACTACCGCCCGATGCTCATCCCCCGACCGAGAGCGCGCGCCCTCGCCGCGTGCTGGCCGAGGCCGAGCGCTTTCTGCATCCGCTGAAGCCGCCGCAGCGCCGCCTCCTGCCTGGCGCGCTCGGCGCCGCGCTTTGCCTCCCGGCCGAACGGCTTGTTCGGGTCTTTGACTCCGTGCTCGTGGCGGTAGCGCTCGATCTGGGCGACGCCGCGATCCCAGGTCTTCTGCTTCGCCGGGTCGTGCGGTCGCTCGCCGAGCTCGCTCCGCACGTAGGCGGGCGGGTCGAGCCGGGCGGCGAGGATCGCCATCTCGCGTCGCTCGGCCAACACGCCCTCTGCGACCGCTAGCTCGCGGCGGGCGGAGTCGCCGACTTCGGGCATCTGTGCCAGCTCGGCCTCGCTGCGGGCGAGCTGGCTGGCAAGGATGCGCTGGTTGACCTCGATCCTGCTCAGCTCCTCGCTGCCTTCGGGGTGCAGGACCGTCTCGGTCCTCTGTTCGGCTTCTTGGCGGGTGCGCACCTCGCGCATCTCCTCGATGACCTTTTCGAGCCGCCCACGCGGGTTCGCCACCCTGGCCTCCGCGTAGGCGGGGCCCGCCAGCTCCTCGCGGCGGGCGCGCAGGTCTGCGTCGGGCATCCCCTGGAAGCGCTCGCGCAGCGCCACCTCGTGCGCGGCGAGCTGGGAGTGGTCGCGCTCCGCTGCTTCGGCGATGTGCGGGATGCCCTCGCGCAGATACGGAGAGTCAGGCGCGATCTCCTCGCGCGCAGCCTGAATCTCCGGCGTCGCGTAGAGCCGGGTCTCCTCGCGAGCGCGCGAGGCGGCGACGTAAAACTCCTGCTTGTCCATCGAGGGGTCGGCCATCACGTAGGCGCGGTCGAAGGTCGAGCCCTGCGCCGAGTAGGTCGTCACCGCGTAGGCGTGTTCGAGCGCGGGTGCTTCTGAGTGCGGGTTGGTGCGGGCGAGGTAGTCCGCACCGACCTCGACCGTGCGGGGCTGGTCGACGCCCTGGAGGACGGCGCTGCCCTTGGCGGGATCGACCTCGGCTACCTGCCAGCGCTCGCGGTTGTAGATGGCGGCGGCCTGGTCGTTGACGCGGGTGATGATGAGATCGCCGGCGGCGAACCTTGCTCCGCCGACCTCGATCTCCTGTGCGCCGAGGTGTCCGGCCTCCATCCGCAGCTCGCGTGCCATCGCGTTCAGCCTCGCGACGTCGATGTTGCGCTTGGCGATCATCACGGCGTCCTCGCCGCGCTCGTATGCCTCGTGCCAGTCGGCGACCATCGCCTCGCGGCGGGCGTCGGCGTTCGGGGCGACCGTGACCCGCTCGCCGGACTCATAGAGGCCGAGCGCCTCGCCTCCTTCACCATCGCGGATGCGCTTCGCCGCGATGCGGTCAAGCTCGTGCTCATGGCGGATCACCTCATCGAGCCGGATCGGCTCGCTGCGATCGGCGACCGCACGGAACAAACCGCCCGCCTCGATCTCGCCGAGCTGCTCGGGATCGCCGACCAGCACGAGCTTCGCCTCGGCCCGCTCGGCGTGATCGATGAGGCGCGCCAGCGTCGCCGAGTCGACCATCCCAGCCTCGTCGACCAAGAGCACCGACCCATACGGCAACCCGTCGCCGTCCCCCTGCTCGGCGCGGTCGAGCCGCACGAGCAGGCTGGCGACGCTGGTGGCGGGCAGGCCGTCCGAGCGCATCACGTTCGCCGCCCGCCAGGTCGGCGCTGCGGCGGTCAGCCCGATTCCGGCCTGCGCCCAGCCCTCGGCTGCGGCGACGAGGGCGAAGGTCTTGCCGGTCCCCGCCTCGCCGATCACCACCGAGACTCCCTCCGGGCTTGTGAGCGGCCTGCGGACCATCTCGCGCTGGTCCGCCTTCAGCGTCGGGCGGGCGGCGATCACCCGCGCGGCGACCAGCTCCCCGGCCGGGGCCGGTCCCTGAGCCTTCATCCGCTCGACCGCCGCCAGCGCTTCGCGCTCAAGCTTCCAGATGCGCCGAGTGGTGTAGGTGGGGCTTTTGCGGGTCTCGCCGATCTGGATCACCTCGGGGGAAGCGAGGAAGGCATCGGCCAGGCGCTCGACCTCCGCACCCGGCGCTCCCTTCGGCAGCGACTCGGCGACGGCCTGGATCGCGCTCCGGCGGTCGAAGTGGGAGGCAGCCGCCGTGACCGCACGGTCTACCCGCTCGACAGAGACCGTGCGGGCCTCGGCGGCGCCGGGCTTGAAGCGCGCCTGCGGGTCAAAGCTGCGCTCGATCCGCTCGCGGTCAAGGCCGATCTCCGTTGCTTTGCCCCGCCAGCGCTCGAGCAGCTCCCCGCGCGAGATGTCCTCCTTGGGCTGGCGGGTGGCGAGCGTCGCCACCTGAAGCGAGCGGGCGGAGGCGTCCGGCCCGGCCGCCGCGAGGATTTCGGCGCGGCGGGTCGAGAAGGCGCGCAGGTGCTCGTCGCTGAAGCCCGCGATCTCGGCGATGCCGTTGCGGACCTCTTTCCACTCGACGCCGAGGCGGCGGGAAAGCTCGTGGCGCAGGTGGGCCTCATAGATGTACCCGGCCGCCTTGGCGTGTTCGTAGACCGCCGGGTGGTAGAGGCGGGTCCAGCGTCCGTCCGGCCCCCTGGTCGCGTTGGCGATCAGGACGTGGGTGTGGAGCTGCGGATCGCCGTTGCGGGAGGAGCGATGGACGTAGCCCGCGGCCAGGTAGCCGTTGCCCGTGACGAACTCCGCGCCGCCCGCCCCGCGCCGCGTCCAGCACGCCTCGCGCTGCATGTAGCCGAGGGCGGCCTGGACGGCTTCGGCGTGGGCGGCGGAGACCTCGTGGGCGGCGACGGGGCCGCCGAGGCCCCAGAGCAGGGAGACCGACTTGGGGGCCGAGAAGGTGAGGTCGAAGCCGGGAACGCTGCCTTTTGCCGGGACGCCGTTCATCCCGACGAGCGGCTCGCCGTTCGCGGGGTTGTTGCCGGTCAGCATCGCCGTGAGCTGTTCGGGGCTGACCTCGCCCTCAAGCCCGAGGCCGCGGGCGGCGTCGCCGATCCACTCGCCGGGCAGCTCGCCCTCGCCCGAGTAGTAGTCCTCCGCGCCTTCGGCGACCTTGTCGATGTAGTAGCGCTCTTGGCCGACGCCGAGCTTTCCGATGGTGAGCATCTACCTGCTCTGTCCATCGGGGCGGCGGGGTGCATCGGGGGTCGGCGAGGCTGCGGTCATCGCCGCGTACGTCAGCCGTGCGGCGCGAACGCCCCCGGAGGTTCACCGGGCCGGTGATAATGCGTGAGGGGTGGTGCTGTTGGTTGTTGAGGTGAGGTCCTGTCGGTGGCTCAGGGCTGCCTCGTTGCTGCCCTGAATGGCTGCCTTGTGGTGCTGCTTCCTGGTTCTTGCTGGCTTCCGTTGCTGAGGTGGCTGGCTCTGGCCTTGGTTGCCTTGTGGGGTGGCTTCGGTGGGTTGTTGGCTGCCGCCGAGCGCAGCGGTACGCCGGGGCATTCGCGGGGCGAATCGGACGTAACCGATGCAATGGGCGGCGGCGATGGACAACCAGGGTGATGAAGAAGCTCTCCGCTTCGATCCCGCGCATTGCCCTCACGCCGCCCGAGGCGGCGGCTGCGATCGGCGTCGGCCCGGACTTCTTCGACGCCAACGTCGCGCCCGAGCTGCGGCTCATCCGCCGAGGCCGCAAGCGCCTCATCCCGGTGAGCGAGCTTGAGCGCTGGACGGCGGAGAACGCCGAGCAAGCATTTGGACGGACGGCATGAGTCTCGCGCAGCTCTTAGGCTCTCTGCGATGCCCGAGTCCGCCGCGCAGAAGAAAGCACGGAAAGACGTGCAGCGCGCGCAGGCGGACTTCGAGCGGGAACAGGTGCAGCTTCGCGAGCAGCGCGCCAAGTCCAGAAGGAAACGGCGGGAGTGCTTCGCCAAGGCGCAGAGGGCCGGGTTGTCGCTGCGTGACATCGGCGAGGCGACCGAACTGCACCCGACCAGGGTTCGGGAAATCCTCCACGAGAAATAGCGCTAGCTGTTGGGCCAATGCCCTACACCCTGCTAGGCTAAGGCGTACACAAGAACAATGCGGCCCCCGGCGGCGCGGTAACGCCAACCGGGAGCCTGAGACACAAGGAGGCAAAGCTCCCCATGTCCTGCGACAACCATATGGATCGCGGCCTGCTGCCCGATCCCTCAACCCCGGCAGACGCCGACCGCAAGGTCGAGTGGGCCATCCTCGGCTACCTGCTCGACGCAGACCCCGACCGTCTTACGATCCCCGAGGTCTCCCGCGCGATGAACGCTGGCAAGACCGACTTCGGCAGCGAGGACGCCGTGGAGCGGGCGATCCGCCAGTTGGTAGGCGCTGGCCTGCTGCACTGCTGCGGCGGCTTCGTCCTGCCGACCAGGGCAGCGCTCTACTACTCGCGACTGGCGGAGTAGCGATGGACGACAGGACGGTCGTCGCCAAGCGCTTCGGCGAGAACCTGCGCCGCCTGCGCGAGCAGGCCGATCTCAGCCAGGAAGAGATGGGCTACCGCTCAAGCCTGCACCGCACCGAGATTGGCATCTTGGAGCGCGGCGAACGACTGCCGCGCATGGACACGATGCTGAAACTCGGTGCGGCGCTCGGCGTCAAGTTCGAGTGCCCGTTGCTGACCGGCCTTGAGTGGACGCCGGGCGTGTTCGAGCCGGGGTCGTTCTCGCCCGGCGAGTCCGGCCAGGAGGAATCAAGAGGCAGCTCCTGATGGCCGAAGGCATCAGGAAGCGCCATTCGGAAGGTTGCAGCGCCCGCGAGGGCGGGCGCTGCAACTGCAAGGCGGGGTGGGAGGCGTCGGTCTACTCGCAGCGCGATGGCCGGAAGATCTACAAGACCTTTACTCGCAGATCCGAAGCGAGCTCGTGGCGCGCGGACGCCAAGCGCTCGCTCGACCGGGGCAAGCTGCGCGCGCCCAACGGGACGACCCTGAGCGAGGCGGCAGATGCCTGGCTTCTGGCGGCTGAGCGCGGTGACATTCGCAACCGTTCCGGCCGTCCCTACAAGCCTTCGACGCTGCGCGGCTATCGCCGGGCGCTGATCGAGCGCGTCCTGCCGATGCTCGGCTCCCGGCGGCTGAACTCGGTCACGACGTTGGACCTGCAAACGCTCGTGGACGACTGGCTGGCGGAAGGGCAGGCGGCGTCCACGATCCGCAACTCGCTCAAGCCGCTCCAGGCGATCTACCGGCGAGCGCGCTCGCGTGAAGGTGTTCCGGTGAACCCGACCCACGATCTCGAACTGCCGATGCCGGACTCCGGCGAGATCGAGATCGTCTCACCCGAGGCAGCAGCGCGGCTGATCGAAGCGCTGCCCCGCGAGGATAGACCCGCATGGGCGACTGCGCTCTATGCGGGACTGCGGTACGGGGAGCTGCGAGCGCTGCGTTGGGGCGCCGTCGATCTCGACCGGAGGACGATTCGGGTGCGCGAGTCGTGGGACCCTCTGGAGGGTTCGATTGCTCCCAAGACCCGCACGTCCCAGCGCACGACGCCGATGCCCGGCGTCCTGCGCGGCCTGCTGGCCGACAAGCGCAAGCGCGGGGGAGGGCTTGCCGACGACCGGCTGGTTTTCGCCGACGTGCGCGGGGCACCGTTTCACGCCGCGAGCCTCTACCGGCGCGCCGACCGCGCTTGGGCCAAGGCGGGCCTGACAGACCGACTACGCCTACACCAGGCCCGCCACACCTACGCCTCCTTCATGATCGCCGCTGGGGTCAACGCGAAGGCGCTCTCCGTCTTCATGGGTCATTCCTCGATCAAGGTCACGTTCGACCTCTACGGCCACCTGATGCCGGGCACGGAGGCCGAGGCGGCGGCTTTGCTCGACGTATTCCTCGGGCCATAGTCCGAGCCTGTGACCTGTTGCCGTTTGTGCATATGCAGCGACGCGGATGTAGCGGCCGCAAAATCCGTCCGACGCGGTTGCGAACCTACGTTCGCTTCAGTATTCGATTACGGAAGGCGTTTGAGATGTCTAGATTTGAGGTGTTCCAAGATATTGCCGGGAACTGGCGCTGGCGTCTGCGCGCTGGGAATGGAAAGATCGTCACGACCTCGGGCGAGTCGTTTGCTTCGCACTACAACGCAGTTCGAGCGGCCCGGAATGTGTGGGCTACGGCTGGGACGGCAGCCCCACCGGCCGATGACTACCCGCAGGTGGTCCTGGGGGCCGCTCTGGATCGTATGGCCCGACGAAAAAGGGCTCGCCGCGGGCGGCTGTCAGCCCTGCGCTGAATGCGGTTTGTTGAGGGTAAGTCGATAAGCTTTCAGCATGGCCCACGCGACCAAAGTCACCGATGCTGAGGTCGAGAAGCGCCTCGCCGCGATCGAGTATGCGCGGGGGAGCATCGCTCACCTTGCCCCAGATCGGAATCTGGCCGACGAGCTGATCTCAGACCGTCGTACCGAAGCTCGGGCGGAGCAGGCTGACGCGGGCGCTGGGCAGCGCGGTGGCAAGCACTGACGCCGGGATGCCCACGTCGGTGCTGGACGCGTCGGCCCTGATGGCGCTCATCCACAAAGAGGAGGGTGAGACAGCGGTGGCCGCAGCCCTGGCTGGACGTTCCGCGATAAGCGTTGTGAATTGGGCTGAGGTGTTATCCAAGGTCGCGGAGCGCGGCGGCGATCCGGTTGCCCTGGAGTTGGACTATCGAGAGCGTGGGTTCATCGGTCGGGCCTTGGCGATAGAAGGAATGACCGAGGCCGACTGCGTCCAGGTCGGACGCCTGCGTCCGATTACGGTCGAGCAGGGGCTGTCGCTGGCGGATCGAGCCTGTCTTGCCCTCGCGTCACGACTTGGCGTGCCAGCGTTGACCGCGGATGGCAGCTGGGCCGATGCCTCGGTAGAGGTGGATGTTCAGCTGATCAGATGAAGCGCAACCAGCTGCGAACCGAGATTGCGGTGGCGACGCTTGAATGCGCCCGCGCCGATATGGACTACGAGCTGGATCGGGCCCGGTCCCTAGATTCAAAGTTGACCGGTATCGCTTCCTTTTCCGGCGTGGCACTTTCGATTGGCGCAGCGGTTGGGGCTTCCGTTGTCGTCTCTGGAAGGATTGCGCTTGGTTTCACGATCGCACTCGGGGCAGTTCTCAGCGTTGCGTCACTTTTCTTGCTCGCAGCGGCTGTGGTTTCGCTTTGGGGTTTAAGTCCAAAGACCTTCCAAAGCCTTTCCCTCAGGGCGGGGGAAGAACGGGTTTCTGATGAGCGACTGAGCGGCAACGCCGCGCATGCCATAGCCGAACTCGCCGCGACCTATTACGTCCAGATGTTGCCTGAAGCTCGGGATACCAACAAAGTCAAGGTCCGTCGGGCCCGCCACGCCTATGTCCTCGTTGGATTGGGACTCGGCGGCCTCGTTGTGGGCATCATTCTCTCGACGCTTGCTGCGGTAACCTAGAGATCATGAGTGGCGAGGATTTCGATTTGCGCGATCCGCTGAGCCTGGGACTTTCCTCCTCGGGGCCTCGTGAAGGCGACGGGACCGAAACCACCGAAAGAGGCGGCAGCGGCGGAGGAGAGACAAAGCGAAGCTCAGCTGCGCTATCCGCGTCCGCGCGAGGTCCGCGTAAAGGTGATGGCACCGTGCCGGTCGAGGAGGGCGAACGCCCCAGGGCAAGCAGAGGCGACCAAACCGAATCTACCCCGTTCGGATAGCCGCCGCGTCGGAGCGCGGAGCTGCATGATCGCAGCAAGTGCGTCAGCTCCTTGAGGGTGGCGTGGAGGGTGGCACGGGTCGAGGGAACCGCTTGAGCAAGCCGAATACGCCGGGTGTAAACGTGCCTGCAAAGGTCGTTCACACTGGTTCGATGCCGGTTCGCCTTCGGCTCGGACGCCAGGGGGAGGCGATCAGCGCGAGAAGCAGGTTGGCGACCGCGCGGCCGACACTGCGCTGAGGGAGAGGTGCGGTTAATCCGTCCGATCGGGCGATGAGACTGCGCGGCAATGGAGGGAGGGCCTTACGACCGACCACCGCAGGGGCAGCCCGGGCAGCCGGCGCAGGATCCTGCCTACCGGCCGCCGGCCGGGTACGAGCCGCCGCCGGAACGGCGGTTCGGCTTGGCTGAGGTCGCGGCGCTGCTGGCCCTGCTCGTCGCCGCCGTGGCGATCTTCTTCGCCATCGACGCGAACAACAGCAGCACCAGCGACGAAGAGATTGCTCGGGAGGTGCGGCAGGAGACGCAACGTCAGGTGAACGAAATCCGCTCCGAAGCGGGCGGGCAGGCGGAAAGCGCCGACGAAACGGCGCGGCATGCCTCCCGGAAAGCGGAAGTCACGGCGGAAAAGAATCAGGAATCGGTCTCGCAGCTCGAATCGCAGTTCTCGGAACTGCAGGGCGAAGTCGGCACGTTGCAGACTCAGCAGAACCAGATCCGCGACAGCCTCGAAAAGCAGAGCGAAGCGATCGCGGACATCCGCCGCACGCTGCGCGAACAGGGCTGAGCCGCACTCCCGATTCCGGTGGGCGGCTCGGGGTAGCTGTCACGCTTGGACGATGAGTGCCGTGAGCGTCAGCGAGCATCAGCGGCCTACCGCCGGGGAGGCGGCGGCGGAGCACGTGATCGTGCTGTTCGGGGCGACCGGGGACCTGGCGAAGCGGAAACTGCTGCCGGGGATGTTCCATCTGGCGCAGGTCGGGTTGATGCCGGCGGGGTTCCGGATCGTCGGCACGGCACGGCATGACATCGGCGCGGACGGGTTCCGCGACCTGGCGCGGGAGGCGATCGAGGAGTCCGGCCGCAGGCCAGTCGAGCGCGAGGCGGTCGAGCGCTTCGTCAGTCGCCTCCGCTTCGCCGGCGTCGGCGACGGGCTGGGTCCGCTGGTCGAGTCGGTCGAGGCCGCCCGCGGGGAGCTGGGAGAGGACGCCCGGCTCCTGCACTACCTCTCGCTGCCGCCGCAGGCGGCCGCGCCGACCGTGCGCGAGCTGGGGGACGCCGGGCTCGGCGACGGCGCCCGGGTGATCACCGAGAAGCCCTTCGGGGTCGACCTCGCCTCCGCCCGCGAGCTCAACGCGTGCCTGCGCTCGGTCTTCCGCGAGGAGGACATCTTCCGCATCGACCACTACATCGGCCGCGAGGCGGTGCAGAACCTGCT
>Ga0055449_10000532_pt1 | contig 10674 bp, 8 predicted proteins | sample China_Galinas_PW_2_FD_57739 | JGI IMG/M metagenome (GOLD analysis project Ga0055449, IMG submission 57739) | Wetland microbial communities from San Francisco Bay, California, USA, that impact long-term carbon sequestration - China_Galinas_PWB_D1 | ecosystem: Environmental > Aquatic > Marine >... | reverse complement strand
TGGGCGTGGGACGCCTTCGGCCCCGGAGCCGATCAATGACTTGTGTAGAACAACGAGGGCTTACGCCCTGTGCTACAGGACTCTCGCCGCTGCGCGGCTGCTGATCGGCGATTGAGGCATGCGCTCGCATTGCGTGCCTGGTAACTGTGTCGATGTACGACGACACGTTGAGCGCCCGGCCGGTGCGCTGGGATCAGCGATGATGTCAAGGAATGATCGGCAGCCAACTCGCGCTCCGGCCCACTGCCCTACGTCGGCCCGTAGGAGGTCGTACGGTCCGCGAGTGGAGGAAGCAACTTGTACCCATCCCTGCGAGGAAGGGAAGGTGCTCGCACTTCCAGCTAAAAGGACGACGAGGTCGCACGTCTTGAACTTTTACCTGCCGGCACCGACCATCACCTCGGTCGACGACGTCGTGTCGTCAGTGGCCGTGCCCACACCGACCGGTGACATCAGGGATGGTGCAAACGCCCTGGTCGCTTCGGCCTCTCGATGGCTGGTCGGTCGGCCGCCGCGTCGCCGTTTGGCCTCGCGCCGCTCGACGGCCACACGCATCAGCGCCGATGTGCCGTTGGGGTCGTCCTTTGTGACCGGCGAACGATGCCCCTCGGCCAGGATGGATTGAATGCGATCGATGCACTCGTTGTGGTAGCCGGCCAGCATCACACCGGACAGCTCGTGTCGCCCGAAACGGTGCAGCATGTCCATACTGAAGCGAAACGCCGGTCGCACCGTCATGGCGTTGATCCGATCGAACAGCATTCGGTTGAGATCGTACGGCAACAGCGTGCCATCGAGATGACCGGCCAGCATTACGTGGTGATCTTTGTGGTCGGCCTTCAGCACCTCTGCGACCAGGGCGTGCGTGGCTCGATCACACGCGGCGTCCGCGCGTAGCTCCCAATACAAGTGCCCGGTGTTGACCGGCGCGCCGCTGACGATGAGCTGCCGCGGCACGTATTTGCCGTGCGCGACGGTGTCGGCCGCGAGGTGCGAAAGGTAGCCATAGGCAAAGGCCTTCTGGCGGTCGGTCTCCGCCGCTTCAAGCAAACCGAACGCCGTCGACCAGTGGTGGCAAAACTGCTTCACGCGACTGAGTCGCTTGGCGAAGACGACATCGGCCGCCACGCTGCCATAGAGAAACGGAATGCGATGTCGCGCGAGGATGGCGGCGACGGCCGCGGGCAACATGCCGAGCTGTGACCACACGCTCTCGGCGAGACCGATGTGGACGCCCGGACCCCAGGCAAAGGCGTCCCGCGCCGTGCAACACAGGATGCACAGCACCCCAACAATGACGATCGTACTTTTTCGCATCACGCAAGTTCGGCCGCGCGAGGCGACCGCTGTACTCGTATGTCAACCGGGTCGGACGCGCCACCCGCGCACGCGACGCCCAACGCCACGCGATGAATTCGGTCCCCCGAATCCGCTCCCCGACGTGGATTATACTAACTGCATCGGATGATGGATCGCCCAGCGCACAGAATCTGACGTTTTTCCGCGCCATGGCCTCGACCGGGCCGGACCGTGGTTCGCGGTTGACACGCAAAGCGCCGCCCAACTAGACTCTGTGAGATTGGAGACCGCGCGTTCCGGTCGATATTGAAACACCCTACGGAGCGGCACACGATGGCCGAAGCACCGAGCCACATCAAAGTGGTAGACATGAACGGCGTGATGCACGTCGAGTTTTCGGACCGAAAGATCCTCGACGAGCTTTCCATCAACGAGATCCTCAACGAGCTGGTCGCCCTCGTCGAGTCCCAGCCCAACATCAAGCTACTTCTCAACTTCGCCAATGTGGACCACTTATCCAGTGCCGCGTTGGGAATGTTGATCACGCTGAACAAGCGTGTCGCGGACGCCAAGGGAAAGCTCCGCTTGGCGAACATCTCGCCGCAGATATACGAGGTGTTCGCGATCACCCGGCTGAACAAGCTCTTCGAAATTCACGATTCAGCCGATGCGGCCCTGAGTAGCTTCTGAGTAGCGCCGAATGCCTCTGCACCGGGCGACGGCGTACCGCCGCGTCACGTGCCGGCCAACGCGTGCCCTGACCGCCGACCAATGATGACCGAAGTGGACCCCAAAAACGAGGACAGCTACTGCGTCTGCAAGATTCGCAGTCGACTCGAGGAGTCGCCGCTGCCACAGGAGGGCATCCTGACCCAGGCGGAGGCGTGCGGTTACTCTGAGGATGAAATCTTCGCCATCAAGCTGGCCCTGGAAGAAGCCCTTACGAACGCCATCAAGCACGGCAACCGGTGCGATCCGGGCAAATGCGTCACGGTGCGCTACGCCGTGACGCCCGAAATCCTGGTGGTGCTCGTCCGCGACGAGGGCGAGGGATTCAGCCCGGATAAAGTGCCCGACCCGACGTCAGCCGATCGGCTCAACATCCCCAACGGCCGCGGTATCATGCTGCTTCGGGCCTACATGGACGAGCTAGAGTATCGCGATCAGGGGCGCGAAGTGCGGTTCGTGAAGCGCCGCACCGCGTCGTAGCACGACCAGGAAAGGGCTGACCCACCCCATGGGCGGTGATTTCCCAGCAGATTCCACACGCTGCCGCCATCAGGTCTACTTCACCGGCCGCGTGCAGGGCGTCGGCTTTCGGTACACCGCGGATCGTGTCGCCCGGCGGTTCGCCGTGACGGGGTTCGTCCGCAACCTTCCGGACGGGCGGGTCGAGCTGGTGGCCGAGGGCGTCGCGGCCGAGCTCGACAGGCTCACCGCCGCGATCGCCGAGGCAATGGCCGAGTACGTCGACCGGACGGAAACCTCCCAACATCCTGCCACGGGCGAGTTTACGGGCTTTTCGATCCGGTACTGAGCGGCCGTCGCGGCGCTCATTCCGGTCCGGGCGAATCTCCACGCCGTGCGGTGCATTGGCCTTCGCGAACCCGTTCTGGCACCACTGCACAAACCCCTGGGAATCCATTAGGATGAGCGGCCCGCTACTTGCTAGGAGCCAAGCAAGGGTGCGGGAGGAGCAGATTACCAGAATTGGGAGACCGACACCTTGAGAATCCTCACGGTTGTGAAACAGGTTCCCGACTCGAACGCCACGATCAAGGTGGCCGCCGACGGGAGTGATATCGATCACGCGGGCGTGAAGCTGGTCGCCGACCCGTTCGACGAGTTCGGGATCGAGCTGGGTATTCAACTCCGCGAAAAGCGGTCGGACGTGTCGGAGATCGTCGCCCTGACGCTCGGGCCGGACAAGGCTTCGGAGGCCCTTCGCGTCGCCCTGGCGATGGGGTGCGACAAAGGCATCCACCTGAACGACCCGGCCTTCGAGTCGAAAAACGAGCTCTTCGCGGCCTACCTCATGGCCGAGGCGATCAAGAAGGACGCCGACGGCTTCGACCTCGTGCTCTGCGGCAAGTACAACATCGACCTCGACATGGGGGCGGTCGGGCCGGCGCTGGGCGAGTTCCTCGGCTGGCCGCACATCGGCGCGGTCACCGGGCTGGAGATCGCCGACGACGGCAAGCACTTCACCGCCCGGCGGCGCATCGAGGGTGCCGACGAGGTGCTCGAAGGAGACCTGCCCGTCGTGCTGGCGATCGAGAAGGGCCTGGTCGAGCCGCGCTATCCGTCGCTGCCCAACCTGATGAAGGCCAAGAAGAAGCCGGTCACGGTGTTGACCTCGGCGGAGATTCCAGGTGAGAGTGCGGCCGACGCCGGTTTGCAGCTCATGACCATCGAGCCGCCGCCGCCGCGCCCCGAGTGCAAATTGATCGAGGGCGAGCCGGCCGACATGGCCAAGGAGCTGGTTCGGGTACTGCGTGAGGAAGCGAAGGTCATCTGATCATGGCAAACAACATACTCGTATTCGTGGAACAGCGAGAGGGCAAGATTCTGCCGGCCTCCTTTCAGTTGCTCACGTTGGCGAACCAGTTGGCGCAGGCAACCAGCGGACAGGCCGAGGCGTGCCTGGTCGGCAGTGGTATCGACGGCCTGACCCAGGCGGTGGCCGAGGGCGGAGCGAAGAAGGTGTACGCCGTGGATGACCCCGAGCTGAAGCTGTATCGGGCCGGCGCCTATGCCACGGCCGTGTGCGCGGCGATCGACGCGGCCAACCCCAAGACGCTACTCCTGCCGACAACCGCGCTGGGTCGAGACCTGGCCGGTCGCGTCGCGGCCCGGCAGCGCGCCACGCTGGTCATCGACTGCACCGAGGCGAAGTTCGAGGGCGACGACCTTATCGTGCGCACGCCGATGTACGCCGGCAAGTTCAGCGGCACGTTCAAGCTGTCGAGCAGCCGGCTTCAGGTAGCGACCATTCGCTCGAACGCGTATGTCGCGGCCGAGCCGCAAACGGGTGCCTCGGCCGAGGTCGTGCCGGTCTCCGTGTCGCTCGCCGAGGCGGATACGAAGATCAAGATCAACGAGGTCGTCGCCACCGGCTCGGGCACCAAGGACGTGACCGAGGCGGACATCGTCGTGTCCGGCGGCCGTGCACTGAAGTCGGAAGAAAACTTCAAGATACTCTTTGAACTGGCGGAATTGTTGGACGGAGCGGTGGGCGCGTCGCGCGCGGCCTGCGACGCGGGCTACCAGCCGCACTCGCGCCAAGTCGGGCTGACCGGCAAGGTCGTGACGCCGATGCTCTACATCGCGTGCGGCATCAGCGGGGCGATTCAGCACTTGGCGGGCATGCGCGGCAGCAAGGTGATCGTGGCGATCAACACGAACAACGAGGCGCCGATCTTCAAGGAGGCGACCTACGGCTGCGTGTGCGATCTGTTCACGCTGGTGCCGCTGATCAGTGACGAAGTCCGCCGGTTGAAGGGCTAAGGCGCGGTGGTACCACTGCTCTGTGAGCAGTGCGGACGACGTCCGTCGGTTGAAGGGTTAGTGCCGTTTCACGAAGGGTCGCAGGTGTCACTTCCCCCCTTTGTTAAGGGGGGATCGAGGGGGGTTGCTGTTAAAGAAAGAACCTCCCCCGGCCCCTCCTTTACCAAGGAGGGGAGAAAGAGTCGTCGGGTGCCATGCTTCCACGTAGCGCGGTGGAGCGGAAGCGTGCAAGCTTCATGGCGACTGGGTGGCATGGCTCACGCGCAGCGTGACCATGTGGGATCCGTGTAAGTCGACAAGACCCGGTGGTCCGCATGGCGGACCCTACGAAGAAGTCCGTACGGCGGACCGTGCAGAAGCCGGCGGATCGGGACTGGCGTCGTCGCACGTACGGTGATTCGGATTCATGCTTCTGCTGCGCAGAAGCATGGCACCCTGAGTTAGCAGTTACTCCATCGAAAGGATTTCACGATGGGTCCGGTGTTCATGGCGCTTCTGTTGCTCGGCGGCTGGGGCTTTTTCGCCTACTCGGCCTACCGGCGATGGAACCTGATGCTTGTCGGGGCCAAGGCTGACCGCTTCGACCAGCCCGTTGTGCGGATCGGCAAGGTGTGCAAGTACGCCTTCGCCCAGATGCGCATGCGCCGCTACTGGTGGGCCGGCGTCGCCCACGGACTCATCTTCTTCGGCTTCGTGGTGCTGCTGCTCCGCTCGCTGATGCTCTGGGTTCGCGGATTCGACGCGGGCTTTAGCTTCTGGGTCTTCGGCACCGACCAAACCCTCGGGCAGATCTACTCGCTGCTCAAGGATATCTTCGTCATTCTCGTCATTCTCGGCACGCTCGTGTTCGTCTACTACCGTGTGATCGCCCGGCTGCCCCGCATGACCCTCAGCACCGAAGGCCTGATCATCCTGGTCATCATTCTGGTGATGATGGTGGCCGACATCGTCTACGACGGCGCGACGGTCGCGTTACACCACAAGGCGGCCGAGGCCTCCGTCGGCTTCCTCTGGTACGAGCCGGCCGGGTCCGTCGCGGGGATGATCGTGCAGGGTCTACCCGGCGGGGCGCTGACGTTCCTCGCCCACTTGGGCTTCTGGACGCACGTGGCCCTGGTGCTCATCTTCCTCAACCTGCTGCCGTACTCGAAACACTTCCACGTGATCACAGCCATCCCCAACGTCTACCTGCAAAACCTCGATCCGCCGGGAAAACTGCCCAACCTTGAAGACATCGAGGGCATGCTCGAGCGTGAGGAGACGCTGGGCATCAAACGCATCGATCAGTTTTCGTGGAAGTCGATCATGGACTTCTACACGTGCACGGAGTGCGGCCGGTGCAGCGACCAGTGTCCGGCCACCAACACCGGCAAGAAGCTCTCACCCAAGCACTTTACGATCGACCTGCGCGATTTTCTCTACAAGCATGACCCCGAACTCGTCGCTGCGAACGCAAATGCGAAGAAAAACAGCAACGGCGAAGCGGCCGATGCCGAGGCTACCGAGGCCGAGCCGCCCGAGTACCACAAAGACCTGGTCGACGGCGTGATCGATCCCGAGGTGCTCTGGGCGTGTACGAGTTGCCGGGCGTGCGAGCAGGAATGCCCGGTGTTCATCACCTACGTCGACAAGATCGTCGACATGCGCCGATACCTCGTGCAGGAACGCGGCGAGTTTCCCAACGAGTTGCAAACCGCGTTTCGCAGCATGGAGTCGGCCGCCAACCCCTACGGCTTCCCCGCCGAGGATCGGGCCAAGTGGGCGGAAGGGCTCGACATCAAGACGCTTGCCGAGCACCCCGAGGCCGACGTGCTCTTCTGGATCGGCTGCGCGCCGTCGTTCGACGATCGCGCCAAGAAGGTAACCGTGGCGACGGCCAAGCTGATGCAGCAAGCCGGTGTGGACTTCGCGATCCTCGGGCAGGAGGAGCAGTGCACCGGCGACCCGGCCCGCCGCGCCGGCAACGAATACCTCTATCAGATGTTCGCGCAGGCGAACGTCGAGGTGCTCAACGGCTACGGCGTCGACAAGAAGACGATCGTGACGACCTGCCCGCACTGCTTCAACACGCTGCTGAATGAATACCCCGACTTCGGCGGCAAGTACGACGTCGTCCACCACACGACGTTTCTGGCGAAACTGCTTCGCGAAGGCAAGCTCAAGCCAACGAACGCCGTATCGAAGAAGGTTGCGTGGCACGACTCGTGTTATCTCGGGCGGTACAACGAGGTGTACGACGATCCGCGAGCCGCGCTCAAGTCGATTCCGGGATTGACCGTGCTGGAGCCGGTGGAGTCGCGCGATCGTGGCATGTGCTGCGGCGCGGGCGGCGCGCAAATGTTCAAGGAAGAGGAAGCGGGCGACGAGCGCGTCAACGAACGCCGGGCGGATCAACTGCTGAAGACGTCGCCCGATTGCGTGAGCAGCGCCTGTCCGTTCTGTGCGCGGATGCTCACCGACGGCCTGGCCGCGAAAGATCGTGAAGACGTCGAACAACTCGACGTGGCCGAGCTGCTGCTGGCGTCGGTTGTACAGAGCGACAAAGCGTCCGCCTGAGGCGGACAGGCTCCGCGACGTATCGAAGGGACCAAAGGAACGAGGAATCGAGGGATCAAGAATGGGTGGCATGGTTCACGCGCAGCGTGACCATGTAGGGCTCGCACGGCGGCCCCTGCCGTTCTTCTTGCCTTCGTGGTTCCGCTTACCTGCCCGGGACGCCCGCGCCCCCAACGATGAGCATGCTTTTGCGGCGCAAAAGCATGGCACCCAATCGAAGGTCGTCCAGCGATCAGAGCCGCGAGTGTGAACGAGTGGGCCGAATGCCGTGAAGCACGAACTTCCAACGCGCTTGCCTTGGTTCGCGCAGCGGCCCCCCCATTCTTTGTGTCTTCGTGCCTTCGTGGTTCTACTTTTCTTGGCCGGGACGCACCCGCCCTGGTCCGCACAGCGGACCCTACGGGCGCGCAGCCTCACACTACAGCACCTTGAACGCAAACAGCGGCGAGACGTCGTTCATCGTGTCCAGAGCCCACGCTTTTTCGAGAATGGACTTCGCGGTCTCCGACGAAATCACTCCGTCGGCCAGGCGGTTGAACTTGGCCACGACCTCGTCGTCGGTCATCGGGTTCTCCGCGTGGCCGCGCGGGAAGTCGACGCGCTTGTTCACCTTCGTGCCATCGGCGCAAGTGATCGTGACGTCGTTGGGAATGCCCTTCGGATAGCCTTTGTTCAGCTCCGCTTCCTCGACGATCGTCGTTTTGTCGATCAGATCGAGCAGCTTCGTGTCGGTCAGCCGCTCGTCGGCGAACGTCGCGAGCGTCACGTCGCCGTCGACGAGCGCCGCCGCACAGCAGTAGAACATCGAGTGGTCGGCCGTCTCGCGCGACGTCGGCCGCAGCTTCTCCGGCTCCGAGCCGATGATGCTCACGGCCGCCTCGAAGCTGCCGATGTGAATCTTCTCGATCTGCTTGCCCTCGATCTTCGGCCGAAGCTGGAGGCACGCGTCGATGGCCGATTGCGAGTGATACTCCGCCGGCCAGAACTTGATGTACGTCTTGTCGAGCATGAAGTCGCCGTCCGAGCCGAGCACGACCTCCTTCGCCCCGCCGATGCCGAGCTGGTGCATCAGCCCCTTGGGCCCTTCGAAGATTTCATACGGGCCGGTGAGCCCGCGGCGGGCTAGGTCCGCGGCGAAGACGCCGTTGCGCGCCGCGTTGGCGAAGGCGCACGCCTTCCAGTCGGAGATTTGACCGGTGCGCGTCTGCCGCGTGGTGATGTTGCACACGCCGGCGAGACCGAGGGCGTGCTCGAGCTGATCCTCGTCCAGGTCCCACAGCTTGCCCGCCAGCATCGCCGACGACAGCGCGCCGTAGGTCACGTGGTCCCATCCACCGGCGCGCAGGCTGGCCGCGTCGCACAGGCGGCATTGAACCTCATAGCCGATGACCGCGGCGAGGATCAGGTCCTTGCCGGTCTTGTTGTGGTTTTGCGTGACGGCGACGGCCGGGGCGATGTTGTCCGACGGGTGGGCCGGCTCCTTCGACAGATACGTGTCGTTGTAGTCGAGGTAGCGCACCATCGTGCCGTTGGCGAAGGCGGCGAGCTCGGCGTCTGTGTGGTGGTTGGTGCCCCACACGGTAGCCGCCGGCGGCGGATCGTTGACCGACATCGCCTTGGCCCGCGCGACCTGGGCCGGCCGGGAAGAATACGCACCGAGCGTGGTCGCGAGCGAATCGATCACCCGCCGCTTGACCTCGTGAATCGTCTTGTCCGGAAGGTCTTCGTACCGAATCTCCTTCACCCACTTCGCGAGCTTTCGTCCGATGGTCATGGTTGTTTCCTGTTGCGTAGTTTCGGCTCCGTCGGCGGCGTGCCGTAGGGTCCGCTGTGCGGACCAACGGGTGCTTTACCCTTATTCGACGTTCGGGCTCGATCCCCCCTCCCCTTGGGAGGGGTGAGGGGGAGGGCCGTTCGCACCACTGCCTTCCCCGCACTAGGGGCAGATATGCTAACCGTTTTCGGGGCTTTCGTCAGCGCCTCATGACGAGGGGACATTCCGTCGTTCGTCCAGTGACGGGACGCAAAGCGCCTGCAGGCGAACGAGAGGGAGTGCGATGGCCGCGACGGTCCACACAGCGACCCCTACCAAACTTTGTGCCTTCGCGACTTGGTGGTTCTGCCATTGATCCAGAACCCTATTGCGGCACGCGCACGCACACGTTCTTCGGCTCGGTGAAAAAGCGCAGGACTTCCTCGCCGCCCTCCCGGCCGACGCCACTCTGCTTCATCCCGCCGAACGGCACGCGCAAATCGCGTAGCAGCCAGCAGTTGACCCACACCGTGCCGGACTCCATTCGCGACGCAACCCGGTGGGCGCGCGACACGTCGGACGTCCACACCGTTGACGACAAACCGTAGTCCGTCGCGTTGGCCAGGGCGATCGCCTCGTCCTCGGTGTCGAACGGCGCGATCGTCACCACCGGCCCGAAGATTTCCTCCTGGTTCACCCGGCAGTCGACGGGCAGGCCGGTGATGACCGTCGGCTCGACGAAATACCCGCCTTTGCACCGCTGTGGCAGATTGTTCACCCGACCCCCGCCGCAGTGAATCGTGCCGCCCTCTTCCTTCGCGAGCTCGATGTACGACAGCACCTTGTCGAGCTGCTGCTGCGACGCGAGCGCGCCTTGCTGCGTGCCGTCTTCCAGCGGATCGCCGACGCGAAGCGCCTTCGCCGCCTCGACGAAGCGGGGCACGAATATATCAAATATGCTATTTTCGACGTACATCCGCGAGCCGCACAGACACACCTGTCCCTGGTTCGCGAACGACGATCGCACGCTCTCTTGGATGCACATCTCGAGGTCGGCGTCGGCGAAGATCAGGTTCGGGTTCTTGCCGCCCATCTCCAGGGCGTACTTCTTGAACATCGGCGCCGCGGCCGAGGCGATGTCACGCCCTGTCACCGTGCCGCCGGTGAACGCGATCGTGCCCACGCGCGGGTGCCGCACCAATGCCGCCCCTACCTGCGCGCCGAGCCCGTGGACGATGTTGAGCACGCCAGGCGGCAGCCCGGCCTCGATGCACAGCTCGGACAGCAAGTAAGCCGTCATCGGCGTGACCTCGGACGGCTTGGCCACCACCGTGCAGCCGACACACAAGGCCGGCGCGACCTTCCAGCTCAGCAAATAGAGCGGCAGGTTCCACGGGGAGATGATGCCGGCCACGCCGCGCGGCTGGCGCAACGTGTAGTTGATCGCGAGGTGGTCCGTGGCGTGCGACTCGCTACGAAGCTGCATCGCGGCCGAAGCGAAAAACCGAAAGTTGAGTGCCGCCCGGGGAATGTCCAGATTGCGCGAAAGCGACAAGGGC
>Ga0055449_10000529_pt1 | contig 10717 bp, 9 predicted proteins | sample China_Galinas_PW_2_FD_57739 | JGI IMG/M metagenome (GOLD analysis project Ga0055449, IMG submission 57739) | Wetland microbial communities from San Francisco Bay, California, USA, that impact long-term carbon sequestration - China_Galinas_PWB_D1 | ecosystem: Environmental > Aquatic > Marine >... | reverse complement strand
CTTCGCCCGGGCTTTCCAAGCCCCTGCATGCCCTGCAGCAACACCATCATACGGGCCCATTCGGTGCCGAAAGCAGTTCTGCAGGCGCCGCCTTCGCCGCCGCGTGACCCCCCGGAGAGTACGGTTCGCTTGGCGGCCCACTCCCGGGCCAGGGACCGGATGATGCGGGCCTTGACCGTGGATTCCTGTTCGGCCCACTCGGGTGTTTTGGGCTGGCCATCGATTTCTCCGAGGATATACTTCTTAAAATCATCGAATCCGATGGTGTGCGTCTGAATGTACTGCTTGTCGTAGGTTCCTTCGGTGATCCAGACATAGGCGATGGCCATGGCCATGGCCGCATCGGTTCCCATGCGCGGGGCGATCCACTTGCCCTCCATCAGGCCGGCCGTGTAATTGTGGAACGGATCGATAAACACCGTTTTGACCCCTTTTTCCTTTAACCACTGCCGCCATATGGAAGATTCCTGGCCGGAATAGGTTCCCCGGGTAGAGTCAGGGTCATTGGACCAGAAGACAATCATTTCCGCATTCTTCAAGCCGTCTTCCAGCAGATCGTATTGTTCGGGCATGCCCAGTCGCCAGTAAAAGCCGTAGGTGTGGGTGGCGCCCCAGTGCCATCCCTCCCAGCTGTCCGGGTTGTCCAGCACCGGCGTGAACTCCAGCATGTTCATAAACCGGGCAAAGGGTCCCATCTTGTAACCCACAATCCCCCAGTTATGATGAGAGGACGTCAGACCGCTGATGGCTGAACCACCATAAGCGTCCTTCACGCGCTTGATTTCACCGGAAACGATATCCAGGGCTTCGTCCCAGGTGATGCGTTCATAGGCGGATTTTCCTCTATTTTGTGGATTGCGCTGGCCGTTCGGATCAAAATCAACCCGCTTCATGGGGTATTTGATGCGTTCATCGGAATAGAGCCTGCGGCGTTCGGCATGAACGTAAGGCGCCACTGAAAATTTTTTGGGTGGAGAGTACTTTCGTCCGCCGGCTTCAATGACCCATGGCTTGAAATCTTTTTCATCCGCAACCAATGGCCGTATACGCGTCACTTTACCATCCTTGACATAAACGCTGACGGGTCCGGCATTGGTGCAGTTTGTAAAAATCTGTTCACTCATTGTGCAACCTCCCGAGAATTAGAAATCTTTTTACCCCGCCATCAATCCGGGCAGAAACAACGAAATCTGAGGCAAGGCGATCAAAAGAATGATTTCGCAGATATCGGCGATGATAAACGGTATCACCCCTTTGAAAATTGTCCCCATGGGCTCTCCGGTGATGCCTTGAATGATGTAGACATTCAAGCCCACCGGCGGTGTAATCAGACCCATTTCAGTCACTCTGACCACCAGAATTCCAAACCAGATGGGATCAAACCCCAACTGCAAAATCATGGGGTAGAAAACAGGGATGGTCAGAAGTACGATAGCCATAGAATCCATGATGCAGCCGAGCATCCCCACCACCGCTAATATCATAATCAGAACCACAAAACGGTTCACCGGCCATCCCCCGACCCATGAAGCAAGCTCGAAGGGCAAACGACTGACGGAAAAAAAATAACCCAGAATCATGGCGCCTAGGACGATCAGAAACAACATGCCGGTGGTATTGGCCGTACTCAAAAGACTGGACTTGAGCGTCTCCCAGTTCATTTTGCGCCGCATGATAGAAAACAGAAAGGTGCCGAAGGCCCCAACGCCGGCTGCTTCTGTGGGGGTAAACACCCCCAGGTAGATGCCGCCGATCACTACCAGAAAAAGCACCATGACTTCCCAGGTCTTGAACAGGGCAAAGACCTTTTCATGCATGGTGGTTCTTGGGCCTGGAGGACCGAGCTCGGGCCTTCGACTGGTGAGAATCATGATGGTAATAATATAAAAAACGGCTTCCAAAATACCCGGAATGAATCCGGCCAGGAATAGTTTGCCGATAGACTGTTCGGTAATAATCCCATATATAATAAGGATAACGCTGGGAGGAATCAAAATTCCAATGCTGCCGCCGGCGGCAATCGACCCGGTTGCCAGGCCCGTATCGTAATTGTACTTCTTCATCTCGGGCATGGCCACCTTGCCGAGCGTTGCCGCGGTGGCCAGACTCGATCCGCTGATGGCTGCAAAGCAGGCGCATGCAGCGACTGTGGCCATAGCCAAACCACCTCGCATATGCCCCATCAGTTTACGGACGGTTCCAAAAAGATCTTCGCTCATACCGGAAGCAAAAGCGAAGGATCCCATCAGGATGAACAGCGGGATGACACTCAAATCATTGCTGGCAAACGTGGTATAGGGAACGTTTCTGAGCAGCCCCAAAGCCGGTTCCCAGCCGACGATAAAACCAAAGCCCAAAAAACCGACCAGCCCCATACTGATGCCTATCTGCATGCGCGCGAAGATAAGAAAAATAAGGACAAATATCCCGATTATGCCGATTGAATAGGGGCTCATGCTGTTTTCGCCTTGGAGATGATATCGATCAAATGCACTAGAAGCATTAATGCAAATGCACCGATGCCCAAAGCCACCGGGATGACAAATGGATACGCCGGAATCAGCAACACCGAGGAAGTCAAATGCGAGTCATAGACCTCACCGATATATATAAAATTCTGCCAGGCGATAACAACCGCAAAAAGCATGGCCACAAAGGTCATCAGGGCTTCGACAATAAGCTGCATTCTTTTAGGGAATCTTGCCAAGATCAACTCAACCGCCACATGCCCCCTTTGCTCGGCACAATAGGCGATGCTGAAGGGGATAATAATGGCCATCATATATTCGACCATCTCGAACGCACCGGATAGAGGGCGGTTGAAAAGGTATCGCAAGCCGACATCCAAGGCTGTCAGAAGCATCATCAACGCCAACATCGTTGCACCGATGGCGATTAATACGCGTGAAATAGCTTTTGAAACATCTGCCAACATGTTCTATTATCTCAAATATTATTTTTACTCTTTGCTCAGGGCAATCGTGGTATTCAAAATCTCTCTGGCATTGGCATGCCCCTTAGCTTCCATAGCTTTGACCCATTGCTCCCATATCGGCTTTCCGGCCACATCAAGCCAGCGTTCACGTTCTTGTTCAGGCAGCGCATAGACTTCTATGCTTTTGCCTACTGCTTTAACCTTTTCCATTACGCCCTCTTTGGCCGTATCAAAGTGATTTTTCCCCCAGAACTTAGAGCCTTTGAGACCGCTGACGCTCATGATGCCATCCTGAACATCTTTGGGTAGGCTGGCCCATTTGCGTTTGTTCATGGCAATGGAAAAATAGACGGCCGGGAACGGTGCCGCCGTATAGTAGTTGACGACTTCATAGAGCCTGAACCCGTGAATCGCCTCCCAGGGTGCGCCCATACCGTCGATCACCCCTTTTTGCAGGGATATATAATTATCCGGCATGGGAATAAGCATGGGCGTGCCGCCCAAAGCCTTCATCATTTCAGTGGGGGGGCCGCCGCTCATGCGGATCTTCATCCCTTTGATATCTTCCAGGGTTTTAACCGGTTTCTTGGTAGTGATTAGGATGTAAGGGTTGCTGGTGAAAAGCAACAAAACTTTATTATCGGAGAATTCTTTCTGAATCTCAGGATACTTTTCGTATAATTTCCAAAATACTTCACTGCCTTTTTCAGCAGTTTTAAACGGCAGCGCCGGCAGGCTGACGACATCCGCTAGCGGCGTCATGCCAGACCAGTAGCCATGAAAACACCAACTGATATCGGCAATGCCGCTTTTGGTGGCGTTCCAGGCATCCTTGCCTTTGGTCAAGGTTTGGCTGTAGAAAACCTGGACTTTGACCTTCCCGTTGGTGGCTTGTTCTACCTGCTTGGCCCAGGGAGCAATGGCATGCATACCGCTCCAGCTTGTGTCCGGGTTCTGGTTGGCAAATGTCAACGTAATGGTTTTTGCCGATGCAAAAGATACCATCGAAAAAACGAGGCCGGTAATGATCAATGCGATCATCGAATTCTTCTTCATGACGCCCTCCCCATATTTTATATGAATTGGAACCATATATAAAACAGCCGTCGGCAAATACTTCGAATCCGAATCAAGCTGTGCTTAATTGAATGGTTTTCAATCCTACCAGAGGTTGGTTCATTCCCTTCATCGGAAATTCCAAATACAATGTACTGCGTTTTGAACCGGTGGCTTGAATTCCTGCGTCTCTCGGCCATTCATTTTTTACATGCAATTTTGTACACAACAAGAAATTAAGTCAAGCTTTTTCTAACATTTTTCCTAAATTTTCGATCCGATATTGATGCCCCAATGGCGGGAACCGAACCGGAAATATAGGTGTATTTAGTTTATTTATAATAAGTTATCCAATTCAATAGGTTTAACTGCGCCGGACGCAAGATTCATTTTGTCAGTCTCGTTTAACGAGACTTTGTCCCATTATACGGGATGCATCTATTTCTATGGGCCTGCATCCTGCAAAGCAACCTTTCGCCGCTGAGCAAGATTCAGACCCGACATGCGGAATTGATATGCACTTGACAGAACCATCGGATTCACCTATCAAATCCTTAATAACGGGATTCGGTTTTAATATATGCAACAGAACTTTAGACTGAAGTTAGGTTTTAACCGGGACTTATCCTGGATCAGGGACTGATAGAGCATATGAATTTACAATCAAATAGTTTGTCCTCGACTGAAAAAGCCCTTAAAATCCTGATGGCCTTCTGCCCTCGAAATCAAGAACTGGGGACATTGGAGCTCAGCAGAAAGCTTGGTTTTCACAAATCCACGGTCAGTCGATTATTGCAGATCCTGACGGTCCAAGGTTTTCTTCAACAAAATCTTGAAACCAAAAAATATCTTTTGGGCAGATCCGCTGCTGAAATCGGCAATGCGGTGATCAACTCCCTGAATAATGCGCTGGTAAAGATTGCGACACCCTATCTTGCCGAATTGTGCGAACAGGTGAGTGAAAGTGTAGCTCTGGAGCAACTTTGCGGTACCAATGTCATTCTGGCCTCGCATGTTGAAGGCCGCCGACACATCCGTTTTTCCTTCCTTTTGGGGGAGCAGTTGCCCATCAATGTGGCCGCCGGCGCCAAAGCCATTTTGGCGTATTGTCCTCCTGAATTGGTGGATACTTGCCTCAAGAAAAAATTCATCCGATTTAACGAACGCACCATTGTTACCAAAAAACAATATCGAGAGATTTTAAAGGAAGTCCGCAAAAACCAAATCGCCTATGATAAAGGCGAACGCTATGAAGACACATTTGCGATCGCCACCCCAATCTTCAATCATGAAAGCATGCCTGTAGCGGCCGTGGTTATCGCCGGGCCGGCATTCAGAATGACCCCGCAATTTTTGAACGATACAATCGCACCTTTAAAGAAAACGGCTGCTGAAATCTCCCAACGTCTTTTCTACTAACAAATGAAAAAAAGAGCCACTTCGCCTATTTTTTACGGATGGTACGTTCTCTTGAGCGCTTTTTTAATCTTGTTCTTTGTTCAAGGCGCCCGCACCGTTATCGGCGTGATGTTCAAGCCCGTCATTGCCGAACTGTCCTTAAGCCGCAGCACCCTTTCCCTGGCGGCATTCATCAACATGGCGTTTTTCGCTTCGACGCTTACCCTTATCGGTAAATACTACGACCGTTATGGCGCCAAACGCGTGCTCATGATCTCCTCCGTGTTCCTGGCTCTCGGATATATAGGTATCGCCCGGGTGCATTCCATCTGGTCATTTGTTATCTTATACGGCATTCTTGCCGCGCTGGGATTCGGGGGCACGTCCGTTGCGCTATTTGCAGCCCTGATCAGCAAATGGTTTTCCAGGTATCGCGGCATGGCTATCAGCATGGCCATCGCGGGCGGTTGCCTGGGCCAGTTTGTCCTCGTGCCCCTGGCATCTCATTCCGTTGCGGTCCTTGGCTGGCGGATCTCCTTTGCGATTATCGGCGCTGCCCTTTTGGGTGTAAATCTTCCTTTGATTCATTTTCTAATCAAAGAAAAACCCGAAGATTTGGATTTGAAGCCCTATGGACTTCATACGATTCAACGCCACAATCCAGATGCTTGGATATCTGCCGCGGATACACAACAACTCGATGCAGGTCTCCGAGATGCCATGCGCACATGGTCTTTCTGGCTTTTTTTGACCGATATGTTCATTTGCGGTGGTGGCGATTACCTTGTGATTACGCATTTCATTCCCATGGCAACAGACTCCGGCATTTCTGCCCTCACGGCCGGACGCATGCTGGGACTGGCTGGATTCTTCAGTTTTATCGGCGTACTGGCTGCCGGTCCGGCGGTGGATCGCTGGGGCAACAAAAAACCGATCATGGCGACCTTCCTGTTGCGGGTGATTGTCTTTCTAATGATTTGTAAGTACCAGACCTTACTGTCGTATTATATATTCTCCGCTACATTCGGTTTTACCATGTTGATCACGGCCCCGATTACGACGACCCTGGTGGGAAGACTATACGGTTTCACGTATGTCGGCGTGATTACCGGCTTCATCACTACGGTGCACCATTTCAGCGGCGGCTTGTGGGCCTGGCTGGGAGGCGTCATCTATGACCGCTTCGGCAGCTACCAATTGGCATTTCTCATTTCAAGCCTGCTGGCGCTGATCGCCTTTGGCTGCGCTATGCTGATCAGAGAGGAAAAACACAAACTTGCTCCGCAAGGAAGGCGCTAAGGTGAACAATCCGTATTTGCAAATGATCCGGCAAAAGATCGCGATGAATCGGCCGCATGAAACCTTGGATGCAATGGCCATGGCGATCCTGGTCGTTCTTTGCGCCAGCTGGGGGCTTCAACAAATAGCGATAAAAGTCGCCATTGCCGGCATCTCCCCCATCATGCAAGCTGGTGTCCGATCCATGGGCGCAGCAGTTCTGGTATATCTCTGGACAGTGGCACGCAAAGAAAAACTGTTTGAAAAGGATGGGACCCTTGGGTGGGGATTGGTCGTCGGCGTGATTTTTGCGGTTGAATTCGTCCTGATTTATTGGGGGCTCAAGCTCACCCTCGCATCGCGGTCCGTCATTTTCCTGAATACGATGCCTTTTTTCACCGCCTTGGGAGCGCATCTCTTGATCCCGGCGGAACGCTTGAAAGTAAGCCATATGATCGGGTTGTGCTGTGCGTTCATCGGGATCCTGGTGGCCTTCAGCGAGTCCATCGGCCTTCCCGATTCGCGCATGCTGATCGGCGATAGCATGCTTTTGGCAGGGGCCGTTTTCTGGGCGGCAGCCACCGTTCTGATAAAAGCCGGTCCGCTTGCCACGGTACGGGCCAGCAAGACCTTGCTTTATCAGTTGGGCATATCGGCCCTCATCCTGCCGCCCTGCTCGATGCTGCTGGGTGAGCCGGGGATCTTTCGACTGACTCCGCTGATTGTAGGCTGTGTCATCTATCAGGTGGTCTGGGTGGCATTCATCACCTACCTTGCCTGGTTTTGGCTTATTAAAGTCTATCCAGCCTCCCGCTTAAGCGCCTTTGTCTTTCTGACCCCTCTTTTCGGCGTTCTGGAAGGCGCCCTGCTGCTGGGCGAACCCGTGACATACCAATTGCTGGTTGCCCTGGTTCTGGTCAGCATCGGCATCTATATCGTCAATCGCCGCCAGAGTTGAGCGGCTTTCGATTTCCTGAAAAAAGAGTTCCTTTCACTGCGGATAAATGATAAAGACACGCTTCTTAAACCGCAGGATCCGTTCCTGTGGTTTTTTATTTAATGAAAGGGAAACAAAACGACAATGATTTGCGCAACCAATGTCACCCTGGCTTACGGCAAGAAAGTTCTGTTCAAGGATGTCAATATAAAGTTTACATCGGGCAACTGCTACGGACTTATCGGCGCCAACGGTGCAGGAAAGTCTACATCTCTGATCCCATGACCGTGAGTTCTTGCGTACCGTAGTGAACCGGATTATCGAGATCACCTCCAGCGGCGTTATCGATCGGCACATGACTTTCGACGAGTATGTTGAAAGCGCGGAAGTTGCGCAAACCCGGGAAGCCATGATCCTGGAAGCCGCTTGAGATAATGACAGAAGGTTGAAAGATTGGCGTTGTTTCACACAGGCCAGCAGTTCACCAGCGATGCAGGGGCTGATGTGCAGGTCGCATCCTTCGGTCGGGAAAGGCAAATTTGCCAAGCATTTTCTCCACATCGGATTGGAGGCGCGTCAATCCATTTATTTACAGCCCTGATCAGCAGGTGGATCATGGATTTCGACGGTTGTGTTGATGGTGTTGGGCGGGGCATGCAGGTTCAGCTTCTGGATCTGCGCTGCATTGACAAACATCTGTCCCTCTTTTAGAAAAGCCATCGGCATTCGGCCTGGGCTGATACCCTCCTGAAGTACTTTAAGCGCCATTGGAATGAGAAATTCGTCGGCGATTCTGTAATAATCAGTCGCCAGTGCCGCCACCGCGCCGTAGGTGACACCCTGCTTGCTAAAAGAGTAAACCGGAATTGCAGCCGAATCGCAGATATCGATGAACTGTGCGATATTTTCATAGATCGTTCCGCTGGAAGTGGCGATAACGGCGTCTACCCCCTTGTCTATAAGACTCTTGACCTGTTGTTTCAGGTCGCTCTTGTCTCTGACCAGGGCAAATTCAAACTTCATTCCCAAATGACGGCAGGCATCCCGCGATTCGGGCAGTTCCACATTGCGGGACTTATTGAATCTGTCAAAGAGAAAGCCGGGTCTGCTGAGGTCCGGCTGGATGGTCTTAAAGGCCTTTAATTGACGGGCAATGGCGACATAGTAAGAAACGCCGGAAATATTCCCCCCGGGTGCTCCAAGGGTTCGAAATCCGAGAAACAGGGGGTTGTTGACATTGGTGAATAGCAGCGGTGTCCGGGTAACCGTATGATGGGCAAGGATCAGGGCATCCGAGGTCACCGAAACGATCAAATCATAGCCCTGCTGATCGAGGAAGGTGAGGAGGCGGACCGACAGCGCCTCATCCGCCTTGCCGGAAAACTGTTCGATTTCAATATCGTCGATCTGCTCGGTCAATCTTTTTTGGATAAATTTGGCAACCGTACAAGGCTCTTGGAGGCGGTCATCAAAGTCGAAAATAGCGACCCGATAGGCATGCGCGGAACCGATAGCCGTCAGAAAGACAACAATGAATAAAAGCAATCTGGGAATCATCTTGCTCCATGGGAAAAGGTGGTACAGCCGGTGAACAATCCCGCATGAAAATGCGGCGGCAGACCGTCTGAATTATTTAAATTTTGTCTGATTATAGTAGACTTATTCCATTTGTTTTGGAATATCGCTCGCCTCGCATCTCGACTCATCCTCTATTTTTTGGCAGCAAATATCAAGTCAAAATGGGCCTTCACGGATGGGCACGGCCTTGCTTTGGCGACTTTTTCAACTTGGCCTGCAGTTTGCTATCTATGCGGATATACCGACCGGGTTCGGATAATGCCACTCATCATTAAAAAGGGGAGGTAGACGTGAAAAAAGCACTAAACGCAATTCTAATCCTATCGGCGCTTTGCATGCTTTTACAACCGGCGGTCGCGCCGGCGGCGGACAAGATGCCATCCAAAATCCGAATCATTGTTCCCGGCGGCCCCGGCGGCGGCTGGGATACCACGGCCCGCGAGACGGCCAAGGTCCTCATGGATCTGGGTTACTTCAAAGTGGTGGATATCCAGAATATCCCCGGCGCCGGCGGCGGAAAAGGCATCCAGACGCTGATCAACGAGGGCAAGAACCGCAACAACATTATCCTGGTCAATTCAACCCCTGTAATTCTTCGCCATCTCAATGGGACTTTTCCCGAGTCGTTTCGGGATATGACGCCCCTGGCGGCAACAATCGCCGACTATCAGACCATCGCTGTAAGGGCCGACGCCCCCTATCAGTCGCTGAAGGACCTGGCCGAGGCCATCAAAACCAATCCCGGCAAGATTGCCATCTGCGGCGCCTCCTCGCCGGGCTCGATGGACCATTTGTCGGCGGCCATGACACTGGAAGGTGGCGGGGTCTCCTGGAAAAATTGGAACTACATTCCCGCAGCCCAGGGCGGAGGCGATGCCATGACGATGCTACTTTCAAGCAAGCATATCGCAGCCCTGTCCACCGGTGCATCGGAAGTGCTCGGGCAGATGGAAGCCGGCAAGATCCGGGTGCTTTGCATCACATCACCCAAACGGCTCGAGTCCCTGCCCAATGTACCCACTGCGATAGAGCAGGGATTCGATGCCACTTTCATCAACTGGCGGGGCTTTTTCGGACCGCGCTCACTGCCCAAGCAAATCCGCGATACCTATGCATCCAAGTTCGGAGAAATGCAAAAAAGCGCTCAATGGGAGGCAGTTCGGGCACGCTACGGCTGGGCCAACAACTATATCCCCGGCGATGCCTTCCAAAGCTTTCTAACCAAGGAGGAAGACAAGATGAAATCCATGCTCGTGGAGATGGGTTTCATCAAGTAGCCCCTAAACGTTACAATTGCAACGACCGGGTGGACGGCTTGGCCAACCGGTGCCGCCGACCACAGACTGTCTACCGGATGGCGGCGGCACTTCACCCCCCATGTTGCATAAAAAAGATAGTGCTTGTCTGGTAAAACGCTATGAGCATTAAAGTAGCACCGCATTGGAGAGCTTTGCGAACAATAAACCTATGGTGAACTTGGGGGAGATGGTTGCATGAACCGAGAAAAATGGACGGGGCTGGCTCTGGCTCTGATC
>Ga0055449_10000527_pt1 | contig 10726 bp, 2 predicted proteins | sample China_Galinas_PW_2_FD_57739 | JGI IMG/M metagenome (GOLD analysis project Ga0055449, IMG submission 57739) | Wetland microbial communities from San Francisco Bay, California, USA, that impact long-term carbon sequestration - China_Galinas_PWB_D1 | ecosystem: Environmental > Aquatic > Marine >... | reverse complement strand
AGACTGTTGTGACCATTCATGCGTCTCAGGGCTCGGCGTAAACTGCCTCAGGGATTGCCATGAGCTGCCTTCCCAATACTGTACCGTCAATCCTGCTGAATCAGGCGTGATGCTCGTGCCACGCAGTGCGAAGGTCAACGTCGCCACTTCGACGCCTTCCAGATCAAAAAGAACTGTGGGGACTGTTTCGGCCGTGTCGAAGTCGAGCACGTACGGCAGGCTGGGTGCATCTCGTAGAAACTCGACTGGGTTCCAAGTTAGATCCCAATGGGACGTATCGAGGGTGCTTTCGGGGAAGCCGTCGTTGAGTATTGGCGGTCCGGTTCCCTCGATCTCGCATTGATCAAGGACTTGGTTGTTGTTGCAATCGCTCGACGGTACCGCGGCGATCTCGCAGGAGTCGGGGACACCGTCGGCGTTGCAGTCCAAGTCCACGCCGGTTGCAATGGCGCACGTATCAACCGTGCCGTCGCCATCACAGTCCGCTTCACACGAATCGGGAATGCCATTCGGCGCGTCGGGGCAATCGATCTGTCGCCCCTCAGCGATGTCGCACGTATCGGCCATGCCGTTTTCGTCGCAATCCGGCTCGCATTCGTCGGGAATACCGTTCGCCCCGCAGTCGGCCGACAGCCCCGAAGCGATGTCGCAGAAGTCCGTCTCGCCCGAGTTGTTACAGTCACCCACCGGCGTCCGCTCGTCCGCGCCGACGTCGATGCGGCAGTCCTGCACGCGCACCTCGCCTTCAACGTCTAGTCGAGATTCATCTGCGGCCGTCAACGGATCACCAGCATTTTCGCAGGGTGATCGAGCCGCCAACCTGAAGTCCCCGGCAGCCGCATCCACAAACGCCGGGTCGGCCGTGAAGTTATGCGGGCCCCAGTCCATTGTGCCGTCAAAGCGAGGAATGCCCGCGACTCCCCCTTGCAGGTCACTGTAGTCCACGGAGAGGCTTGCAAGCCCCGTTCCGCCTACGAGAATGGAGCCGCGTTCTTCCGCGTCGAAATTGTCCCAGAAGATCGCGTTGGATATGGTAACGATTGCGTCCACGACCCGCAGGGCGCCGCCGCGCGTGGCCGTGTTGCCTACGAGCGTCACATTATTGAGATCGATTTCTGATTCGTCGGCATAGATAGCACCCCCTTCGAAGGCGGAATCACGAGCGAATACCGTGTCCTCGATGATGGTTCGACCGCCGACGCTGCGCAGTCCGCCACCAGAATAGCCCCCGGCGTTTTCCCGTATGTCACAACGACTGATGACAGCGTTGCAGTTAGACAGGAAGATCCCCACATCCTGCGCGCATTCGCGAAGTACGGAGTCTTGCAGCTTTAGCGTTCCGGAGTTGCACCAAATACGGCCGGAGTTCGAGACCAGTAGTCGTGAGGCTGTCAGAGTCGCAGATCTCCCCATCACGCCGAAGTAGAAGTTGCGTATCGTGAAATCCGAGATCGAAGCGACCGTCGGCTCACTAGCATTGACGTCGATTCCGCCGTGCGCGTCGCCACCGTCGATAATGCAATCATCATTCGAGCCTTCACACCTAAGGTCGACCCCCGCGCCGCCGAAGTCGAGATCGTTGTTGCCGTCGCCCGAATAGGTGCCCGGATGGACGACGACAGTATCGCCCGTGATGGCCTCGACCAGTGCCTCCTGGATCGCGTCGAATGGGTGCTCGGCGCTTCCGTTTTCGAGTGGATCGCTGACAAGGGGATCGCCGGGTCCGGGGTCGTTCGCGGCATCGTCGTCGACGTACCACGTCTGATTGGGCTCACAGTCGTCCGGAATGCCGTTGGCGTTGAGGTCGTGGGACGATCCCGTGGCGATGTCGCAAAAGTCCTGGACGCCGTTGACGTTGCAATCAACCATCGGCTCACACTCGTCGGGAACGCCGTCCTGCTCGCAGTCTCCGCTCGTACCATCGCGAATGTCGCAGAAATCCGTAATGCCGTTTCCGTTGCAGTCGGGCTCACACTCGTCAGGAATGCCGTTGTCATCGCAATCCGTGCTTGTGCCGGTGCGCAGGTCACACTCATCAGTGACGCCGTTTTCGTTGCAGTCCACTTCGCATTCGTCCGGAATTCCGTTGCTGTCACAATCGGTACTCGTGCCCGACGAAAGGTCGATGCGATCGGGAATCGCGTTTTCGTTGCAGTCGATCGCTGCTCCACACCCGTCGAAGAAACCGGTGGTCGCGCACGACTCGTCCCACTCGACCAGGCAGCAGTACGGATCACAGGAGCAGATCGCGCGGCAGGTCGCCTCGTTGTTGCAGCCCGGGGTCTCGTTTGCCGCCTTGCAGTCGCCGAGGCCGTCGGCGCAGACGCTGCCGGGACACTCCGGGCAGACCTGCGAGGCGATCAGCGCACACCGGTCGTCCCACGCGCCGCCGCAGCACGCCTCGTCCGCGCCGCACACCATCGAGCAGCAGGCCGGATCGTCGCAGCCACCGGTGCCGTGGGCGGTGCAACAGTCGCAGGCCGACAGCCCGCACGAGGGATAGCACGCGCCTGTCGTTCCGCGAATCGTATACGCAAAGTTGACCGACTCCGGCCCGTACACCGGGTAGTAATACGTGCCGGGCTCCAGGCAATCCCACGTAACGATTGGGTTGCCGTTCGGGCAATAGCTCGTTGTGCCCGCGTATCGCCCCTCGCCGCAAGGGCACTCGTCGAACAACACTTCGTGGTATGCCTCGACGGACGCGGCCGTGTCACAGAAGTCCAGCGTGACGGAGCCCGGATCGGTTACTTCAAAGGCGATCCAGTTGTGGCGCCCAGGCAGGAGGTCGCATTGCCGGAGGGCGCCCACGGTGGTTCCCTCGGCCGTGAAGGGCAACGCGAGCGGCGAGACGGTCGCGCAATCCCCGGTGACGTCGCTCGGTTCGCACGTGACGCGCAGCGAACCGGTGCCGCCGTAGCCGCGGCATTGTTCCAGCGCCTTGTCCATGCAGTCGGGGTCCCAGTGAGTTCCGGAGCAGTCTTCGGGCAACGACGGATCGACGACGGCCCTGCAGGAGTCGTCCGTACAAGCTCCTTCGCCGTAGGTGAGGAAGCAGGGGGCGGTCAGCGGCGTATCGTAGTTGCCGATGCGAATCTTGAGTGCCGTTCCCTGCTGCACCGGCATGGAGACCAGCGGCTCATGATTGCCTGACCCGCCGTCATCGTCGCAGGCTATGGCCGTTTCGCTCACCGGGCAGGTCGCGGTGTCGTAGACCGAAATCCGACCGTCGAAGTCGGTATCCACGAGCTCGATAGTGAGCACGCCGGTGCAACTGGCCGTGTAGTCGTACCACACGTCGTGGTAGCTTTGCTGCCCGCCCACACGGAAATAGCAGGAGCCGACATCGTCCGGGAATGGCTGGCGCTGTGCCGGCCCGTCGGTCGACGCGCGGATCGTATCGACAAACAGCGACCCATCACCGATGGCGGTCGCGTTCTCGCAGTCGTCGTTGGGCGGCGGCGCCGCGCAGTCGGCAAAGCCGAGCTCCTGATCCAGGCAAAGCGCCAGATCGCGTGCCGTCACGTCCTGTGCCACATACCCGGCGTCCGGGTTGTCGCTTTGCACGCTTCGTCGATCGCCGCGCGTGGCCGTCTGCCACAGCCACGTACACACGTCGCCCAGGTCGTTGCGAATCTCGATCCAGTAACACTGGTTCGCCGCGAGCGAGACCGGCGCGTGGGACCCATGATATCGATACTCTACCACGTCGTCCACAGCGGGCAGCGCTGGGAATCTAATGGAGTGATACTGATCGTATTCGGCGATCACGCGCTGCGGGCCGGAGACCGTGAGGGTGCCGTCCGCTTGTCGAAACGGCCCGGCGATCATCGCACCGGGCAGGCCGCCGTTGTCCGCGTAGTAGCGAATCTCGAACTGATCGTCGACGGCGCCCTGGCAGGCGTGAACCCCGTCGAAGTAGGCGCCCCACCAGGCGACGGTCGAGACGTCCGCATCGGCGTTGAGTGTGATGTTCTCCGCAACGACGTGTGAGGTGCCGTCACTCGTCAAGGCGTCCGCATGGGCGCTCGAGTGACAGTTCGCCTCGGGGTAGTCGAAGGCGGGAGCGGAATCATCGCCGCAGGTGATCGAGAACCGCCCGGTGCCGCCAACGGGGTCATCGTAGGAACTCGCCCCCACGCGTATCAAATACGACTCGCCGGCGATGGCCTCGAACACGAGCAGCGACTGGTAGCCGCAATCGTTGTCTGTACACGCGATCGGCGCGTCGTCGGGCGGCGGGCAGGTGCATCCGTGGTAGGCGCCGAGCGTGGTGTCCACGGCCGTGAGTCCGCACGTCGCCACGCTGACCGGGCCTGCGCACGTCGATGTCCAGCAATACCACACGTCGTCAACGAATGGTTGGTACGGCGCGGACTCCTGGCAGCTAAGGGGAAACCACTCCGGCGACGCCGATTGACCGCGCGTGTCGAACGAAAAAAGGCCTTGCCCCACGATGGGCGTGGCGGCTTCGCAGTCGGTGTTTATGGCCGCGATCCCGCCTTGCGGAGCCGGTGCCGTGTCCTGACCGAGGGTGACATCGGCGTCGACCAGCCATACGCCGATCACGAGAGCACACACACGCCACGCGATGGATGCCGTGCCGCAGCGCTTCATCAAGTACATACGCGCGTATCCTTCCGAACTGCACATCCGCCGAGCGGCAGCTTGTGACGGCCGCAGGTGTCCGGCTGTAAACAATATGCGGAGGCAACGCAGTACAAGGGAGCTGAGAACATCAGGATGCGCCTGTCACACACGGACAGGGCATTGACCTACGACTCCGCATTCTGCTAGAGTATACTGAAATTGCCGCTCGAAGTGAACCCGAATGGTGTGCCTGTCGCCGAAATTTCGTGTGCAAGTCCCGGGCGGGATGGGATGGTGTAAGTTGAAGCGATCTATTTTCATGCAGCGTCGGCCGCGTCCCTGGCGAAACGGTCTGACGCTGATTGAAACGCTCGCGTTGATTCCGACGCTCGTGCTGGCTGTGGCGGTGACTTTTCCGAGCCTGCAGCGAGCGCGGTCACGGTCCAGAAACGACGTGTGCGTCAGTCGATTGAAGGCGATTATTGGCGCGGCTCGGATGTATGAATCCGGCGATCCGGGGGACACGATGATTCCGGTCCACCCGGTGCTTGGCGTTCCTCCGGGAACGCATGCGACGCAGCTTCAGTCGCTGGGTGCCAACATCTGGGGCGGCAAGAGTGGGATCGGTAACAGCGGCTGGGTTCCCTATCCGGGAACGCTTGGCAGTCGCTGGGGGACGGCCGCGGGCGTCGGCCCGGCGACCCGTCCGATGAACGCCATTCTCTACCCGAGCGGTTTCAAGGATGCGTTTGAAAACGGGCAGTTCAGTCGTACTCGCGCTGCTGCCGACACGAAGCTCCCGCTCGATGCCTATCGATGTCCGGCGGACGACGGGCCCCCGGGCGGCGCCCACTGCGCGGAATGGGTGGAGGGCGAGGGCCTCTCCTCCTTCGACCACTTCGGCAACAGCTACGCGGCCAACAACACGCTGAGTGCGGTTGCCTACAGCAGCCTGCCGGAGTTGGTGAGCATCTCCCCGTTTTTCCGTTCGGCCTCGCGCGTGCCGAATCCGACGCGAACGATCGCGTACGAGGAGAACATCGGTCACTTCGCCTGGGCCGCCAGGAACGAGATTCCAGATTGTACCTGGAACGGCGCCGGTGCGACGCTCGGGCCGACCAAAGCGGTCCGCGGTTGGCACGGCAAGAAGTGGCGATTCAACAATGCCTTCGTCGACGGCCGGGTGGATGAGGTGGCCGTCTACATCGAGGGCACCGAGGACGCTGAAGGCTACGCGCAGCACTACCGCAGTGAGCCGGCGTTCGATGATCCCCAACTGAACGCATCGTACAAGTGCGTGATCATTCGCGGCCCGGGCTGGCAGCGCGACACGTTGCCCGCGCCGGAGATCGGCACGGGCATCCTGCGAGATTACTACGGACGATCAGCGCTCGAGGGTTGCGTACGGACCGATTAGTCCTGCTCGTCGAAAGGCGGCGAGCGGTTGCGTCAAAAGGAGGAGAACAACGTGGGTTCATTGGCGTCGCTGAATCACTCCGCAGCTTCGCGGCGCCGCGCGCTGACGCTCACCGAGACGCTCGCGTTGATTCCGGTCATCGTCGTGGCTCTGGCCATGTCGTTCCCGTCACTCAGGCAAGCCCGAGCGAGGTCGCGCAACGACGTCTGTTTGGACCGCTTGCACGCCATCGCCGCGGCCGCCCGGCAGTATGCGTCGCGAGACGCGGCGGACATGATGATTCCGATTCCCCCCATCATGGGAGGGGAGCCTGGACGCCTGTTCAACGGCTTCCTGGGCGGTTTTGTCTGGGGCGGCAAAAGCGGGGTCGGCCTACCAGACTGGGTGCAATTTCCCGGCGACCTCGGCAGCAAGTATGGGACGGCAAGCGGGGTTGGGCCGGCGACGCGCCCACTGAACGCGATTCTCTATCCGAATGGACTGAAGGACGCTTGGTCTCGGGAGCAGTTCAATCGCGACTGGGCCACGCGCGACACCATTCTTCCGCTGGATTCCTACCGCTGTCCGGCGGATGACGGTCCGCCCGGCGGTGCACACTGTAACGACTGGGTGGAGCATCCGGGCAAATCATCCTTCGACTACTTCGGAAACAGCTATGCCGCGAACAATATGGTGTCGTCAGTCGACAGCTCGCAACATACGGAGATCCGGAGCATCTCCCCGCTGTTTCGTGCGGTCTCGCGCGTGCCGAATCCGGCGCGAACCGTCGCGTTCGAGGAGAACATCGGTCACTTCGCCTGGGCCGCCAAGTGGGAAATCGAGGGCTGCGAGTGGATCGGAGAAGGGCTTGACCCCGGCCCGACCAAGGCGATACGCGGGTGGCACGGCAAGAACTGGACGTTCAACACGGCGTTTATTGATGGTCATGGGGGCGTCGTTCAGACCTACATCGAGGGGACCGAACGATCGGACGGCTATGCCGAGCACTACCGCCGGGAACAGGTGTTTGACGACCCCCTTTATCAGCAGGCCTACAAGTGCGTGATCATTCGCGGCCCCGGATGGCAGAAAGACACGTTTCCGGCCCCGGATATTGGCACCGGGATTCTGCGCTGGTACTTCAGTGGGCGAACCTCTTTTCTCGGATGCACCGGGTGACGAATTACGGATTACCTCTAGTTGGCTTGATCAAGCGACTCATGCCGAGAGTGACATCAGACTCATTGGGCCGCGGGAAGTTCTACATTCGGGCGACATGTGTGTGGCTCGTCGCGCTGCTCGTGACGAGCTCGAACGCCTCCGGCCCGGTGGCTTCCGCGCCGAAGTCACAAGGCCGAATCGCCGGAACCTCGCTGGCGGTTTACGAGAGCTCCCTGGGGCGCGTTCCAATCAGCCCGGCCGCCGGCGTGGTGATCGCGGATGATATCAGCACGACGGCCGGGTCCGGCTGCCTGCTCGATCGATTCTCCTTCCGGGTGACGGGAAACGCCGACGGGTCATCGCCCGGCGCCGGCCCTTTCAGCGTGACCTACGGGCTCTACAGCGGTTGTCCCGAAGCCGGCGGCCTGCCGCTTACGGGCACGACGGGAACGGCCAACCTGCCGGACGCCGGTGAACACGATGTCACGGTGGAGATACCCGCTGAAACCAGCGTGCCGATCGCCGGGACGGTGTATTTCGGCGTGTATTTCGATCGCGGCAACGCGGGCATCATCGGTGGCGCGCCGCCGCTTGTCGGCCAGAGTGACGATGAGTACAGCGTCTCCACATCCGGTTGTGACGTCAACCTTGGCGGTTTTCCGGAGCACCCGCACGCGAGCTTCAACCTGACGATGTTCGCGCGCGAGGGCTGCGCCGCTCAGCACCTGGGCTACAAGGCGGCCAATCCGTCCGGGCAGATGTACCTCACGCCCGTGGCGAATCTCGCGGTTGCCGACGACATTCGATTCGGCCCCGGCGGCTGCACCATGACCCGGCTGGACGTGACGATGGCGAATGCCGGGATCTTCGACATCGAGTTTCGAACCGATCTTCGCCAGAATCAGCGAGGCGACCAACCGTCCATGAACGTCTGGGACATCCCAGGTACCTACAAGCGATTCCTGATCCCGACAGCCGGTGTCAACACGCGGTCGTTTACCTTCGATCCGCCCATCGAGCTGCCTGAGTCGGCTTGGTTCTTGACCGTGGCCAACAACACGAATGCCGGTACTGTCTTGAGTTGCGAGGAGCCGTCGATCGGTCACTCCGAAGACCTGACGATGCGCTGGGACGGCAACAACTGGGTTCCCGCGGTGCTGGGCGACGGCTGCTATGACGCGCTGAACCTCACCGTCTACTGCGAGGGTGACGCGCCGCTCGGTGCGTGTTGCGACATGGTCGTCACCGACGAGCAGGGCGACTCGGTGTGCCGCGAGGTGCCGCTGTCGAACTGCAACTCGCCGGCGCTTTGGCGCGAGGGGGCGAGCTGCGAATCCGTCTGTGTGGGCGGCACCAACGACGGCCAGCCCTGCACGCGGCTGGTCGATTGCCCCGGCGGGGACTGTCCGGGCCCGTTTCCCGCCGCCTGCGGAACCGGTGCCTGCTGCATTCCGGCCGTTGGCACCTGCGCGACGACCACCCAGGACCATTGTTACGACTTTCCCCAAGCGCCCGACGGCGTCATCTTCCGCCCCGGCGATATCTGCTTCGAGAGCGAAGACACCTGCCCATTGCCTGCCTGCTTCGGCGCGGAGGGAGATTGCCTTGTCGCGGCGGCCGGCACCTGCCAGGGTGGGTCAGAGGACGGCCTCGCCTGCGATGTGACGGAGTCCTGCGACGTGTCCGCCTGTTGCCAGGGCAGTGGCACCTGCATCGGCCGGCCTGCGTGCGGAGACGAGAGTTGCTGCTCCCGTGTCTGCCGCACGCCCGGCTTCGAGCAATGCTGCACGGATCATTGGGATGAACTCTGTGCGGCCGAGGCGGTTCGCCAGTGTACGCCGGACGGCCGCCGCGATGAGTGCCTTGCGGAGAATGCCGGCGGCGGTGCGGAGCTTCTTCCGATTCCCGGCCGGGCGACGGTGGCATTGTCGCGCGCCACGGCCAATGCTTCCGATCCAGGCTTTTGTTGCCTGACGGGCGACGTCGGCGCCCAGGCCGACGCGAGTGAGTGGTTCAAGTTCGTCGCACCGCCGGCGGACTCAGAGGACACATCCTTCAGCTCCGTGCGTTTCTCGACGTGCGCTCTGACCGCCTCGCCGGATGCGTCGGCCGACGATTCCTTGATCCAGGTGTTCGAGCCGCTCGATGCGGACCTTGGCGTCTGCGGTGACGGTAGCCCGTGCAGCGTGTCGGCCGGTGACTGCGCCGACGCCTCAACGTGCGTACCCGACCAGCAGCAGGCTTGTGCCTCGCCGGCCACCGTCGCGTGTAATGACGACGACTTCAACGCCTGCGCCGACAGCCCCGCGCCGCAACCGGGCAACGCGGCCGTGTGCGCCACCGGGCTCGTTCCGGGGCGGACCTACTACGTCCTCGTCGCCGCCAAGACAGCGGCCAGCGCCGGCGCGTATGACTTGATCGCTACGTCGCCCTGCCAGCCCACCGCCCACCCGACCGAGCCGGACTGCGACGCGGACGGCACGGCCGACGTGTGCGAACTCCCGCCATACAACCCGGCCGGCGACTGCGACGCCAACCTCGTGCCGGACGCCTGCGACCCGGACTGCAACGGGAACTACATCCCGGACGCGTGCGACGTGCCGCCGATCGGCGAAGGCATCGACTGCAACGCCAACCTCATTCCGGACGAATGCGAACCGGACTGCAACGAGGACGGCGTCCCCGACGAATGCCAGATGCCGCCGTATGCCGACGGCGATTGCGACGGGGACATGATGCTGGACGTGTGCCAACTGGATGACCCGTTGGTGCAGGCACTGACCAGTCCAAACGAGGTCGAGTCGGGGGCTTTTGGAAATTCCGTGGCGATCTACGAAGACCGTTTGCTGGTCGGTGCACCGGGAGAAGCGCAGCCCTTCGGAGTGAATGGACTCGCCTACCTCTATCGTCGCAACGGCCGCCAATGGGAGCTGGAAACCACGCTTCGTCCGTCCGGGCTCTGGCCGGATATCGCGCCATTCGGAATTACAGGTTTTGGTAGAAACGTCGCGCTGTCCCATGACTTGGCCGTTGTGGAGACGTACGACCGCCAGATCTACCTGTTCCGCGAGCACGAGGGACAATGGCAAGCGGAGGCCGGCTTTGGGGTAGCCTCGTCGGACGGCCTGCACCGCATGCTCGCCACGGACGGAGTTCGCGTGGCGGCTGGCGCGGAGAAAGACACGTCGGCTGAGCATCCTTACGGTTCGGTGACCGTGCTCCATCAGAACCAGAACGAATGGGAAGTCGAAGGGAAGCTTTCGCCACCGGACCTGACACCCGGTGCCCGGTTTGGAACCAGCGTGGCGCTAAGCGGCGATACGCTGCTTGCCACGGCACCTGGCGAGAACCGGGTGTACGCGTACGGTTACTCGGACGGCGGCTGGAGTCTCACGCAACCCATTGACATCAAAACCGAGTACGAGCCCAGCGCCAACGTGGGAGATATCTCGCTGAGCGGCGATCGATTCGCGATCGGCGTTCTCGGCGGCATCCAGATGTTTCGGCGCACCGGTGGTGTGTGGGTGCTCGAGACCACGTTGACTACCGGCAACGTGCCGGCGCTCTACGGCGACTTGC
>Ga0055449_10000524_pt1 | contig 10751 bp, 5 predicted proteins | sample China_Galinas_PW_2_FD_57739 | JGI IMG/M metagenome (GOLD analysis project Ga0055449, IMG submission 57739) | Wetland microbial communities from San Francisco Bay, California, USA, that impact long-term carbon sequestration - China_Galinas_PWB_D1 | ecosystem: Environmental > Aquatic > Marine >... | reverse complement strand
GCCGTGCTCGCGCTGTGTCTGGTCACCGCCGGCTCGCTACTAATGCGCACGGCGCATCACCGCCGCCTTGCCTGATTCGGATCAAGCCGCCTCATCAGGGCGGGCTCAAGCCTTGCATCTGACGAACGGTCGCGTACACCGGCTCGCCGTTCACGTCGAACGGATCGAGCAAAACCGCTCTGTCGATCACTTGCGACGCGCCGACCGGTCCGTGGCAATCGTTGCAACTGCGGCCGTCCTCGAGGTTGCCGGAACCCCACGCGTTCTCCTTCGCCAGCACGTTGTGGTCGAGGCCGAATATCTCATACGGCCGGATGAACGGACCGGCCCCTTCCGACGGGAACGTGGAGACACCGGTCGGCGATTCGGAATCCTCGTACCACACGTTTGGCCCCTTCACGAGCACCGGGTTGAGCGCCACGGGTTGGCCGTAGCTGTCGTTGCCCTTCAGGGCCTGGATGTATGCGAGGATTTCCTCCGGACGGTTGACCTCCAGAACACCGTCGCCGTTGTCGTCGGTCACCACCGGCAGCGCCTGGTTCCCGGTGATCTCACGCACGCGCCACAGGATGATCGGCTGCACGGTGTCGTCGGACATGTCGTCCGGCGTGCCGTTTTGGTTCCAGTCGCCCCAGAAGATCGAAACCTCGAGCTTCTGCGGGAAGTAGCGGATGCGACCGTCCGTATCCATCTTGGGCATCAGCGCCGGCGCCCAACTGCTCTTGTCGGGATCGGTCGGGTCGTTCTGCTTGGCCGAAAGGAACTGCGACGTCTTGTACTGTATGGCCGTGCCGGTCACCGACCGATCCGTGACGATGTTCGCCTCACGCAACGCCCGCGGAACGTGGCACGTCTGACATGCGAGCGTGGCCATCGGTCCAGAGTCCTCCGTGCTGGCCGTGTGAACCGCCACGATGTCATTGGGCCCCAGCACCTCCGGCGCATCCGGGTGGCGGACCGGGCTGTTGTACAGATGGCATTCGCGGCAGGAGCGGAAGTCGCCGGCCCAGTCCAGCTCGTTGCGGAACTGCGCATACGGCGAGTCGCCCTTGGCGAAGTTGTGGTCGAGGTCATTCGGGTGGCAAGTGTTGCACACCGTGGCCTCATCGACCGGGATGTCGTTCGTCGGGTCCTCGTCGTTCTGGTTTGTGAACTTCCGATAGTGGATGTCCTGCGTGTCGAACCAGACGGTGCCGCGCTTGACCTCGAAGCCGCCGGGCAGGTGACAGCCCCAGCAGGCCTGATCGCGCGGCGGTCGGGCGAGACTCGACGCGTTGAAGAGCAGGGTGCCGTCCGTGTCGGTGGACAGACTCCCCTCATTCAAGCCGACGGTGTAGTCGAGCTGGAGGACGTTGGGACCGGGCCCGCCGATGTCGAGTATGGAGAACCAACCCTGACCGGCCGTACCCGCCGAGGCATACGCCGGAACGGGCTTGCCCTGGCTGTCGACGAGCGTGTCCCGCGCACTCAGAACCTGGGCTCGCCACTCGCGTTGCATGTCCATACCATCGCCACCGCCAACCCAGGTGCGATCGGCCCGATGGCAGTGCAGGCATTCGGGATCGGCCACACCGGTCACATCCCAAGGCGCGAGTGACAGCGAACTGTCCGCCGGGTCTAGGTAGGCGTAGTCGCCGCTGAGCGTCATGTCTTCGGAGGTCTTTCCGGCCGCTTCGTAGCCGAAGAGTCCCGTGTTGACGTCCCAATACCGCTGGCCGTCGCGATCGAACTCGGCCCCCCCGCCGCCTGTGTGGCATCCGCCGCAGTCGCCGGCCCAGTAGAAGGCCGTCATGTCGATGCTCGACGGGTCGGCGTTGTCCTTCCCGGCCGTCTGGCGGTTCAGCCCGCCGCCGCCCGGCGACGACCGGCCGTACATGCCCGTCCCGCGAATCCACCAGCGACCGTCGTTGTATACGTCGTCGTGCATGATGATGTGGCGGTCGGCATCGGTGCGGCCTTCCTGGAAGGTAAGACCATTGGAGATGCGATCTACGTCGTGGCAGACGACCCCGCTGCAGGTCTGCCGGCCGCTGTACGGATCGGTGGAATCAGGCCTCAGCGGCTGCCCGTCGTAGCCCCGTAGCGTGATGCCGTTATGGAAGGTCACGCCGGTTTGCTCGCGCACCGTCTTGTACTCGGGCTTGCGGTCCAGCCCGTGCGGATCGACGAGCACCAGTCGATCGAACACCGGCGATTCGCCCTTGCGCGCGTGGCAGTCCTGGCAGCCTTCCGGCGAGCCGCCGGCGCCCCACGCCTCCGCCTGCGGACGGACGTTGTGATCCATCCCCCAGATGTACGGGTACGAGGTCATCGGAATGCCCGTGCCCTCGTGCTCGAAATAGTTCACGCCCGTGGGCGAGTTCGGATCTTCGTACCAGACGCGCGGCCCGCGCACGAGCACCGGTCGCTTGGCGACGGGCACGCCGTTGTAGTCGTTGCCTTTCAGCGCGGCGAAGTACGCCAGCAGCTCCGCCGGGCGGTCGATCTCGATGCGACCGTCTCCGTCATCGTCGGTGGTACCCGGGAGCGGTTGATTGCCGATGACGCTCGTCACACGCCAGGTGTAGATCGGTGCCACGATGTCGTCACTGAGATCGTCGGGCGTGCCGTTGTCGTTCCAGTCGCCGAAGTAGATCATGATCCAGACATTGGCCGGGAACAGCCGCATCACCCCGTCGCTGTCTTCTTTCCAGAGAAGCGGTGGATACCATTTGGACTTGTCCGCGTTCGTCGGGTCGAGCGGGTCGGCCGAGAGGTATTGCGGCGTCGAGCCGACGTTGCCCGGAACGGTGATGTCTCTAAAGAGTACGCCTGCCGTCATCGCATAGGGAATGTGGCAGGCCTGGCACGACATCGTGTGCATCGGTCCGCGCTCGCCTTCGTTGAAACCGATGTTGTGAATCTCGAGGTCGCCAGGGACGTCCGGCGAGTCGGGATGCTTGTTGGGGTTCGGCGTGCCGTCCGGGAAGCGCGTGAGGTGGCAGTCGCGGCACGTGCGGAAGCCGGCCCAGTCGAGCTCGTTGCGGTATTGCAACTGGAAGCTGTTGCCCTTGGCCGCGTTGTGGTCCAGACCGGTCGGGTGGCACTCCGTACACACGGTCGCGCGGTCGGGCGAGACGTCGTTGAGCGGATCGTCGTCGTTGTGGTTCGTGAACTTCCGATAGTGGATGTTGGTGGTGTCGAACCACACCGTGCCGGTGACAACGGCCAGCGGGTGGCAACTGACGCACGCCACGTCGAGCGTGCGTTTCGCAACGGCTTCCGGTCGCAGGAACATCTCGTCGTTCTCGCCCTGCATCAGGCTGCCGTCGCCCAAGCCGACCGCGTAGTTGATCTGGAGGGTGGGGCCGGTCGCCGCGACGTTGCTTTGCGGCATGTCGAGCCCGAGGAAGGCCAGGTCGGCGGCCGTCAGCGAACCGTCGTGGGCGTTGCTCGCGACCGTGCCGGCCGTCGCCAGGTTGCAGAACCAGCCTTGACCGGCGGTCGCCGCCGCCTCGAACGCGGGAACCGGATCACCGTTGTTGTCGACCAGGTTCTCGCCGGCGGCGAGCACCGTCGCGCGCCAGCCGCGGACCATATCGGCGCCGTTGACCGTCGGGCGCATGTCCCGGTGGCAAAGCAGGCAGTCGGCCTCGCCGACGCCCGTGCGATCCCACGGCGCCAGGCTCGCCTCACCGGTCGAGCGGTTGATCATCGAGTAGTCGCCGCTCAGGTCGACGTCGGCGACCGTCTTGCCGAGCTTCTCGTAGCCGAACTGGCCGGTCGATTGGTCGTAGAACTTCTGCGCATCCCGATCGAATTCGGTGGGTCCGCCACCGCTGTGACAGGTGCTGCATTCCTTGGTCCACATGAAGGCGGTCTGATCGATCTGCGACGCGCTCGTGTTCTCCTTGGCGGCCAGGATGAACTGGAACGACTGGCCCCACTTGCCGTAGCGCCCGGCGCTCTGGATCCACCAGCGGCCGTCGCCGTAGTAGTCCTCTTTCATGTCCAAGTTGCCGGCGACGTCCGTCCGCCCCTGCTGAAACCACTCGCCGTTTCCGACGACGTCCGCCTCGTGCTCATGGCACGACCCGCAGGTTTGGCGCGGGCTGTACGGCGCGGTGGAATCGATGGTGATCGCGTTTCCCAACGCGTCCTTCAGCGGGATCGGACGGTGTCCCTGGAGGCGCTGGAAACTTGCGAAGTCGGCAAGGTCCACATCTGTGTCGGCATTGGCGTCGAAAGCCGTGCGGCATTCAGTAAAGGGTGACTGTTGATTCGGCCCCGAGAGTGAGAAACAAATCTCGAATATGGAATAGTCGGCCAGATCGACGTAGCCGGTAGCGTCGAAGTCGGGCTCGGCCGCGGGCGCCGATAAGGTCAACATCAGGGTGCCCAGGACAACCAAAGGTGAAGCCAGTCTCAGCGATCGGGCGCTCATTTCCCTCGCTCCTCATGAAGAGATGTTCGTGCTGCTCTATCCCCGTTGTGAGAGAATGGCCGCGTGAACACGCTTGAATTGGCCGCAAATGCGCGCAGCCACCCCTGTGAGTAGGAAGCCTGCAAGCGCCGTTCCATGGCAAGCCGTTCGTCCATAAGGCCCTTGTAATGCGCGGTTTGCGGACTTCGCGTACCCCGGGCTTTTGCGATTGCAGGAGGCAATAGGGGGATGTAAACTCCCCGTTTCGGATTGGTGGAGACACTCGAAAGGCTTCGGACGAAAGGACTACTGATGAGCGCCATAACCGATCTGCTGGGCTCGGATGCCGACAGTCTGTTGACCCACAAGTGTACGACGCTGGACAAGGCGATGCTGACACTGCCGGGTCCGGACTACGTCGATCGCGTGTTCGCGACCAGTGATCGTCCGACGCCGGTGTTGCGCAACATCCAGTCGATCTTCGATCACGGGCGGCTCGGCGGTACGGGCTATCTGTCGATCCTGCCGGTCGACCAGGGCATCGAGCACTCGGCCGGGGCCTCCTTCGCGCCGAATCCGATGTACTTCGATCCGGAAAACATCGTTCGGCTCGCCATCGAGGGCGGGTGTAATGCGGTGGCATCGACGCTCGGCGTGCTGGGCATCTGTGCGCGAAAGTACGCCCACAAGATTCCGTTCTTGGTCAAGATCAACCACAACGAGCTGCTGACGTATCCGAACAAGTACGATCAGATTATGTTCGCGAACGTGCAGCAGGCGGCGGACATGGGGGCGGCCGCGGTCGGCGCGACGATCTACTTCGGCTCGGAGGAATCGAGCCGGCAGATTCAGGAAGTCAGCGAGGCCTTCCACATCGCCCACGAACTCGGCCTGGCCACCGTGCTCTGGTGCTACCTGCGCAACAGTGCGTTCAAGAAGGACGGCACGGACTATCACGTTGCCGCCGACCTGACGAACCAGGCCAACCACCTCGGCGTGACGATCGAAGCCGATATCATCAAACAGAAGCAGGCCGAGAACAACGGCGGCTTCACCGCGATCAACTTCGGCAAGACGCACAAAGCCGTCTACAGCACGCTCACCAGCGACAACCCGATCGATCTGACGCGCTACCAGGTGGCCGGTTGCTACATGGGCCGCATCGGCCTGATCAACTCCGGCGGGGCCTCGGGCGACAACGACTTCCGTGACGCGGCGCGGACGGCCGTCATCAACAAGCGCGCCGGCGGTCTCGGCCTGATCTCCGGCCGCAAAGCCTTCCAAAGGCCCATGGAAGAGGGCGTCAAGCTGCTCAACGTCATCCAGGATGTGTTTGCGGACAAGTCGATCACGGTGGCGTAGACGATCGACACCGGGCGCAGGCGTCGTCCGATAACTAACTCCAGAAAAATACTAATCTGGACAAAATCTGTATATCCAGCGTTCAGACGGTCGATATACTAATTCTTCATGAATTGGTATAATCCTGGTATGTGAAACACTTGGCGGCCTTGAGTCATGCACATCCCGCAAACCCCTCCACGGTTCAGCCTGCTCGGGCTTCCGGGCGACGATCCCGGCTCCTCGAATCTCCGCCCCCATGTCATGGGCGCAGTATTCGAACGCCTCTCGGACACGAAGTACCTGCATTGGGAGGACTTGCGACACCGGCAGCCACCGCACGACCTGAAGCACGAAGAGTGGTGGTACCTCCTCAAGCTGCAACGCCGAGCCCTGTACCGGGATGTCCCACTGAAAGATACGGACGGGAACGCGTTTCAATACGGAACGCCCGATCCGATCCTGGAGTGGCTGCACGATATCGATTCTCGGCTCCGCGGCACGATCGGCATGCCCGATCAGATCACGAATCGGGATACGAAGGATCGATACCTCGTTCGCTCGCTCGTCGAGGAGGCGATCACCTCGAGTCAGATCGAAGGTGCGCAGACGACGCGAGTGGTAGCCAAGGAGATGATCCGGACAGGACGAAAGCCCAAGGATCACAGCGAAAGGATGATCCTCAACAACTACCTGACGATGGAGCACATCGGCGAGATTCAAGGTGAAGAGCTGACCCCTGAGCTGGTGCTCAGAGTTCATGAAATGGTAACCGAAGGAACGCTCGAGGGCCCCAGAGACTGCGGAAAGCTTCGATCAGGTGATCGCGACATCGTTGTCGGCGACATGTATGGGAACGTGTTCCATACGGCTCCGGATGCCAAGGAGCTTCCGAAACGCGTCGCGGCTATGTGCGACTTCGCCAACGGCAAGACGCCTAAGACGTTTGTACATCCTGTGATCCGGTCCATCATCCTTCACTTCTGGCTAGCGTATGATCATCCGTTTGTGGACGGCAACGGCCGGACCGCGCGAGCGCTGTTCTACTGGTCCATGCTTCATCGAGGATACTGGCTCTGCGAATTCGTCACGATCTCCCGCCTCATCCTGAGAGCGCGGACGAAATACGGCATGGCTTTTCTCTACACGGAGACGGACGATAACGACCTGACTTACTTTATCCGGTACCACCTGGATGTCTTGCGTCGGGCGATCGATGAACTAGAGCGGTACGTAGAGCTAAAAACGAACGAACTGCAAAACCTGGAACAGGAGCTGCGGGGTTTGGTGTTCCTCAATCATCGTCAGCGGGCACTCATGAGTCATGCGCTGCGCCACCCGAATCACCGATACATCATTGAATCGCACCGCAAGAGCCAGAACGTGACCTACGAGACGGCGCGCACCGACCTTCTGGACCTGGCAAAACGTGAACTGCTTCATTCGGAGAAGGTCGGGCGAGAGTGGAACTTCTGGCCGGTCGAGAACTTGAAGGAGAAACTGCGGAATCTCTCGTGAACGAATGGAGAGGGCAAGAGGACACTCGACAATTACGAAGGACTACATTGACCGTTAAATCCCCCGTAAGGTAAGAATCATGACATCGACACGACTACAGGCTTGTTTGGGAATCCTACTCATGTGTGCAACACCCGTAGCGGCCGAATCCACCATCGTGCTCACCCATGCCCACGTTCTCGACGCGGCGGGCGAGCATTGGCTCAACGATCACGACGTGCTGATCGTCGGCAACAAGATCAAGCAGGTGGCGCCCACCGGCGAGATCAAGGCGCCGGACGACGCCACACAACTCGACCTCAGCGGCCTCTATGTCATCCCCGGCTTGATGGACCTGCACTCGCATCTGCTCCTGCACCCCTACAACGAGACGACATGGAATGACCAGGTGCTCAAGGAGTCGCTCGAATTCAGGACCATTCGGGGCGTGGTGGCCGCCCGCAAGACCGTCGAGGCGGGCTTCACCACCCTGCGCGATCTCGGCACCGAGGGCGCCGGCTTCGCCGACGTTGCGCTGCGCGACGCGGTCAACCAGGGTCTGATCGAAGGCCCGCGCATCGTGGCCGTCACCAAGGCGATCGTCGCCACCGGGTGTTACGGCCCGTCCGGCTTCGACCCGCGCTGGGACATGCCTAAAGGGGCGCAGGTGGCCGACGGACCGACTGGCGTGCGCGTGGCGGTCCGGCAGCAAATCGCGGCCGGGGCCGACTGGATCAAGGTCTATGCCGACTACCGGCGAAGGCCGGGCGATGTGGCCACACCGACCTTCTCGCAGGAGGAACTGAACGCTATCGTCGACGAAGCGCGCTCGGCCGGTCTGCACGTCGCGGCGCATGCCGCCACGGATGAGGCGATCCGGCGCGCCGTGCTCGCGGGCGTGCGCACGATCGAACATGGGTACGAAGTATCGGACGATGTACTACGAATGATGCAGGAACACGGCGTCTTCCTCTGCCCCACACTTGCGGCGTCGGAGGCAATCGCCCGATACAGTGGTTGGAAGCCGGGCGAACCCGAACCTCCCCGCATTACGAACGCTCGAGCGATGTTCAAGCGAGCGCTTCGTTCCGGCGTGACGATCGCGTGTGGTAGCGACGTCGGTGTCTTCGCCCACGGTGACAACGCCCGCGAGCTCGAGTTGATGGTCGACTACGGCATGTCACCGACGCGCGCCCTCCAGGCGGCCACGCGGATCGCCGCGGAGGTGATCGACCGGTCTAAGGACCTCGGCCGAATCGCGGGCGACTACCTGGCGGATGTTTGCGTCGTGCACGGCGACGTGCTGAAGGACATCTCGGCCGTCCGGCATCCCGCAGTCGTGATCAAGGACGGCCGCATCATCGTAAACGATTTGCGGTTGGGGCGAAGGTGAGGTTTTGTGGATCAGGGAGAGCGGCGTCAATCCGAGCGTCTGACGACCAAGGCCAACGGTGTGCTGTGCCACACGACCTTTCCGGACGGCAAGTCGGTGACCGGGCTCATCCACAATTGTTCCGAGGGTGGTGCGCGAATCAGCGGCAGCGTGCCCCGCAGCCAGATCGATGCGCGAGTCGAGCTTCTATTCCTGTTCCCCACCGACGAACGGGTACGTTATCGGGCCACGGTGCGGTGGGTCGACAACCGGCAAGGGTTGTTCGGTGTCCGTTTCGACTCCGAGCCGATTCCCGTTCGCGTGCTGAACCCCAAATCGCTGAGCCAGTAGGCACCCTGCCGCCGCCGACTACTCGGGTTCCGAGTGGCGACCTACGGACGCCCGGCGGCGCGCCCGTCTCCGGACGAAACATTACAAAAAAATGCGAGCATTGCAGGGGCGTTTCGTGCTAACCTGATACTGGGTGGAGCTGAGCAGCGAGCTGTTTGGCACTCCGAGCGTTGTTTCGTGACAAAGCGGTAGGTTTCCTCCGCGTAGGTCCCAAGCGACAACCGGCCCGAATCGACGGCGAGGCGTTTTTGCGCGCGTTGACGCGCAGCGCGTCGGCGCGCCGAGAGGGCGCGGGAGCGGGTGTGCTGCTGCCATCTTCGCCCACAAACGGGGGGCAGGCCGGTGCGTCGTCTCCGGCGCCGACCGGCGCGGTCTTGTCACTCATCCAACGATTACGGGAGAGCGCGCAGATGCTCAAACATGCCAGGCAAAGAACCATCGGTGTGATCGTCGTCTTGTTCGCGATGATCGGGCTCGCCGGTACCTTGGCTCGCGGCGAAGCCGAGCCGGGGCATCGTCCGAAGGATCGCCACGGACACGAGGAGGTGGCCGTGCCGCCACCCGTCGGTTTCATCGCAAGCGAGCTGCCCCGCTCTCCGGCCCGTGACGTCACCTTCGGCGGGGTCACGAGCGTACAGGTCAACATCGACGTCAACGGCAACAACATCGTCGGCGACGCGGCCAACGAACCATCGATCGCCATCGACCCGACCGACCCGAGTCGCATCGTCATCGGCTGGCGCCAATTCGACACGATCACGAGCGACTTTCGCCAGGCGGGCGTCGCCTACAGCCACGACGGCGGCGTAACGTGGACCAACGTCGGGCCCATCGACCCCGGTCAGTTCCGCAGCGATCCGGTGCTGGGTGCCGACAACAACGGCACGTTCTTCTATTTGAGTTTGAGCGCCGTCGACGCGATGCAGCTCATTCGCTCGTTCGACGGCGGCGCCACCTGGGCCACGCCCGTTCCCGCGTTCGGCGGCGACAAGGAGTGGATGGCGATCGATACGACCGGCGGCCCCGGTGACGGCAACATCTACGCGAACTGGAACACGCAATTCAGTTGCTGCGGCACGACCGACTTTACGCGGTCCACCAACGGCGGCGCCTCGTTCCCCACGTCGATCGATCTTCCGAATCCGAGACTGAAGTGGGGCATGCTCGACGTCGGCCCCGGCGGTGAGTTGTACTTTGCGGCGAGTGCGCTGGACCTGAGCACCCACATCTTTGTTCGATCGAGCCAGCCCTACCTGGCCGCTCAGCCGACGTTCGATCTGATCCACACCTTCGACCTTGGCGGGCCGGCGGCCTTTTCAACGACGGTCAACCCGGAGGGCCTGCTCGGACAGACCTTCATCGCGGTCGATCGATCCAATCTGCCGACCAGCGGCAACATTTACGTCCTTCAGTCGGTGTCGCCGTCGCTATCTGACCCCGTCGACGTTGAATTCGTGCGCAGTGCCAACGGCGGCGAATCATTCAGTGCGCCGATGCGGGTCAACTCGGACCCCCTCGGCGCCTGGCAGTGGTTCGGGACGATGTCCGTCGCGCCCAACGGGCGTATCGACGTGGTGTGGCTCGATACGCGACACGCCTCGTCGCAGGTCACCCCGACCACGTCGGAGCTTTATTACACGTACTCGCTCGATACCGGCTTCACCTGGGCGACGGAGGTCGCGCTCACACCGCCCTTTAACCACACCGTCGGCTATCCAGTCCAGCAGAAGATGGGCGACTACTACGGCATGATCTCGGACAACGGCGGGGCGAATCTCGCTTACGCCG
>Ga0055449_10000522_pt1 | contig 10767 bp, 8 predicted proteins | sample China_Galinas_PW_2_FD_57739 | JGI IMG/M metagenome (GOLD analysis project Ga0055449, IMG submission 57739) | Wetland microbial communities from San Francisco Bay, California, USA, that impact long-term carbon sequestration - China_Galinas_PWB_D1 | ecosystem: Environmental > Aquatic > Marine >... | reverse complement strand
TCAGTAATCCCGTACCGTTCGAATCACGTGTCACGTGCCCAGCCGCGGGCCCGCGACCAACCCCCATTATGGGAGAACCCCCGCCGGATTGCAAGCCCGCATTGGTGGCGCTGTGCGTCGCTGGCGACGCGCGTTTGCTACCGTGTTGTTACATGGCGCGGAGACAAGCTTGCAGGTGGGCGGCCCGGCCGATGGCGTACGCATCCCGTGCCAAGGACTTTTCCACCCGCGCCCAGGCTCGCCGCGACTCTGACGACTCCAGCAGCGCGCGGTGGTGCCGCATGGGCAATACCGTCTTGCCGACGAGATCCACCACCTCGAAACCAGTCGACTCGGCCAGTGTTTTCACGTCGTGAGGGGCGTGCGTGTGAATGTCGAACTGCTCCTCCCGATCGCGGGTGAGCCAGTGCGTCTTGCCGTTCTTGAGGAACTTCGCCAAGGTATCCACACGACCCTGCTCCAGGTAGAAGTCGATGGCCGCGAGCCGGTTGTCAAAGGTCGCGACCAGCTTGCCCTGCGGCGCCAGGAGCCGCCGAATCTGCCGCATGGCTCGTTTGGGTGAACTGCTGCAGCCGATCGGCTCGCCAAAGGCGACGGCCAGGGCGAACCGGCTCGGCTCCAACTCGGAGAGGTCGCACAGATCTGCCTGGACAAACCGGCACCGGCCCTGGGGGTCGTGCGGCGCGAGCTTGGCCCGGGCCTGATCGACCATCCGGGCGGAGATATCCACGCATGTGACCGCGAAGCCGCTCTTGGCGAGGCGTGCGGCCCATTTGCCGGTGCCGCACCCCAGGTCCAGGACCGGGCGGCTGACGTCGGCCGGCAGATGCGGCTTGAGGTAGTCCCAGGTCAGGGCGTCGTGCCATTGCCAATAGCTGTCGTCGTAGCTGTCGTCGTAGCGCGGGGCGACGCGGTCGTGGTATCGTTGAACCGCCGGTCTTTTGGATCGTGGCATGGGGCGAATTCTACACGCAATCGCCGGAAATGTTGGGGGCTGCTGCTCGTCGGGCGCATGTTTTCGCGGGCATGACACCGGGCCGTCTCGCGGGGCGGCTTCCGCCACGCGGATGTTGACCGGACCTGTTACTTTTGCGACCATGTCGCTGGAACATCGGACCTCGCGGTGGGCGGGGAGATTGTCGCGTCACACAACGTTCGGAGCAGGCAGTATTATGATCAAAGCCGTCGATCTGCGCAAGGGGCGGACCATTCTGTACGAGGGTGAGCCGGCCGTCGTCCACGAAGCCCAGCACGTGGCCAAGGGCAACAAGCGCAGCTACATGCAGACCAAGATCAAGAACCTCAAGACCGGCACGATCACCGAAGTGCGGTTCCGGGTGGACGACACGATCGAGGTTCCCTTCGTCGAGTCCAAGGAGTACGAGTATCTGTACCGCGACGGAAGTAACTTCATGGTCATGGACACGGAGACGTTCGACCAGTTGCCGATTCCGGCGGACGTGGTCGGCGACAACGACCGCTTCCTGCGCGCGAACGAACGGATTTCCTGTCAGGTCTACGAGGGGCAGATGATCTCGCTGGAATTGCCGCACACCGTGATCCTGGAGGTGACGGACACGACGCCGGCAATCAAAGGCGCGACGGCCACCAACCAACTCAAGGAAGCCATCCTGGAGACCGGCGCGAAGATTCGTGTGCCGCCGTTCGTCGAGAACGGCGAGAAGGTCGTGGTGGACACGCGCACGGGTGACTACGTCGAGCGCGCGAAATAGCCGAACGGGGCCGGACTCACTGGCGGCGCCAACGCGGCGCCCAACCCCGAGGCTGCACGTCTCGCGCGCGCCTGAAAAGGAGGAAGTGCGATGAGGCGACAGCTCTTGGTCGGGCTGGTTGGGTGGTTTGGGGTGTGGGCGGCAGCGCGGGCCCAGGAGCCGGCGTTGACGACCGTGCTGGTCACGGACGGCGTGACGGCCCCCCTCTACGTGACCCATGCGCCGGGTGACAACGACCGACTGTTCGTCGTCGACCAGTGCGGGCAAGTTCGCATCGTGAAGTGCGGGCGGCTACTCGAGCGGCCTTTTCTGGATGTCGAATCGCTCGTGACTTGCGGTGGCGAACGCGGTTTGCTCGGTATGGCGTTTCATCCCGACTACGCAGACAACGGCCAGTTCTTCATCGACTACACCAACCATGACGGTGACACGGTCATCGCCCGGTACCACGTGTCCAACGACCCGGACGCAGCCGATCCGACGGGTGAAACGGTTCTGTCGATTCATCAACCCTACAGCAACCACAACGGCGGGTGGATCGACTTCGGACCGGACGGGTACTTGTACATCGCCATGGGCGATGGCGGCGGCGCGTACGATGACGCCGGCACGTCACAGGACAACACCGATCTGCTCGCAAGCCTGTTGCGGATCGACGTCGACGGCGACGACTTTCCGGAAGACCCCGGGCGCAACTACGCGACACCGCCGGACAACCCGTTCGTCGACACGGACGGCGCCGACGAGGTCTGGGCGTACGGGCTGCGCAATCCGTGGCGGTGCGCGTTCGACCAGCTCACCGGCGAGCTGTACATCGGCGACGTCGGCCAGAGTGCCTTCGAGGAAATCGACGTGCAGTCGGCGGACGATCCGGGCGGCGCCAACTACGGCTGGGTCTGTAAAGAGGGCTTCGGCTTCACCGGCTATGCCGATGAACATTGCTACACTGCTTCGTTGGTCGATCCGGTGCATGGATACTACCATAGCGGGGGCTGCGCCATCACGGGCGGTGAGGTGTACCGGGGCAGTGCCATACCCGAACTGCAAGGCACGTATTTTTTCTCGGACATCTGCAGCGCGAGCATCTCGACCTTTCGTTACGTGGATGGGGAAGTGACCGATCTCATGGATCGGACATCGGAACTTGCGCCGCGTGATGCGCGAACCATTGATTCGGTTTCCTCCTTCGGTCGTGATGCATCCGGCGAATTGTACATCTGCGATCTCGGCGGGGAGGTCTTCAAGCTCGTCCCGGCCGACGCCACGGCGCCGCTTATGGATAGCGATCCGCCCGACGGGGCGATCGATGCGCGCCGACCGTTTGATCCCGACGGAAGCAACCCGACGGGGTGGGACTCGGTCGAGCTTGTCTTCGGCGGGCCCGCGCCGGCGCTGGCGCCGGAGGACTTTACGGTCGAGCAAGTCGGCGGCGACGGCGACGCGCCGGTGGTGGTCGACGTCGTCTCGGTGGACACCGACCGAGTGCGCGTCGACCTGAGTCGACCGCTGTCGCCGGGCGCTTGGACGACGTTGGTGAGCTGCGACAACGGTGTCTACGTGCGCCTCGGCTACCTGCCCGCGGATGTCAACGGCGACGGCGTCAGTTCCGCCATCGACATCCTGGACTTCATTGACGAGCTCAACGGCGTGGGCCCGCCGCGTTCGGATTGGTCGTTGGACATCGATCGCTCGGGTGTCGTGAACGCGACGGACGTGCTCGAGATCATCGACCTGCTCCACGGAGCTGATGCGTACCCGGCGTACAATCTCGCTCGCTTGCCCTAGTTTAACGCGCTCGCGTTAATCCGTGAAAATAGGTTAACTTTGGCGGTTTTTGCGTTGGCATGCGGCGGGCGAGAACGAGGTCTGTCTTGGCCGGTCGGGGTACCTCGCCTGCGCAAGGAGGCGTTGCGTTCGTTCGCCCGCTGCGCGTGCGGTTCGGTCCGTCGATTCGCATGCCAATGCCGCCGTGTCAAAGCGCGACTTTCGCGCCCTGCGCGCTGACGGGTTTCGCATGCGTTTGCGGCGCGCTTGTTCCGTTCGTTGCATGTCCACGTTGCCCGATGGCGCAACGCGCACGCCGGGTGACGGTCGACGACGTTCGCTTCAAACCGTAGCCGGGAACGTTTCCGCAAGGGGTCCAGACACGATTTTTCAAAAATTTTTTTCCCGTCGGCGCGACAACCCGTACGGGTCGTCGTTGCACTCGGTCGTGCACCGGACGACGCGCGTGCATGCGCCGTACCAGTCGAAGCATCGATCGTCTTACCACGTGCAGTGTGTGGTCGGCGCGCATTGGAACGCTCATCAACGCGCGACGGACATACGATGATCAGGCGTGACCGGATGAATCGCGGTTCTTGGGGTTGAAATCGCGGAATTCAGCGCATGAACGCCGTTTCGGCGTGTTGCGGAAAACCCTGGATATCAAGGGTTTTCAGTGTGCAGTCACCGCGATCCACGCGATCGAGTCGGCGCGGTTTCATGACGACCAAGGCGACGCGCAAGTGGCTTGTCGTATGCCACGAGAGCCGCAGTCGATCTCGTGGTCGTTTGCTTCGGCCGACCGGCGTGACGGCGCACCAAAGGTACCTTCCGCGTGCAACTCCACTTATGTCAAACCTTGGCCCGCGCCGATAACGTCCAAAAATCGGTGCGCCGTGGCGTCGGCGCCGACGGCGCACCGCTAAAGACGGATCGATGTGTGGTGTCGAGATTTGTTTTGACAGATCACATCGATGGTGTAGGATTCCGACCAGAAAGGAGGTGATATCCTCATGGCTAAGAAACGTAGAGCTGCAAAGAAGGGCGGCAAGAGAAAGTCCGCCAAGAAGAAGAAGACGAAGAAGAAAGCTGCCAAGAAGAAAGGCGGCAAGAAGCGTAAAGCCGCCAAGAAGGGTGGCAAGAAGAAGGCCGCCGCGAAGAAGACGGGTGGTCGCAAGAAACGCCGCAAGAAGAAGTAGGTCTTGCCAAGCCCGCGCGCGGGAGCCCGGCACGGATTCGGCTACACGTTCGCCACGGCGGCCGGATCGGTCCGATAAACGGTTCCTGCGAAGAGGCGGTGCAACACAAAAGACGGAAGGTGCTACTCGCCACGGCGGCGCCTTCCGTCTTTTTTCATCCACACTTCAGCGATTTCGTTCGAGTTTTTCGCAACCGGAAACGCAGGTACGCCCCGAGCCTATGGGCCGTCCGGCTCGATCCACGGCTTGCAGGATCGGCACGGTCGACGTCCGGCGCGCTTCGCCGCTTCCACCGTCGGGAACCCGGCCCTGTTCGATGGTTTGATCCGCGCGACGTGCGGACAATCGGCCCGGTGGACGATTTTCGAGTTCCGACTGCCGATGAGCGGTGCGCGGTCCTCGGGTGTTGGCGCTTGTGATTTCGCGAGAGGGCGTTTGGGTTCAACCGGCGCGCTGCGCTCCGCGGTGGTCGCATCCGGCAACGATGGCAGGTTCGCGTGGATCCACGCGGTGCCGATCAGCCGGGCGGCGAGTTGCGCGCCGGCTTCGATCCGTTGCTCGAGGCAGTCCGGCACATCATCGGCGGAAGTGATACACCGCCGAACCGGGGGCTGTGAAACCTTCTGATTTGACGGCTCGGTTGCAAACCAGGGGGCGAAGTCGAGCACGGCGCATTCGTGCGTCTTCAACAGGGTGTGAAATATTTCTTCGCCGATGTTCTCGACCGCGCGAAAGCGCAAGGGGGAGACACGCACTTCGTCCGTCAGACGCGGCTCGTAATCGGCCAGCGCATCGGCGTAGGCGCGGCGCGCACGATTGACCTCGTCCCAGTTCCCGAGGCGCGTCGTTTGAAACGGTTGCGACGCGTCGACGGCAAGGTGCGTGACGGTGCCGGCCGCGGACACGATGGTCGCCGGGTCGCCGTCGCGGAAGGCGTCCTCGAGGGTCGCCACGGCCCGCTCAAGCGTCCACGGCAAAAAGCCCGCCCCGTGGACGCTCAAGCGTCGCATGAGCTGCTTGGCCTTGGCCTCGTCGTACGGAAAGGCCTGGGCCGCGTCGAGACGCTGCTGAGCGGTGCCGTGCGGCGCCTCCAGGTCGAGCCAGACGACGTGATGCGCCGCGTCGAGCTTCGGTGTACCCTGGTGCGCACGCTCGGCCACAGGATTCGCCGCGGCTTCGACCAGCGCGGTCTGCTGCCCGCGGAAGAAGGCGCGAATCGAGTCGGGAAGTGCCTCGACCGCGGCGACGGTGGCGATCCTGTGGGCGATGAGCGCGTGCGGGTCGTCGTGTTGGGCGCGGGACTCGCCGGCGCCGAGCGACAACGCGGCGACCGCGACGCAGACGCATGAATAGCGGCGAATCATGGTGCGCGGCATCCGAAAACGAGCACGGCGTTACTCGGCCGAGGCCGGCTTCACACAAGACCATTCGACAAACGAGGTAAGTTCGGTCGCCGGGAATCGGATCGGGGCGGATTTTTCGGTCGCGGGGTGGGTCGTCCCTGTCCGGGGTCGGCGCGTCGGGTGCCCCATCGTTGTCCGGGTGGTGGCGATCCGCAAGACCTGCAACCTATTCCCGGACAACGGTGGGGGAAGGACAAGCATTCGTCACCGAATCCATCCCCCACCGTCGGTCGAGAGAACACTACACGGCAATCGAATCTCATGGGTTCGACCGACGATAGGGCACCCAACGCGCCCTCGACCGACGATGGGGCACGCGGACGGGCCGTCAGTTCGTGGCCGGTTCGGCGGGAAGGCCGGATTTTTCGCAGATTCGTTCGAGCAGGACGGCCGCGAGGGCATCGTCATTGCCGATGTCCAGCCAGTGGTCGCGCTCGCCGGTCACACGTGCCTCGCCGGTGGTGGCCGGCAGCTTGGTGCCGAAGAATTGATACGCCGCCCCGGTGCTGTTGAACTGCCGATCGAGTGAGGTCAGCCGCTGCTTGTGCACGCACACGCTGAGCGAGTGCCACTCACCATGATCGTCGGGATGAAAGCGGACCTCGACCCATCGACGGATCGGGTTGATGATCGATTCCCACAGATCCTCGTCGGTCTGGACGTCCTTGCGCCAGAACTCGAAGAAGGTCCGCGACGTCTCGGGCAGGGTGGTGATCACGCCCTCGCGCCAATCGGTGCGGTCGAGTTGGAAGTCGAAGCGGCGAAGGACGTCCCCGGTGGCATCCCACAGTCGCTCGGCTTGGTCGCTTTGGGGTTGGACGTCGATCGGCCGGTGCGTGACGTAGGACTCCTGCTTCGGGCCGAGGCACCCGGTTGTGCACGCCATCGCGACGGCCGCGAGCGTTGCGGCGACGGCGCGCGTGGGAAACCAAATGGGACGTCGTGCGGGCATGTTGGGGGATGATAAGCGGGTGCGGTTGTCGGTCAAGGCTGTGGCGTCCGCGGCTTGGGAAGGAACTACAGAGTCACGAAGGCACAAAGAAGAGGGTTCTTTATTGTCCAGTTCTTGTGCGGGACGGTGCGCCGGGTGCCCCGTCCTTGCACGGGTCGGTGCGCTTCCGCAAACCGTCAGTGGTTGTCCCGTGCAAGGGCGGGGGACGGCGAAGCATTAGTCACCGAATCAGTCCCCCACCGTCGGTCGAGGTCACGGCCCACGGTGATCGAATCTCAAAGTCTCGACCGACGATGAGGCACCCCGCGCACGCTCGGCCGACGATGGGGCACCCGCGGCCGTTATTCCTTCGGCTCGTCGACAAGGGCGATGACGGTTTCGCCGGCCTTGGGCGGATCGGATTCGTCGGTCATCGCTTCGAGGTCGCCATTGGCGTTGATGACGAACATGGGTACGGTCGAGGCCCCGTAGCGTGACAGGAAGTCGTCGTAGCCGAACTCATCGGAGAGCTTGGTCGCCTTGGCCGTCGCGCCGCCCAGCACGCGCCAATCCAACACGGCGTGCGAGCAATCCGGCCCGAAGATGTATCGCCCGTGGAGGTGATCGTGCCGCACGCGCTTGGCGTTTTTCTCGTCAGCGGGCGGAAGTTGAAAGCAGTTTTGCCTTCCGAAGAGCGGCGCGAAGCGTTGGACGGCCAGCACGTTGACCCAGTCGTTGGGCGTGGCCGCGACGAGCTTGCCGAGCCCGGCCAGGTTGATCTCGTCCACGGTGGCCTCGGCCAGGGCGCTGCCGTTGTACACAGGCAGTTGGCGCATGCGCGCCTCGGCGATGTGCTGCCGGTTGGTATCCACGAACAGGACGCGAAAGCCGCGGTCCTGAAGCGTGGCGGCGACGGCGCGGCTCCACGGAGCCGCCCCGACGAACAAAACGCCCTGCGGATTGATGTCGGTCACGCCGAGCCAACGCGCCATGATCGGTGTGCCGAGCCCGTAAATGACGACGGTGCCGATGATGACGGTGAAGGTCGCCGGCACGAGCAGCTCGGCGCCGGCGACGCCCTGGTGCTCGAGCCGAAGGGCGAAGACGCTCGCCACGGCCGCTGCGACGATCCCGCGCGGGGCGAGCGACGCGACGAACAGCCGATCCGTCCGGTTCATGCCGGTGCCGATGGTCGACACGAACACGCTGAGCGGCCGAACGATCAAGACGAGCACGACCACGAACGCGAGCCCGGGCAGCAGGACGCCGCGCAGCGTCGTCCATTCCAATCGGGCGGCCAGCAGGACGAACAGCGTCGAGATCAAGAGCACGCGAAGGTTCTCCTTGAACTCGACAATGTGCTCGATCTGCGCCCACTTCTGATTGGCCAGCACGATGCCCATGACGGTCACGGCGAGCAGGCCGGACTCGTGCTGCACGTAGTGGGACAGGGCGAACACGCCGACCGCGAACATCACCGACACGGCGTTTTGCAGAAAATCCGGCACCCACGAGCGGCTCACGATCGCCGCGAGCAGACAGCCGGCCGCGATGCCCATGCCGCCGCCGATGAAGCCCGTCTTGGCCACCGCGATCGCAAGAAACGTCGCGGGATGATCGAGGCGGCCCTCGAAGATCACCTCGAACACGAGCAAAGCGAGCAGCGCGCCGATCGGATCGATGACGATGCCTTCCCACTTCAAGGCGACGCCGGCAAGGCCGGTCGGGCGGATGTGTCTCAGCAAAGGACCGATGACCGTCGGTCCGGTGACCACGAGGATCGCGCCGAGCAGGATCGCGAGGGGCCACGGAAATCGCAGGATGAATCGGGCGGCGACCGCCCCGGCGACCCAGGTGACGACGGCGCCAACTGTACACAGGTTGCGCACCACGCCGCCGATTCTCGGAAGCTCGGCGACACGAAGCGAGAGCCCGCCCTCATAGAGAATCAGGGCCACGCAGATCGAAACGAGCGGGAGCAGCAGGTCGCCGAACAGCTCGTCCGGGTTGATCCAGCCGAACACCGGGCCCGCGACGATCCCCGCAAGCAGCAGCAGCACAATCGACGGGATGCTCAGCCGCCAGCCGATCCACTGCGCGGCGATCCCGAGAACGATGATGAGTGCGAGGTCGAAGAGCGGGCCTTCCAGCATGGCGGCATGGTACCGCAAGTAGGCGGGCAGCGGGACTGGGAGCGAGCACGCCGGGCGGCAGACGCACCTGCCGCCTTCGCAGGACTCGCAGTCGCCACACTTCACGCCGCAGCACGGATCGATCTCGGTGCAGTTCCGAGGCGGACCTCCGACCGTCGCTACCGGCCGTTGGGCGCTTTCAACTCCTTCAGGCGTTTGCGCATCTCGGTCGCACGCGCCGCGTCGCCAACCCTTGTGTAGAGCTTCGCGAGCTGCTCGTACAGCGAGCGGACCGCGAGCGGATGCAGCGCGTCGGGCTGCGCCGCGTACTCGAGGGCGCGCTCGAACGAGCCGATCGCGCTGCGTGTCTGCCCCGCTTCCATCCACGCGTATCCCAGGTTGTTCGCCAGAGTCGGCGCGTGCGGGTCGTCCGCGTGCTGGTCGAGCCACTTCTGGGCGTAGGGGCAGATGACCTCCCACCCGGCCCGCCCGGCCCAGCGGGCCTCGCCCAGAATCATGGTCAGATACACCGTGCGTGACAGATCCTCTTCCGGAACCTCGGCAAGCTGCCGGAACACCTCCAGCGCCCGCTCGGCGTTGCCGGCCTTGGCGTACTCGACCGTGGCGTACGAAAGTAGATCCTCGGCGTTGCATGAACCGCATGGGTCGGGGTGCTCTTGCTCTTCAACGCTCGGAAGCAGTCCGTAGGCCTGCATGTAGAGCTCGGCCGCACGCGCGTGATTCTTCAGGCACAAGGCCTCGACACCAGCTTCTCGGACCAACGTGTACATTCGTGTGTCCGCACGGTTCGTCAACTCGCGCACTTTCTGGAAACACTCAATCGACTTTTTAGCAAGGCCCTCATCGTTTTCGACCAGCGCAGCATCCCGCGCCACCTCGCCGATTTGCATCAGGTAGTTTCGCCGCTGCCAGTCCGCCTCAGCTTCGTTGAGCATCACCTCGAGGATCGCCAAGGACTCTCGATAGCGACCGAGCACGTTGTAGAGTTCCAGCCTGGCGTCGTACGCGGAGTGAACCCAAGGACTGTAGGGATTGTCGCGGACGACTTCCTCGAATCTGGCAAGCCACTTTTCGTAGAACGCCCGCCGCTCGCCCGGCGGCCATTGGCCCACGCCCTGCGCCCTCTGCTGCGCCCCGTATTCGGCATGCAGAGCGACGATGGGATCCTCCTGCCTCGACGCCTCCCAGAGCGCCAGGGCCTCGTGGCGCCGGTTGAGGTCGTAGAGCAGGCGTACGATTCTGTCCCGCGCCAAGGGGACCGCCGGACTGTCCGGGTCGTCCGCAATCGCCTTCTGATAACGGGCCAGCCAGGCTTCGTAACCGGCCTGTCTGCCGCCTGTTGAGTCGGCCTCCGGATCGCTGCGCCATTCCTTGTACTTTGCATCCAGCGTCAGGATCGCGTCTTGCTCACCCGCCGCGGGCGGAGCCCCCACCGCCGGGAGGCACAGGCAAAGGACCGCCAAGAGTTTCGCAATCATCGATTTGACACTCCTGTCCGCAATCATCATGTCACGCTCCTGCTCAATGACCGCTCAACGCGCCGCCGCCCGGACGCGGCGCCCGAGCGAGCCCCGCCCGCCGGGC
>Ga0055449_10000519_pt1 | contig 10781 bp, 9 predicted proteins | sample China_Galinas_PW_2_FD_57739 | JGI IMG/M metagenome (GOLD analysis project Ga0055449, IMG submission 57739) | Wetland microbial communities from San Francisco Bay, California, USA, that impact long-term carbon sequestration - China_Galinas_PWB_D1 | ecosystem: Environmental > Aquatic > Marine >... | reverse complement strand
CCGACGCGACAGCGGCGTACTCACGCCCTCTACGTGGAGGTTGTCGGCGAGCACGACTGTCGCGCCACTTGCCAGCCGCGTATGGAGGGCGGCGAGAAACGTAGTTCGGCGATCGAGCGTCAGGTGTGACCACCAGAAGGCGGCCAGCGCGGCGGGAAACGTCGCGCGTCCCAGGTCGGCGCCGGGAAGCTCGAAGGCGTCGAGTTGAAGGAAACGGACGTTGCCGCGCGGGTAGCGTTTGGCCCGGGCGACGTCGAGCACTTCGGTTACTGCGTCGGTCGCGAGCATGGACCACGAAATTTCGCTCAGCGGTCGGGTCCAATATCCGGTGCCACAGGCGATCTCCAGCACGTCGAGGTCGCGCAGTGCTTCGCCTATCCAGCGAAAGAGCGTCGCGTATTCTTCGCGCAGCGCCGGTCGATGGTAGATGCGTTCGTACTCGCGTGCGCGACGGGCGTAGTACGTCTGCATGTCGCTACTGCTGGTCATCGTCGCCCTGGCGATCGGAGTTCTGGAAGAAGCTCTGCAGGATCACGGTCGCGGCGACGGCGTCCTGCACGCCTTTTTTCTTCTTGCGGGTGAGTTCCGCGCCGCGCAGCAGATCATCGGCCGCGAAGGACGAGAGCCGTTCGTCGACGTAGTACACCGGCTTGTGGGTGTGCGCCGCGAGTCGGTCACCGAAGGTGCGCACGGTCTTGGCTTGCGGGCCTTCCGTGTCGTCCATGTTCAGGGGTAGTCCGAGGACGAAGCCGGTCGCGTCATACTCGTCGGCCAATCGTGCCACCGCTTGGATCTGCAGGGGAAGCTGACTTTCGACGATGGTCTTGATCGGAGTCGGTAGGCGCGTCTCCTCATCGCCGACGGCCAGCCCGATGCGCTTCGTGCCGTAGTCAATGCCGAGCAGGGTTGCCATGCATACACTCGAGGGGCCGGACGATTGCGGCGTCGCGCTTCGCTTAAGCACGGCTACTGGTACTCGTCGCCGTACTCTTCCTGGATGTTGGTCACGAGTTCCTTGATGCCGGCCGCGTCTCGCCGTTTGCAAATCAACGTTGCGTCGGGCGAGTGCACGATCACCAGGTCGTCGACGCCGATCGTGGCGATCAGGTGCTCGACCTCGGAGACGACGACACAGCCGCGCGAGCCGAGGTGCATGACCTTCGGGGCGGCGCCGACGTTGCCGTGTTCGTCCGCGCCGATGATCGCCTCGATGGCCGGCCAGGCGCCGACGTCGACCCAATGGCAGTCCATCTCCACCACGAGCACCTTGGCCGCGCGCTCCATCACCGCGAAGTCGATGCTGATCTTCATCAGCCGCGGGTACAGTTCCTCGAGCCTCGCCGGCCCGGCTTGGGTACCCCATTGCGAGGCGACCTCCACCACGGCGTCGTGCGTGGGCGGCAGGTGCTTTTTCAGCTCCGCAAGGATGGCGGAGGCTCGCCAGGCGAACATGCCGCTGTTCCAGTAGTACTCGCCGGCCGCCAGATACTTCATCGCGGTGGTCACGGACGGTTTTTCCGTGAACTTCTTGACGGCAAAGATGCCGTCGCCGATGCGCTCGCCGCGGCGGACGTAGCCGTAGTTGGTGTCCGGGCGGTTGGGGCGGATGCCCATGGTGACGAGGGAATCGGCGTGGTTCTCAGCCGCCTCGTAGGCGGTGTTGACCGTGTCGCAAAACCGCTCCGTCGGCGTGATCATGTGGTCCGCGGTGAACATACCGATTACGGCATCCGGGTCGCGGTGGTGCAGCAGGGCGGCGGCGAGCCCGACGGCGGCGGCGGTGTCACGCCCGACCGGTTCTCCGATGATGTTTTCGGCCGGCAGTTCGGGAAGCTCCTCGGCGACGAACGGAGCGTGGCCGCGCGATGTAATGACGTGAATCTGCTCGGGCGGCAGCAAGGCGGAGACGCGCTCGAAGGACTCGCGCAGCAGACTCTTTCCGGAAAACAGCTTGAGCAGTTGCTTCGGGTGGTTCTTGCGGCTCAGCGGCCAGAGACGAACCCCGGCACCACCCGCCATGATGACTGCGTGTCGCATCATTCATCTCCTGTGCCGCGCCGGTCGCATCAACCGACGTCGTCGAAGTCCACGCGGCGAAGGTCCGCGAATTCGAGCGCGAAGGTCTTTCGGCTTCCAGCCTTGAACGCCACGTCGACGAGCGTTCGCTTGCCGCCGCGCGTCATCGACATCACTTGTCCGAGCCCTTCGGTCGGGTGCTCGACGAGCGTACCGATCGACCACTCGGCGATGTCGGGCGGGAGGGCCCCCGTGGGCGCCGTGCCGACCCGTCGGCTCCGCTTCCTTTCGCGACCGGCGGATTCTATCGCAGAGTCGGGGAGCTCGTCGAGAAACGGGCTTCGGGTGGTCCGCCGGGTTGCGCCGCGGAGCATACGGTAGCGTGCCCCGGTCAGCGTCAGGTGCTCCTTGGCCCGCGTCATGGCGACAAAACAGAGCCGGCGCTCCTCCTCGTCATCCGCCTCCTCGTCCTCGCGCGAAAACGGCAGCAAGCCGTGCTCCAAGGCGATGACGTACACGCTCTCGAATTCGAGACCCTTCGCCGCGTGCAGTGTCATCAGGGTGACCGGACCGCCGCCACCGGCGACGGAGTCGACGTCGCTCACCAGGGCGGCATGCTCCAACCAGTCGACGAGCGTGGATTCCGGCCGCTCCTGTGAAAAGGTCGACGCGGCACTGATCAACTCATCCAGGTTCGCGAGGGGCTGGTTGTCCATCTCCCCTGCGGCGGCGTACATCGCCTGAAGTCCCGAGTGCAGGATGACGTGTTTGAGCGCCTCCGGGGGCGTGAGGTCGAGCGCCTTGGCGAGGTTGCGCAGCAGCGCGCCGAAGTCGCGGACCTTGGTGGCCGATCGCCCTAGCGGCGTCACATCGTGCTCGCCGAGAATGAAGTCCGCCGCGGTGATACCAAGTTCGCCTGCGCGCTGAAGCAACCGCTCGACGGTCGTGGCGCCGATGCCGCGCGGGGGCGTGCTGATGATCCGCGTCAGGGCGATCTCATCGGCCGGGTTGACGAGCACGCGCAGGTAGGCGAGCACGTCCTTGACTTCCTTCCTGTTGTAGAACTCGACGCCGCGCGCGATCTGGTAGGCCACGCCCTCACGGATCAGCGCCTCCTCGACGCCGCGAGAGAGCGAGTTGATGCGGTAGAGCACGGCGATCTCGCTCGGGCTGTCTCCGGCGCGAATGCGCCGGTTGATGTCCTTGGCGACGGCGTCCGCTTCCTCCCGGCCGTCCTCGAATTCCAGCACGCGGACCTTTCGGCCCTGGTCGTTGTCGGTCCAGAGCGTCTTGTGCTTGCGGTTGGTGTTGCCGGCGATCAGAGCGTCGGCCGCTTCGAGGATGTAGCGCGTCGAGCGGTAGTTCTGTTCGAGAAAGACGACGGCCGCGTCGGGAAAGTCTTCCTCGAAACGAAGAATGTTGCCGATGTCGGCGCCGCGCCATCCGTAGATGGATTGATCGGGGTCACCGGTCGCGCAGAGGTTCTTTCGTTCGTGCGTCAGCAGCTCGGCGATGGCATACTGGGCGGCGTTGGTGTCCTGGTATTCGTCGATCAGCACGTAGGGGTAGCGCGACTCGAGTTCGGCGCGAAGTTCTTCGTCGCGCCGGAGCAGGTCGGCCATCACCATCAGCAGGTCGTCGAAGTCGAGCGTATTGTTTTCGCGCTGGAGCGCCTCGTAGGCACGGTAGATCTTGGCGAACTGCTGCTGGCGCCAGTCGTCGGCGCGCGCTTCGAAGTCGGCGGCGGAGCACATCTCGTTTTTCGCGTGGCTGACGAGGTGCTCGGCTCGGGCCGGCGTCCAGTTGGCGGTGGAGAGGTCGATTCGCTCGATGGCCTGTTTGAGCATCTTGCGCCGGTCGTCGCGATCGAGGATGGTGAAGTTGCGTTGCAGGCCGGCGCGATCGGCGTACATGCGGAGCGTTCGCGCGCAGAAGGCGTGAAAGGTCGAGACGGTCATGCCCTCGCCGACGCCGAGGTTGTCGATGCGGTCGCGCATCTCGCGGGCCGCCTTGTTGGTGAAGGTGATGGCCAGGATTTGCCACGGCCGGGCCACGGTGAGCGCGAGATGAGCCGCGCGATGCGTCACAACGCGGGTTTTGCCGCTGCCGGGGCCGGCGAGAATCAGGATCGGCCCGTCGGTGTGGGTGACCGCGCAGCGCTGCGGTTCGTTAAGACCCGCCAGGAGCGCGTCGATTCTCGCCTCCGTGCCTGATTGCATGTACGAGATATAACGGAGCGGCGGCGGAGCGTCCATCGCGCGCGGGGTGCCGCGCTGTCGCGGGGGCGACTCTTGCATGAGGTCCCAAGATCGAGTACGCTACATGCAGCCAAGCAACTTCGGGTTTTCACGCGGTCCATCACATAGTATGGAGGAAGTGCAATGTCTGAGCAGCAGGCGCAGGACGGTTGTGCGCAAATGGGCGCGGTGTGCGAGGCGCACAAAAAGCTCGAGCCGTTCGTCGGCACCTTCAAGGCGGAGGTGAAGATGTGGATGGGTCCGGGCGATCCCATGGTAACGACCGGGACGATGACCAACTCGATGGACCTGGGTGGTCGCTACCTTCGGCAGGAGTACCAGGGCGACGAGTCGGAGGGGCCGTTTCCGAATTTCGCCGGCCGGGGGTTTTGGGGCTACAACACGGTCGCGAACAAGTACGAGGGGTTTTGGATCGACTCGGCGTCCACGTTCATGCAAACCGAGGCCGGCGATGTCGACGACACCGGGCGGGTCTGGACGATGGTGGGGGAGATGATCAACCCTCAAACGAAGACGCCCATGAAGAAGCGTTCGGTGATCAGCATTCAGGACAAGGATCGTCACTCCATAGAGATGTACTTCACCGGCCCAGATGGGAACGAAGTCAAGTCCATGGAAATCCAATACCAGCGCGCGTAATCTACCGGCGCGTGCCATGCGAAGGAGTCGTCGCGCCGCCGGTCACGGCACGTGGCCGGCGGCGGGGCGTGATCGCGCTCACGGTTGCATTGTGCGCGTGGCATGGGAAGGCCGACGAATCGCAGTTTCTGCAAGGATCACGAACGGGGCACGACGATGGCACGGATGACGCCGGTCTTTTTCGACTCGCCGGACGCCTTTCGCGCGTGGCTGCGCGTTCACCACAAGAAGTCCGACGAGTTGCTGGTCGGCTTCTACAAAAAGCACACCGGCAAGCCGAGCATGACCTGGCCGGAGTCCGTGGCAGAGGCGTTGTGCTACGGGTGGATCGACGGCATTCGGCGCCGTGTCGACGACGATGCATACTCTATCCGCTTCACCCCACGTCGCCGGGGGAGCAAGTGGAGCGCGATCAACGTCAAGATGGTGGCGGAGCTCGAGGCGTCCGGCAAGATGCGCAAGGCCGGGCGCGACGCCTTCAATGCTCGCCCTGATCCGTCCTCCGGCGGGTATTCCTACGAACGCGAGAAAGCCCGGTTAGATGCCGCGCGCCTCGCCCGGCTCAAGAAGCACAAGTCCGCCTGGGGGTTTTTCGAGTCGCAACCGCCGGGGTACCGCAAGCTGATGGCGCATTGGGTCATGTTCGCCAAGAAGGACGAGACGCGGGACCGTCGCCTGGCCAGGCTGATCGAGGCGTCGGCCGTGGGCAAGCGTATCTTCTGACCACAGCCCCTTCGTGCGAACGTGTGTCGGCTTGACACACGCGCAGCCAAGGTTATCTCGGTGCCGTCATGCGGCTTCGTCATCGACATCGCCTCACGCTTGCGCTGATCATGTTGCTCGCGGTCGTCGTGCGACTCGTCGGGCTTACGTCCGTGCCGCCGGCGCTCGGCCAGGACGAAGCGAGCAACGGATACGACGGCTACTGCCTGCTGCGAACGGGATGCGATCGTTGGGGGCATCGGTGGCCGGTGCTGCTTGAGGCGTTCGGCCGGGGCGACTATCGCCCGGCGCTTTACGCCTACCTGGTCGCGCCGTGCACGGCCGTCGTCGGTCCGAAGCGATTGGCACTCGCGACGCGCTTGCCCGCGGCGCTTTTGGGCGTGGTGACCGTGCTGGCGTTGTACGGACTGGTGCGGCGCCTCGATCGGCCGGTGACCGGATTGTGGGCGGCGCTGCTGTTGGCGCTGTCGCCGTGGCATGTCTACCTGAGTCGCATCGGGCATGAGTCCATGTCGCACGACCAGAGTGCGGCTGGAGCCGCCGCTCTGCGACTCGTCGGAACTCGTCTGTACGGGTCGTCAGAATCCCATGTGCGAGCCCATCATGCCCGGGCCGGAGCCGTGCATGTGGCCGTAGGGCCCGCCGTTCATCATGTGGAATTCCATCGCGTCGCTAAGGATGATGAGTTCCTGGGTATCGCCGTCGCCGTCGAGATCATTGACATCCTGGACCAGAACGCACGCGTAGGTGCCGTTGCACATGAAGTCCTGACCGAGGAAGCCGGGCACGGACATGGTGTTGTCGATGGTCTCGCCGTCGTCGAGATGGCAGCCGAGCGCTCCGGGTGTGTCGAGGGAGCCAATGCCGACGATTTCCGAGCACGGAATCTCCACAGTCACGTCTTCCCCGGCGCCCACCACGACGTCCATGTCCTGCTCGGTCAGTCCCATGTGGCTGTCGATGTAGGATAAATGAAACGTGCCGTCCTGATCGGACTCGTTGCGAAGCAGGACCATCATGTGTGCATCCGCACCGGCCAGATCATTGGTCACGTCAAAGCCCATGTGGTCGGGCATGTGATCGAAATAACCGTCCATGAGCGTCCCACCGAATCCATCGGTGCCACCAACGTGACTGGCGATTTCGGACGCCTTGTTCGCGAGATCGGTCACGCCGCTCGTCCCACCGTTCGCCAGCAGATCGATGCCGCTCATACAACCGGCACTCATGGCCGTCACAACAAGAATGCCCGTCCGTCTGGGCAGCCACCTAAACATCATCGTTTCTCCCTCATGTTCAATGCACATCACACCGAATCTCGCTCGACGTCCGCGTCCGATTGGAGTCCGGCGTCGCGACGCAACTGTTCGGCTGCAAGGCCGGCACTTTGCGTGCCACGTCATGTGGCGTTACGAGCACGGCGCGAAGTTTTGTCGAATTTCATACTTGCTGTGGCCAATCCAAGGCCGCGCCGCCGCCGCGCGCTCCCCGACCGGAGGGAATGAGCGTGTCGCGCCGCGTCGACTATGGATGCGCGTGCGGCGTGCCCGCCGGCGTCTCGGCCGATTTCGGCGCAATCGCCGCCATGACCGCCGGGATTTCGGTGCGCTCATCGAGCCGGCTCAACAGGCAGTGACACGTGGTCGGATCGGTCAGGTGAACGAGCTTCCATTCTCCGACCTGCACCTTGTGCCCGCAGTGCTTGCCAATCATGCACTGGTAGTTTTGGTGCTTTCCGAAGTTTTCGTGTTTCATCGGTCGGTGGAACACGGCCGCGAGGAATTCTCCGTTCCGGTCATAGGACGCGGCGATTGCCTTGGACGAACCGATTCTCAGCTCATAGACGCCCGTCAGCTTGAAGCCACCTGGCAGCACCGACGGCGTGTCGAAGTTCAGGTCAGGGGCGATTCGCTTGGCCGCGACGGGGGTCGTCGGCTTGGCGTCGTAGCGCAGCAGAAACTTGCTGAAGGCTTTGTGGGCATCCAGTGGCAGGGCATCCAGGAGCGCGCGGAAGTCGACGGAGGAAGCTTGTGCCGTAGTGTCCAGCGTGGACAAGCCGAACATCCCGAGGCCTACCGCCAGCACGACGCCCGCAGCGATGGCCCAAGGGGCCAGGCGCCGGCGCAGTAGCCGGATCGGGCGAGCGGCAGAACCACTCGGGGCAGTGGGGTGCAACCGTCGCTGGATGCTCGGCCAGAGCGAGTCGGGGACGGACACGTCCGAACGAACCGAAAGGCCGGAAACCGTTTCGCGCAATTCGTCCAGCTCAACCCGGCAACTCGAACAGTAGGCCAAATGGGTGTCCACCTGCTCGCGCTCGGCCGCCGACAGCTCGTTATCGATGTAACGCCCGAGTTGGCGTTCGATCTCTTCGCAGCACATGGCATCTGGCTCCCGTTTGCCGCCCCGGCGGCGCTACGCACCGGGTGAACCACCCGATGGGGGCGCGTTCCTTATCGTTAGATGCACGGCGGCGGCGCCTTCTTCCACTAGCCGTAGCTTTTTCGCAGCAAGTCGCGAAGGCGGTCCCGGGCCCGGCTCAGACGGGAGGCGACCGTCCCCTCGGCGCACTCGAGCACCTCCGCCATGTCGCGATAATCGAGCTCTTCCTGGTAGCGGAGCAGGAGCACCGCCCGGTCGTCCGCGGGCAATTCGGCCAGCGCATCCTCCAGGTCAACCCGCAGATCGGCCTCGGGCGCGTCCCCGTCCTCCGGCCGGCCCGGGGTGATGTTCTGCAGCTTGGAAGTGCCGATCGCAAGACGCCGGCGGAACTGCAGCGCCTCGTTGACCGCGATCCGATAGAACCAGGACGCGACCGCCGACCGGCCGTCAAACTGATCCAGTCGCTGTAGCCCCTTGATGTAAGTCTCTTGGGTCAGATCGGCGGCATCCTCGGCGTTTCCAGTCATGCGAAGCAAAAGCCGATAAATGCGTACACAGGTTGTCTCGTAGAGCTGGCGCTGAGCCTCTCGATCCCCTGCTTGGCAGCGTTTCACTAAGCTTCGATCGTTCACGCAATTAGAACCTTTGTTCGCACTCGGGCGCGATCCGGCGGCCGGGCGGTGCCGGGGCCTGCACGACGTCCACTATTCGCCGATCACCATCCGGCTGCCCACCTTGACGATTCGGGTCGGTCAATCCTCATTCTAGTCCGGCCATGGGCACCATGGAACCCAGCGGCGACATGCCACGGTGGTTCCGGGTGGCTGCGAACTCGGCACCATGTCGCATGGCCAGCGCTACGGCCTACCCACTGTCGTGGTCGCGGCGTTGCGAGACGCGGCCCGGGGGATGGTCACGCGGTGGGTCTGCGGAAAACGCCGACTCTCGAGCACAAGCACGTGTTTACGAATACGGTGGAAGGCAATGGCGGTCTCGTGCATCCAATGGGGTGTATGGTCCGGGGAGGTGAGTACGGGCCGCGTGATCCGGGCGGCTCGGCCGCACAAACGGAGTGATGGAGTCTGTTGGCGATGAAGGGTTCCTTGAAGCAAGTTGGGATCGGAACGCCTCTTGCGATCGGACTGGCCGCCACGTTGAGCATGATCCACGGATGTACGCTCTATCGCGACGGCGATCAGGAGGTTTCCGCCTTCCTCAAGCGCGGGGATTCGTTGCGTGGCGACGTCGGCCGGGATTACGCCCGCGGCGCGGCGCCTACCCCCGCGAAGGCACCCTCGAAATCCGCCCCCGGCAAGACGACTTCTGAATCCGCCGAAGCGCAGGGACACGTGCAGACGGAGCTGCGCGACTTCATCGTGGCGGCGCTGGAGCACAACCCAGACATCCGGGCGGCGAAACAAACAGCCCGGGCGAAGCTCGAGCGCGTCCGGCAGGTGACGGCGCTGCCGGACCCGTTCGTGAACATGAAGATTCTTCCAGAGCCGGTGCGCACGGCCGAGGGCGACAACTACTTCATCCTCGGCATCTCGCAGAAGCTACGCGTTCCGGAGAAGCTTGATCGGGCGGGCCGTGTGGCGGTGGCGGAAACGCGCATGGCCCTGCAGCAATGGCAGGCCGTGCGCTTGCGGGTCATCGCGAACGTCAAGCGAGCCTACTACCAGCTATACGTGATCGATCGCAGCATCGACGTGACCCAAGCGAACCAGGATTTGCTTCGCGGATTGGTGGACGTCGCACGGGCGCAGGTGGCGGCCGGGCGGCGAAGCCAGGATGACGTACTTCGAGCACAGGTGGAGCTCTCGAATCTCGAAGCCGAGCTCATTACGCTACGGCAGCGGCGTGTGACGCTCGTGGCGCGGCTCAACGAACTGCTCGACCGCCAGGCTACGACGGAGGTCCAGACGCCGGAGGCGTTCGGCATTCGAGATGTGAGGTTGACCCTCGATCGGTTGATGCAGAAGGCGAGCGAGGCCAATCCGGACCTCGCGCGGCTGAAGTACCAGATTCAGCGCGACCGCGAATCGCTGGACCTGGCGAAGCTGGCCTACTGGCCGGACTTTGCGCTCGGGTTTGAGTGGATGAAGATCGAGCCGCGCGACGCGTTTCGGCCGCCGCCCAACGCGATGACCGGACAACGGCCGGTCGTTTCCAAACTGAGCGAGGACGGCAGTGACAACTGGGCCATCACCATCGGCTTCAACCTTCCGATCTGGTACGACAAGATCAAGGGCGGAATCGAGGAGGCATCGCGGCGGCTTGCTGCCTCTCGCGCGGCCTATCGATCGAAGCTGAACGGCGTGTCGTTTGCCGTCCAGGACGCGCTGGAGCGCGTCGAGTCGCAGGAGCAACTCGCCCGGCTCTTTCACGATACGATCATTCCACAGGCCGAGCAGGCCTATCGCGTTTCCCAGGCGTCGTACTCGGCCGGAACAAGTGACTTCGAGTACGTCGTTGACAACTGGCGCAAGTGGCTGGTGTTCACCATTCAATACTACCGCTCGATGGGCGAGCTGGAACGAAGCGTCGCCGATCTGGAGCAGGCCATCGGCCTCAGTCTGTCCGAGGCGGGAGAACCATAATGCCGCGACGATCCAGAGCCGACATCCGCCGACAGAGTGAAGCGGTCAGATCAAGGGCTAGCACGAATCGCGACGGGCGCTTACGCATGCACGCGCAGCACCGTCGAGGCGGGCGCGCTGTGATCATGGTCGTGATCGTTGTCGTGGCACTTCTTGGCGGGGG
>Ga0055449_10000518_pt1 | contig 10794 bp, 7 predicted proteins | sample China_Galinas_PW_2_FD_57739 | JGI IMG/M metagenome (GOLD analysis project Ga0055449, IMG submission 57739) | Wetland microbial communities from San Francisco Bay, California, USA, that impact long-term carbon sequestration - China_Galinas_PWB_D1 | ecosystem: Environmental > Aquatic > Marine >... | reverse complement strand
GTGGTCGCGTGCGGTCTCCGGGTCGATCGTGACCAAGTCGACGGCCCGTAAGTCCTCTCGGTCTTTGACGACGTCCCGTTCGACGCGTGAAGGCAGAGCCGCCGCCTCCTGTTCGACTTCGTCAGGAAAAACTTCTCGAATGCCATCTCGAATCTTGATCTTCTCGACTTCGATCCGAGCCATCCCTTGGGCACCGAGCACCTCGAGGACACGAACCTCGGGCCGATCTTCACGACGTTGCGGAAACGTGACGATTTCGGCAAGAATCACATCGGTCTTGCGAGCGGATTTCGGGATCTTTCCGACCACGCGCATCGGCGCGCGCAAGCGGTCGTCATCGGGCTCGAAGCTCATCCCGCGACCCCGAGGCTGGAGCGTTCCGGTCACTTTTTTCACCCGGCGCTCGACGATGCCAACAATCTGGCCGTCCCGACCCTTGGGCGATGGTCGAGCACGGAGTTGGACCATGTCCCCATGCAGCGCAGGACCCACCGCGTCGGGTGGAATGAATACATCGGGGCTTCCATCGTACACGTTGACGAAACCGTAGCCCTGTCGCGTCATCGTCAGGCGGCCCTCGATGACGGGACTGAGGGGGGAAGCGAGGACTTCGCGTTCCTTCGCGTTTCGTCCGCGGCCCCGTGTAGTCTTGGCCTTCTCGCGACCACGCTTTTCGTTGCTCGAAGATTCGATCGCGCGAAAACGCAGTCCCGGTAGCTCGCGAACGAGGTTTTCGTCCGACAGCAACAAGAGGCGCCGGACGACTTGGTCCTTGAGCTTTCGGGGAACATCGAGTCGTCCGCAGAGCTCGCCTACGTGCATTGCACGAGGAGCATGTGTCCGCAGTACTTCTAGGATCTGGTCTTTTTCAGGAATGTCTTCGTTCATCATTTCTATCGGAGGGCATGAACCCCTCCGTCGTCGGACCCGAAGTAAAGTGTTCCATCGGTTCCAATCTCTACGGTCGAGTCGACGTCCTGTCCGACGTTGTATCGCCAGAGCACAGAACCGTCCGGGTCGATGCAGTAGAGGAAGTTGTCTTGAGAGCCCACGTAGATGCGACCATCCGCGTCGATGCGGGCCGAGGCTCGTACCCGGCCTCCAGTAGCGACCTTCCAACGGATGCCGCCGGAGGGGTTTATGGCATAGACGTTCCCGTCATACGAGCCGACGATGACGGTGCCGTCTCGGGCGATTGCCGGGGTGGCCCGCACCTCGTCGCCAGTCTTGAATCTCCAGCGAAGAGCACCCGATTCGTCGACCTGTACGATTTCGCCCAGGCCCGTGCCGGCGTAGATCCGCCCCTCATCGTCGATCGAGGCTGCGCCTTCGATGGCTCCGCCGAGCGCCAGGGTCCAGGCCATGGAGCCATCGGGTCGGAGGGCAATGAGTGAGCCTTCCGTCGTGCCGATGATGATCAGACGCGCTGGGTGAATGACCGGCGCGCTCCGCACGTGATCAGCGGTGGGTTTGTGCCAGTGCAGTCGCCCCAGGAGATCTACGGCATACGCGCCGTCCGCTACCACGTAGATGCGTCCATCTGGACCAAGTGTCGCCGATGCATCGACCACGTCCCCGAGCGGAAGCTCCCACCGGGGTTGACCCTCGAGCGACAACGAAACGAGCTCGCGTTGGTGGGTTCCAAAGATCACCGATGACCCGACCACCAGGGCGCTCGGGTAGATCTTCTGTCCGGCCGAGTAGCGCCACTTCAACGATCCGTCCCGGTTCAAGGCGACGAACTGCCCATCGAGAGAGCCCACGTACACGGTCCCGTCATGCCCCGCAATGGGCGACGCGAAGACCCGCGCTCCGGTTTGATAGGTCCAGGAAGGGGAGGGCCGTTGCGATGGGCCGAGGTGTTCACTGCGTCCCGTATGAGCGGCGTCTCCCATGAACCCGTTGGCACTTCGTGGTGGGATGCCTGGGTTGACCGTGTCGGGTATGGCGGGTGGGCTGGCCAGTTCGGATAGCACCTCCTCCACGAAGCGGCACCTTCCTTCATGACAAATCCGGTCCCCACGGCATTCGGTATCCGACATGCACGGAGTCGATGGTCTTGGGCGAGGACCGCTACAGGCCGAGATCGAGATGAAGGTGGCGGATGCCAGAAGGAGTTGCAGGCAGTAGCGCAAAGCGTCGCGACTATACCATCGCCGATCCATCGTCACAGTCGACTTGATCACCAGCTGAGAAGCCTGATCTCGCTTCCTTTTTGAAGCGCGATTTGGCGGCCACTAGGGCTCAGCGCGATGGACCGGATTTCGCCCGGCACGGCGTCCCAGTTTTCGGGGCGCAACCAGAGTCCCGGTCCCCCTTTGCGCCAGTCGCGGACCACGACTCCCTCCGCATGTGGAATCACGTAGCGTGATCCATCGGATGTGATCCGCGCGCCCCTGATCGGCGCAGGGAGCGGGCTGCTGATGCTCAGATCGATGGGAGCTCCCGCAGGTTTGGCGAACGCGTCGAGCGGAACGATGCGAAGCAAGTCGCCTGAAGCAGCAACCAGGCCTTGAGGGGCCCAACCAAGCACTGCCCACTCGAACGCCGATGCGGGTCGGTCGATCGGGGTCTTACAGGGGACCCGACCTGAGCGCCGCTCGATCGAAATCCGGTACGTTTGTTTGCCGCGGGTCGGACCCACCTCAGCTTCGAAGCCGGCGCAGGTCGCGCGGACGCCTCTCACCGCATACCGGCCACTGGGATCTCGAGCGGGTGGCACGATCTCCGCCTCGGACACCCGTGTCTTGGTTCCCGAGCTGATCTGAATCGTGTGAGGAGAGCGCCCGTCGACGACTAAGGTATCGTCGTCGCGAAAGTGAAGGGACGCCTGAGCGCCCTCATGGTCGATAGTTCGCCAGACCGCGTTCCCATCTCCCTTAGCCGCCCGCCAGGCTGCGCGCACCCGCGCTCGCTCTTCCTTGCTGGACTCGGTCGAGGTCAGCTCCCACCAGCGTTGAAGCTCGAGCGCCTGTACGAAGCGACCTCGTCGAATTGCGGCAGTCGTAGCCACCGCGGCTGCCCGCGCGGTCGCTGGAGAACGACGGCATTGCAGGCCCTCTGTGCCCGAGAGTCCAATTCGGGCTGCCCCACTTTCACGGCAAAGCGCAACGAACGCGTCGAGGACCGAATGCGCTTTCTTGGAAGCACCTGCAGGGTCGGAGTCGAGAGACTCCCAGGCGTCATTCGCAATGGCTTGCAGCGCGGCCTCGGGCTGAGAGGTATCCCTTGCAAAGCCGCCGGGTCTGTTTAGCCACGTCAACGGAATCGTGTCCTCGTCGATTCTAACGTTGGCGACGACGTCCTCGTAGCCGTCGTAATCCTGATCTTGCACGACGATCTCGACTTGGATTGGAACCTTCGAGCGATCATTTGGCGGCAGGATGGTGATTCGCTCGCGGACACGTGGCTGAGCCTCGGTCGTGAGCAACCAGAGGTTCGTTCGCTTCCCGGTTTCGCAGCTGTGTTCGACGCGAGCTTCGACGAGCAAGGCCGAGACTCGCTTGATCTCGGCGACGGGGTCGACGCAATGGCTGGGCACCAGGAACGAGTCCACCTGACGTGCTGTAACGTCCAGGCCGCGTGGATAGGCAGCCTGAACGCGGACTTCCTCGGGCGTCGCTGAGATGACGAGCGCGTCGATGGGCTCGTTGCCGTCCAAATCCAGTTGCAGAGCGGCGAGTGCATACCCCGATTGCAGAACGAGAGTCGACTCGGCGATGGGCACCTCGACTTGTTCGGGGCCAAAAGATTGACCCACGGGAAGCTCATCCGTTTCGTCGGCCGAGTCGTCCACCGCTTCGACCTCTGGAGCTCCTGCGTCTTTGAGGCCGAATGGGACTTGCTTGCGCCCAGGGCAGCCGCTGAGAATCACCCCAGCGAGAACCGGGAGGACCCACGCTGACAGCTCGCTAGATCGCCCAAAATTCATGCGTTCGGATTAGCATGCGTTCGGGCGGGGAGCCTCAAAAGCTTCAATATGGACCGGGTACGCAAATTGCGTCTCTCTCGTCGAGGGCGCAGGACGCGAGCCCCGCGGGACAGAGCCCTTCGGGGCCCAGGCAGCGGAATCCCGACTGGCAATCCTGGTCGAAGTCACAGGGCTCGTAGCAGATCAGCGTATCGTCGACTCCGCCAGCGAGGCTGGATGGGTAGCAACTTCCAAAGCGCCCCACCCAGGCTATCGGACAGTCCGGGGAAACGGATCCTTGGGCTTCACAGGCGAGGGTGCAGATCGAGTTAAAATAGGTGAAGCCAGCGAAGTCGACCGCGAGCTCCTCGCAGAGAGTTGCGGTCTCGACACATTCGTCGACTGTGAAGCACGCATCGTAGACCGGGATGATGGCCGTTCTCTCGTCGGCGCAGCCTGCTGTCCCCGCGCACATCGACGCGCTCGCGATCGCGATCACCAGGGCGCGAACCACCACGTCAATTCAACCATTCGGGCTTCTCGTTGCGGCCACCTTGCAGCAGGTCCAACGGGCCCTTCTTCTTGACCTTCTTCTTGCGCTTCTTCTTACGTCGCCTCCGTGGGGGGCGGCGCAGCCATTCGATGAATCCTATGCCGCCGCCGATGGCGCCGACGTCCGCCGCGAGAGCCACGGCGTCGCCCGAAAGCATGAACATCAACACACTCAATGCGAGCACCAGGTAGATGATGTGCACGGGCTTCATGTCGATGACGCCAAAGAAGCTCATTCGCCCCTGGCCCCGGTACGACCAGGCAAACGCGGCGATCGAGCCGAGAAGGATGGCCTGGGCCCCGTACAGCTCGCGGGGACTCGTTAGCAGGAGCCCCACGATCAGCGCTAGGGCGGCAGACGTGAGCACCGCGACGGCGCAGAGTTGGATAGTACGCTTCTGCCCAAAGCGCTGTTCGAATGGAGCTAACATCAACCAGAGGAACAGGAGGGACAACAGCATCGAAAACATCGCCTGTGGGCCCGTAGGGAAGGCTAGGACGTGCGTGCCGAGCTGCCAGAGCGTCGCCACCCCGAGGTGCGCCGTGTTGAGGGCCAGCACCTGGAAGATCGGCACTCCCGCCCAGTTCTGAAGGACGATCTGCAGAATCCAAGCCCCGAAAAGCGCGATGAGCAGCCTTTTCACAAACGGGGTCAGTGGCGGAAAGCGAAACACGGTGATGGTCTAGCTATCGTCGGGCCCGTCCGCAAGGGATCCCGGCTAGGGGCAAATCGAACCCGCGTCCCTCGTTTGGAAGTCGACGGTGCCCACATCCAGGAGCAGCTGGGTGCCACCATCGACTTGAACGATGGGATTGGTCTCGATCGGCGAGCAGTCCACGATGAACTTCAGGTTTGTTTCCGCGCGCCAACGAGACTTGTACTCCCCGCTCAGCGTGTTCCTGAGGACCTCCCCGGTTCCGCCACAGCGGTTTCGCGTGACGGCGATCGTGTCGATGTATGCCCCCCCGTCGATGACTATGGCGTTGGAGTCGTCCGCGGCCTCGCACCTCAGGAGAAACTCGGGAGGTGACCAGAACTGAAGCTCCTCGTCGTCGATGATGGCGAGCTCGACGAGACCGATGTTCGAGCAAGTCTCCGGCGTCGGGTTCTCACCGTCGACGAGCCAACGCCCGCGAACATGCACCTCACAGCCAGAGGGATTGAACCGAACGTCTTCGACGCATCCGAATGACAGCACGCCAACCGTGAGCGCAAGAACGAATACCAGTCGTGAATCCCTCATTCGCTGCAAGCCTAACGCGCCCCAAAATGCAGTCAATTCGAGAGTTGACAGCCCATTTTCCGTGCTTAGTTTGGCTGCATCGTCGGAGCACATCCGAGACGCGATGGTGGCGTCTCGGTCTGAGCCGGCCAACATCGGGCCTGCGCATGCGGGTCGACGGAGGAGTAAGCTATGTTGGTTCGTTGGGATCCATTTGAAGAGATGAATCGCCTCCATGACCACTTCTTCAGTGGTAGGGGGCTTGCGAAGCAGGCATTTCAAGTCGCTGTCGACATTCGCGAAGAAGACGATGCGTTCTTCGTCGATGCCGAGGTGCCGGGATTGACTGAGAAGGACGTCAACATCGACGTCGAGAAGAACGTTCTTACGATTCGCGGTGAGCGTAACGTCGAGAAGGAGGAGAGCGAGGGCACGTACCGTCGCATCGAGCGCCAGTACGGAAGCTTTACCCGCTCCTTTACCCTTCCCGAAACGGTCGATGCCGACCATATCAGCGCAGATCTGAAGGACGGCGTGCTCGCATTGCGGCTGCCGAAAAAAGAAGCGCCAACCCCGCGCAGCATTTCGGTCAACGCATCGAAGTCGGCTTAGTGTCTCGTCCCAGCGGCCCTGTCTACGGACGGGGCCGCTCGTTGGACTCTAGCTGAAGACTTCGTCGACCAGAAGCTTCTGTTCGAGCTTGTGCGAGGCGCCTGAGCCTGTCGCTGGGCTTGCGCTTTCTGGGCGCGCGATGCAGCGCAGCGGCTGCTCGTTTCCGAGGATCTCGGGAAGCCGCGCGCGCATGAAGTACCATGCGCCCATGTTCCACGGTTCCTCCTGGACCCAAACCAAGTCGACGTCTTTGGGATATGAAGCCAGGCGCTTCTGGAGCTCGCTTGCACGCAATGGGTAGAGCTGCTCGACGCGAATAATGCCGATGTCATCGACCTCGTCCCGCTCGCGGCGCTCGAGGAGGTCGTAGTAGATCTTCCCCGTGCACATGACTAAACGCCGCACCTTCTTCGAGTCGATCGCGGAATCATCCGGGATGATCCGCTGGAAAGCGCCCTCGGCAAGCTCATCCATCGTGCTGATCGCACGCCGATGTCGCAGCAGGCTCTTGGGGCTCATCACGATCAGCGGCTTGCGCCAGGGTCGCAGCACCTGCCTGCGAAGACAGTGGAAGAGCTGCGCGGGTGTCGTCAGATTGACGACCTGCATGTTGTCTTCGGCGCAAAGCAAGAGAAAGCGTTCGAGCCTTGCGCTCGAATGCTCGGGCCCTTGACCCTCCATGCCGTGTGGCAGGAGCATCACCAAGCCGCTCAGGCGGTGCCACTTGTCCTCGGACGAGGAAATGAACTGATCGATGATCACCTGTGCGGTGTTGACGAAGTCCCCGAACTGCGCTTCCCAGCAGACCAGAGCGTCGGGTGAATCCAGCGAATAGCCCCATTCGAAACCCACCACGCCCGCCTCGGAAAGCGGGCTGTCGTAGATTTCGAGTTGCGCCTGGTCCGGGCTCAGATGACCGAGCCGAGTGTATCGTCGGCCGGTCTTCGAGTCGAAGATCACCGCGTGGCGATGGCTGAAAGTGCCGCGGCGAACGTCCTGGCCAGTCAAGCGGCATCGGACGCCTTCGAGCAGAAGGCTCGCAAAAGCGAGGTTCTCCGCCGTGCCCCAATCCACGCCTTCGCCCGTCTCCAAGACCTTCCTCTGCTTGTCGAGAACGAAGCGCTCGATTCGAGGATGGGGCGTGAACCAATCAGGGTAGGTGGTCAGCTGCTCGAGCGCGGCGTCGAGCCGCTCACGCGGAAAACGTGTGTCGGCGTCAGGGACATCCAGGTCACTGCCGCCCCGATATTCGGTCCAGAGCCCCAGCATCGAAGCTGGGATCAGGTTGTAGTTTCCGTTCTTCCGAGTGTCTTCTAGGGCGTTCTCGAGGTCTTGCTGGCGACGGATCTTGATCTCTTCCGCCTGTTCGACGGTGAGCTTGCCGGTCTTGACCAGATGCTCGATGTAGACTTCTCGCACCGTCTGCTTTCGGTCGATCGCCGCATACATCGCCGGCTGCGTGAATCGGGGCTCATCGCCCTCGTTGTGCCCGTACTTCCGATAACAAAACAGGTCGAGCACAACGTCTCCGTGAAAGCGCTGACGATATTCCGCAGATAGCGTTACCGCTTGCGCGACCGCCTCCGGATCCTCTCCATTCACGTGGAAAACCGGACAGCGCAACATCCGTGTGATGTCCGTGCAATATGAGCTCGAGCGGGAGTCCTCAGGGTTGGTCGTGAAGCCGATCTGGTTGTTGATGACCACGTGCACGGTGCCGCCCGTTTCATAGGCCTGGAGGCGACTGAGGTTGAGCGTCTCGGCCACTACGCCTTGCCCGACGAAAGCGGCATCACCGTGAATCAACAGTGGTAGTACTGAAATCCGCTCGAGGTCGTTCTTGCGGTCTTGCTTCGCGCGAACCCGGCCTTCGACTACGGGGTTGACCCACTCGAGATGACTCGGGTTGAACGCGAGGGTCATGTGGATGTCGTTGCCGCTTGCAGTCTTACGGTCGAGCGAATAGCCGAGATGGTACTTCACGTCGCCCCGTCCGACGTACTTCTCAGGGTCATCGTCGTCGAACCCAGCGAAGATTTGGCGGACGTTCATCTCCATGATGTTGACCATCACGTTGAGACGCCCGCGGTGTGCCATGCCGATGACGATCTCCTCGACCCCCAGCTCCGATGCGCGTTCGGTCAGAATATCGAGCATTGGAATCACGCTCTCGCCACCTTCGAGAGAGAAACGCTTCGCGCCGGTGTATTTCGTATGCAGGAACTGCTCGAATATCTCGGCGTCCGTGAGCTTGGTTAGAATGCGGATCTGCTGCTCACGGCTGAGGTCGATGTGGTTTCCCGTCAGCTCCATGTGGTCACGGAGCCAATCTCGGGCTTCCTGATTCTCGAGGAACGTGAACTCGACGCCAATCGTTCGCGCGTAGGTATCCTTCAGGCGCTCGAGGACCGCGCGAAGGGGCTCGGTTGGCGGACCTGCCAAGTCGCCCGTCGAAAATACCGTCTCCGGGTCGACGTGCGCCAGACCGTATCTCTTGAGGAGCAACCCGTCATCGGGCGGTGCGTGTTCCAAGCCCAATGGATCGAGGTTCGCGAACAGATGCCCGCGCACGCGGTACGCGTTGATCAGGGCGGAGAGGCGCGCTTGAAGTTCATTGGCTGCGAGCACCTCGGAAGATGGCGGGAACGAGGTGCGCTCTTCGCTGATGATGGGAGCCAGCGTGGTCTCCGCCGTCGGTGGTAAGAACACCGAGTTGCGCACGCCTTCCACGTACTCGACCTCCGATGGCGACGCCGGCGCGCTTGCAGCAGCCCCGTTGCCTTCTCGCGGGAGCGGCGCTGGGCTCGAGGTGCCGACACTGGTGATCGGCGCGAGCACCGTCCCCGCGCTCGAGATCTGAGGCAGCTCGCTGGGAGGCAGGCTTTCGAAGAACGTCCGCCATGCTTCGTCGACGGCAAGCGGGTTATCGACCCACTTGAGAAACTGTTCCTCGACCAGTCCTTGGTTTACACCGAATTCTGAGGTCATCTCCGAGTCGTGGCTCCAAACACCCCGGTCGCTGGCGAAGCCTAACCCGTCGGTTTCCGACGTGCTAGCGAGGGCCCTGGTTGTGCAGAGCCAGTTGGCCCATGATTGGGGCAATGTCCAGGATCTTTGTCATTCTATCAGGTCTACTGGGTTTCGCTGCCGTAGCTTCGGGTGCGTTTGGCGCACATGGGCTGCGATCGCGTCTCGGTTCGCTTCCAGACGGCGTGAAGCGTCTGGACTGGTGGAACACCGCTGCGCACTATCAGCTGAGTCATGCGCTGGCCCTGGCGGTCGCGGCGTGGCTCGTGCAGCGCGGTGCGGGGACTTCGGCTGTGGTCGCCGGCTGGTCGTTCGTCGGAGGCGTTGCGCTGTTCAGCGGCAGCCTCTACCTCATGACGATCACGGGGCAGACGAAGCTCGGCGCGATCACACCCTTCGGTGGCCTGCTCCTCCTGCTGGGTTGGGCATCGATCGCTGTGGCTGGATGGCGACTGGGCGCGGGTGATTAGCGCTGCTGTTGCTGAGCCCGAATCTGCTCTTGTAGCTGTTGCATGACCTCGGGTGGGAGTTGGGGCTGCTGCCCGCCTCCCGGCACGGGGCTTGGCATCCCGGAGGGCGGGACCGCCGGTGCTTCCGGTGTCCTGAACGCGGTCGCGCCAGGCTGAAGTCGGTCAGCGAGGTAGGTCGAAAGCAGATAAAGGGTATCGCTGCCCTGGCGTCGAAGATAGACCTCCCCTGATTCAGCGGCGCTATCGCCCAGGTCGAGTACGATTGGATTTGGATCCTCGGCCAGCATCAAAGTTACCTTTGCCCTGGGCTCAGTGAGCCCAGCTCTCGCGGGCGAGATCTCGTCCGTTGCGAAATCGGATGCGACCAGCCTAGCTGTGGTAGCGACGATCCCGTCGACCTGTTTCGAGTCGAATTCATCCAACGCTTTGCGGCCTTCGATGATGGTCCAGTCTTGGCCCTCCCGTTCGAACTGGAAGGTGCCGTTGGGGCTTTCGAACCGAATCGACTTAACGTGATCGATCTCCACATTGACGACTCTACGGTCGCGCCAGCCTTTGAGCTCCCTATCGAACGCGTAGCGGAGCGAGCCACTAGCACCAAACACCTCGTCCCGGTCACCCACCCGCACCATCGTCATGCCATTGCCGTATTTGCCAATCATGATTTCGGCGAGGGTATCGTCACCGGCTTTGACGATCACACGCACGGCGCTCGTTTCGTCGACCTGTAAGCGGGCATAGTTCTCGGGCCGCGTAGCCACCACGCGCTTGATGCGGAGATCGGCTAGGCGATTGAGCGCGGATTCGACGTTTGTCTCGTCAGCCTTGGCATCGAGTGGCTCCAGGACGCGCCATGCTCCATCAGACTTCGACAAAACGACGGGCTGTTGTCCGGGTCGAATCACCTCGATTGAAGTGATCGCTTCCTTGTCGAGCTCCAGCGAAGGCAGCTCTTCGGATTCTCCTGGCTGCTGATCCCTGCCACGAATCACCCAGAACG